>Ga0335085_10016565_pt1 | contig 10646 bp, 7 predicted proteins | sample Lox_Sample_45_FD_206712 | JGI IMG/M metagenome (GOLD analysis project Ga0335085, IMG submission 206712) | Soil microbial communities from Loxahatchee National Wildlife Refuge, Florida, United States - Lox_Sample_4.5 | ecosystem: Environmental > Terrestrial > Soil > Wetlands | place: USA: Florida...
CCGAGTAGGGTTACACGCCGGTGTCGACGGCGCGTTCGTTTGTATATGTTCGCGCGCAGTGTGGTGTTAGTCGCGCTTGATGATGACGACGGTTTTATCGTCAATGCGGTCTTGCTCGCCTTGCTGACGCAACTCGGCATCCCTTTTTAGGGCGTAATCGAGTAAGGCATTGCAGATATCCTTCGCGGGAAGCTGATGGTGTTCCCGCATCACTTCTTCCAGACGGCTGCGTTCCTCTTTGTCCCCGCCGCTATACACACCGTCAGTGTAAAGAAAGAAGATGTCCCCGGTATTCATGAGCGTGAGCTCGGCCACATCCGAAGACTTCACTCGCCGTTTCCGGTAGTCCAAAGAGAGATAGCGGTTCCGGTCAGGATGGTCTTCAGGGATTTGTAAGCCCAGCGGGAGAAACTGCACCATGCGGCTCTTGTCCAATTCCACAAATCTGCCAAACTCCGCAGAGTAGACAAGCGGTGGCGGATGTCCGAAATTCACAAAGCGAAAATTGCCGGATGGCCGGATTTCGCCATACAGCATCGTGGCGATCTCCTGTACCCCATCCGTCAAACTGCGCCCGAGCGCATTGCGCGCCGTGGACGATTGCGCCAGGCGCAAGTTCAGCCTCTCGAACAACTCGGGGTTCGTCTTCCCGCGATGATCGAGTTCGGAAAGCATCAGCGCCTGAAATGTGTCATGGACGGTCGAGGCGATTTTGGCGGCAATGATTCCATGACCTTCGGCATCGACCAGGAGCACGCCGGCGGTGCTGCGTAGCTCACGCAAATCTTCGGCAACACGCACTTGCTCCGAACTTCGCGCTTCCCGGTAGGCGGTTTCTTTTTCGGGACTGAAGCCTGGGCGCGATTTCAGCCAGTTGACGTGGTCGTCGACGGAATTATGGGGCGACGCACCCGCGGGCAGCTTCTCCAGATACTCCTGCGAGCGCTTCAGGGCGAGCTGGATGCGACCGTCGATATCGTAGCGCTGCTGAAAATTGATGTACTCAAACAGATCGCCTCCCACCGCTCCGGCAGGAATCGAATTGCCGTACATTTCAATTCCGGGTAGTTGCGGAATTGCGCCTTCCACTGGCATCAGGCGCTTGCGCAGGTAATCGTCGATGTTTGTTGGGATCGAGAAGTTTCCCATTCCAACTACTGTATCGCACGTCGCACTTGCGTTGGTCAGACAAAGTCCAAAATTTCACTACCCAGCATCGGCTCGGAATTCGGCACGCTCATCACAGTCCGACGTCCGCCCATCCTTGTTTCCTAGGAGTGAGGCGCGCCGAAGGTAATTGCCTCGCGCATTTTGGCCAGAGGTGCAGAATCTATGAAGTTGACGGTGTCGGCAGTGGGCTCGACGCCGAGGTCTTTCCACATCGCGGGAAGATCGACATCATAAGGCTGATCCTTCATTTTGTTGTAAAGCGGGACTAGCACCGCAACTCCCGTGGCCTGGTCGCCGATACGCAGCGCCTCCCCCAGTTCCCAGTCGTGTCGAATGTCTCCGCCAGCATTGAGAATGCCGCGCAAGGCGTCCTCGAGCCCTTCACGGTTGTGGGTCTGCTTGCGAATCGCCACGTCAGCGAGAAAGCAGAATAGCGCGCCGCCCCAATAGGTGCGCGCCCACGTATGCGTGTGATCCAGGCCTTGGTCGGCGGCCTCCGGTAACCCCTGGTGAAGATCGCGCACAAGTTCAAACCACATCTGGTGAGCATCCATATGACCCGCGCGAACACGCGCGATAGGCTCCACGTAGGTAGCGAGACCTTCCTCGATCCAATGATGGTCATCCGCGACAGACGGGAACGCAAGATGCACCATTTCGTGGGTAAGCATCCAGTCGTTGCGAAGGCCGGCCATTATGGTTTCGTCGCCAACATGGATGCGAATTGCGCCACCATCTTTTTCGCCGAAGGTCTTCCCCCCGCGAACACCGCGTCCATCGGAAGGAATAATCCGAAGATTCAAGTTGGGGACAGGAAAGCGGCCGAAGTATGCGGTTACGGAGTCGGAGGCCCAATGCACCCATTGCATCAGGTCTTGATTCGAAACCTGCAGGGCGCCTTGGTCGATTTGCACATTGATGCTGGAGTGGCCCACCTGGTAGGTCGTAGACATTTCGTCTGCCGAAGATTTCGATCCGGACATAATCAGAAAGAGGCCTGTCAGGCACACTACCAGGTGCAAGCCGCAGAGAAGAAGGGTATCGCGGACAGCAGCAAACCAAGATCCAGCGAATTTCGGCATCCCTGATGAGATGCATGTTTTGCGCGATAGGTGAGGCAGAGAGTGAATCAAAAAAATCGCGTTATCAGCGAAGCCGTAATCCTTTGGCCATTCCACCGGAGCCGGAGAGGCCACGACAGCGACGGACAGCCTAGAATGAGGTAAGGAATCGGCATGCCCCGTTTTGGCAAACTCGTTTGGCTCCTCGGAGCCTGGGCGGCGTTTCTCGCCTTGTATGCGGCCGTGGCCCACCATTTGGGTCCGGGTACCAAGCTATCGTCCTTTGGAGATGTGGTGCAATGCTTCGTGCCGCTGTTGGCCAATGCGGGATTGTTGATCAACGCCGGAACTCCCCACTGGCGCCGCAACCTGTTCTGGATGCTGCTGGCGCTCAGTTGCACCATGTGGATGGTCGGGCAGTTTCAGTGGACCTACTACGAAGTTTATCTGCATCAAGACGTACCCGGCCTGTTTGCAGGCGACATCATCTTCTACCTTCGCGGAATCCCTCTGATTGCGGCCTTGGCCCTGCAGCCGCATCGCAAGTACGGTGAAGGACACCTGGGGTTGGGGTATCTGGATTTTGGGCTGCTGCTGACGTGGTGGACCTTCCTGTACGTGTACGTGGTGCTGCCCTGGATGTACGCGACACCCACGCTGGAAATTTACAACACGAACTACAACACGCTGACGTACCTGCAGCACTTTCTGATCACCGTGGGATTCGCAATCTGTTGGCTACGAACACGTGGCGCGTGGCGGCTCGTATACTTCAACCTGTTCGCGGCGACCGCTCTGTACATGCTGGATTCGCTGGCCACGAATATGGCCATTGCCCGCAACAGCTATTACACCGGCAGTTGGTACGACCTGCCGATGATGACGGCGTTTTTGTGGTATGGCATTGCCGGTGTGATGGCATTTCAGAAGCGCCGGGAATTGGATGTGCCGTTGGAGGAAGAGCAAGGAAGGATCGCGGGAGATTACGTGTGGGCCACACGATTCGCGATGGTGGCCGTGCTCAGTCTGCCGATATTCGCCCTGTATGCCCTGCGCGTGGAACACGACACGCCCGCCGTCCGGGATTTTCGCCTGACGGTGACCCTGGTGGCCGCGCTGCCGCTGGCGTTGGTGGTATTTCTTCGCACCCATTTTGCGGATGCGGACCGCGCACGTCTGCTGGCACGCTCGGAAATTTCGATCGAGAATTTGCAGCGTTTGCAGGCACAAATGGTGCAATCCGAGAAGCTGGTTTCGCTGGGTCAACTGGCTGCGGGCGCGGCCCACGAGATTAACAACCCATTAACGGCCATTCTGGGCTATTCCGATTTGCTGGCGGAGGATGAGACGTTGCCCGAACGTACCAGGGGCACAGCTGTAAAAATCCGCGAACAGGCCCGGCGTACCAAAAGTTTGGTGCAAAATCTGCTGAGTTTCGCCCGCCAGGTTCCGGCGGAACGCACGCTACTGGATATCAACACGGTGGTTACGAACGCGGTGCAATTGCGCGCACTGGACTTGCACAGCGGCGGATCCACGATCGATCTGCAGCTGGAGTCAGTGCTGCCCGGAGTGCGCGGCGACAACAACCAACTGATGCAAGTATTTTTCAACATTATCAGCAACGCTTTGGACGCCATGTCTGGAAGCGGTGGTGGGAAACTGACGATTCGCACGCTCCGGGATCGCGGCAATGTGGTGCTACTGTTTTCGGATACTGGCCCCGGCCTGCGCGAGCCCCATCGCGTTTTTGATCCGTTCTACACTACCAAACCGGTGGGCAAGGGCACTGGTTTGGGTTTGAGTATTTGCTATGGCATCGTGCAGGAACACGGCGGAAAAATTTTCTGCTATAACGCGCAGACCGGCGGCGCGGTTTTCCGCGTAGAACTTCCCGCAGTGCTGGCGGTTCTGCCGCAACGAGGCGTGCCACAAAGCGGTACCACCCCGGTATCCACGAAATCGACCTGAACTCCCAGCACGCAGATTGCTTGAAATTCGCAGGCCAAGGCTGCGTAATAACTCATGGTAGAGTGGCGCGGGTGTACGCGAAGGGACTGACGGAATGAGCGAAATTGCCATCGCAACGGAAAAATTGACACGGCGGTTCGGCGCGTTGACCGCCGTCGATGCCGTCGATCTGCGCGTCCAGGGTGGCCAGTTCTTTGGATTTCTGGGACCAAATGGCGCGGGCAAATCCACGACCATCAAAATGCTGACCGGCTTGCTGGCACCCACATCGGGGCGAATGGAATTGTTGGGAATGGATTTTCAAGCCAATCCCGTGGAAGTGAAACGACAAATCGGTGTGGTGCCGGAAGGGATGGGGCTGTTCGAACGGCTGACGGGGGCGGAGTATTTGCGCTTTGTGGGGCGCATGTATGGTCTGGACCGGACGACCACGGAGAAGCGCTCGGAAGAGTTGCTGGAATTTATGCAACTGGCGGACCGCGAGAAGACCATGATTGCGGACTACTCTCATGGCATGCAGAAGAAGCTGGCCCTCGCCGCTGCGGTAATCCATGGGCCGCGCATCCTGTTTTTGGACGAACCATTCGAGGGAGTCGATGCGCTGGCAGCAGGAGCATTAAAAGGCCTACTGGGAAGAATGACGGAACGCGGCGTCACCATTTTCCTGACCTCTCACGTTTTGGAAATTGTTGAGCGGCTGTGCAGCCATGTGGGCATCATTGACAAAGGCAGGCTGGTCGCTCAGGGTTCGCTGGAAGAGTTACGCGCGGGGATACCCGGCGAAGCGGGCGAGAAGAAAACGCTAGAGCAGATTTTCCTGTCGATTGTAGGGCAGAGCGGCGCGGAGCAGGTGCGGCTGGAGGAATTGACGTGGCTGACGTAACGCGACTGCCCGGGGTGTTCGAACAAGTTCGATTGGTCGCGGGCTTGCGCTGGCGCATCCTGAAAAATGGACTCCGGAGAAAACATAACGTTTGGGACCTGATCGGGATGATCTGGGTTGGGGTATTTGGAACGTCGATCGTCATCGGCCTGGGTTTTGCATTTTTTGCCGGCAGTTACGAATTTTTCAGCAAGAATCAGCCCGCCTGGATTGGACTCCTGTATTGGGGATTATTTCTTTGGTGGCAGGTTTTCCCCATTTTTATAGCGGGCTTCGGTTCGAATTTCGAGTTCGCCAGATTGCTGCGCTTTCCCTTGAGCCTGCGGGCGTTTTACCTGTTGGGACTCGGCTACGGACTTTCCGATTTTGCGGCAATGTCTTCCATTTGCTGGGTTCTGTGCATAATCGCGGGCGCAGCGTTCGCGCGAATCGGAATCGTTCCCGTGATGTTGTTGGTGAGCGCGCTATTTGTGCTGATTAACGTCACGCTGGAACGACTAGTGGGTTCCTGGATGGAGAAACTGCTGGCCAAGCGCAGGGCTCGGGAATTGTTTTTCGGAATCTTTGTGCTCTGCATGGTGTCACTGAACTTTTTGAATCCCGTTTTCCAGAGGTGGGGAAACGGAATGAAGCCGAAATTTATGGAATGGATCCCGTATCTGAGCTGGCTACCCGGATCGCTGGCCGGAAACACAATAGGATCCGCAGTAGATTCCGATCTTCGCGGGTTTGCGACAGGCTTTGCGGGTCTTCTGGCATGGGGTGTGGTGACCAGCACCTTGCTATGGCGAAGGTTTGCCGCACAATATGCCGGCGAAGAGATCAGCGAGAGCGCCGCACCGGCGGTGGTCGCAAGAAGACAGAGAAAATGGGCAGTGACCGCGGAACGGCCCGGCTGGATCTCCCCGCCAGTGGCGGCGATGGTGATGAAGGAATTTCGCTACCTGACACGCAACGGATTCGCCTTTCTCACACTGCTCTTGCCGCCCATCATGGTGGTCTTCTTCAGCTTCCAGTTCGGGCCAGGATCAGTGCTGAAGCAGCATTCGCTGAAGCCGAGTCTGTTTTTCCCGGGGATGATGGCGTACTTGATTCTAATTTTGTTGTCGCCCGCGTATAACTCGTTTGCGTACGAAGGTAGAGGCATCCAGACGTACTTCATGGCGCCGGTTCGCTTTCGCGACGTTTTGTTGGGGAAAAACCTGTTTCTCATGGGTCTGGTAGGTTTCGAGTTGGCCGTATCCTTGGCGCTACTGACGTGGCGTGTAGGCTGGCCAGGAACATCCATGTTCGTGGCCACAGTAATGGCGGGAGCGTTCGCCGTGCTGGGACAATTGGCGATCGCGAACTGGTCGTCACTCAGCTTCCCGAAAAAAATGGAGATGGGAAAGATGAAGGGGCAGAGAAACTCCGGCGTGGCGGTCTGGACCGCGTTCGGAGCGCAGATCGTGCTCGGAGTCGTTTGCACGCTTGTGTTATTCGCCGGCAGGTGGACCGGAAATCCGTGGCTGCCGTCCATTACGTTTGCGGCATTATCGGCCGCGGCGCTGGGTGGCTATTCGGCGTCCCTGAGTGCGATGAATAGCCTGGCAGAACAAAAAAAAGAATTGCTGATCGAGACGTTAACCCGTTAGATTCCTCCGTCGCGACGTAAATAATCCCCACAACTCATCGACTGCACACCTAAGGTGTGCGGATTGCGGCTAAATGACGTAGCATTTCACCCCAGAGTTACCGAGAAATACGTGCAAGAGACAGAAGAAAATGGGAGCGAGCATGAATCGCCTGCGAATCATTGTGGCGTTAAGTAGCGTGCTGATGCTGACTGTGGTTACCAGCGCACAATCGAATATTGATATCGCTAGAATCGATAGGGTTGCCGCGGTCACTGGCCACGAAGAGCGACTTTCTAAGGTGTTGATGGAATCGCTGAAGGACCTGTCTCCGAAGACAGACAATCTGCGAAACGTATACGTCACGATTGGAAGTGGAAGTCCGTCGCGCTTGATAGCAACGTCCATCGACGAACCCGCATATGTCGTGAGTGCGATCACGGAGGAAGGCTATCTGCGAGTGCAACGGCTGCCGCAGGCGGCGCCGAATTCGATTTTTGATGCATTGAATTTTGCGCAACCAGTCATCGTAATCACCCGCAACGACAGAGAAGTCGCAGGAGTTTTTGCCGGTCTGAGCGTGCATCTTCAGCCCGGGCGGCTGAACCCGCCGAAAATGAGTCACGTGGAAGAGTTGTACGTGGACATCGGAGCCAAAAATGCCGACGAGGTACGCGCGGCAGGAGTAGATCTCCTTGATGCAGTTACTTTGAGTCAAGCGGACATCAACATCGGCGATGCCGGTCGCGCGGGCCCGGGAACCGGGGATCGCGCTCGATGCAACGTACTCCTGGAATTACTGCGACATATTCGGCAGAGCAAAAAATCCGGTACCACCACGATTGCGTTCGTGACGCAGCAATGGCTGGGAGGGCGAGGACTGAACCGGTTGCTGACCGAAATTCACCCGGAGGAAATGGTGTTCGTCGGGAGAGTCGCGCCCGTGCCGGCGATCGACAAAAACGCGAAGGAAGCAACGCCCGAACCTGGGAACGGCGTTCTGGTAGGGATGCTGGCAAACCCGAAAGAAGGTGCGACGAAACTGGCTGCAGAACTACGCGGCAGCGGGGAGAAGGAGCGGATACCGGTACAAACCATAACCGCGACGCCGCCCAAAATTGCGGGTTATGCAAAGAACGCGGAATTACCTGAGGCGTTTGCAGAAGTAGGCGTTCCGGTTTTGTGGCCTGTAACGCCTGCCGAGGCGGTGGCCACAGAAGACATCGCAAGAGTCGTGAGTTTGCTGGAAACCTATCTGGAAATCCCGAGACCGACAGGCGGCATGGGCGGTGGCATAGGGGGTGGCCACGAGGAGATGGACATCGAGGCCTTGACCGAGGCGTATGGCGCAAGCGGGCACGAAGAGGCCGTACGGAAGGCGGTGCTGGGGCGCTTCCCGCAGTGGGCGCGGAACAAGACGTCGACGGATGCGGCGGGGAATCTGATTTTGCACCTTGGCGATGAAACGAAGAGTATCAACACTCCACGAATCGCGTTTGTGGCGCACATGGACGAGATTGGCTACGAAGTGAAGAAGATCGAAGACGATGGGCGGCTGCAGGTGGATGTGTTGGGCGGCGGGTACCCGCAATTCTTCCTTGGGCATGTTGTTCTGGTGCACAAGAAAGATGGAGGCGATATGGGCGGTGTTTTGGAATTGCCCACGGGATGGGATAAGCCAGGATTCGAGATCCCGACTTCGTCACGGTCGATGGACGAGCCGGCGCATGTATACGTCGGCACGCACTCCAAAGGAGAAACAGAGAAACTGGGAATTGCCGTGGGTGATTTTGTGACGATTCCCAAGCAATACCGGCCACTGTTGGGGACGCGCGCGAATGCGCGAAGCTTCGACGATCGCGTGGGCTGCGCGGCGCTGATTGCGGCGGTGAGCGCCATTGGGCCGAACTTGCCCGGGCGCGACGTGACCTTCGTGTGGTCCACGGAGGAAGAATTGGGGCTGTTCGGGGCGGCGGCATTCGCAGAACAGGCAGCTAAAGAAGGGCGCGTTCCGGATTTTGTGTTTGCCATCGATACGTTCGTAAGCTCGGATTCCCCACTGGAGTCCAAGCGATTTGCAGATGTGGAACTGGGCAAGGGATTCGTGGTACGCGCCGTGGACAATTCGAATGTCGTGCCGCGGCAATATGTCCAGCGCTTGGTGGCGCTGGCGAAAGAGAAAGCCATCCCCGTGCAATATGGCGTAACCGGCGGCGGCAATGACGGGTCGGTTTTCACACGGTACGGCTCGGTAGACGTGGCGCTGGGCTGGCCGCTGCGCTACTCGCATTCACCCGCCGAGATAATCGACACAAAGGACCTAAACGCGCTCGGGAAAATCGTGGAAGCCATCGCGCGCAACTGGTGAGCGGTCAATCAGCGCTGGTTACTCCAGCACAGCGAGGACGTGATGGGGTCCGAGGGCGTGGCAGGTGTAGCCAAAATCGAGAAAATAGCGTGTGAGAGCGAAGTGATTCTCGGTGCTGTGCATTTCGCAAACGATGGTGGGATGCCATTGCCTGAGGGTATTTGCGGAGCCTTGAAATACTTCGCATTCCGTGCCTTCCACCTCACATTGGATGAAGTCGGGGGCGGGATGACTACTACAGTAATCGTCAATGGAAACAGACTCGACGCAGGTGCTGCCAGATTCGATTTCGTCTCCCGCGATCGGGCCGAGACCGCGACCAGGTACACCGGAGAGCGGGGCATGCGCAGATTGCAGGCTTGTCGATTCACGCCGGACCGCTTTTTCCTCGCATACACCGCAAAGAAAGCCATTACGCGCCAGGTTCAATCGTAGCCGCCGGAAAAGAACGGGGTCCTGCTCGAAGAGAAAGGCGCGTCCGTCTTCACCAACCAGACGAAGCGCTAACAGTGAGAAGAAACCAACATTGGCGCCAACCTCGTAAAAGGTCATCCCTGGGCGAAGTCGATCGGCGAGGGCTTTTTGCACTTGTGGTTCGTATTCCCCTTGCAGAACAAGTTTGGCATTACTGGAATGAACCGCGATCCACAAACCCGCGGAAGGGCCACTCTCAATTTGCGCCCAGGTGGGCGCATCGGCGGAGGCGAGTGCTCTTTTCGTGTAGCGCAAGAAATGGCTGAGAATCGGAAGCGCGCGGAGGCGAGAAAAAGGCGAGGCGTACCGTAGCAACGCATCGGCAAGGCGTGGACTGGAAGCGGGCATGGGTGGACTCCGTTCTAAGGACACGGCGGGAAGCCTGGGCAGGCAGGGTGGCGAGGGGGAGTTCTGCCCGGATTCACTGTATATTTACCACATTACAACATAGTTCTATTGTTACGAATGCATGCGAATTTAGCTAGATATATTTCGCCGGTTGGTCACTCAAGAGGACTGGTGCTGAGGAGTTGCTCCGCGACACGCCGAGCGATGGCCGCCCAGGAAAAGTACTCAAGATAAGCTGCGCGGCTACGAGCAGCGAGTTCACCCCGCAACGCAGAGTCTAAAAGAACCTGCGCGAGAGACTCATTCAATTGATCGGGCTGATTCGCCGGGATCAGAATTACACCTGCGTCGGTGATGGGCGGGGCGGTTTCTGCTCCAGAGAACGCAACAACCGGGAGCCCGCAGGCAATCCCAGCAATGGCGCTGCCGCGCCGCGACGAGATGCCTCCGCGAACGAACAAAGAAACATGGCAAGCCGAAAATCGCTGGACGACTTGTTGGGGATCGATGACGCCTTCGACGGAAAGCTCGACCGGTAGGTCGCGCAGCCCGTCTCGCAGCGCGGTTTCGCGCAATTCGGCGTGCCTGCCGAAGACCAGAAGACGTAGCTTGCCGACGCGCCCGGCGGCATGGCGAACGGCATCGAGAATGAGTTTCGCTTCCCACGTTCCGCGATCACCCCCGGTGATACTGAAAATGCCAATCGTCGGGAGATCGCCCTGTGTTGATATAGGTACCGATTCGTTGGGTATCGGGAG
>Ga0335085_10016567_pt1 | contig 10645 bp, 8 predicted proteins | sample Lox_Sample_45_FD_206712 | JGI IMG/M metagenome (GOLD analysis project Ga0335085, IMG submission 206712) | Soil microbial communities from Loxahatchee National Wildlife Refuge, Florida, United States - Lox_Sample_4.5 | ecosystem: Environmental > Terrestrial > Soil > Wetlands | place: USA: Florida...
GCCAAATGCGTGGTCTGACGGATTTCAGCCCTTCTCCGGGGCTGCGACTGCGCTGCGGGCTTCCGCGATGAGGCGTTTGTTGCGCGGTTCCGCCGATTTGCGTTCGTCGCCCGCGCATGGCGGCGGCGCCCCCTTCGCATGCGCGTCATATCCGAATTCTTGATAGATCAGCCACTCGCGCTCCCTCACCAATTGGCGCATCCGCGGCGAGACGGCGTCTGCGGCAAGACCATCGATCTTTTGACTCACATTTCTGGTTTTCAGCGAGGCGACCAAATCGTCCGCGCTCGTCAATGGCGATTTGAGTCGAAGCTCATCCTCCCAATGGCGCAGGATTTGGAATAGGTCGTCATAGAGGTGTTCCGTGCGGACATACTGGCTGAACCGGCGCTTGCGTTCGAGCAGCCTGCTCAGGTCCTGGTTTTTGCTGCATTTTGCAAGTCGGTGAATCGATCTTGGAATGCTCAGGTAGAGCAGGCGGAACGTCATCAGCCCGGCGCATTCAAAGGGAAACTGCTTGGCGTACAGGCCGCCCAGGAGCGTTGCGTTGGTCGGGTCGAGCACGAATTCGAGCCATCTTTCGAACGCCGCAAGCGTGCGCTCGTAGTAATGCTCGAGGCTCTTTTTCCGCAGGGCGTGATAGAGCGTGCCTTTCTTCGAGCCGCAGCCGAAATTGAATAGCGAGATATAGGTCGACAGCGGCTCGCGAATCGAGACGAAGCAGTTCTTGTTCCTGTCGAAATTGCTGGGAATGGGACCGTGGACGTCGGCGTAAATTTCCTCCTCCGCCAGCAATTCACGCAGCGCGTAGACTATCGTAGTCGTGCCCGTCTTCTGGAGATCGAGATAGGCGATATTTTCGTACTCGTACACGTCTCGTCCCGAAATCCTTTGGTGCGCGGTCTGTTGGAGCCGGCCGGGGCCGGAACGCGGCGGCTTGATGGCCGCTGCGCGGTCATCCGGCTTGAGAAACACATTGGCATTTTCGCCGTGAACGGTGAAGCCCCCGGTGGGCGCGAAGGAAGGCCGCTTCGCCGAGCCTTGACGCGGAACCGCAAGAGCACCAGTAATCGGCTTTTTTACGACGATGGCCGATATCGGCGGCAAGGTCGAGGCAATCCGTGCGCTTTCTGATTTGTCCGGGCATGGCCTGGGCCGTGGATTCGGTCAGGCATGGGGACCTTGGGCCGGTCCAGCCCTGTCCGATGGACTCCTTGAGCCTCGCGCAGGGCATCAGGATCTTGGGACAGTCGCCGAAACGCAATGCCCGCGAGCTCAAGGACAAAAGAAGAAGAGGCGGATTGGGGCAATTCGGCCCTCCATCTGATATGAGCAGGCGGCTGCGTGGATGATGAGACGGCCGGATTGCGGCCATGGTTGGGAACCATCGATGAAATACATTCTGTACATTGGCCTCAACAAGACCGGGACCTCGACCTTGCAGGTCTATCTCGGCAAGAACCAGGCCGAACTGCTGGCGCGCGGAATCTGGTATCCCCAACTCGGCCGCGATCCCTTTGCCCAGCACGACCTCGCCCAGGCCATCAAGGAAAAGGACTTGGCGCGCTACCGAATAGACGCGGCGGCCCTCAAGGAACGTGGCGTTCCCGAAGGGACCCGCACCGTGCTGATCTGTAGCGAGAATTTTCATACCGTTCGCGAAGTCGGCGATGTGGCGGCAGTTTTCCCTCCCGCATGCACCCGCGTTTTCCTGTATCTGCGCGAACATGTCGCCTACCTGACGAGCTGGTACCAGCAGGTGGCGCAGACCCGCGGCGATCTCACCTGTTCGGCGATGGATTTCGCGCGGCTCAATGGCTATCCCTTCATGGAGCTGGTCGACCGCTGGCGCACCGTCTATGGCGAAAGTCTTGAGGTCAGAGCCTACGATCGCGCCAAGCTCAAGGACGGCGACATCGTCACCGATTTCTTCGCGGCAGCCTTCGCAACCGAGCCGCCGGCCGAGCGCCGGTTCAAGGACAACAACCCGAGCATCTCGGGGAACCTGTTGTTTGTGAAATTGGTCCTCAATCACTTCCTGACCGGCGAAGAGAGCCGGCGGATCATCGAAGAGTTGAGCGCGCTCTCGAACATCGATGCGCGCTTCACCGGCCGCATTCAGATGGACAAACAGGAAGCGGGGAAGCTCGTTCACCGCTACCGCGAGGACCGCGAAGCGCTGCGACAGCAATTCGGCATCGCATTCAAGCCGCCGCGCGATGGACAGGCCGGAAACGCGGTGCCGGATTTGCTCACCCTGAAAGACGATGTCGCCCTGCTGCTGAACGAGGCGAAGAAGCGAGGGTTCGCCTTCTACGATCTGTTCTTGCAAAAGAGGGAATATCTGCTCCCGGTCTTGGCTTAGGCGATGTCAGGGGACCGCATCCGGCAATGCATCGTGCATATCGGGGCCGAGAAAACCGGCACGACGAGCATTCAGAAATATCTCGGGCGTCATGCCGAGGCTCTCCTGGGGCGTGGTTACTGGTATCCGCGCTCTATGGCCGAGCCCGGAACTTTTGTCCACACCAGGCTGAGCGAGCTGGTGCGTGGCGACGTCTCCGAGCTTGCCAATGCGTTCGAACAGGAATTCCGCCGCGCCGCGAAAGCAGGAGCACATACCGCCGTGCTGTCGTCGGAATTTTTGCACAGTACGGTACGCAAGCCTTTGGCGGTGAAACGGATCCGTGAATTCCTCAAGCCGTTTTTCGGCGCCATCCGCGTGGTGTATTACGCGCGGCGTCAGGACTACATGCTCGCGAGCATGCATTCGACGGCAGTGCGCGGAGGATTCAGCGCGAGCGCGTCTGCGCTGTCGGTGTATCCGGTGAAGCGGCACTATTATTTCGATCACGCCGCGGTCTGCGATCTTTGGGCGGAGGTGTTCGGAAGGCAGAACATGATCTGCCGGATCTATGAGCGCGACCGGCTCGCGAACCGGGACATCGTCGACGATTTTGCGGCGGCGATCGGGCTCGAACTCGATCCGCGCCATGCCAAGGTGTCGGCGAACGAGTCGCTTTCCTTCGAAACTATGAATGTTTTGTTGCTGCTGAATGCGTCCCGCCATAAGGATAATGCAGTGCTCCGGCGCAAGCTGATCGCGACCGGACAAAAGCGCGGCGGCGCCCGGATCCCGATGCTGACCAAAGCGCAGGCGCAGGCATTCCTTGCCCGTTTCGAGGCGAGCAACCGCACATTCTTCGATCGCTATGTCGACAAGCAGGTTGCGGGCGGTTTCGCGGACGGCTTCGACGCGTTTCCCGAGGCCGTTCCCCCGGCTGTGGCGCCACGGGAGATCGTCGATTTTGTGTTCGCGGAGCAAAATTGATGCGCCTTCCATTTGCCGCTTCCCAACGGCGCGAGCGGCGGGCTATGAACACGCACAAGGCGTAGGCGAGGTGGGTTTTGGCTTACCACGGGACCATCATCCATTCGGGGCTGGACTCGGCCCGCGCCCATTTCCCGGCAGCTGTCGTCACGGCGATGGCGTCCCATGCGGCGGCAAGCCTCAATGCCGGCAAGTTCAGCATCGCAACCGTCGCGCTATCCGTGGGCGATATGGACACCGCTGTCCGGTCCATGCCCTGGGGACATGAGCGGCTTTCATTGAACGAGAACCTGATCCTGCTCGATGCCGGCGCGCTGATCGCCTATGCGCCGTACCGGGCGCGCGTGGTCCTGACCGGCGATCCTTTTGCCGAAGCGGAGAGCCTGGCTGCGGCGTTGGAGCTCGATCCCGGCGCGCTGCGAACGCGCCTGCATGACGGACTGATCGGAGCCGAGCGGGTGATCGCATTTTCGGCTCCCGCGTTCGAGGCGGTGGCGCCATTCGTGAAGCGGCCGCCGGAAAGGCTCACGCTTCCGCCATTCGCGCTGAAATCGCCGGTGAACGGCTCCGGCCCCGTTCTTGTCGTCGGCAATGAGAAGCCCGAAGCTGCGGCAGAGATGCTTTCGACTTTGCGCGCCGCGTTGCCGGATCAGAGTTTCGAAGCCTTCGATCCTGGCTCGGTGCTCGAAACGCGCTGGAAAGCGGTGGTGCATCTGGGCGTGGCCTCCAGCGATCTTCCGGGCGCGCGGCTCAGCGATGCGTGGGCGGGCGGCGTCCCGATACTTCAGCTTCTCGATCGCCACTTGGTCGATGGACTCGTCCGCCGCCAGGCTCGCTCGCCCGACGAGACTGTGGTCCAGCACGGCAAGAACGGATTGCAGCTGTTCTCGCTGGACGAACTGACGGCGGCACTGCGCGACTTTACGCTCGATCCCTTGCCGCTGCGCTCGGTCGCGCACGGCGCGCGCCGGAGCATCGACCCACCCGCGCATTGGGACTATCTGCTCAAGACGGTGCTGGAATGAGCGCGATGCGCCTTGCCTGGCATTCGCCCTATGGCCCGCGTTCCGATATCGGTGCCTTCACGCGCGCAGTGTTGCCTCATCTTGCCGCCGATGCGCCGCTCTTCGACTGCGATCTCTACGTCAACGAAAACGGCAGGACCTACGGCGCGCCTGTTCCGATGATGGGCTTGCCGCTTGGCGGGACCGTCGCGGAGACGATGCGCCGTTACGACGCGGCGGTTTTCAATCTCGGAAACAACATGCAGAACCACGGCCGCATCGTCGAGGTGCTGCGCCGGGTGCCGGGGATCGCGGTGCTGCACGATTTCTCCTATCACCACTGCTTCGCGCACAAGTGCTTCGTCGAGATCAATTCGCGTCCGGCTTACGCGCGCTTCATGCGCGAGTACTACGGCAGCGCGGGCTTCAACATGGCGCTGCGCTCCGGCGTCGTGACGCCGGGCGCAACGTTTTATGCGCCATGGGACGGAGAGAACGTCGCGGAATACCCGTTGATCCAGCCGCTGGCAGGGCTTGCCGGCGCGGTGGTGGTGCATTCGCGCTTCATGGAAGAAGCCGTGTCGAAGATCTTCAACGGTCCGATCCTCAAACTGTTCCTGCCAAGCGACCAGAAGCGCGCGCCAACCGAAGCGGACATGGAGCGCTGGCGTAAGCAGACGCAATCCAAGCAAGGGATACATTTCGCCACCTTCGGCCATTTCGGCCGCCCCAAGTGCTTCGAGGCTATCGTTCAGGCCATGGCGCTGTCGCCGGCGCTGAAGTCCCGCGCGCAGCTGACGATTGCGGGCCATCCCGGCGACAAGGAATATGTGCGCGAAATCGAGGCGCTGGTCGCGAAACTCGGCCTCAGCCGTCAGGTGAATTTCGAATTCGAGGTAACCGACGAGCGCCTGCTCGCGATCAAATGCGACGCCGATGCGTTCATCAATCTGCGCTTCCCCAATACCGAGGGCGCATCCGGCTCGCTGATCGAGATGATGAACGCGGGCAAGCCCGTGATCGCCTATCGCGCGGGCTGTTATGCGGAAATTCCCGTCGGCGCGGCGGTGCTGCTCGAACGCGCCTCCGGCCCGGAGGCCGTAGCCGAGGCGATGGAGATGCTTCTCGCCGATCCCCAGAAGCGCATCGCCATCGGCGAAGCGGCACAGCGACATGTACGCGCCGACGACAGCGCCCGCTATGCCTCCACGTTGAAGAAATTCATCGTCGAAAACGCCGAGCTCCTGAAACGCCGCGAGCGCTTCGTCGCGCCGGTGCGCGACGCCATGGCCTGGACGGCAAAAGACGTCGCGCCCGTCGATGCGGCCTGGTTCGAGGAGCTGACGCGCGCTCGGCGCGCGCTGCGCCGTCTCGAACTGGATGACGGCGCGCGATCGCCCGAAATCTTCCAGACCTGGCCGATGGACGATCTGGCCGCATTCGTCAGCCGCGTGCTGCTGGATCCTGCGATGCAGACCGGATTTGCTCCGATGCTGGTGGGATATGCGCAAAGGCTGGGGCGGTGGGCGTTCTGCCGCCTGGTGACGAAGCTCTGCCTCTATCAGTCTCTCTGCCAGAAGACGGAGGCTACGCTTGCCGAAATCGCGCACTATGCGGGCCGCATTGTCGATCCGGCCTTTTGGGACATCGCTCTGCGCCTACAGCCCGAAGTCGCGGTGCGTATGATGTATGTCGGCGTGCTGGGCCGGGGATGGACCGTGGCCGAGACCGAGGGCGCGGTGAAGCGCATGCGCCACGGGCTCTCCGGGATGCATGTGCTGCTCGAGGTTCTGAGAAGTCCGGAATATCGCCAAGCCTATCGCGATGACGCGATGAACGGCGTCGAGCAATGGGCGAGCCGCGAAGCGCCGCTCGCCCCGGCGAGCGTCATCGACTTGCGACCCACGCACGCCTGGCCGCTCGGCAAGCCGTTGCGCTTCAATGACGACAATGCGATCGCCCGCGGCATCGTCGGGCGGCTGTGGCACAAGACCGACGCGCAGGGCCGCTGGAGCGACGGGCGGACGGGCGATCTGAATTTCCAACTGCCCGAGGAAGTCGCGCAGAACGGCGGCACGCTCGTGGTGCGCCTTCGCGTCGCCGGCACCCGGATCACCGGGGCGCGCCGGGTCGTGGCGATGCTCGAGCGCCGCGAGATCGCCGAGGTGATCTTCGAGAACGACCTGCCCCGCAATTGGACGATCGAGATGCCCGCCGCGCCGGACGCGAGCGAGGGGGTCAGCCTGTTTCTTGTGGCCGATCGCGATTTTTCGCCGGCCGCGGCGGGCGAATCCAAGGATCGCCGCGCGCTCGGGGTGATGTTGATCGAGGGCACGCTCAACGCCAATTCGGGCGCGGCCGGCGCGCAAGCCGGAGGTGGTTCGTCAAAGAAGGTGAGCTGGCTCCCCGGGCCGGATTCGAACCAGCGACCAACCGGTTAACAGCCGGTTGCTCTACCGCTGAGCTACCGGGGAACGCAAAGGCGGGGTTCTCTAGCGTGTCCGCCAGACTATGGCTACTTCAATCTTGCCGCCAGCAAAGCCCGCACGGTGCCAAAGAAAAGAGGGCCGGGTGGTTAGCCCGGCCCCAAGGCGTTGGGTAATGGTGGGGTGTCTTCAAGGGAAGACGAGGCCATCCTGAGCCGCTAAGGTTAATAAAAGCTTAACAAAACCGAATCAGTGGGTTACCCGGTGGGGTCGAGAAAGAGGCGGCTCGCCGAGCCGTAGCCCGAAGTTCGCCTTCGCCCTGCTGCGCGACAGCCTTCGCCGCTTCGCGGGCGAAGGCTGGGCTTGGCTTGCCGAGCCGTAGCCCGCAGTTCGCCTTCGCCCTGCTGCGCGACAGCCTTCGCCGCTGCGCGGGCGAAGGCTGGAGGCGACGCCCGGAATTGAACCGGGGTAAACGGTTTTGCAGACCGCTGCGTAACCACTCCGCCACGTCGCCGCAGGCATGGGCCTATAGCAGAGGCTTCTGCGGCAGGCCAGTCGCGCGCTCCCCGCGTTGTCAGCATGAGCCTGCCTCGATATAAGCCCGCGATTCCCAAGAAAACGGCAATGCCGATGCCTTCCTTCGCCGCGCAGCGCCTGACCATGGTCGAAAGCCAGGTCAGGCCCAACGATGTCACCGATCCGCGCATCTGCGCGGCCATGGCCGAGATCCCGCGCGAGCGATTCGTGCCGTCGTCGAAAGCCGCAATCGCCTATTGCGATCAGCCGATCGAAGTTTCGCCGGGACGCTATCTGCTCGACCCGCGGACCTTCTCCAAGCTGGCAGCGCTCGCCCGGATCGAGTCCATGGATTCGGTGCTCGATGTGGGCTCGGCCACCGGCTATTCGGCGGTCGTGCTGGGAAGGCTGGCGCACAATGTCATCGCGCTGGAACAGGATGCGGAGCTGGTGCGTCTGGCCTACGGGCTGTGTCCGGCGGTCGGCGCGGCCAACGTCATCGTGACTCAGGGTGCGCTGAATCAGGGGCTGAGGGCGAAGGCGCCCTACAACGTCATCTTCGTCAACGGCGCCATCGAGCAGCGGCCGGATACGCTGCTGTCGCAGCTCGCCGAGGGCGGACGCCTGGTCGCCGTCGTCACCGAAGGTCCGGTCGGCAAGGCGAGGCTCTTCGTCCGCGAACATGGGGGCATCAGTGTGCGCGACGCCTTCGATGCCAATCCCCCTTTACTAGTGGGATTTGCAAGGAGCGTTGGATTCGTCTTCTGACACCCCAAATAACAGTCTCAAACCAGGGGATCGTCTCATGCGCAGCTTTCGCCGTGGCATCGTTTGGGCCGCCTGTCTCAGTCTGGCCGCCGTTCCGCCCGTTCTGGCGCAGGGCAAGCACCGCCTGCCCAAGCGCAGGCTCGCCGCCGCAATGGCGCAGGCCGAGGTGCCGATGCCGGCGGCCGTGCCGGAAACACCCGGACAGCCGAGCATGACGCTGAACGAGGCGCTGGCGATCGCTTACGAGACCAATCCCGAGCTCGCCTCGGCGCAGGCGGGATTGCGCGCGACCGACGAGCAGGTGGCGCAGGCCAATGGCGGCTGGCGGCCCACCGTCTCGATCGGGGGCACCTATGGCATGCAAAAATATTTCTTCCCCGTCGAGATCAACGGATTGGGGATCATCACGACGCATCCCGGCCAAGGACCCGCGGCCGCCGGCACCACCTCGCAGATCGTCAACGCCTCTGTGACCGATCATCCGCTCAACGGCGCGGCGACGATCACCCAGCCGATCTTCCGCAGCGGACGCACGATCGCCGAGATCAGCCGCGCCAAGGCGCTCGTTCGTTCGGGGCGCGCGCAGCTCAGGGCCACCGAGCAGACCGTGCTGCTCAATTCCGTGACCGTCTACATGAACGTGGTGCGCGACGAAGCTATCGTGAAGCTGCGCGAGCACAACGTCGAAGTGCTTCGCCGCCAGAAGACCGAGACCGAACTCGAATTCAAGGCGGGCTCGCTGACGCGCACCGACGTTGCGCAGGCGCAGGCGCGGCTTGCGACGGCGCAGTCGGACCTGACCACCGCGCAAGGACAACTCTCGATCAGCCGCGCCGATTTCCTGCAACGCATCGGCCGGCCGGCCGAAGCGCTCGAATCCAAGCCGGAGCTGCCGAAATTGCCTTCGAACGAGGACAATGTGCTTGCCTCGGCGCTGCGCCAGAACCCCGCGCTGGTGACGGCCCGCGAGAACGAGCGCGCCGCCAACTATGCCGTCGACGATGCCTGGGGCGCGATGGGCCCGACGCTTTCGGTGCAGGGGCAGTACGGCTATTCGCAGAGCGTGCTGAATTCCGTGCAGGGCTTCAGCTCGGGCGGTCCGCCGCAGTCGGTGGCCGAGCACGCCGTGAGCGTGATGGGCCAGCTCAACGTGCCGATCTACCAGGCCGGCGTCGAAGAGGCCAATGTCCGTCAGGCGCGCGAACTGCACGCGCAATCGCAGCTCAACGTCGCGGTGGCGGACCGGCTGGTGCGCGACGCGGTGGAGCAGGCCTGGGCCAATTATCAGTCGGCGCTGGGTACCATCGACTCCAACGAAGCCACCGAGAAGGCGGACGAGATCGCCTTCGAAGGGGTGACCAAGGAGCAGCAGGTCGGCGGGCGCACCGTGCTGGACGTGCTCAATGCCGAGCAGGAGCTTTTGAACGCACAGGTTGCGCTGGTCACCTCCGAGCGCAACGCCGTGGTTGCCGCCTATCAGGTGCTGTCGGCCGGCGGTTCGCTGACCGCCAGGACGCTTGGCCTCAAGGTCAAGCTCTACGATCCGCTCGAGCACTACAACGACGACGCGGGGGCCTGGGTGGGATTCGGTGGATGATCTGAAAAGTCGGTCTTAAGTCACTGTCCGATTAAGAGATTCTTTGCGTTCGGCACGCAACTATTCTAGGGTCAGCCAAGGCGTAAGAGAGCGCGGTCGGAGCATGAGCATGGCCTCAAGTCCCCAGCACGAACCCACGATGGAGGAGATTCTCGCCTCCATCCGCAAGATCATTTCCGAGGATTCCGGCGAGCCTCACGCAGATTCCGGCGCCGCTGCCCCTGAGGGCGACGTGCTGGAGCTGACCCAGGAAGTCGAGGAGGAGCCTGCGCCCGCGCCCGTTGTCGTGGCAGCCCCGCCGCCTGTGGCGCCTGAACCGCAGCCCGTCGTGGCGGCGCCCGCAGCCGAACCCCCAAAGCCCGAAAACGACGTCGTGTTCCAGACGATCGAGGAGGAAGCCCCCGTGAGTAGCGAAGCCCAGGCCGTTGCCCCGCATGAGGGGATTTTCTCCGACAAGACCCGCAAGGCTTTCGACGACACCTTCGCCAATATTCAGCGGCCGAGCGCGAGCCCCGCGCCGCAACCGGCTCAGCCGCAGAGCCCCATGCCGGCCATCGACGGCGAGACGGTCCAGGCCGTGTTCGAAAAGGCGGTGCGCGAGAGCTTCGATCCGGTGCTGCATGACTGGCTGACGACCAATTCCGATGCGGTGGTCGAGAAGCTGAAGCCGCTGGTCCGCGCCTGGATGGACGAGCACTTCCCCGCGCTGCTCGAAGGCGCGGTACGGGCCGAAGTCGAACGCGTAGCCCGCGCCCGCCACTGACCTAGTTCTTCTGCAACAGACAGGTCCGGGGCGGGAAACGTTCCGGACAGCCTCTTGACGCGCGCTGTTCGGGGCTTCACCAACCCCTGGAACGGCCGCTTTCGAGAGGTTTTCCTCCATGCTCGACAAGACCTTCGCGCCACAAGAGGTGGAGGGCCGCATCTATGCCCAATGGACGGCCTCGGGTGCCTTCCGCGCAGGGCGCCGGCCGGAGGCCGAGCCCTTCTGCATCGTCATCCC
>Ga0335085_10016568_pt1 | contig 10644 bp, 8 predicted proteins | sample Lox_Sample_45_FD_206712 | JGI IMG/M metagenome (GOLD analysis project Ga0335085, IMG submission 206712) | Soil microbial communities from Loxahatchee National Wildlife Refuge, Florida, United States - Lox_Sample_4.5 | ecosystem: Environmental > Terrestrial > Soil > Wetlands | place: USA: Florida...
CCACCGTCCCGGGCATGACCGTCTACCTCCAGAACCCCCCGGCCATCCGGATCGGCGGACGGCTCTCCAAGAGCCTGTACCAGTTCACGCTGCAGAGCTCGGACGTGACCCAGCTCTACCACAGCTCGCAGGAGCTCACCACCCGGCTCCAGCAGCTCCCGCAGCTCCAGGACGTCACGTCGGACCTCCAGATCAAGAATCCGCAGGTCTCGGTCCAGATCGACCGCGACCGCGCCTCGGCGCTCGGAGTGACCGCCGAGCAGATCGAGGAGGCGCTCTACGACGCCTACGGCTCGGGCCAGGTCTCGACCATCTACACCCCGAACAACGAGTACTGGGTCATCCTCGAGCTCTTGCCCCAGTACCAGCGGGACCTGTCGGCGCTCAACATGCTCTACATCCGGTCGGGCACCGGCGCCCTCGTGCCGCTCGCGGCCGTCGCGCACCTGAGCGCCAGCCTCGGCCCCCTGTCGGTCAACCACGCGGGCCAGGTCCCCGCGGTCACGATCTCCTTCAACCTCAAGCCCAACGTCGCCATCGGGGACGCCGTCACGGCCGTGCAGCGCGAGGCCGCGGCCGTGCTCCCGGCGACCGTCAGCACCGCCTTTTCCGGCACCGCCCAGGCCTTCCAGTCCAGCCAGCAGGGCCTCCTCGGCCTCCTGGTCCTGGCACTCCTGATCATCTACATCGTCCTCGGGATTCTGTATGAGAGCTTCATCCATCCGCTGACCATCCTGTCCGGACTGCCGTTCGCCGGCTTCGGCGCTCTGCTCACCCTCATCATCTTCCGCACCGACCTGAGCGTCTACTCCTTCGTCGGCATCATCATGCTCATCGGGCTGGTCAAGAAGAACGCGATCATGATGATCGACTTCGCGCTCGAGGCCGAGCGGAAGGAGGGCAAGAAGCCGGAAGAGGCGATCGTGGAGGCGTGTCTGGTGCGCTTCCGGCCCATCATGATGACCACGATGGCCGCGTTGATGGGCACCCTGCCCATCGCCATCGGATTCGGCGCCGGCTCGGAATCGCGCCGCCCGCTGGGGCTCGCCGTGGTGGGCGGTCTCACCTTCTCCCAGCTGATCACGCTCTACGTCACGCCCGTGATCTACACGTACCTGGACGCCCTCCAGCACCGCTTCCGCGCGGCGCCCGCCACCCTCGGCGCCCCGGTGCCGCACCCCGGAGACTGATCGTGACCGGCGTCGCCACGGCGGAGATCTCGCTCACGGTCGCGGACGCCCCGCAGATGGGGGCGTTCGTCGCCCGCCCCGCCACCGCGGGGCCGCACCCGGGTCTGCTGCTGTTTCAGGAGGCCTTCGGGGTCAACGGACACATCAAGGATGTCGCCCAGCGGTTCGCCCGCGAAGGCTTCGTCGTCGTCGCGCCGGAGCTTTTCCACCGGACCGCCCCCGGGTTCCAGGGACGCTACGACGACTTCGACGCCGTGCGTCCCCTGATTCAGGGACTGACCACGGCCGGCCTCGAAGCGGACATCCGCGCGGCGTACGCCTGGCTGAGCTCGGATCCGGGCGTGAACCGCGCCCGCACCCACGCGGTGGGCTACTGCATGGGCGGCCGGGTGGCCTTTCTCGCCAACCTGATCGTGCCGGTCGTATCGTCGGCGTCGTATTACGGCGGCGGGATGGTGCCCGAGTACCTCCCCCGGGTGCAGGACGCGCACGGCGCCGCGCTGTTCTTCTGGGGCGGCCTCGACAAGCACATCGGCCTCGACAACCCGCGGGCGCTGACGGACGCCCTGCGGGCCGCGGGCAAGCCCACGGTCCACGTGGAGATCTCGGACGCGGATCACGCCTTCTTTTGCGACGAGCGGCCCGCGTACAATGCGCGGGCCGCCCGCGAGGCCTGGGCGCTCACCCTGGCGTTTTTCCGCGAGTAGCCGGCGGATGGCGTTGCACCGTGGCTCGTGATTCCCGGATCGCGCTGCTGCTCGACGTGGTCGACCAGGCCTTCGACCATCGGGCCTGGCACGGCACGCCCCTGGCCGGGGCCCTGCGGGGCGTGGGCTGGCGCGACGCCCTGAAGCGTCCCCGCCCCGGCCGTCACTCCATCTGGGAGCTCACGCTCCACACCGCCTACTGGAAATGCGTGGTCCGCCGCCGGCTGACCCGGGATCCCGACGTGGTGTTTCGCCGGACCCCCGCCAACTTCCCCGCCGTGCCCCGCCACCCCACCGCGGCCCTCTGGCGGCGCGACGTCCAGCTCCTGAGGCGCGAGCACCGTCTCCTGCGGGACGTGATCGCCCGCTTTCCGGTGAGTCGGCTGGGGCAGCGGGGGTGGCATTCGCGACGGTGGACCAACGAGCAGCAGATCTACGGCATCGCCTCGCACGACCTCTATCACGCCGGCCAGATTCAGCTGCTCAAAGCTCTTCGCCCTTGAGGCGGTCGAGCTCGCGGCGCTCGCGCTTGGTGGGCCGTCCTTTCCCGTCGTAGCCCGGCGACGGCGCGAGGCGCAGCTGCTCGGCGAGATGCTCGCGCCGCCGCTTCCCTTCCGGGTCCTCGTCGTACAGCGTCGCCGCGGCCTCGGCGCCCAGCCGGCGGGCCGACAGTCCGCGCACGGTCACGTGAAAGTCGTAGGGTCCCTTTCGGATCCGCAGGCGGTCGCCCACCCGCAGGCCCCGGGCCCGTTTCGCGCGGGCTTCGCCGACCAGGACCTTCCCCCCTGCAATGGCTTCACTGGCGGCGGCGCGAGTCTTGAAGAAGCGCGCCGCCCACAGCCACACGTCGAGACGAACGGTGTCGGCAGTCATCGGGACATTCTAGCGCGCCGGCGGAACCCGGCGCCATTCGGGGTCTCACCGTGCCGTTGAGAGCCCCCCCGCCCGCGGCTACATTCTCCCTCCCATGACGACCAATACCGGCGCGGCGCCCCTCACGCAACTTTCCGAAGAAGAGCAGATGTTCCAGCAGGCGGTGCGGGACTTCGCGGAGCAGGAAGTCCGGCCCCGGGTGGGTGCCATGGAGCGTGCCGCGCAGCTCGATCCCGCCCTCATCCCCAAGTTGTTCGAGCTCGGCCTGATGGGGATCGAGGTCCCGGACGCTCTGGGCGGCGCGGGCGGGACCCTCTTCCTCACCGTCCTGGCGGTGGAAGAGCTGTCCCGGGTGGACGCCTCCAGCGCGATCTTCGTCGACGTCCAGAACACGCTGGTCAACGCCCTGCTCCTCAAGTGGGCGTCTCCCGATCTTCAGCAGCGGTACTTCCCCCGCCTGTCCCGCGACCTGGTGGGAGCCTACGCGCTCTCCGAGGCGGCCTCGGGCTCGGACGCGTTCGGGCTCGAGACCAAGGCGACCCGGAAGGGCGACGGCTGGGTGCTGGACGGGCGCAAGCTGTGGATCACGAACGGCGCCGAAGCGGGCTTCTACGTCATCTTCGCCAACACCGACTTCGCCAAGGGCTACAAGGGCATCACCGCCTTCGCCGTCGAGCGCTCCTTCAAGGGGTTCAGTGTCGGCAAGAAGGAGGACAAGCTCGGCATTCGTGCGTCCTCCACCTGCGAGCTGATCCTCGATCAGTGCGAGGTCCCCGCGGCCAACGTGGTGGGCGACGTCGGACACGGGTACAAGGTGGCGATCGAGACCCTGAACACCGGTCGGATCGGGATCGGCGCGCAGATGATCGGCGTGGCCCGGGGCGCCCTCGAGGCCGCGCTGGCCTACGTGAAGGAACGCAAGCAGTTCGGAAAGCCCGTCGCCGAGTTCCAGGCGGTGCAGTTCCAGCTGGCGCAGGCGGCCACCGAGCTCGAGGCCGCCCGCCTGATGGTGTACCACGCCGCCCGGCTCGAAGACGCCGGGGCGCCGTACACGATGGAGGCGGCGATGGCCAAGCTGTATGCGTCCCAGGTGGCCGAGCGGGTCACCTCGCTGGCCGTCGAGCTGTTCGGCGGCTACGGCTACACGAAGGAGTACCCGGTCGAGAAGTTCTACCGGGACGCGAAGATCGGCGCCATCTACGAGGGTACCAGCAACATGCAGCTGAACACCATCGCCAAGCTGCTGTTGAAGTAGTGCGCACCGCCCGCCGCACCCACTCGTTCACCGAATCCGTGATTCGCGGCATGACCCGGCTCGCCAACGAGCACGGGGCCATCAACCTCGCCCAGGGGTTCCCCAACTTCGCCGCCCCCGAGGTGCTGAAGGAAGCCGCGGCCCGCGCCATTCGCGACGACGTCAACCAGTATGCCATCACCTGGGGCGCCAAGCGCCTGCGAGACGCCCTCGCCGCCAAATACGCGTCCTGGTACGGCCTGACGGTGAACCCGGAAACCGAGCTGACGGTGACCTGCGGCGCCACCGAAGCGATGGCCTCCGCGCTCCTCGCGCTGATCGATCCCGGCGACGAGGTGATCGTGTTCGAGCCGTTCTACGAGAATTACGGACCCGACGCCATCCTGTGCGGCGCCGTGCCGGTGTACGTCCCGCTCCGCGCCGGGGAGCACCTCGACCTGGACCGGCTGAAGGCCGCGTTCAGCCCCCGGACCCGCGCCATCATCGTCTGCACGCCCAACAACCCCACCGGCCGCGTGCTCTCCCGAGCGGAGCTGGAAGCCGTCGCGGAGCTCTGCCGGACGCACGACGCCTGGGCGGTCACGGACGAGATCTACGAGCACATCTACTACGAGGGGACTCACATCCCGCTGGCGACCCTGCCCGGTATGCGCGAGCGGACCATCACCGTGAGTGGCGCGTCGAAGACCTACTCGATCACGGGCTGGCGCATCGGCACCATCCTCGCGCCGCCGGACGCCACGGCGGCGATCCGGAAGGTCCACGACTTCCTCACCGTCGGCGCGCCCGCGCCCCTCCAGGAGGCGGTGGCGGTGGCGATGGAGACCCTGGGCCGCGACTACTACGAGGGACTCTCCCGGGAGTACCGGGCCCGGCGGGACCTGCTGTGCGGCGCCCTGCTCGCGGGCGGCTTCCGCTGCCGGCCCCCTGAGGGGGCCTACTACGTGCTCGCGGACTTCTCGGCCCTGTCCGATCTCCCCGACGACGAGTTCGCCCGGTGGCTCACCGCGGAGCACGGCGTGGCGCCGGTGCCCGGCTCGAGCTTCTACAGCCGTCCCGAGCTGGGACGGCGCGAGGTGCGGTTCGCCTTCTGCAAGACCGACGACCTGCTGAAGGAAGCGGCGCGACGGCTCGCGCGGCTGCGGGGCTGAGGCGCGGGAGCGGCCTGCAAGCCTACCGCTGGTTCAGCACGGCCTGCGGCGCGGGAATGTTGAACGGATACGCGCTGGATCCCGCCTCGCCGAAGTCGTTCTCTCCCCAGCAATAGAGACGCCCGTCGGTTCCGAAGGCGCAGGAGTGGAATTCCCCGGAGCTGATCGACGTGAACGTCATGGTCGTGGCCACCCGGGCGAGGGTGTCGGTGAACACCCGGGAGCCGCCGCTCCCCAGCTGTCCAAGCGAGTTGTCGCCCCAGCACTCCACGACCCCGGCCGAGGTCAACCCGCAGAAGTGCGACACGCCGAAGGACGTCTGAGCGAATATGGTCCCCGGGAACACGGTGCTGAAGGAACGCCCCTGCCACTCATCCCCTTCCACCGGCCAGCCGCCCCAGCAGTAGGCGGTACCGGCGGACAGACCACAGGTGACGGACCAGTCACCATTGTTCTGGAGGGAGATGGGAGCCCCGCCCGGCAGCGGTGCCGGCGTGGGCGCGGACGGGGTCCAGCAGTAGATGGAATCGTTCGCCGCGAGCGTCGCACACTGTCCGCCGCCCCCCACCGCCACCTGATCGAACGCGCCCGGCCCCGCGCCGACGGCCACGGGGGTCGCCCCCCAGCCCGTGCCCCAACACGCGACGCCGCCCCCGCTGGTGAGACCGCACATGTATCCGTACGAGGGGTCGAAAGCGCCGGCGACGCTCGCACTCAGGGTCGTGAACGTGTACCCGCCGGCCACGGGGACCGGCACGAGGCTGCTCGGCCCCGCGGCTCCGAGCGTTCCGTCCGTGTTGTCTCCCCAGCACCAGGCCGCCCCGCCGCCCGTAAGCCCGCAGGCGAAATCCTGTCCGGCGGTGACGCCGGCGAACCTCAGGCCGCCGACCACGCGCCGGGGCCGGGGTCCGCTGATCGTGTCCCCGGTCCCGAGCTCGCCGTGCGCGTTCCACCCCCAGCAGTACGCCGTACTGTCGACCGCCACGGCGCACGTGAACCACCCCCCCGGTGAAGCGGACCGCAGGGCCAGCCCAGCGATCGTGGTGCGGAGGGTATCGGCCACGTGGCCGACCCCCACCACGAGCGCACTCGCCCCCGTTCCGGTCGCGTGCACGCTCGCGGTGAAGAGGGGCGCCGAGTCCGTCACCGTGATGGTGAGCGCGGGCGACTGGCTCGACAGATGAACGGTCCGGCCGGACAGGGGGGTACCCGCCGAGTCCCGTGCGACCACGGAGATGGCGACCGTGTCGTCGTAGCCGAGCGACAGGACGGACGGCGTGACGGTGACGCTGGCGGTGGGCACCAGCACGGTGACCGCCGAGGATCCACTCACGCCCTTGACGGTGGCCGTCACCTGAGCGGCACCGATGCCGACCGCGACCGCCCGCCCGGTCGAATCGATCCGCACCAGCGTGGTGTCGGATGACGACCAGCGGATCCCCGTCGTGGACGCGGGCAATCCCGCGCTGTCCTTCGCCGCCGCGGTGAAATGCACGGTGTCCCCCCGCTCCGGCGTCGCGCGCGGCGGGCTGACCCCCACGCTCACGATCGGGGGCGGGAGCACCGTGATCCTCGCGTCCGCTTCCACGCCGTCCACGACCGCCCGGATGGTCCCGGCCCCGTACCAGACCGTGAACACGTTCCCCACGCTGTCTACACGCAAGACGCCGGGGTCGAGGGACGTCCAGACCGGGGGGTGCTTGGGGACGGTCGGCGCGCCGGTGATGTCCAGCGCCGCGACCTGGAGGGAGACCGACCCGCCGAGGGGGATGGTGTCGACGGACGGGGCCACGCGCACCGATACGACGGGCGGATGTACCACCACGTAGTTGGGATCGCCGCATGCCGTCACCACCGCCAGCCCAATCAAGACCGCCCGCTTCGCGACCCGGACCATCGGCAGAGTCTGTTCCGGGGCGCGGGGGATGTCAATACGGTGTCAGGTCCCGCGACGTCCCATCCGCCGGCGGGGGCGACAGCGTACACTTAGTAGCATCGAAAGGCTCCCGACATGCTGATCCGCCGACCCCCCGACATCCGATCCTCGGACATCACGTCCGAATCCGCGTACTGGAACCGCCGCCGCTTCCTCGCGGCCGGCGCGGGCATCGTGGCCGCGGCCGCCCTCCCCCGCCCGGCGCGGGCCGCCGCGCGGGAGGACGACAAGCCCACGCCGTACGACGTCATCACCACGTACAACAACTTCTACGAATTCGGAACCGACAAGAGCGACCCGTCGCAGAACGCCGGCACGCTCCGGACCCGCCCCTGGGCGGTGAGCGTCGAGGGTGAAGTCCTGAAGCCCAAGGTCTTCGACATCGACGACCTCCTGAAGCGCTACCCCGTCGAGGAGCGGATCTACCGCCACCGCTGCGTCGAGGCGTGGTCCATCGTGGTGCCGTGGGACGGATTCCCGCTCGCGAAGCTCCTTGCGGACGTCCAGCCGACCTCGCACGCGGCGTTCGTCGCGTTCACCACCCTCTACGCCCCCGACCAGATGCCCGGCCAGCGGTCCGACGTCCTCAGCTGGCCCTACGTCGAAGGGCTGCGGCTCGACGAAGCGATGCACCCGCTCACGCTCTTGTCGACCGGCCTGTATGGGAAGCCGATGCCCAACCAGGACGGCGCCCCGATCCGGCTGACCGTCCCGTGGAAGTACGGGTTCAAGAGCATCAAGTCGATCGTGAAGATCCGGCTGGTGCGGGAACAGCCCCCCACCACCTGGAACATCGCGGCGTCCGACGAATACGGGTTCTACGCCAACGTGAACCCGAACGTGGATCACCCCCGCTGGAGCCAGGCCCGCGAGCGGCGGCTGGGGGAGTTCTTCCGGCGGCCCACGCTGATGTTCAACGGGTATGGAGATCAAGTGGCGTCGATGTATGCGGGGATGGATCTTCGCCGGAACTTCTGATGGGGCGCCGCCGCGCGGGCCACGCGCTGCTCATCGCGGCCGCCGCCGTTCCCCTGCTGGCCCTGGCCCTCCGGGCGGTCCACGGCGACCTCGGCGCCAACCCCATCGAGACCATCGAGCATACCACCGGCGACTGGGCGCTCCGCACCCTGCTCGCGGCGCTCGCCGTGACCCCGCTCCGCCGGCTCACGGGGTGGAACGGGCTGATCCGCTACCGCCGGACCGTCGGTCTCATCGCCTTCTCCTACGTCTGCCTGCACTTCCTGATCTACGTGGTGGTGGATCAGGGTTTCCCGTTTCAGGGCTTCGCCATCCGGTACATCGCGAAGGACATCGCGAAGCGCCCGTACGTCACCGTGGGCTTTTCGGCGTTCGTCCTGCTCACGCCGCTGGCCTGGACATCCACCAGGGGGTGGATCCGCCGGCTGGGGGGAGCACGCTGGAACGCCCTGCATCGCCTGATCTATCCGGCGGCGGCCCTGGCGTCCCTCCACTATCTCTGGCTGGTGAAGGGCAAGCAGTGGACGCCCGTGTGGTACGCGCTCGGCGTGGTCGGCCTTCTGGCGGCGCGGCTGTGGCGAACCGCACCCCTCACGCCTTCGCGGCGGCTTCGGTCCGCGTCGCGACCCGATACAGCCAGTACAGCACCACCACCAGCAGGATGACCCCCGGCAGGACCCCGTCGTGCTCGCCCCAGAACGCCAGGACGTCCGCGCTCCCCTTCATCACGATCGGAATGGCCAGGAGGATTCCCACCAGCGCTTCGCCCGTGATCAGACCCGCGGCGAAGAGGAGGCCGTTCCGCTCCCCGGTGGCGTGCGCCTCGGGCGGCGCGTTCCGGCGCGTGAAATACCGGCGCGCCAGCCAGGCGATGACACCGCCGGCGAAGATCGCCACCGAGAGCTGCAGCGGGAGGTAGATCCCGATCGCGACGGCCAGCACCGGCGTCCGGAACTCGCTCTTGATCGCCTCGAGCCGGAGATCGAGCGCGATCACCAGCACCGCCACGACCATTCCGGCGACCACCATGTCCCAGGGCAGGCCCCCGTGGAACACGCCGCCGGCCACGGCGGCCATCAGGGTCGCCTGGGGCGCGGCCAGGGGATGCGGATGGTCGGGGGTCGGCACCCCGATGCCGTAGGCCTTGAGCAGGAGGGTGAGCACCGGCGCCAGCACGAACGCCGCGCTGATCGAGCCCACGATCTGCATGATCTGCTGCTTGTAGGGCGTGGCCCCGACGATCCGTCCCGCCTTCAGGTCCTGAAGGTTCTCGCCGCCGATGGCGGCGGCACAGGCGACCACGGCGCCGATGAAGATCGCCGCGGCGGGGCCGACCGCGCTGCCCGACCCGAGGAACGCCAGCAGGAGCAGCGCCGCGGTGAGAATGGTGGCGATCGTCACGCCCGAGATCGGGTTGTTGGAGGACCCGACCAGCCCGGCCATGTACGCCGCCACGGTGGAGAACAGGAAGCCGCCGATCAGCATGATCACGGCCATCGCCGCCGCCACCCACCAGATGCCCGTAAAGTGGTTGAACACGAAGTAGAGGGGCACCAGGAGAACCACGAGCGCGATCCCGACCCAATTCATCGGGGTGTCCCGGTCGGTCCGCTCGATGGCCGCGCCCCCGCTCCGCGTCTGCCGGTACGCCGCCATTCCCGAGCGAATTCCGCCGACGATGCTCTTCCGCACCCGGATCAGCGCCCAGATTCCCCCGATCACCATCGCGCCCACGCCGATGAACCGGGTCTGGTGGGACCAGATGGCGCCCGCGGCGTCGACGGCGCTGGCGGCCTGCGGCAGGCCCTTGTGCACCGCGACGATGGGGATGGCGACGTACCAGTTGATTACGCCGCCGATGAATATCAGCACGGCGACGTTCAGGCCGACGATGTATCCCACGCCCACGAGCGCGGGCGAGAGGTTCATGCCGAAGTAGGCCACCGATGACCCGACGTAGCGGGCCGAGGCGATCGCCTCGCCCCAGAGTTTGAAGCCCGTGCTCCCCAGCTTGTACAGCGCCCCGGCGGCCGCCGCCGCGCCGATGGTGGCGACGCCGGCACCGCCCCGCTCGCCCACCTTCAGGACCTCGGCGGTGGCGATGCCTTCCGGGAACTTGAGGGGGTCTTCGATGATCAGCGCCCGGCGGAGCGGAATCGTGAACAGCACGCCCAGCGCTCCGCCGATCCCCGCGATCACCGTCGTGGTCCAATAGTCGAAGCTGGTCCAGGTGCCCAGGATGATGAGGGCGGGCAGGGTGAAGATCGCGCCCGCGGCCAGCCCTTCGCCCGACGCCGCGGCGGTCTGCACGATGTTGTTCTCGAGGATGTTGTGGTTGCGGAAAAGCCGCAGCACCGCCATCGAAATGACGGCCGCCGGAATCGACGCGGATACCGTCATCCCGGCGAAGAGTCCCAGGTAGGCGTTCGCGCCGGCGAGGAGGAGCGACAGCGCCACCCCCAACACCAGCGCCTTGATCGTGATCTCGGGAAGCGAGGCCGACGCGGGAATGTACGGCGCGTCGCTCGTGGCCTTCGGGGACTCGGGAGCGGCC
>Ga0335085_10016569_pt1 | contig 10644 bp, 6 predicted proteins | sample Lox_Sample_45_FD_206712 | JGI IMG/M metagenome (GOLD analysis project Ga0335085, IMG submission 206712) | Soil microbial communities from Loxahatchee National Wildlife Refuge, Florida, United States - Lox_Sample_4.5 | ecosystem: Environmental > Terrestrial > Soil > Wetlands | place: USA: Florida...
CACCCATGTTGCGGTCGATTCCCCCAGTGATGGCCACGTCAAAATTGTTCTGAAGGAGGCCTTCCACCGCCGAACTGATGGCCGCCATCGCTGAGGCACACGCCGCATCACATACATAATTCGGCCCGTGAAAATTGAAGACGTTCGCAATTCGGCCGGCAATACAATTGGCCAATTCACCGGGCATGCTGTCTTCCCAAATCTCTGGCAAATGCCTGGCCATCCGGTCGTGCAGCTCGCGAGTGATGTCGTTTCGCGATGCCGCCGGCAACGCTGCGAAACTGACGCTTTCCTCCAGTTCGTGGGCATACTCCGGAAAGAAGACGCGCATGGAGGTAAGATAGTGTCTCTCTCCTGCCATGGCGTTGCCCAGGATTACTGCGGTGCGATCGGGATCGAACGGCCGGTTGGGATAACCGTAGTCTTCCAGCGCCTCGCGGGTGCAGGCAATGGCCCATTTCTGCGTACCGTCCATGGCCTCGACCACGCGAGGTGGAATGGGCAGACGCCACTTCATGGGGTCCCACGGGTAGTCGCGCACCCAACCGCCGATCTTCGAGTATGTCTTGTCCGGCACGTTCGGATCGGGATCGTAATAAGATGCAGGGTCCCAACGGTCAGGCGTAACTTCACTAATGCTGTAGCGGCTGCTCTTCACGTTCTCCCAGAAGGCGGGCACGTTTGGGGCATCAGGCAGGACGGCTCCTACCCCAACAATTGCAATTGCTCGATGGGCGGTGTTTTCCATGATGGCACTCTCATTTTTCCTGGGCCTGGCATCCAGCCGCGGTGATGGCCGGATGCCGGCCCTTGGGTCTATGCCCCTACGAGGGCGGGGACTTCTTCGCGCTTGGCAACGCGGTTGTAAAGCACGTCTGCTAAGTAATCCATGTCCGAAATGACACCGGCCTGGGCGCGGTGGATCGCGGACAATCGCAAAGCCACTTCGAAGGCCTCCATCTCTGAATCGCTCACGCCACCCGCTCCGCAGATCCAGCGCAGACCTTCTTCCGCAACCTTCAAAGCTGCCTCGCGGGCGAAGATCCGGGCCAGCGCGGCCAAGGCAGTCGCGTCGAAGCGATTGTCGGCTTTTTCCTGGAGCCGGCCTTCCGATGCCAGGGCCGCGCGGCGCGATAGGCTTCCGGCGCATTCGGCATAGGCGATCAGTTCTCCCAGGCGGAGCAGGATGTGTTGATAGCGAGTCAGGCGGGCAGCACGGGCCTTTTCCATGACTTCGGCCAGAGCATGCGCGGCCAGCGCGGCGATATCGGCGCCCACATCAGGATGCTTAACATGCAACGTTTCCAACTCGCGCGCCTGATCGTGGTAATACAGACCGCGTGTCTTCAGGTGCAGTTGCCAGCGGTCGCGACTGATGGTCATCTCCATGATCTCGGATGTGCCCTCGTAAATCCTGGTGATGCGAACATCGCGGCTCATCTTCTCGACCATGTACTCGTGGGTGTAACCATAACCACCGAGCGCCTGGATGCTGGCGTCAGCGGCCAGATCACCAGCTTCCGTCGCCATGTACTTGGCGATGGCGCCTTCCGTGTTTAGGCTTCCTTCCGTACCAGCGTCGATGCGTTGGGCAGTTTCCTCAATGTAGGACCGCGCTGCTTCGAGGCGGACCACGTTCGGAACAATCAACTTGTGGGTGTATCCCTGCTTCTCGGAGAGCGGCGTGCCGGCCTGGATTCGCTTCGTTGAATATGGTATGGCGCGATCAAGAGCGGACCATCCTGCGCCCAAGCCGAAGGCAGCGACCATCACTCGCGTGTAGCCGAAGACCATCTGCGCCTGCAGTAAGCCCTGGCCTTCGACCCCGCCGACCAGCCGGTCGGTGTCAACGTAGACGTCGTTGAGAGCCAGCGCCGCCGTGTTGCTCAGTCGGATCCCGTGCTTGTTTTCCGGTTTATCGTGGGCAAAGCCCTTCGTGCCTGCGTCGACAATGAACCAGCTCGGTCCAGCAGGCGTGTTGGCCAGGATGGTGTAGTAGTCGGCGATGCCGCCATTGCTGATCCACTGTTTGCTGCCATTGATCTTGTAGCCGACGATCTTGCCGTCCTTTTCAACGCGATCGGCGGTCGTCTTGAGCGCGCCCAAGTCGCTGCCGGCCTCCGGTTCGGTCGCTCCGTAGGCAAAGAGAACGCCTTCGTCAGCGATCTTGCCCAGCCATTTCTTCTTTTGCTCGGGAGTGGCGCCAAACGTAATGGGATCGCTGCCGAGGAAGGTGGCGAACAGAGAGGTGGCGACACCCAGGTCAATGCGCGCCATCTGTTCGCAGATGAGATAGACGTCAAAGGTGCTGCCGCCCATGCCACCATACTCCTCCGGAATGAACAGGAGTTGGATACCCAACTTGTCCGGGTTGCTCATGTACCGGACAATCTCGACCGGACATTCGTCGCGCTCATCCAGCGCGATCAGCTCCTCGTCGGGCAGGCGCTTTTTCGCGAAATCCCGAAGCGATTTCAAACTCAATTGCAGGGTTTTCTTGGTAATCATTGTCGATACCTCTTCTCCTAGACTGAAACGCCTTTGGTTTCGCGGATCTTGTTGGTCAACTCCGGCAAGAACTCCAGGATGTCGGCGACAATTCCCACGTCGGCTACCTGGAAAAATGGGGCCTTGGGGTTCTTGTTTATAGCGACGATGAAGGGATTGCCTTTAATTCCGGCCAGGTGTTGGAACGAGCCGCTGATGCCACACGCCATGTACACCTTGGGCTTCACCGTCTGCCCAGACGAACCGACCTGGCGCGACTTGGGCAGCCACTTGGCGTCAACCACCGGCCGGGAGCAGCTCACGGCTGCGCCCAGCGTCTCGGCAAGTTCCTCGGCGATGGCGATGTTGTCCTTCTCTTGAATGCCGCGACCGACGGAAACCAGGATCGCGTGCTTGGTGATGTCAACATCACCGGCTTCGGCAACCACCGTCTCCAGATAACGGCGCTTTGCGGTCAACGTGCCTACAGTGGCTGACTTGTCGATCACCGAGCCGTTGATGGCGGCACCGTCCTGCGGTTTGAAAGCGCCGGGGCGAAGGTTGAGCACTGCGCCGGTAGAGAGATCGCAGCGTACGTGCGCGCTTACCTGCCCACCGAATTCCTGGCGCACCAGGGTCAGCGAAGCCCCGGCGACGCTCTCGATGCCTATTACGTCGGGGACATAAGCCGCATTCAGCTTGATGGAAAGCCCCGGAGACAAATCGATTCCGAAGTGAGCATGAGGGACTAGTAAGATGCTGCCGCTGGGCAGCACCTTGACCAGCGCCTGGCGGATCAGTTCAGCGTTGGGATAGGTCAGGGCCTGGTTCGCAATCTTCCATACCTGCCCGTATGAGCCTCGTAGGGATTCGCAGACAGCATCCAGTTCCGCGCCCCAGCCGGTTACGATTGCGGTGGGCGTCGTCGCGGCGTCAAGCTTTTTTGCTGCGGCCACCAATTCGGCCGCTGAATCATCAGCAACGCCGCTCTTGTGTACGATGTAGGCGAAGATCTGTGCCATTAGTTCATCCCCCCTTTGGCCTTCAACAGTTCAATCAGTTTGTCAATGATCTCTTCCTGGCTGCCCTGTAGAATCTCAGCGCCTTTGCCGAGCGCAGGCACGAAGTAGTCCAGTCGCTTGACCTTGGCTCCGGCTTCACCAACCATGACTGGAGCAACACCGAGGTCGGACGCGCCGTAGGTCGGAATTTCGACCGACGCCACCTGCCGGATGCCTCGCATGCCGACGTAGCGCGGCTCATTGATGCCGGTCTGAATCGAGAGCACGCATGGCAGATCAATCTCGTTCATCTCGCGATTACCGCCTTCAATCTCGCGGCTCACTTTCAGCTTGCCGCCATCTTGGACGGTGATCGAGTTCACTAGCGAGGCAAATGGATAATCGAGCATCGCTGCCAGCATTCCGCCGACTTGGGCGCCGCCATCCTCCGCCTGGATTCCGGTCAGGACTAGGTCGTACTTGCCCTTCTGCACGAAGCCCTTCAGGATGGTCGCGATGCCTTTGCCGTCCGAGCCCTCGAAGGCCTCATCGCTGAGCATCACGCCCTGGTTGGCGCCCATGGCCATCTCGCGGCGAAGCACCTCCTCATCCTCTTCGGTGCCGACCGTAACCACGGTTACGTTGCCCCCGTTCTTCGCAGCGATTTGAAGGGCCTCTTCGACCGCGTAGTTGTCCGGCTCGTTCACCGAATAGACCAGATCGTCGCGTTCGATGTCGTTACCGGTGCCGTTGAGTTGAATTTCGTTTTCTGACGTATCAGGCACGCGTCTTACGCAAACTAGAATTTCCACATTCCTTCTCCCGAAATTGATCTTTATCGGTTGTCCCCTTAAGACAACTCCCGCCCCACGGCATCAAACTGTCACACACTTGTCCGCATCCACAGACTCGTCCGCACCCGGCTTCGTCCTCTGACGGGCGATTTGCCTGTCCACCAGTTCTGCCAGGTCGATAGCTGTCATCGTTCCTTCCATGCCAGCAACCTTGATGGCGTCTTCCATGTTCACCATGCAGAATGGGCAGGCGGTCACGATCACGTTGGCCCCGGCGTCGGCAGCCATGTGCACTCGCTTCACTCCCATACGCTCCTCTTCTGTGGGCTCGTAGAACAACATCAGGCCACCGCCGCCGCAGCAGAACGATCGGTCGCGACACCGGCTCATCTCGACTCGCTTTAGGCCCGGAATCGCATCCAACACATCACGGGGATCGTCGTACACACCGTTGTGGCGTCCCAGATAACACGGATCGTGGTAGGCATACACGTCTGTGTTCTCAACCGGATTGAACTTGAGGTTGCCGGCCTTTACTTCGCGTGCGATCACCTGGCTGATATGCTCCACCGGCGGCACATCCTTATAGTCGTGTTTCAGCGCGTTGTAGGCGTGCGGGTCTGCAGTGACGATCCGCTGAGCTCCGGATGTCTTAATGGCATCCACGTTGTTCTCGCGGAGCGCCATGAAGAGCGTCTCTTCGCCGAAACGCCGCACTTCGTGGCCACTGTCTTTTTCGGCGGCGCCCAGAATTCCGAAGTTCTCTCCAACTTCGGTTAGGATTCGTGCCGTGGCACGACCGATGGCTTGAATCCGGTCATCATAGGAGGTGATACTGTCCACGAAGTACAGCGTATCGGCGGCCTTCTTGCTGTTCAAAATCTTGACATCGCAGTTAGCCGCGAAATCGCCGTCTTTGGTCCAGTCAGCCCGTTTCTTCTCCATCTTCCCGTAAGGATTCCCGCGGCTCTCCAGCGCCTTGAGGGCTTTCTGGATGGACTTGGGTACGTTCCCGTCATCCACCAGGCCACGCCGCAGGTCGACGATCTTGTCGATATACTCGATCAGTAGCGGACATTCTTCTTCGCAGGCGCCACAGGTCGTGCACGACCAGATTTCGTCTTCGGAATAAATGCTGCCGATTAGCAATGCGCCGTTGCCCGGAGTGCCAAACATCGGGTAGTGCTGGAAGCCGTAATCCCGAGCCTTGATGCTAATGAACCGAGGTGACAACGGCCTTCCCACCGAGTTGGCCGGGCAGTTGTCGGAACACCGGCCGCAATCGGCGCAGGAGTAGAAATCCAACATGTGCTTCCAGGTGAAGTCCTCGAAGGTCTTCACGCCGAACGATTTCACCTGGTCCAAGTGCTCATCACTGACGTCCCATCGCACCGGCTTTACCGTTCCCTTGTCCAGCTTTGCGAAGTAAACGTTGAACAGCGATGTTTCCACGTGGAACTGGATCCCGAACGGCCGATAGCAAAGCAGGAAGTAGAAGGTGAGCACATCCATCAGATAAGCGCCGCGATGGAGACTCCACAGGGCTTCCAAAGAAGCTGAGCTAAGGGCACCTCGTAAGACCCAGGCCAGCGAAAAGACGGCCAGAAATTCTGCTTGGCCTTGCCGGGCGACAGACGCAGCCTTACTCGCCTCGAAGAGGCTCTCCGAGAACATCAGGACCGCGATCAGCGCTAGCAGGAAGATGGCATCTACCTTGTGACCCTTGCCATACCTTGCCGGTACGTCGTAGCGCGCCGGCTTGAACACAATCCGCCGGGTGGCCGCTACGATCATGCACAAGAAGACAATCGTCGCGGCGTAGTCGGCGACGATCTCATAGATGTGGCCGATCCCTCCGGACGAATCTGGTATCGCGAAATTTTCGGAGATACCGAGGACCAGGAGAGAGAAGGCTCGCGTTGCCAAAATAAGGAAGCCGGCAAAAATCAGGACGTGCATCGTCCCTGCAAAGCGGTAGCGGGGATGCTTCCACTGTCCAAGCCAGAACTGCAGCACTTTTTCCAGTCGGAGCACTGGCCGGTCAAATCGAAGATCACGCTCGCCGCGCACCAGTGGAGTCACGCGCTTCGTTACTATGTAGGCGAAGCATCCGACGCCGAGAATGTTGAGGAACAGGAACAGCGAATGTCCCGAGATCAACCAGTATGCCGACTGGGCCGGTGATTGGAGAGCTTCTACCATAACGCTCGACCGCTCCTGGAGGACTCCACCTTCGAGATGCCAAGGACGATTGCGGTGGGAAGTGGCGGCTCGGGTCCCAACAGCACCTGGGAGGCTCATGCCTCTGAATGGGTATTGTGCTTCGCGGAGGCTCTCCAGGTCTGTGAGCAGCGTCGGCGTGCTGTGTGAGGCAGGTTCTTTTTTCTTGTGATTCAGATCACATGGTGATTGGTCTCAGCTTGCGCCGAATCTTCGCCTTTGGCCGGCACGTCACTCATCGCCGTGCTAAACGTCACTGACGGACCTGCCCAGACGTGCGAATCTTGGTTTATCACCCAGGGGATCCCAGGCTGCGCGATGCCTGAGTCTTCCAGGAAGAACACAAGGGGAACGGCCATGAACCCAGTAGCTGGAAGTCCGTTCGACAGTATCGAAGACGCCCACGATTTCATGACCCTGTTGGCCCAGACGGTTTTTGAAACCAAGCTGGAGATTGAAGCCGACGTTCAGAGAGAGGCCAGTTCCAATTACCCGCGGCGGGCGGAGGCATTGAAGCTTGCCCTTTACACACTGGAGCGGTTGGAGTTCCACATGCTTCGCAGCAGGCGGATCCTCAACGACCTACGCACTTTGCGGCGGCTGCTCTTCGAGGAGCGCACCCTTAGCGCGATGACCGAACGGCCGAAGGCTAATGGAAAGGCTAAAGCGGACACGCTATTGCCCGCCATCCATTCGCGTGCTATCTCACGGTCGGGTAGCTCGCTTGGCAGCGCCTGACAAACGCCTTGCCAGAGCGTCAACATCGCTCCACTCTAATGACTGTTGAGCCGTTGCTCTCATTTTCAGAGATGGCAGCGGCTCAACTTTCTCGCGCGGAATGTCGCGCTAAGCATCCCGCCTTAGTCGTGGCCAGCCATCGCGGGTGTGATGTCTTCCACATCCACAATCTTGGTCGGATACTTGCCGGTGTAGCAAGCTGTGCAGTAAGTCGGATCGTCCCCTTCGCCCGCGGCCTTGCGCAAGCCCTCCAAAGAAAGATAGGCCAGCGAGTCGGCCTTAATGTATTCACGAATCTCTTCGACCGATTTATTGGCAGCGATCAACTGGTTCTTTGAAGGAGTGTCCACGCCGTAAAAGCACGGCGAGATGGTGGGAGGACAGGAGATGCGCATGTGCACTTCTTTGGCGCCGGCGTCGCGTACCATGCGGACGATTTTCTTGCTGGTGGTGCCGCGAACAATCGAGTCGTCAATGAGTACCACCCGCTTGCCCTCCAGCACATGCCGCACCGGATTCAGCTTTAGTTTCACCCCGAAGTCGCGAACGCGCTGCTCCGGCTCGATGAAAGTCCGGCCCACATAGTGGTTACGGATCAATCCGATCTGGATGGGAATGCCGCTCTGCTGGGCAAACCCCATCGCCGCGGTCACGCCCGAGTCCGGCACCGGCACCACGATGTCGGCGTCCACCGGCGACTCGAGTGCGAGCTGACGGCCCATGGCATCGCGCGTCTGCTGCACGGCGCGGCCGAAGACGATGCTGTCCGGACGGGAGAAGTAAACGTGCTCGAAGATGCAGCTCGATTGCGGCTGCTGTGCGGAATAGAAGCGCGAATGCACACCCTCCGGCCCCACGATGACCAATTCCCCCGGCCGGACCTCTCGCTCGTAGGTGGCGCCAATGAGATCGAAGGCGCACGTCTCGGACGCGAAGACAATGGTGTCGGCAGCTTGCGCCGCCTGCCCCGAAATGCGGCCCATCACCAGCGGACGGAAGCCCCGCGGATCGCGCGCCGCGAAGATGCGGTCAGGCGTCATCATCACCAGCGAAAACGCACCTTCGACGCGGCGCAGAGAATCGGCCATGGCATCGGCCAGCGTCTCTTCGCGCGAGCGGGCAATCAGGTGCACTATTACCTCGGTGTCGCTGGTGGTTTGAAAGATCGACCCCTGCTGTTCGAGCTGGGTGTGTATTTCATGTGCGTTGGTGAGGTTGCCATTGTGCGCCAGCGCGATCTTGCCCTTGTTGCACTCCACCATAATGGGCTGCGCATTGAGCAGTGCGGAATCTCCGGTGGTGGAATAGCGCGTGTGTCCGATTGCCAGCGATCCCGCGAGGCGTGCCAGTACATCCGCCGTGAACAGATCGGAGACCAGCCCCATGCCCTTGTGCAGCTCCACCCGCTCGCCGTTGGACGCGGCGATGCCCGCTGACTCCTGTCCGCGATGTTGCAGCGCGTACAAGCTGAGGTAAGTGAGCTTGGAGGCCTCGGCATGGCCATAGATGGCCACCACGCCACATTCTTCTCGCAGCTTGTCGAAAGGAACCAGCATCGCTCACCTGCCCGCTAATGCGGAGCTTCACGCCCGCGTAAATGCAACCCAAAGGTCCGGGCTCCAGCCCGGTGTTGTCAGCTCTTCTGCAATGTCGCTGGAACCAGCCGCTCCTCCGTCTCCACATGAAGGGCCCGTTCCAGGGCATGTGTCCAAGTGTCCAGCAATTCAGAGACGCTTGCTCTGGCGGCAAGTGTGCCGTCCACCCGGATTTCCAATTGATCGGGAACCGTGCTTCCAATCAGCTCCACAGAGACGCCCAATCCAGCCGCTATTTGTTGGATTCGCGCCACATTTAGCGGGTCGCAGGAAATCACGACCCGGCTGGCGTCTTCGCCGAAAAGTACGAACTCAGCCACCAGCCCATTCGATTGGAGATCGACGTGCGCGCCAATCCTACGGCCAAACCCGCATTCCGCCAGGGTCACGGCCAGCCCGCCTTCGGAGCAGTCCTTGGCCGACGCCACCAGTCCCTCGCCAATTATCTCGATGATGGTCTTTTGCAGGGCCGCCTCCTTCTCCAGTTCCAACGCCGGAGGGAACCCCCAAATCTGTCCTAATAGCTCCTTCGCGTATTCCGACGAGCCGAACTCCGCTTCCACATCGGAAGCATCACCTGCTTCCGAGCCACGAACAAGTACCAAAGCATGTCCCGGCTCGCGAAAGTGCGGACCAACTGCCTTGTGCACATCGTCCATGACCCCGACCACTCCGATGACGGGTGTCGGATAAATGCCTTCACCCAGCGTCTCGTTGTAGAAGCTGACGTTGCCGCCGGTGATTGGCGTCTCCAGTTCCTCGCAGGCCCTGGTCATTCCGTCGATGGTTTGCGAGAACTGCCACATGATGTGCGGCTTCTCGGGATTGCCGAAGTTCAGGCAGTTGGTCGCCGCCATCGGCGTTGCCCCTGTGCAAGCCACATTGCGCGCCGACTCCGCCACGGCGTGCATCGCGCCAAGCTTGGGATCGAGATAGCACCAGCGTCCGTTGCCATCGAGGGCCATTGCCAAGCCGCGCTGTGTGCCTTTCACCCGAATTACCCCCGCCTCACCACCTGGTCCCTCCACTGTGTTGGTTTGCACCATGGAATCGTATTGCCGGAAGACCCAGCTCTTGGAGCAGATGTTGGGACTGGCCAGCAGCCGCTTGAGTTCATCAGTGAACTCCCTCTTCTTGCCCAGCACGACCACGCCGGGGACCTCACGCGGCAGCGGGGGCTCCCAGCGCTCCATCGGCCGGTGGTACAGCGGCGCCTCATCAGTGAGCGCGGTATTAGGGATTTCCGCCACCACTTTGCCGTGCTCCAACACTCGCATGGTCGGCTGGTTGATGACGTGGCCAATAGTTACCGCGTCGAGTCCCCACTTTTGGAAGACGCGGAAGACTTCTTCTTCGCGGCCTTTTTCGGCCACCAGCAACATGCGCTCCTGCGATTCACTCAGCATGATTTCGTAGGGACTCATGCCGGTCTCGCGTTGCGGAACCAGATCGAGCTCAATCTCCAGCCCCACGCCGCCACGTCCCCCCATCTCGCAGGTGGAACAGGTAAGGCCCGCCGCGCCCATGTCCTGAATGCCGACCACTGCACCAGTGTGCATGGCCTCCAGACACGCTTCGAGCAACAGCTTCTCCAGAAAGGGATCGCCGACTTGCACATTCGGGCGCTTGGCTTCCGACCCTTCGCTGAACTCCTCGCTCGCCATGGTGGCGCCGTGAATGCCGTCGCGGCCGGTCTTGGAGCCAACGTAGATGACCGGATTCCCTTCGCCCGCAGCCTTGGCATAGAAAATCTGATCGCGCCGAACCAGGCCGAGAGCAAACGCGTTGACCAGCGGATTGCCCGAATAA
>Ga0335085_10016570_pt1 | contig 10644 bp, 11 predicted proteins | sample Lox_Sample_45_FD_206712 | JGI IMG/M metagenome (GOLD analysis project Ga0335085, IMG submission 206712) | Soil microbial communities from Loxahatchee National Wildlife Refuge, Florida, United States - Lox_Sample_4.5 | ecosystem: Environmental > Terrestrial > Soil > Wetlands | place: USA...
GCTCGGCCGCGACAAGACCCTGGTGCTGCACGGCGGCGGCAACACCTCGGTCAAGCTGGTCGAGAAGAACCTGTTCGGCGAGGACGAGAACGTCCTGTACATCAAAGGCAGCGGCTGGGACCTGGAGACCATCGAAGCGGCGGGTTTCGCTCCGGTGCAGCTCGATTATCTGCAGCGGCTGGCGCAGCTCGATGCGCTCTCGGACACGCAAATGGTGGACCAGCTGGCCACCCACATGCGCAAGGCCTCGGCGCCCGCGCCTTCGGTCGAAACCATCCTGCACGCCTGCCTGCCCTACAAATTCGTCGACCATACCCATGCGGATGCAGTGCTGGCGGTGACCGATACCGCCGACGGTGAGCGCCGCGTCCGCGAGATCTATGGCGACACGGTCGTAGTCATTCCCTACGTCATGCCCGGTTTCGACCTCGCGCGCTTGTGCTCGAGTGAATATCCGCGCCAGGCCGGCGCCAATACCATAGGCATGGTGCTGCTGAACCACGGCATCTTTTCGTTCGGCGCGAGCGCGAAAGAGTCCTACGAGCGCATGATCGAGCTGGTGAGCCGCGCCGAGGATTACCTCAAGCGCGAACGCGCCTGGGACACGCCGGCGCAAGCCGCCGCGCTGGCTGCGATCGATGTGCTGCGGCAGGCGCAGCTGCGGCGGGCCTTGTCTGCCGCTGCGGGAGCGCCCATGATCATGGCGACGCATGCGGACGCAGATGCGCTCGCCTTCGCCCGGCGCGCGGACGTCGAAGTCCTCTCGCAGCAAGGTCCGGTAACGCCCGACCACATCATTCGCACCAAGCGCGTTCCCATGCTCGGCAACGACGTCGACGCCTACGCGCGCGGTTACAAGCGCTATTTCGACCAACATGCGCCGCAGGCCAAGGAACCCAAGACCATGCTCGACCCGGCGCCGCGCATGGTCCTCGATCCGGATTTCGGCCTGGCCGCGGCCGGCCGGAGCGCGAAGGACGCCGCCATCGTCGCCGAATTGTACCGGCACAGCATGCAGGTGATGCGGCGCGCCCAGGCGCTGGGAGGCTACCGCGCCCTGCCCGCGCGCGATCTGTTCGAAGTCGAATACTGGGACCTGGAGCAGGCCAAGCTGAGGAAGGGCGGGATGCCGCCCGCGTACGCCGGCGAAATCGCGCTGGTCACGGGTGCCGCCTCCGGCATAGGCAAGGCCTGCGTCGCAGCACTGCTGGCGCGCGGCGCGGCCGTGGTCGGACTCGATATCAATCCCGCGATCGAGTCGATTTACCAGCGCCAGGATTTCCTCGGTCTATGCTGCGACCTCACCGACGAGGGCGCGATCACGGCCGCGCTCGAGCGCGCGGTGATAGCTTATGGCGGCCTCGACATGCTGGTGCTCAACGCCGGCATATTCGCGGCCAGCCGCAAAATCAGCGAACTCTCCAGCGAGGAGTGGCGCAAGGTGATGGCGATCAATCTCGATGCCAACCTGTTCCTGCTGCGCGCCTGCCAGCCGCTGCTCAAGCTCGCGCCCAAAGGCGGGCGCGTGGTGGTCATCGGCTCGAAAAACGTGCCCGCGCCCGGGCCGGGTGCCGCAGCCTATTCAGCCTCCAAGGCCGCGCTCAACCAGCTCGCCCGCGTCGCCGCGCTGGAATGGGGTGCAGACGGCATACGCATCAACTCGCTGCACCCCAACGCCGTATTCGATACCGGCTTCTGGACCGAGGAAGTGCTGGCGCAGCGGGCGAAGCACTACGGTCTCACGGTGGCAGAGTACAAGACCAACAACGTGCTCAAGACCGAGGTCAGGAGCCGAGATGTCGCCGAGCTCGCGGCCGAAATGTGTGGCCCGCTGTTTGCCAAGACCACCGCGGCGCAGGTGCCCGTCGACGGCGGCAACGAGCGCGTGATCTAGACGAATCATGCAAGTCGAGAACCTGAGCGTGGAGACCTTGCGCTGGCGCGAAAGCCGCCTGGAACTCATCGACCAGCGGCGGCTGCCGCTGGAATTCGAGTACGTCGCCTGTGAAACCGCTGCGCAGACCGCGGACGCGATACGCGACATGGTGGTGCGCGGCGCACCCGCGATCGGCTGCGCAGCCGCCTACGGCGTGGCGGTGGAGGCGCAGCGGCACGCCGCTTCGGCGCGCACCCAATTCGACGCGGCCTTGGACGGCGCTTTCCGCGTCCTGGCTGCCAGCCGCCCAACTGCGGTCAACCTGTTCTGGGCGATCGAGCGCATGCGCCAAAGCCATGTGCAACTGCGCGGCGGCCCGGTGGAAGATGAAGCAAGGGCGCTGCTGGCCCTGGCGCGGCAAATGCACAGCGACGACGTGGCGATCAATCGCGCCATGGGCCGCCACGGCGCCGCGCTCCTTGCCGACGGCGCGCGCATCATGACCCACTGCAACGCCGGCGCACTCGCCACGGCCGGCCACGGCACGGCCCTCGGCGTGATCCGCTCGGCGCGCGACGCGGGCAAGCGCGTCAGCGTAATCGCCAATGAAACCCGGCCTTATCTGCAGGGCGCGCGGCTCACCGCCTGGGAAATGGTGCAGGAGAACATTCCGGTAACGCTCGTGACCGACAACATGGTTGGCCACCTGATGCAGCAGGGGCGCGTCGACGTCGTCGTCGTCGGCGCCGACCGCATCGCCGCCAACGGCGACACCGCGAACAAGATCGGCACCTACACCGTGGCGGTGCTGGCCGAGCGCCACCGCATCCCGTTCTACATCGCGGCGCCGCTGTCCACCATCGATCCTGCCGTCGCCGACGGCAGCGGCATACCGATCGAGGAGCGCGACCCTGCGGAAGTCACCGGTTTTCGCGGCGTGCGCTGGGCGCCAGCCGGCGTCGGCGTCGCAAATCCTGCTTTCGACGTCACTCCCGCGGCGCTGATCACCGCGCTCATTACCGAAAATGGGGTAATCGAGCGGCCCGACGCCGCCAAGCTGCGCGCGCTGTTCGATCGATAGCTCAGACCTCGACGATCTCGACCGGCGTTCCCGGCGTCACCGCATCGAACAGTTCGACGACGTCGCCGTTGCGCATGCGGATGCAGCCGATAGAACCGGGTATGCCCATCGGCGCGGTGTCCGGACTGCCGTGGATGTAGATATAGCGCTGCATGGTATCGACCTTGCCCAGCCGGTTGAAGCCAAGTTCGCAGCCCGATAGCCAGAGAATGCGCGTCAGCATCCAGTCGCGCCCGGGATGCCGCTCGCCGAGTTCCGGAGTGTAGATCTCCCCCGTGGGACGGCGCCCGACGAATACCGCGTTCTCGGCGGCTGCCGCGCCGATCTTGGCGCGGATGATGTGTTTGCCGCGCGGGGTGCAGAAGCTGTCCTTCAACTCGCCGGGGCCGTTCTTGGCGGTCGAAACCGGGTAGCTGCGCACTCGTTTGCCGCTGTCGTCGAACAGGTCCAGCGTTTGTCTCGGCAAGCTGATGCGAATGCTCGGCATGTCAGATTTTGGCGCGCTTGCCGGCAAAGAACTCGCGCAGCAGCGCGCCGCATTCCTCCGCCAGGACGCCGGCCGTGACGGTGGCGTGGTGATTCAGCCGCGGTTCGGAAAACAGGTCGAGCACACTGCCGCAAGCGCCGGTCTTGAGATCGGCGGCGCCGTAGATCAGCCGCGCGATGCGCGCGTGCAGCATGGCGCCGACGCACATGGCGCAGGGTTCGAGCGTGACGTAAAGCTCGCAGCCGGGCAGGCGGTAGTTGCCGAGCCGGTCTGCGGCGTCGCGCAGCGCGCGGATTTCCGCATGCGCCGTTGGGTCATGGCCGCTGATTGGCGCGTTGAACCCGGCGCCGACGATCTGGCCGTCTTTCACCACCACCGCGCCGACCGGCACCTCGCCCGCGACTTGCGCCTTGCGCGCCAGTTCCAGCGCCGCCAGCATGAAATCCGCGTCTTGACTCAAGTCCAATTGATCGATCCAATGATCTGCAGCGCGAATTCTACTTTGTTCGCGGGAGTTCGTTTGTGAACTCGACCCGATCGGCGCGCTTGCCCGCCGCTACCTTCCCGGCCGCCACTGCAATCCGGCCACGATGGACTAGGGATGCCTCCTGAACGCGGAAGGTGTGCCGGGAAGGATCGGTGGAATGTGGCATGCAGGGACGCATCACATCCGCCGCGGTTAGCAGCGGGAGCAGCGCTCGGCCTACTCCCACTCGATGGTCGCGGGCGGCTTGCCGCAGATGTCGTAGACGACGCGGTTGATGCCGCGGACTTCGTTGATGATGCGGTTGGACACTTTGCCCAGCAGCTCATGCGGCAGGTGCGCCCAGTGGGCGGTCATGAAGTCCTGCGTCTGAACCGCGCGCAGCGCGACCACGTACTCGTAAGTGCGGCCGTCCCCCATCACGCCCACCGCCTTCACCGGCAGGAACACGGCGAAGGCCTGCGAGGTCGCGTCGTACCAGCTGCGCCCTTCGGCGTCCTTCGCCGCGCGCAGTTCCTCGATGAAAATGGCGTCGGCGCGACGCAGCAGGTCGGCGTATTCCTTTTTCACTTCGCCCAGGATGCGCACTCCCAGACCCGGGCCGGGGAAGGGATGGCGGTAGACCATGTCGTGCGGCAGCCCGAGCGCGACGCCCAACTCGCGCACCTCGTCCTTGAACAGCTCGCGCAGTGGCTCGAGCAGCTTCAGGTGCAGCGTGTCGGGCAGACCGCCGACGTTGTGGTGCGACTTGATGCTGGTTGCCTTCTTGGTCTTGGCGCCGGCCGACTCGATCACGTCCGGGTAGATCGTGCCCTGCGCCAGCCATTTCGCGTTCTTGATCCTGGCCGCCTCGCGCTGGAACACTTCGACGAATTCGCGGCCGATGATCTTGCGCTTTTGCTCCGGGTCGGCGACGCCGGCGAGCTTGCCCATGAAGGCGGCGCTGTCGTCGATGTGGATCACCTTGACGCCGAGGCTGCGCGCGAAAGTCGCCATCACCTGCTCGGCCTCGTTCAGGCGCAACAGGCCGTGGTCGACGAACACGCAGGTGAGCTGCTTGCCGATGGCGCGGTGGATCAGCGCCGCGGCGACTGACGAATCGACACCGCCGGAGAGCCCGAGGATCACCTCGTCGGCCCCCACCTGCTCGCGTACCCGGGCAATCGCCTCGGACACGTAATCGGGCATGTTCCAGTCGCCGGCGCAGCCGCAGATGTCGTTGACGAAGCGCCGGAGGATGGCAGTCCCCTGCAGTGTGTGCGTGACTTCAGGATGGAATTGCACCGCGTAGAAGGCGCGCGCTTCGTCGGCCATGGCGGCGATCGGGCAGGAATCGGTCGAGGCCATCAACTTGAACCCCGGCGGCATCTCGGTGACCTTGTCGCCGTGGCTCATCCACACCTTGAGCATGCCGTAGCCTTCGGGCGTGCGGAAATCCTCGATGCCGTCGAATAGGCGCGTGTGGCCGCGCGCGCGCACCTCCGCGTAGCCGAACTCGCGCACCTTGCCCGCCTCGACCTTTCCGCCCAGCTGCCCGGCCATGGTCTGCATGCCGTAGCAGATCCCCAGCACCGGCACGCCGATCTCGAACACTGCCTGTGGCGCGCGCGCCGTCGTGTCCTCGGTCACCGACATGTAGCTGCCGGAGAGGATCACGCCTCTGGCGCCGAAGTCGCGCACGAACTGCTCGCTCACGTCGTAGGGATGAATCTCGCAATAGACCCGCGCTTCGCGCACGCGTCGCGCGATGAGCTGCGTGTACTGCGCGCCGAAGTCGAGGATCAGGATCTTCTGGTGCATGTTTCAACCTTCAAAATTGGAAAGGCCGGTCGTGCGGATGGAGGCACGGCCGGCCCTATTCTCGCGCAGTCGGCAGGCTCACTCGACCTGGTAATTCGGCGCCTCTTTGACGATCTGCACGTCGTGCACATGCGATTCGCGCATGCCCGCGGAGGTGATCTCGACAAAGTCCGTCTTGGTGCGCATTTCATCTATGTCGGCGCAGCCGCAGTAGCCCATGCTCGCGCGCAGCCCCCCGACCATCTGGTAGATGATGCTGACCACGCTGCCCTTGTAAGGCACGCGGCCTTCTATGCCCTCCGGCACGAGTTTATCGGCGTTGTTGAGGGGATCCTGGAAATAGCGGTCGGCGGCGCCGTCCTGCATGGCGCTGAGCGAGCCCATGCCGCGATAGAGCTTGTAGGAGCGGCCCTGGTAGAGGATGGTTTCCCCCGGCGCCTCTTCGGTGCCGGCGAACATGCTGCCCATCATCACCGCGTTCGCGCCGGCCGCGACCGCCTTGGCGACGTCGCCCGAGTAGCGTATGCCGCCGTCGGCGATGAACGGCACGTCACCGTCCTTGAGCGCCGCGTACACGTTCTGGATCGCCGAGATCTGCGGCACGCCCACGCCGGCGATCACGCGCGTGGTGCAGATCGAACCCGGGCCGATGCCGACCTTGATCCCGTCCGCGCCATGATCGACGAGGGCCCTGGCGCCTGCGCCGGTGGCGATATTGCCGCCGATAACCTCGACTTTCGGAAAATTCTGCTTGACCCACTTTACCCGGTCGAGCACGCCCTGGGCATGCCCGTGGGCGGTGTCGACCACGATCACGTCGACGCCCGCCTCGACCAGGTGCTCGACGCGTTCCTCCGTCCCCTCGCCCACGCCGATCGCGGCGCCGACCCACAGCTTGCCCTGCTCATCCTTGCTCGCCAGCGGATGCTCGGTCGCCTTGAGGATGTCCTTGACGGTCACCAGCCCGCGCAGCTCGAAACTGTCGTTGACCACCAGCACGCGCTCCAGCCGGTGCTTGTGCAGCAGCGCGCGCGCCTCCTCGGGGCTGGCGCCCTCCTTGACGTAGATCAGGCGCTCGCGCGGGGTCATGATGGCGCTTACCGGGGCACCCAGATTGGTCTCGAAGCGGTAGTCGCGGTTGGTCACCATGCCGACGACTTTGCCCTTGTCGACCACGGGAAAGCCGGACACGCGGAATTGCTGCGTCAGCTCGAGCAGCTCGCGCACGGTGATTTCCGGCGGCACGGTCATCGGATCGCGCAGCACGCCGGACTCGAAACGCTTGACCTTGAGCACTTCGGCCGCCTGCGCCTTCGGGCCGAGGTTCTTGTGGATAATCCCGATTCCGCCCTCCTGGGCGATGGCGATGGCCAACCGCGATTCGGTGACCGTATCCATGGCTGCGGACACCAGCGGGATATTGAGCCTGATCCTGCGGGTCAGCCGGGTCTTGAGGGAAACGTCGCGCGGAAGGACCGTCGAATGGCGGGGGACGAGCAGGACATCGTCGAAGGTCAGCGCTTTCTGAATGACGCGCATGGTAAAACTCCTGGCCGCAAAGCCGCATTATACGCGCCTGTCCCGGGCCGGCAAACAATGCGTGCCTGAAACCGAAATCCGGGCACGTGCGTTATGGCTGTGGCAAGAAGGTGCCGGCCCCGCTTGCGGATTTGACGCGGCGGCGGAAAGCCGTTATTTTCGAACCACTTGATCGATAGGAAGGCGGACCGGCATGAAACGAATTTCGGTGGCAATCTGGCTGGCGCTGTGCGTAGCCCTGTCCGCGACTGCCCAGATGTACAAATGTGAAATATTCCGATAAACCGCCTCCGAGCAACGTCAAGGTGGAAACGCTGCGCATTCCGGCCCACGCGCCTGCTGCGCCGGCGGCCGCCGCAGCCAAGGATGCATCCAAGGCCGCGCCGCGCACGCCGGCCGAGCAGGAGCAGGCATTCCGCAAGCGCCAGCAGGACGCTGCCAAGGAGCAGGAAAAGCAGGCGCAGAAGGACCAGGAAACAGCCGCGCGGGCGGAAGATTGCAAGCGCGCGAAATCGGCGCTGGCCGGTCTCGAATTGGGCGGCCGCCAGGCAACCGTCAACGACAAGGGCGAACGCGAGTTCCTCGACGATCAGCAGATCGAGAAGGCCAAGGCACAGGCGCGGCAGGATATTGCCGCGACTTGCAATTAGGGCCTATTTCCGCGCCTTGACGGCGCGCGTGCGGCGAATCTCCCTGGGATCCGCCGTCAGAGGGCGGTAGATCTCCACGCGGTCGTGCTCGCGCAGCAGCGTCTCCGTGCTGACCGGCCGGCCCCATACGCCGACGCGCCCAAACTCCGCGTGCAGCATGCCGCTCGCCCGGATCGCGTCCAGCACCGTGCTGCCGGGAGCAAGATCGAGCGCCACCCGCTCCTGCCTCTGCGGCAAGGCGTAGATCACCTCGACGCGCATGCTCAAGTCTGCCCGTACAGGCTTACCGCCCGTTTGACGAAGACCTCCACCAGCGTATTGGCGATGTGACTGAATACCGGCCCGGCGATCTTGTCCACCAGCTTGCCCGACAGCTCGTAGTTCAGCTGAAACTCGACTTTGCACGCCTGTTCGGACAGCGGCACGAAGCGCCAGAAGCCGTCCAGGTTCTTGAACGGCCCGTTGGCCAGTTTCATGTCGATCAACACGCCCTCTTCCATCTGATTTTCGGTGGTGAAGTGCAGCCGCAATCCATGGTAGTTGACATGCAGCGTCGCCGCGGCCCGCTTTGCGTCCAGTGGCCGCACCTCGGTGGCGCTGCACCAGGGCAGGAATTGCGGATACGCCTTCACGTCCGCGACCAAGGCGTACATTTCGGCCGCGCTGTGGCCGATCAGAACCGATTTTTCCACTGTGGCCATGAAGAAGCGGCGCTACTGTTAAAATTGCGTCATTGTACCAATACTGCTCTCATGAAGATCGCACAGAACAAGAAGGCCTTCCACGATTACTTCATCGAGGAGCAATACGAAGCCGGCCTGGTGCTGGAGGGATGGGAAGCCAAAGCCATCCGCGCCGGCCGGGTGCAGCTCAAGGACGCCTACGTACTCATCCGGGGCGGGGAAATCTACATGGTCGGCGGCCACATCAGCGCCCTGCCCACCGCCTCGACCCATATCCATCCCGATCCGGTGCGCACGCGCAAGCTCCTGCTGCATGGCGAGGAAATCCAGCACCTGATCGGCAAGGTGGAGCGCGCCGGCTATACCCTCGTGCCGCTCGAGATGCATTACAAGAACGGCAGGATCAAGATCGACATCGGCCTCGCGCGCGGCAAGAAGCAGCACGACAAGCGCGAGACCGAAAAGAAGCGCGATTGGGACCGGGAGAAGCAGCGCCTGATGCGCTCGGGCGGCAAGGCCTGACAGGCGCCTCAGGCTTTTTGCCGCGCTTCCTCGAACAGGCAGATCGCCGCGGCGGCCGCCACATTCAACGACTCCGTGCCGGCCGCCATGGGAATGCGCACGCGCTCGGCCGCCGCTGCACTCAGCGCCGCGCTCAGGCCGGCGCCCTCGTTGCCGAAGGCCCATGCCAGCGGGCCGCGCAAATCTGTTTGGTAAAGCGACCTTTTCGCATGGCTGCCGGCGCAGATAAGTCGACCGGTGAGCCTGTGCACCGCCGCGAGCAGGTCGGCGTTGTCGTGGAGTTCGAGGCTGAAATGCGCGCCCATCCCCGCGCGCAGCACCTTGGGTGACCAGGGGAAGGCGCAGCCCGGCGATAACAACACGGTGGCGATGCCTGCAGCCGCGGTGCTGCGCAGGATGGAGCCGAGGTTGCCCGCGTCCTGAATATTCTCCAGCATCACGCAGCGCTCGATCGTTTCGGGCAAAGGGCCGGGCCGCGGCCTGCGGATCAATGCGATGATCCCGGTCGGCGTTGCCACCTGGGCGATGTCATTGAACAGGGAATCGGCGAGCACCAGCACCGCGTGCGCGGCAACGCCCGCCGCCAGCCGCGCCGCCTCCGCGTTGGCCGCGCCGCTCTCACTCAGAATCAGCTGCTCGGGCACGCCGCCGCGCGCGCGATAAGCCGCGATCAGATGCACGCCGTCGAGCAGGGCCAGCCCTGCCTTGCGCCGCTCGCGCGTGGACGTGGCGAGCTGACGCAGCACTTTGAAGTGTGCGTTTTCGCGCGAACGTATCATTTTCAGGTCGTGCTCGCGCATGCCCGGAGCACCGTCAGTTCTGGGATGAGCATGTCTGGCCGCAGACGCGTCCCCGGTCGAGCAGTTTGCGGATCGGCGCATAACTGCGGCGGTGAATTTCGCTGACGCCGTTCCGCTCCAGCGCGGCGAGATGAGCGGCGGTGGGATAGCCTTTGTGCCGGTCCAGGCCGTAATCCGGATAGAGCTGGTGCAGGCGCAGCATTTCCGCGTCGCGCGCGGTCTTGGCAAGGATCGATGCGGCGGAAATGGCCGCGATCAGGCTGTCGCCCCTGACGATCGCCCGCGCCGGGTATCCGATCGAGGGGCATTGTTTTCCGTCGACCAGCACTTCGTCGGGCGCGACGCTCAATTGCTCGATCGCGCGGCGCATGGCGAGCAGGCTCGCCTGCAGGATGTTGACGGCGTCGATTTCCGCGACCGTAGCCGAGGCGACCGCCCAGGCGAGCGCATGCCGTCGTATCTTCTCGGCCAGCGCCAGCCGCCGCGACGCGGACAGGGCCTTGGAATCGGCGAGGCCGGCGATGCGCGCAGCCGGGTCGAGGATCACCGCGGCGGCGTAGACCGGGCCGGCGAGCGGGCCGCGCCCCGCTTCGTCCACGCCGCATATCCTGATCATGCGAACCGGCTCATTGGGCTGGGATCATCCGACCCGGTTCACGCAGCGCGCGCGAGCAGCGGCAGCACCGCGCGCGCCGCCTGTTCCGCCGTATTGCGCTTCAACT
>Ga0335085_10016571_pt1 | contig 10643 bp, 11 predicted proteins | sample Lox_Sample_45_FD_206712 | JGI IMG/M metagenome (GOLD analysis project Ga0335085, IMG submission 206712) | Soil microbial communities from Loxahatchee National Wildlife Refuge, Florida, United States - Lox_Sample_4.5 | ecosystem: Environmental > Terrestrial > Soil > Wetlands | place: USA...
TCGGGCACGTCGGCTGGCAGACCTTCCCGCCCGGGCGGGAGCAGGGCTTCAGCGGCCTGCACGCCCGCACCGAGGACATCGCCAAGCTCGGGCTGCTCTACCTCCAGCGGGGCCAGTGGGAGGGCGCGCAGCTCATCCCGGCGGAATGGGTGGCCGAGGCGACGTCGAAGCAGGTCAGCAACGGGGACGAAGCCGGCTCGGACTGGGCGCAGGGATACGGCTTCCAGTTCTGGATGTCCCGGCACGGATACCGCGGCGACGGGGCGTTCGGGCAGTTCTGCGTGGTCCTGCCCGAGCAGGACACGGTGATCGTCACCACCGCCTACACGCTCGACATGCAGGCGGTCCTCGACGCCGTGTGGACCCGCCTGCGGCCGGGCCTCGGCACCGTGTCACCCGGCGCCGGATCGGCCGGCGAGCAGCTCAGTGCCCGGCTCGCCCGGCTCGAGTTGGCCGCCTCCCCCGGCGGGCCGGCTCCGGCCGACTGGGAGCCGTGGGCCAGCGCGCCGTTTCCCGTCACCGCCGGTCCTGCCGGGGCCCCGGTTCAGCCGTTCCTGACCTCGGTCGAGGTGGCGCCGCGGGACGGCGGCTGGCAGATCAGCCTGATCGAAGCGGCCAACAGCCTGACCGTTCCCGTCGGCGCCGGCGCGTGGGCCGTCTCCGAGCACGCCGACCGTCACGGCGATACCATCCCGGTCGCGGCCTCCGGCGGCTGGCTCGACGACCGCACCCTCCGGGCCGAGATCATCTTCCTGGAAACGCCGCACCGGATGGACATCACCTGTTCCCTGCCCGGGCGCACCGCCGAGGCCGGGTGGCGCCATCCGCCGCTCAGCCCCAGCAAGCTCCAGCACCTGCACTGCCCCGCCTAGGCACATCGTGCCGGTCCCGCATGTTCTAGCCGGCCGGGGTGCGGACGACTACGACGGGGCAGGGGCCGTTGCGGACGCAGTACTCGGCCACCGAGCCGAGGAGCATACCGGGGAAGGCCGCGCGGCCCTGGGCGCCGACGACCAGCAGGCTGGCGTCGGCGGCCTGGGACAGCAAGGCGGGGCCGGCCGGGCCGGAGACCACGCGCTCCGTGACCGGCACATCAGGGAACTCCGTGCCGATCTCGGCGGTCGCCTCCTCCAGCGTGCGCCGGGTATCGGCCTCCAGGTCCATGCCGGGCGGTATCCGGGTCAGGTAGTTCGGCCACCGCCAGGTGGCTACCGCCCGCAGGTCCGCGCCGGCCATCCTGGCGTACTTGGCGGCCCAGCGCACGGCGTCCCGGCTGCCGGTCGAGCCGTCCACGCCGACCACCACCACTGGCTTACCCGGAGTGGTCATTGCCCGGCTCCGGTCATGGTCCCGTCGCCGGGCGGTTGCTCACGCTGGAGCGGCCTGAGCCGCCAAAACGCCAGGAAGAGCGCACCGACGATGAGCATGCTGATGCCCATCCACAGGTTGATGTTGATGCCGCTGGCCTTGGCCAGTTCCTCGTCGGAGGCGGTGAACCCGGCCACGGTCAGCATGATCCCGTAGACGAGGAACAGCCCGCCGATGAGCACCCGCAGGTCGAAGAGCTTCGCTGCCGCCGACTGCGGGGCCTCGGTACCGGTGTCTGGCATCTCGGACATGACGGCCTCCTTCTACGCGAAGATGATGGACAGCACGAGGACGATGCCCAGGGCGATGCCGCCGAGCAGCTTGGGCGACTTCCACCAGACCGGCTTGGGCACGCTCGCCGGATCCGGGGCGTTGGGATCGTGCACGCCCCAGACCAGGCCGCCGAGTTCGCTGACTGGTTTCGGCCTGGTCACCAGGCTGACGATCACGGTGACCACGACGTCGGCGACGAAGGCGGCGATGGCGCCGTAGAAATTGAGCATCTGCGCGTTGATCGTGGCGTGGGTCGGGTCATAGGTCTGGTGCGGGTAGAAGTAGGCGATGTGGTAGCCGGCGAAGTGCATGACGGCGGCACCGATCGTCCCGGCGGCCAGCCCGGCGATCCCCGACCACGGCGTGGTCCGCTTCCAGAACATGGCCAGGATGAACGTGGCGAACAGCGGCGCGTTGAAGAACGAGAACAGCAACTGGATGTAGTTCATGATGTTGCTGTAGCCGGACGCGATGAACGCCGTGCCGATCCCGATCAGGATGCCGACCACGGTCACCACCCGGCCGACGTTCAGGTAGTACCGGTCGCGCCGGCCCCTCCTGATGTAGGTCTGCCAGATGTCATAGGTGAAGACGGTGTTGAACGAGCTGACGTTGGCCGCCATGCCCGCCATGAACGCGGCCAGCAGCCCGGCCAGCGCCACGCCGAGCGCACCGTTGGGCAGGTACTTGCCCATCAGCAGCGGGATGGCGTCGTTGTAGGAAGGCCCCTTGGCCGTACCCAGCTTCGGGATGACGACCAGCGCGATCAGGCCGGGGATGATGGTCAGGGCGGGGATGAAGATCTTCGGGTACGCCCCGATCAGCGGCGTCCGCTGGGCGGCGGACAGGTCCTTGGCCGACAGGGCCCGCTGGACCTCGGCGAAGTTCGTGGTCCAGTAGCCGAACGACAGGACGAAACCGAGCCCGAACACGATGCCGATCCAGTCGCCCAGCGGGTTGGTCCACGACCCGACCTGGGTCCCGCCCCAGGTCGAGAACGCGGCCGCCCCCAGCGAGGTGTGCTCGATCTTGGCTTGCAGGCCGCTCCAGCCGCCGACGTCGTCCAGTCCGATGATGACCAGCGGCACGAGCCCGGCGATGATCACGAAGAACTGCAGCACCTCGTTGTAGATCGCGCCGGACAGGCCGCCGAGCGTGATGTAGGCCAGCACGAAGAACGCCGAGATGATGATCGACAGCCAGGTCGGCCAGCCGATCAGGGCGTTGATGACCAGTGCCAGGGCGTACAGGTTCACGCCGGCGATCAGCACTGCGGCCAGCGCGAATGTCAGGGCGTTGAACAGGTGGGTGGGCGGGTTGAAGCGTCGGAGCAGGAACTCGGGCACGCTGCGCACCCGTGACCCGTAGTAGAACGGCATCATCACGACGCCGAGGAACACCATGGCCGGGACGGCGCCGATCCAGTAGAAGTGCACGGTCGGCAGGCCGTACTGGGCGCCGTTGGCGGCCATGCCCAGGATCTCGATCGCGCCCAGGTTGGCGGAGATGAAGGCCAGGCCGGTCACCCAGGCCGGCAGGGACCGCCCGGACAGCAGGAAGTCCTCGCTCGTGGCGACCGCCCGGCGGGCCATCACCCCGATCGTGATGACCAGGGCGAAGTAGATTCCCAGGATCGTGTAGTCGAACGGGTTGACATGAAGCCTGAGCAAGCCGCCTCACCTCCGCGGGCGCGGTCCATCTAGTCCGGTATGGGCTGCCAGTAGGTAATCCGGCCGCCAGCCCCGCGCCTCTACCCCTTTCGAAACGAATAATGTGACCGGCGTCATACTTGGGCACCGGGGTTTGGGATGGCCTGGCGGAGGCACAAGTGATCAGGCAGGCTCGGTGGCCTGCCGACGTAGCTGGTGCCTGACGCGGAGGTGGACGAGATGGATATCAACCTGGTGCTCCACCTGCCCCGCGACGTCGCCAGCGTGCCGGTCAGCCGCCAGGTCCTCGACGGCTGCCTGGAGACCCTCGGAGTCACGCCGGACACCCGCGCCGACATCGCGCTGGCGCTCAGCGAGGCCTGCGCCAACGTCGTCCAGCACGCCGGGCCCGGCGATGAGTACCATGTGCAGGTGAGCGCCGGAGACGGGCGGTGCGTCATCGAGGTCGTCAACACCGGCAACGGGGCCGACGGGGAATGGGCCGACGCGGTCACGCTCACCAGCGACCCGGTACCGCCGACCGCCGAGCACGGCCGCGGCCTGAAGATCATCAGTGCGGTGACGGACAACCTGCAGCTGACCGGCAACGGGCACCAAGGGACGACCGTCCACTTCGAGAAGAAGCTGGACTGGCTGCCCGGCGCGGCCGGGCAGCACCTGTTCCAGGCCGACGGCGGCTGAGGAACCGGCCACCGCCGGGCACGCGATATCGGGTTCCGTGCCCGGCGGGGGCTATCGAGGCGCTAGGACTTCTTCGGGGCGTTCGCCACGGGGGCGATGGTCTTCCTGACGATGTGGGCGCCGCGGGCCTGCGAAGCCGCGTTCGAACTGGTGCCCGCGGCCGTCGCACAGACGATGCTGTACGCCTCAGTGATCCGCTGGCCGGAGGTGTTCACCACCGTGATCTTCCAGTCGGTCGGGGTACCGATATCCGGAAGCGGGAGGTCGTCGGTCATGACCACGCCGACCAAGGACAGTCCCACCCCCGCGCCGCCGCTGATGGGGGTGCCGCCTTGGGTGCAGTTGAGGATCAGAGTTCCTGAGGTGTTGTTCTCTATCGAAAGGAGCGTGCTCTCGATGTGAAGGGCGCCGAACGTCCCCGCCGGACCCTGGGGACCAGCGGGTCCCTGCGCACCGGTTGCGCCGGTGTCGCCCTTGGGCCCCTGCGCACCGGTGGCGCCCGCGGGTCCTGGCGGGCCGGCCTGGTTCCAGGTGATGAGGGTGTCGCCCTTGAGGCACTTGGGAGTGCCGTTGGTAGTCACGTTGTAGAGGGCATGACCCAATCTGGTGACGCAGGCGCTGTAGGCCGTGCCGGTGGCGACGGCTGAATCCGACGCCAGGGCGAGGCTGCCGCCTCCCAGGACGGCGGCCGCGGACGCCGCCACGGCCAAAAGACGCGTCACGTACTTGCTGCGCATGTAAAACCCCACTCCATAGTTGGTGAAACCAGATGCGGGCAATTCCCTGACCCGCCAATGGCCATACCGTCGAGCGCTCAGGCCTCGCGCAGGCACATTCTGCGCAATAGCGAGAAAGGCGGTCAAGACACCCGCTCGGATATTCGCCGCAACAGAAAGAGGTCCCTGTTAAAAGTCCAGTTTGGGCTGCTGAATATGCAGAAGCCGCGCTGCGACGGGAGCGGGCCGGCCTGACGTTCCCAGCCAACCGGATGGGATCCCGGGCACGCCGACCTGGCCGGCCTCTGACCGTGACGGTCAGTCCGCCAGGCCGCTGCCGCGGCCCGACACTTCAGGGAGTCGAGCTGGCCGGGGCCGGGGTCAGCGCTACCCCCGACATCACGAAATCGGCGAGCTCGGACACCAGGCTCGCCTTGGTGCGGCCGGAGCGGGCCCGGAACCAGACCGGGATGTGCGCCAGGATGCCCACGATCGAATAGTGGATCAATTCCACGTCGAGAGGCCGGAACTCCCCGGCCGCGATTCCCTCGTGGAGCAGCTGCCGGGTGAACGTGCGGTACGTCTCGATGCGCTTGCGCAGGTCGGCGGCCTGGGCCGAGGCCAGGTGCTTGTCGATCCAGGGCAGTTCCTGGACGAACACCACGAGCTCGTCGGGGGTGCTGGCCACGTGCTCGACCTGGAGCCGGACGAAGGTGCGCATCCGCTCCGTCGCGGAGCCGCCGGCCGGCACCTCGGCCAGCAGCGCCAGGGTGATGTCGAGCTGGTCCGAGAGCAGCTCGTACAGGATCGCGCTCTTGGCCGGGTAATAGTGATACAGCGTGCCCTTGTTGAGCCCCACCTCGTCGGCCAGCAGGTCCATGGTGGCGGAACTGTAGCCGTGTTCCCGGAAGAGCCGGGCCGCGGCGGCTCGCACATCGGCCCGCCGGGACGTCCTGGGCATCTCGTTCCCTACCAGCTGGCCAGGATCTGGCTGACGTCGACATCGGCCGGGGGGCTGGCGGGCATCGCGCCTTGCGTCCGCGAGAAGCGCGGCGCGGGGGCGGCCTGGAGGACGCCGTCCCGGCTGACCACGGTGCCGCGGGCCGCCACGTGCGGATGGCCGGGCACCTCGCCGAAGGCCAGGACCGGGGTGACGCAGGCGTCCGTGCCCTCGAAGACGACGGCCCACTCGTCCCGGGTGCGGGTGGCGAAGATCCCGGCGAACTTCGCCTTCAGCTCCGGCCAGCGGGACCGGTCGAGCTGATCGGGAAGCTCGGCGGCGGACAGCCCGAGGCCGTCGAGGAGTGCGCGGTAGAACTGCGGCTCGATCGCGCCCACGGCGACGTGCCGCCCGTCGGCGCAGGTGTAGGTGTCGTAGAAGGGCGCCGCGCCGTCCAGCAGGTTCGCGCCGCGCTCGTCCGCCCACCAGCCGGCGGGCAGCATGCCCCACACCATCTGGACGAGCAGGGACGCACCGTCGACCATGGCCGCGTCCACCACCTGGCCCTGCCCCGAGCGCTGGGCTTCCCACAGGGCGGCCAGCACGCCGGTCACCAGCAGCATGGATCCGCCGCCGAAGTCACCGACCAGGTTCAGCGGCGGGACCGGCCGCTCCCCGGCCCGGCCGATGGCGTGCAGGGCCCCGGTCAGGGAGATGTAGTTGATGTCGTGCCCGGCCCGCGCGGCCAGCGGGCCATCCTGGCCCCAGCCGGTCATGCGGCCGTAGACGAGCCGGGGATTGCGGCGGTGGCAGTCCTCCGGGCCCACGCCCAGCCGTTCGGTGACGCCGGGGCGCAAGCCTTCGAGCAGGACGTCGGCCCGCTCCGCCAGGCTCAGGACGGCCTCGCGGCCCTCCGGCTCCTTCAGGTTCGCCGACACCCGCCGGCGGCCGCGCAGGGTCGGGTCCACGGCACCACCCGGGCCGATGCGGAGCCCGCCGGACGGGCGGCCCACCCGCACGACGTCCGCTCCCAGGTCGGCCAGGACCATGGCGGCGTGCGGGACCGGGCCGATGCCCTCAAGCTCCACGACGCGCAATCCCGCCAGCGGTCCGGTGCCTGTCATCCGCTCCATCCCCTTGACCTTCCTGACCGACCGATGAGTCGATCGAAGGTATCAGGAGGCCCGCCGGTCCCCCATTCCGGCGGCCGCCCTCTGGCTCCAGAGGTTCCTGGCAACTAGGTTGACACCATGGACAGGCTGGGCATGACGGTCCCGGTTGCGGGCGAGACGATGGCGGAGCTTCCGGCCGTGCTTGACGAGCTGGCGGCCGCTGGCTACTCCGACATCTGGACCAGCGAGGTGAACGCCACGGATGCGTTCGCGCCGCTGCTGTTGGCCGCGCAGCGGGTGCCGCAGCTGCGGCTCGGCACCTCGATCGCCGGCGTCTTCTCGCGCAGCCCCGCCCTGATGGCGATGAGCGCGCTCGCCGTAGCCGAGCTGAGCGACCAGCCGGTCTACGTCGGCGTGGGTTCGTCCAGCCAGAACATGGTGGAGCAGTGGCACGGCACCGCGTTCGCCCAGCCCTACCAGCGGGTGCGGGATACGGTCCGCTTCCTGCGGGCCGCGTTCGCCGGGGAGCGGGTCACGTTCCACGGCGACGCCTTCGAAGTCGACGGCTTCCGGCTGGGCCGGGTCCCGCCGCACCCGCCGCGGATCCTGGTGGCCGCGCTGCGCGAGGGAATGCTGCGGATGGCCGGCCGGGAGAGCGACGGCGTCGTGCTCAACTGGCTCAGCCCGGACGACACGGCCCGGGTGGTGCCGTACGTCCTGGACGGGAACCCCGCCGCCGACGTCGTCGCCCGGCTCTTCGTCGTGACCGCCCCGGACCGGGAGACGGCGCGGGGCATGGCCAGGCGGATGGTGACCGCCTACCTGAACACCGGCGTCTACGCCGACTACCAGCGCTGGCTCGGCCGCGGCCCCGCCCTGGAGGCCATGTGGGCCGCCTGGCAGGCCGGCGACCGGCGGGGTGCGCTGGCCGCGGTCCCCGATTCGGTCATCGACGAGCTCTTCGTCATCGGCACCCCCGCCGAGATACGCTCGGGGGTCGCCGACTACGTGCGAGCGGGCATCACAATCCCGGTTCTCGCTGTGCTCGCACCGGACCGGGACAGCATCAGGAAGCTGGCCGTGGAACTGGGGCAGGCGTCGGGCACATGATCAGGCCTACTTCGCCATCCAGGCGATCAGGATCAGGCCGCTCCCGGACGCCACAAGGGACATGGACCACTGAATAAACGCGTGCTTGCGCCAGATAATCTTTGACAAGGCTATTATCTCGGTGCTCAGCACAAGGTCGGCTTCGGTCTCAGCGGTCTTTCTCACTGCCGTCACCAGGTTGGCTGGTTCCCAGCGCCGCAGATGACCAAAGTAGACATAGTTCTTTCGCCATGTCTTCCGCGCGTCGCGACGGTTTAGCTGCGGAAAGATGGCGATACCAGCCGTCACGATAGCGAGTGCCAAGAAGATGACGCCCGCCCGGAAAAGCCACACTGGCAGGCCGGCCAGGTTCCCGAGAGGTTTTCCCGCTCCCGCGAATACCAGGATTAATCCTAGCGTAGCCGTTTCCAGGGAGAGTATGACCGAGGCTTTATTGTCAACCTTAGAAGTCCATTCATGAAGCGTTTCAGTAATATGCCATGCGTAGGCTTCGAATGACTCGCGGCCTTTATCAGGAATATGATTTTCTCTTCCTGCGTGGCGCCGTACGCTTCGGTTTCGCACCTGCCCGGACCTCTCAAGCACTCCGTGTCCCTGGGTACCTTCTTGTGTACCCGGTGGGCCCTCGACCCACTCCGGCCGAGTCCAGGCCGGGACGCGGGCAGCGGCGGGATCATCGTACCTCTGGCCACTGCAGCGCCACAGACCCCAGGCGAAGCAAGAAGGCGGCACCGTCTTGCGCATGGTTGCCACAACATGCACGTCCTACGGTAGACGTTGCAGCAACCATGACACAGTTGCAGGGGTCCGGAGGACGGTGTCAGGTCTCCCGGACTGATGTGAGATCTAGACAGCACGACTCTTGGGTACACAGGGAACACTCGCTGCGCGAGGGCCGGGTGGTGTTCGTCACCTGGGCTGCGGCAGGCTACGGGCATGGCTGACTACTACGAGAGCTTCGCGGCCGATTATGACTGGCTGTTCGACGACGACGCGCTGGCGGCAGGCCTCGCGATCGGTCACCAGGCGACGGCGCGGCTGCTCGGGCGGATCCCAGCCGGCAGCACCGTGCTGGACGCGGCCTGCGGCACCGGCGCCAGCGCGGCGGCGCTCGCGCGGCGGGGTTTCCTGGTGCGGGCCACCGACGGGAGCGACGCGATGGTGGCGATAGCGGCGGCCAGGTTCCGGCGCGAGCGCCTGGACATCGCGCTGGACCGCTGCCTGTGGGCGGACCTGCCCGCCGTCGTCGGCGACCGGTTCGACCTGGTGCTCTGCCTCGGGAACTCGCTTGTGCACACGGGCAACCGCGAGGCCATGATCGAGGCGCTCAGCGGGCTGCGGCAGATGGCCGGGCCCGGCGGGCACGTGGTGGTGGACACCCGCAACTGGGAGAAGCTCCACGCCGAGCGGCGGGTCGTGCGGGTCAAAGACCGGGTGGTGACCCGCGACGGCCGCCGGTGCGTGAGCCTGTACTGCTGGGAGATACCGGATCGGCTCGGGGAGGAGACCGTCGCCCGTATCGTGTTCCTCTTCGAAGACGGCGACCGGGTCGAGCCGCACGAGTACCGGATCGACTTCCGCCCGTTCACGCACGCCGAGCTGCGCGAGCGGCTGGCGGCGGCGGGCCTGCGCGAAGTGGACACCGATTTCGACGAGGACCGGGACCAGTACGCCGTGGTGACAGTGCCCGCCTGAAGGTGCAACAAATCGGCGAGGATGACGCGTCTTCAGGGTGAGCCTGAGGGTGGTGGCATGCATCTCGACGATGTGCTGACTGAGCTGGTCGCGGACTCCGGCGACCGGCTGCTGCGGGTGGCGTACCAGCTGACGCACGACCGCGGGACGGCACAGGACCTGGTCCAGGACGCGCTGCTGCGCGTCTACCGGTCCGTGCGCCGCCGCGGCCTGGCGCCGGAGGACTGGTACGCCTACCTGCGCCGGGCCGTGATCAACGAGTACGTCCGCACCCGCCGGCTGCGCAGCAGCACCGAGATCGTGACCGACGCCGTGCCCGAGCGGGCGACAGCCGGGAGCCTGGAGGACCAGGCCGCCGATCAGGTGCAGCTGTGGGCCGCGCTCGGCGAGCTCAGCGAGCGGCAGCGCGCGGTCCTGGTGCTGCGCTACTACGAGGGCCTGGCCGACCACGAGATCGCGACGCTGCTCGGCTGCCGGGAGGCGACCGTACGCAGCCTCGCACGCCGCGGGCTCGCTGCCATGCGGCCGCTGGTCGCGACCGCCAGCTTCGAGGAGGGCCGGGCGTGAGCGCGTTCGAGGACGAGATGAGGCAGGCGATGGCCAGCCACGACGACGAGGCGCCGCGGGCCGAGGACCTGCTGCGCTCCCTGGAGCAGGCCGCGCCGCCCCGGCGGTGGCTGGCCGGCTGGTACGCGCCGCTCGCGGTCGCGGCCGCCGTCGTCGTCGTGGTGGCGGGCAGCCTCGGGGGCGTCAGGCTGCTCGGTTCCCAGGCAGCGCCCGCGGCGAGCCATCGGCCGACGCCCGCGGCGAGCCACCAGCCGTCTGGGCGGGTGGCCCCGCTGGCCTGCCCGGCGAGATATGCCGGGCAGGCTCTGTGGGTGCCAGCTAAGCCGACCGGGGTGGACGGCCGCGCGCGCCTGGTCCCGACGACGACGCCACGCTCGGCGCTGGTCTGCGCGTACGCAGGCAGCAACACCGCCAAGCAGCAGGCTGGCTGGGACCTGTCCGGACGGCGGTCGCTGACGGGCAACCTGGCCGGGCTGGCCGCGCAGCTCAGCTGGAAGGGGCGCCGCCTCCC
>Ga0335085_10016572_pt1 | contig 10643 bp, 10 predicted proteins | sample Lox_Sample_45_FD_206712 | JGI IMG/M metagenome (GOLD analysis project Ga0335085, IMG submission 206712) | Soil microbial communities from Loxahatchee National Wildlife Refuge, Florida, United States - Lox_Sample_4.5 | ecosystem: Environmental > Terrestrial > Soil > Wetlands | place: USA...
GCCGTCCATGACGTCGACCGACTGGGTCTTGCCGAGCTCCCAGGGCCGCGCCGCAAACGCATAGGGCTTCGAGGTCAAGGCGCCCACCGGACAGATGTCGACCAGATTGCCCTGCAGCTCCGAGCTCAGCGCGTGCTCCAGATAGGTCGTGATCTCCATGTCCTCGCCGCGGCCGGTCGCGCCCATTTCCGGGGTGCCGCAGACTTCGGCGGAGAAGCGGACGCAGCGCGTGCACTGGATGCAGCGGTTCATCGAGGTCTTGACCAGCGCGCCGAGATATTTGTCCTCGACGGCGCGCTTGTTCTCGGCAAAGCGGCTGGTATCGACGCCATAGCCCATCGCCTGGTCCTGCAGGTCGCATTCGCCGCCCTGGTCGCAGATCGGGCAGTCCAGCGGATGGTTGATGAGCAAAAACTCCATCACGCCTTCGCGCGCCTTCTTCACCATCGGCGAGCGGGTGGAGATTTCCGGCGGCTCCCCCTTCGGGCCGGGCCGGCAATCGCGCACGCCCCAGGCGCAACTGGCGACCGGCTTCGGCCCGCCCTTCACCTCGACCAGGCACATCCGGCAATTGCCGGCGATCGACAGGCGCTCATGGTAGCAGAAGCGCGGAATCTCGGCGCCCGCCGCCTCGCACGCCTGCAACAGCGTGTACTCCGGCGGCACATCGATTTCCTTGCCATCGACGATGATCTTGGTCATTGCTTTACTCCGCCGCGATCATGTTCTCGGGATCGCGGATGCCGATATCGTCGATATCGGCCTTGTGCGTATAGGCGTCGATGCGCGCTTCGATCTCGTGACGGAAATGCGCGATCAGGCCCTGGATCGGCCATGCCGCGGCGTCGCCCAGCGCGCAGATGGTGTGTCCCTCGACCTGTTTTGTCACCTCGAGCAGCATGTCGATCTCGCGCTTGTGGGCGCGGCCCTCGGCCATGCGGGTCAGGACCCGCCACATCCAGCCGGTGCCCTCCCGGCAGGGCGTGCACTGGCCGCAGCTCTCATGCTTGTAGAAATAGGAGATGCGGGCGATCGCCCGGATCAGGTCGGTCGACTTGTCCATGACGATGACGGCGGCGGTGCCGAGGCCGGAGCGCAGCTTGCTCAGGCTGTCGAAATCCATCGGCGTATCGATGATCTGCTCGGCCGGCACCATGCGCACCGAGGAGCCGCCGGGAATGACCGCCTTGAGATTGCCCCAGCCGCCGCGAATGCCGCCGCAGTGCCGCTCGATCAGCTCGCGGAACGGGACGCTCATCGCCTCCTCGACATTGCAGGGCCGCTCGACATGGCCCGAGATGCAGAAAAGCTTCGTGCCATGGTTGTTTTGCGAGCCGATGCCGGCAAACCAGGACGCGCCGCGACGCAGGATGTCGGGGGCGACCGCGATCGATTCGACGTTGTTGACCGTAGTCGGGCAGCCATAGAGACCGACATTGGCCGGGAACGGCGGCTTCAGCCGCGGCTGCCCCTTCTTGCCCTCGAGACTTTCGAGCAGCGCAGTCTCCTCGCCGCAGATATAGGCGCCCGCGCCGTGGGCGACATAAAGGTCGAACGGCCAGCCGTTGACATTGTCCTTGCCGATCAGCTTGGCCTCATAGGCCTGGTCGATGGCCGCCTGCAGACGCTCGCGCTCGCGGATGAACTCGCCGCGCACATAGATGTAGCAGACATGCGCACCCATCGCGAAGCTCGCGAGCAGGCAGCCCTCGACGAGCAGATGCGGGTCGTGCCGCATGATCTCGCGATCCTTGCAGGTGCCGGGCTCGGACTCGTCGGCATTGACGACGAGATAGCTCGGACGGCCGTCCTTGCTCTCCTTCGGCATGAAGGACCATTTCAGCCCGGTCGGAAAGCCCGCGCCGCCGCGGCCGCGAAGCCCCGAGGCCTTCATTTCGTTGATGATCCAGTCGCGGCCCTTGTCGATGATCGCCTTGGTGCCGTCCCAGGCGCCGCGCTTGCGCGCGCCTTCGAGGCCCCAATCATGCAGGCCGTAGAGGTTCTTGAAAATCCGGTCCTTGTCGTCGAGCATGACTAGAGCGCTTTCCGATCCGAACTGAGGGCTGTCATTGCACGCATCAGGTCGTTTCCTTCAGCGTGGTCGGCCCGGTGATGGGCGCCGAAAACTGCCGGCCGTTCTGCGGACCGGGCTTCGGCGGCTTGCCTGAGGCAAAGCCGTCGAGGACCTTGCCGAACGTTTCCTTGTTGAGGTCTTCGTAGGTATCCTTCCAGATCATCACCATCGGCGCGTTGACGCAGGCGCCGAGGCACTCGACCTCCTCCCAGCTGAAATTGCCGTCCTTGGAGAGATGGAAGGGATCGTGATGGATGCGGCTCTGGCAGACCTCGATCAGGTCGCCCGCCCCGCGCAGGCGGCACGGCGTGGTGCCGCAGACCTGCACATGCGCCTTCTTGCCCACCGGCTGCAGCTGGAACATGGTGTAGAAGGTCGCAATCTCCAGCATGCGGATGAGGGGCATGTCGAGCATGTCGGCGACATAGCGCAGCGCCGCTTCCGAGACCCAGCCCTCGTTCTGCTCCTGGGCGCGCCAGAGAATTGCGATCGCGGCCGAGGCCTGCCGTCCTTCGGGATATTTGGTGATCTCGCGCCTGGCCCAGGCGAGATTCTCCTCGGTGAAAGCGAAGCTTTCCGGCTGCTGTTCCTTAGGTGCAAGGCGGCGAACGGACATCGTGTTCTAGACTCTCATTGCATGCGACGCGCGGCATCGGCGTTGAGCGCATTGATCCGGCTTTGCCAGAACGCGCTTTGCGTGCCGAAGACGTTGTAGCCGACGTGGGTGGAGACCTTGATGCGGTCGAGGATCGAGAGCTCCGTCACGGTCTCCAGTCGGTTGGAACGGGGATCGTAGACCATGAGCTGAAGCGGGGTCTTTTCGAGGATGTAGCGCGAGACGGTATGATCGGGGTCGTTGCCGTGCTCCTCGCACAGGATCACGCTGTCGCCGGCAAGCAGCCGCGAGCCGCCCTTGATGGCCTCGATCTCGACGCCTTCGACATCGAGCTTGATCAGGTATTTGCCGTCGGCCGAAATCCTGCCGTCGTCGATGAGGTCGTCGAGCGCGATGACGGGCACTTCCTCGCCGGAGCCGACGCCGCGGGCGATGCTGAAGGCTTCATGCTTGGTGCCGGTGAGATGCGCGGTGCCGCGGCCGGCGCCGATCGCGCATTTCAGCGTCTCGAAGCGGTCGCCGTTGACATGCGCATTGTTGGCGAGCTTGGGAAAATTCTGCGATGACGGCTCGATCGCGATCGCCCGGTGCGCACCGAACGGTCGGCTCGAGACCAGCACCGACCAATAGCCGTAATTGGCGCCGCAATCGATCAGCGTGTAATCGACGTCGGAGGAGTGCCGGAACAACAGCTCGAGCTCGTCCTCATAATGGTAGGAGCGGTTAAGCAGCTTGCTCCAATAGCCGTCGCCATAGGGAAACTCGAATACCGCGTCTTCATTGAGCTTGATCGCGATGTTGCGCTCCGGCAACGTCTTGCGCAGCAAATTGGCGCAGCCGATATAGCCGCGATGCGAGAAATGCGACGAGATCTTCGAGCCCGTCGCCAACGCCAGCGCGGCCGTGCGCTCCCAGAGGTTCGCTCCCTCCAGGGCGCCTGAGGCACGGTCAAACTGGATCGGCGACTGCCCCATCAACGGTCGACCTCTCCGAACACGATGTCGAGCGAGCCAAGGATGGCGGAGACGTCCGCAAGCAGATGGCCCCTGCAGATGAAGTCCATCGCCTGCAGATGCGCAAAGCCCGGCGCGCGGATCTTGCACTTGTAGGGCTTGTTGGAGCCGTCGGCGACGAGATAGACGCCGAACTCGCCCTTCGGCGCTTCCACCGCGGCGTAGACCTCGCCTTCCGGCACGTGGAAGCCTTCGGTGTAGAGCTTGAAATGATGGATGAGCGCCTCCATCGAGCGCTTCATCTCGCCGCGCCGCGGCGGGAAGATCTTGTTGTCCTGCACCGCGACGGGCCCCTGCCCGGCCGGTTCACGCAGCTTGGCGATACACTGCTTCATGATCCGTACCGACTGGCGCATCTCCTCCATGCGGATCAGGTAGCGGTCGTAGCAGTCGCCGTTCTTGCCGATCGGAATGTCGAAATCCATTTCGGCGTAGCACTCATAGGGCTGCGCCTTGCGCAGGTCCCAGGCGGCGCCGGAGCCGCGCACCATCACGCCCGAGAAGCCCCATTCCCAGGCCTGCTTCAGCGTCACCTTGCCGATGTCGACATTGCGCTGCTTGAAGATGCGGTTGGCCGTGAGCAGCCGGTCGAGGTCGTCGACCACCTTGAGGAACGGATCGCACCAGGCCTCGATGTCGTCGATCAGCTTGGGCGGCAGGTCCTGGTGCACGCCGCCGATGCGGAAATAGGCCGCATGCATCCGCGAGCCGGAGGCGCGCTCGTAGAACACCATCAGCTTTTCGCGCTCTTCGAAGCCCCACAGCGGCGGGGTGAGCGCGCCGACGTCCATCGCCTGCGTGGTGACGTTGAGCAGGTGAGACAGAATGCGGCCGATCTCGCAATAGAGCACGCGGATCAGCTGGCCGCGCCTGGGCACCTCGATGCCAAGGAGCTTCTCGGCCGCCAGGCAGAACGCGTGCTCCTGGTTCATCGGCGCGACATAGTCGAGCCGGTCGAAATAGGGGATTGCCTGCAGGTAGGTCTTGGCCTCGATCAGCTTCTCGGTGCCGCGATGCAAGAGACCGATGTGCGGATCGACGCGCTCGACGACTTCGCCATCCAGCTCCAGCACCAGACGCAGCACGCCATGCGCGGCCGGATGCTGGGGCCCGAAATTGATGGTAAAGTTGCGAAGGGGCTGGCTTTGCTCGTTCATGGTCAGACCTTCGGTCCCGCCTTCTCGTCACCGGGCAGCACGGGATAGTCCGCGCCTTCCCAGGGCGAGAGGAAATCGAACTTGCGGAATTCCTGGTTGAGCCGGACCGGCTCGTACAGCACCCGCTTCTCCTGGTCGTCGTAGCGCACCTCGACAAAGCCGGTGAGAGGGAAATCCTTGCGCAGCGGATGCCCCTCGAAGCCGTAGTCGGTCAGAAGGCGGCGCATGTCGGGATGACCGGTGAAGATCACGCCGTAGAGGTCGTAGGCCTCGCGCTCGAACCAGTCGGCGCCGGGAAACACCTCGATCAGCGATGGGATCTGGGTGGCCTCGTCGGCACGCGCCTTGAGGCGGATGCGCGTGTTCAAGGTCGGCGACAGGAAGTGGTAGACGACGTCGAAGCGCTTGTCGCGCTCGGGATAGTCGACCGCCGTGATATCGGTGATGTTGACAAAGCGGCAGTTGGGATCGTCGCGCAGGAATTTCGCGACCTCCACAATTTTGCCGGCCTCGACCTCTACTGTCAGCTGGTTGTAGGACACCACATGTCCGAGCGCGGCGCCTGGAAGCGCGCTCACGATCGTTTGCCCCAGGGCGTCGAGCCTGCCGTCGTCCATCACTTGAAACCTTTTAGCGTTCGATCGTGCCGGTGCGGCGGATCTTCTTCTGCAGGAGCAGCACGCCGTAGAGCAGCGCCTCCGCGGTCGGCGGGCAGCCGGGCACGTAGATGTCGATCGGCACGATGCGATCGCACCCGCGCACCACCGAATAGGAATAGTGGTAATAGCCGCCGCCATTGGCGCAGGAGCCCATGGAGATGACGTAACGCGGCTCCGGCATCTGGTCGTAGACCTTGCGCAGCGCCGGCGCCATCTTGTTGGTCAGCGTGCCCGCCACGATCATCACGTCGGACTGGCGCGGCGAGGCGCGCGGCGCAAAGCCGAAGCGCTCGACGTCGTAGCGCGGCATCGAGACCTGCATCATCTCGACCGCGCAGCAGGCGAGCCCGAACGTCATCCACATCAAGGAGCCGGTGCGGGCCCAGATGATGAGGTCGTCGGCGGCGGCGACAAAGAATCCCTTGTCCGACAGCTCGTGATTGACCTCGAGGAAATAGGGATCGTTGGCGCCGACCGGCCTGCCGGTCGAAGGATCCAGAATGCCGGTCGGGGCCGGCGCGAGCAGCGGGCCCTTCGGCTGGCCTTTGGGCTGGGTGGCGGTTGGGCTCAATCCCATTCGAGCGCGCCTTTCTTCCATTCATATGCAAAGCCGACCGTGAGCACGGCCAGGAACACCACCATCGACCAGAAGCCGGTCGCGCCGAGCTTGCCGAATGCCACCGCCCAGGGGAACAGGAACGCCACCTCGAGATCGAAGATGATGAAGAGGATGGCCACCAGGTAGAAGCGGACGTCGAACTTCATGCGGGCGTCGTCGAAGGCGTTGAACCCGCATTCGTAGGCCGAGAGCTTTTCCGGATCGGGCTGCTGGAAGGCAACCACGAACGGAGCGATCAGGAGCACCAGCCCGATCACGGCTGCGACCCCAACAAACACGACGAGTGGCAGATAGTTCTGCAGGATGCCGGTCATCGGCGCTTACCTTCTGCTGCGGTTTGGGGACCGCAGATTCGCTGATTTTGGAATTATTCCGGGAGGCTTAGCGCAGTGCACTAAGTGGCGCAAGACAAGCTATTTTGACGCCTGCCATGCCCCGAAGGGGCTTCGGGGACAGGGCTTTAGTCCTTGATCCGCCAGCAGCTCACCCGCTCGGCCGCAGGTGCCGCCAGGCCCTGTCAGCCACCTGTCGCGTTCGTGCATCAGCTGAAGTTTTTTTCGGCTATTGGCATATCGGCGGCAGGCTGGGTCAATCGGTCGAGCTGGGCCTGACCTGCTCCGAGGCCCGACCTGGCGCGGCCGCCTGTCGTAACCCCGACCGCATCCGAACCGCGGTGCCGCCGAGCCCTGCCGCCGCCAACGGCTCATTGCTCGCATTGGGCCTTGGTCAGCAACATGGACAACCCTGCGGCGCGGCTCAGAAAAGTCCGCAAGCCATTGATTTTGTTGCCGGAGAAGGCGCAAGAGCCAGGTTCCCCTGAGCACCGCGGCGATGGTGGCGGGCCAGGACGAGGATTGCGCCTGATCATAATTGGCCCGTTGCGATCAACATCCAATGTAGGTATCGGATAGAGCAGCTTCGTCCTGGTTGCAAATCCTGATCGTCGTCCCTACGGAGCGGCTTCGTGGCGCGGCGGAGCTTGCGGAGCCTCACCACCTTGAAACGATTGATCACCATCTCGGTCCCGGTCCTGAATGAAGCCGACAACATCAAGCCGCTGATGGAGCGGCTGCATTCCGTCGCCGATCTGCACCGCCGCTACGATTTCGAGTTCCTGTTTACGGACAATGCGAGCACCGACGCGACCTTCGAGCGGCTGGCCAGCGAAGCCCGCCTCGACAACAGGGTTCGTGTTCTTCGCTTCACCAGAAATTTCGGCTTTCAGGCATCCATCCTGACAAACTATCTGAACGCCAGGGGCGATGCTGCCATCCAGATCGACGCCGACCTGCAGGATCCTCCCGAACTCTTCGGCGAATTTCTCGCATCCTGGGAGCAGGGCTACAAGGTGGTCTACGGTATCCGCCGAAGCCGCCCCGAGAGTGTCGCGCTGAGACTCGGAAGGAAGCTGTTCTATCGCATCCTGGCGAGCCTCAGCGAGGTCGAGCTGCCGGTCGATGCCGGCGACTTCCGGCTGATCGATCGGGCCGTGATCGAAGACCTGCGACAGGTCCGGGATGACGCGCCCTATATCAGGGGAACAATTGCGCACCTAGGATATGCGCAGATCGGAATTCCCTATGACCGCGCCGAACGTCAGCGCGGCAGCAGCAAATTCCGTCTGTTGTCGCTGATCCGTCTCGCTATTGACGGCGTCTGCAGTCAATCCACCAGGCCGCTCGAGCTGATCACCCTGCTCGGCGCCATCCTCAGCTTTCTTTCGCTGTTCGGAGCGCTGTTCTATTTCGCGTTTTACCTGTTGGTGGTCCGCAAGCCGCCCCAAGGCTTTACCACCCTGGTCATCCTGATCCTGCTGTCGACCAGTGTTCAGACCGCCTTCATCGGCGCGCTGGGCGAATATATCGGACGGATCTTCCGCAACACCCGTCATATTCCGGCACCGATCATTGACCGACGGATCGAGCCCGTGCGAACGCGCGAGACACGCGACGCTATCGCGCCGAACGTGTAGCTTGCCGTTTCCGAGGAAGCGATATGGATCCGCAGCAGAGAGCGATTGCCGAAGAATTCGACCGGTACAGGGAGACGTATGACCGCGCGGTCAATCGGGCGATCGCCTTCTCCGGCCGAAAGGTCGAATCCTTCACCAGAGCCAAGGCCCGCGACCTGCTGCGCACCATCTCGTCGCGTTTCGGTTCTCCGAGCGAGCTGAACCTGCTCGATGTCGGCTGCGGCATCGGCAACTACCACCCGTTCCTGACCCCGGTCGTCGGCTCGGTCAGCGGCGTGGACGTGTCGCGCGCCTGCATTGCGAAGGCCCGGGAACGAAACTCGACCGTGACCTACTCAGTCTACGATGGTGACCGGCTCCCCTATCCGGATCGAGAGTTCGACGTCACGTTTTGCGTCTGCGTGCTTCACCATGTGCCGCCGATCCGATGGCCGCAATTCGTCACGGAGATGCAGCGCGTCACCCGTCCTGGCGGCCTGATCGTCGTCTACGAGCACAACCCAAAGAATCCCCTCACCCGCAAGGTGGTTCGCGACTGCGAATTCGACCGCGACGCCGTCCTCCTGACAATGCGGCAGACGCGCGAGCTTTTGCAGAATGCGGGGTGCTCGGAGGTGACGGTGAGGTCGATATTGACATTGCCACCCGCGGGCAGCTTCGTCGAGGAAATCGACAGGCTCTTTGCAAGCCTCCCATTCGGCACCCAATATCGCGCGGTCGGCCGCGTCGTTTGAGCGCCGGTGTTTTCCATTGCTGACGCGCAATTGAGCCTGAGCCCCCGGACATGGATACTCGCCTCCCCTCGACGGAAGTCTCGGCCGGACAGATCGCGCGAGCATTGCGGGCCAACATATCCCCGCGGTCGCGCGCAGCGATGCTCCTCTTGCCGTTCGCGGTTTGGATCTGGCTATGCTTGGACTGGCCGGCCAGACTCGGCTTCTATGCGGACGATTGGGTGCTTTTGCTGCATCCTTTTGTGAGGACGGCCAGGGCTTTTCACGATATCGCATCGATTGTTGCAACACGTCCTGCGTCAATTCCTTTCATCTGGTTGGCCCAGGCAGTTTCCGACTGGTCGCCGCTGCGCTCCCAACTCTTCAATGCGGCAATGCTGCTGGTCACCGCGGCCAGTGTTGGAGTGTTGGCAGCGACGCTGGCCTCGACCAGCCGCGAGCTTCGAAGCGGCGCCATGGCCGCTGCCTGCATCGCGGCCACCGCCTTTATCGTGTTCCCCTCGACTGTTGGAACTTTCGCCTGGGGTAGCGGTGTGATTGCCGTGGTGCCCGCGACTCCTTTGTTTTGCCTGGGCGTGAGTCTGCTTCTTCGGTCTGACGGCAAAGGTTGGCCCTTCGGACTTGGACTGGGATTGGCACTGCTGTCACATCTGTCCTATGAGGCGTTCTATTTCCAGGAGATAACGGTCGTCCTGGCGGCAGCCGCGCTGGGCAAGGCCACCTTCAAAAATTTTCCCTGGCGGGCCTTGATCGGCGCGCTCCTCGTCAACGTGAGCTGCATTTCCTTCAATCGCTTCGCCGGCGGCGTCCAGAAGTCCTTTGACTGGAACTTTGTTCAAACATTCATGGTGGGATACTCGCACGCTCTCGATATCTTCGGCCACGCCACGCGAGAGCACAGCCTGTTGATCGCTCGGGCAGTTCTGTTGGCAACTCTGGCGGGTCTACTGTGCCTCGTGAGGTTTGTTGGATTTGCGCGGGTGCTGGTCGCGCTCATCGTGTTCGCCTGCGGAATTTTGGCATCGGGCCTCCTCTATGCTTTCGCCGGCTATGGCCTCGCTGCCGAGGGCACCATGGCCCGCGTCAGCATCGTCATCGCTACATATTTTTCGATTGCCGCAGGGCTGATGGCGGCAGCCGCCTGGCGCGGGATAGGTGCACAGCGATGGGTCGCGACCGGATTTTTCCTTTGCGGCATCACTGCACTCCTTGCGCTGGGCCTGACTGCACGATCGCGGGTCGGCGACTGGGCGGATACCTGGACCTACGAGACGGAACGACTGTCCCGGCTTCCCGTGGCGAGCGGGTCAGCCGATCATGAGCAGAGGCTCTTCCTCGCCATCGATGACGGCATGCCATCCTTTGTGGCGCCAGCGACGGCGCCGTGGGAGATCACAGGCGCGGTCGCCTGGGCGTCGAGCAAGGCCACGCATAGCCGACTCGCAATGGTCGACAGTTGGCGATGGCCGCCCGCGCAGTCTCGGTGGTTTGCAACGGCCCACAACTGGTTCAACCGTTGGGACGGGAATCGATTCGAGCAAGGTCCATGCGGAGGAGGTGTCGCCTATTACGGGTCGGGCGCGGAACTTTGGGCTTGGAGGACATCGGACTCCGTGCTGGTCAAAATCGAACCGCCGTGGGAAATAGGGTGCAAGTAGGCGCCGAGAAGCACTTGCAGATCGTGCCTTGCGGTCTGCGAAAGAGCCGAAGCTGGCATTTTTCAAATTGAAAGTGGATTGAAGCTGTGCATACGAAAATCGGCTCCGCCATGCCTTCGCCCTCATCCATCGCCCGTGACG
>Ga0335085_10016573_pt1 | contig 10643 bp, 7 predicted proteins | sample Lox_Sample_45_FD_206712 | JGI IMG/M metagenome (GOLD analysis project Ga0335085, IMG submission 206712) | Soil microbial communities from Loxahatchee National Wildlife Refuge, Florida, United States - Lox_Sample_4.5 | ecosystem: Environmental > Terrestrial > Soil > Wetlands | place: USA: Florida...
TCGCGAGCCTCACCGGCGATCCGGATGGTCCGCCCACGCTCGCCGGCTACTCGGCGGTGGACAACTCCTCGGGGATCATGGCCGCTCTCGGGTTGCTGGCCAAGGTTCACGAGGGTCGCGGCGGCCAGGTGGACGTATCGCTGTACGACACGATGCTCTGCCAGCTCAACTACAAGGCGGCGGCGTATCTCAACGGCGGCGTCGTACCGGTGCGCCAAGCCGCAGGCGCGCACACGTTCTACGCCCCGGCCCAGTTGTTCCAGACCGCCGACGGCTACCTCGCGCTGTTCGTCACGCACGACGAGTTCTGGCGGCGGCTGTGCATCGAGATCGATCGACCCGAGTGGGCCACCGACGCGCGGTTCGCCACGATGCACGACCGCTACGACCATCGCGAGGACCTGCTCGCGGTGCTCGGCGCCCGCCTGCGAGAAGCGACGACGACCGAGTGGGTCGATCGGCTGCGCCCGCTGGGCATTGCGGTCGGCCCGGTGATGCGGCTCGACGAGGCCCTGGACGGCGACGACGTCCGGTCGCGCGGGATGGTCGTGTCCGTGCCGACGGACGACGGACCGCTGTACCTTCTGGCCAACCCGATCCGCGGTGACGGCATGGCATCGCAGTACCGCCCGCCGCCCCGGCTGCACGAGCACACAGCCGACCTGCTGGACGCGCCGCGACCCGGCGGATAGCAACGGAAGGACATCGATGAATCAAGTGCCGGTGGCCGAGGGAATCTTCACCTGGCCCGCCGATGACCCGCAGCTGATCGGCGGCCGCTGCACCGACTGCGGGCTCGTCACGTTCCCAACGCAGTCATCGTGCCCACGCTGCTCGTCGACGGGCATGACCGAACACCTGCTCGCTCGTCGCGGGCGGCTGTGGGCCTGGACGACCCAGAGCTTCCCGCCGCCGTCGCCGCCGTACAAAGGTGCGGTTGGGGCGGAATTCCAGCCGTTCGCAGTGGGCTACGTCGAGCTCGGTGGTGAGGTCAAGGTCGAGACCCGGCTCACGACCGCCGACCCTGACGAGCTCGAGATCGGCATGCCGATGGAGCTCGCCATCACGCCGTTCGGCACCGCGGAAGACGGCGGCGAGATCATGACCTTCGCGTTCACTCCGGCCGTCGACGAGGCAGGACAGTGATGGACGACGTCGCGATCGTCGGCGTGGGCCTGCACCCGTTCGGCCGCTTCCCGGGCGTGACCGGGATCCAGATGGGCGCGGTCGCGACCCGCGCCGCGCTCGCCGACGCCGGCGTGGAGTGGCGCGACATCCAGTTCGCCTTCGGCGGGAGCTACGAGGTCGACAACCCGGATGCGGTGGTCTCGCTGCTCGGTCTCACCGGCATCCCGTTCACCGACGTCTACAACGGGTGCGCTACCGCGGCGAGCGCGCTCACCCAGGCGGCCAACACGATCCGGCTGGGGGACTACGACCTCGGAATCGCGATCGGCATGGACAAGCACCTGCCGGGGGCGTTCAGTGCGGATCCGGAGCAGTACGCCTGCCCGTCCTGGTACGGCGACCTCGGGCACTTCATTACGACGAAGTTCTTCGGGATGAAGATCAACAAGTACATGCACGACCACGGCATCTCGGCACAGACGCTCGCCAAGGTCGCGGCGAAGAGCTACCGAAACGGAGCCCTGAACCCGAACGCCTTCCGGCGCAAGCCGCTCACCGAGGAACAGATCCTCGAGTCGGCGATGCTGAACCACCCGTTGACGCACTACATGTTCTGCAGCCCGGACGAGGGCGCGGCGGCGGTTGTCCTTTGCCGGGCCGACCGGGCACGGAACTACACCGACACCCCGATCTACCTGCGTGCCTCGACGGTGCGGACCCGTCGGCTGGGCGCCTTCGAGGTGCACAGCCCGTGGCTGCCGATCGAGGAGACCGAGGGACCGACCGTCGATGCCTCGCGAGCGGCGTACGAGATGGCCGGCATCGGCCCCGAGGACGTCGACGTCATCCAGCTGCAGGACACCGACGCCGGTGCGGAGGTCATCCACCTCGCCGAGAACGGGTTCTGCAAGGACGGCGATCAAGAGGCGCTCGTTGCCGACGGCGCGCTCGAGATCGGCGGAGCACTGCCGACCAACACCGATGGCGGGTTGATTGCGAACGGCGAGCCGATCGGCGCCTCGGGGCTCCGCCAGATCCACGAGGTCGTGCTCCAACTGCGCGGTACGGCGGGCGAGCGGCAGGTCCCCGGCAGCCCGAAAGTCGGCTATACCCAGCTCTACGGCGCCCCCGGAACTGCGGGGGTGTCGATCGTCAGCCGGTAGCCCACCGAGGGACCGACGCTCAGAGGACGGCCCCGGAGATCTTGTGCTCGATGATCTCCTCCATCGACAAGCCGAGCTCCGCGAGCACTTCGTCGGTGTGCTCGCCATGCCCGGGTGCGCGTCGCACGCTGACCGGCGTCTCGTCGAACTGGACCGGGTTTGCCGGGAGCCGGAAGGTCGAGCCGTCCGCGGACTCGATCGGCTCGAGGTAGCCGTTGGCGACCACCTGCGGGTCGTCGTGGACCTCGAGCGCGCTCTGCTGCGGCGCCCATACCCCTTGCAGGGTCTGCAGTTTCTCGCACCACTGTGCGTAGGTCTTCCCGCGGAAGATCTCCCGCAGGATCGAGATCACCTCGACTCGGTTGTCGAAGCGGGCCGCCGAGTCCCTGAAGCGCGGATCGTCGAGAAGTTCCGGGCGATCGAGGTGAGCGCAGAAGTCGGGCCAGTAGCGGTCGGCCTGCAACAGGATGATCGAGAGGAAGCGGCCGTCCTTGGTCGGGAAGGTGCCGACGAGCGGATTGGGCAGCGAGTCGCGGTTGAAGGCCGGCATCTCGACGCCTTCGAAGAGTTTGGCGGCCGTGACGTCCGGCCCGAGGGACCACAGACCCATGCCGAGGAGCGAGACGTCGACCACCGAGGGCGTACCGGTTCGCTCGCGTCGAAGCAGGGCGGCCGCGATCCCGCCCGCGATCGTCAGGCCACCGAGCACGTCGCCGAAGGCCGGGCGCTGATCCACTGGCCACTGCGCGCCGGCGGGGGTGAAGGTGTGCGCAAGGCCCGCCCTGGCCCAGAACGAGGCGCCGTCGAATCCGCCCTTCGTCGCCTCCGGCCCCTTCGTGCCGAGTCCCGAGCCACGCACGTAGATGACCTTCGGGTTGCGAGCGCGAATCTGCTCGACACCGATGCCGAGGCGCTCCCGGACGTCGGGCAGATAGTTGGTGACGAAGACGTCGGCCTGCTCGACGAGTTTGTAGAGCAGCTCACGCCCGTCATCGTGGGAGAGGTCGAGGGCGACCGAGCGCTTTCCCCGATTCGGCACCTCGAACATGAAGTTGACGGAGCCGCTCCCGGGCGCGAAGCCCATGCTCGCCAGGCCGCGTTGGGGGTCGCCGGTGGTCGGGTGCTCGACCTTGATCACGTCGGCGCCCCACTCGGATAGGACGGCCCCGGAGATCGGCACGAACGTCCAGGCGGCGACCTCGACAACCTTGATCCCGGCAAGTACGTCCTGCATCAGCCCTCCCGGCGGCGTGCGCTCAGCGGACGACGAGCGTACCTCCCGGTCTGAATCGCCCGTGGCGTATGTTCGGAGGCAGAATTGCGTATTCCGGGACGCCCGTCCCACGGTGTGTGAAAGGTGTGTCCGACGTGACGATCTGGCATGAGGACCGGCTGCTGATCGACGGCGAGCTGGTGGCAGCGGAGGGCGGCAAGACCTACGACACGATCTCGCCCTACACCGAGGAGGTGCTCGGCACGGCCGCCGACGCCACCATGTCGGATGCCGATCGGGCGATCGACGCGGCGCGAACGGCGTTCGAGACCACCGACTGGTCGCGCGACGTCGCGTTCCGTCAGCACTGCCTTCGCCAGTTGCACACCGCCCTGGTCGACAATCTGGAGAACCTCCGGCAGATCCTCGTCCACGAGGTGGGCGCACCCCTGCAGATCACCAGCGGGCCACAGCTCGAAGGTCCGGTCGAGGTCGTCAAGTGGTACGGCGACCTCCTCGACACCTACGCCTTCTCCGAGGATCTCGGGATCGCCGAGGCGTTCGGCGGGAAGCACCACCGCTGGGTGGAGAAGGAAGCCGCTGGGGTCACCTCGCTGATCACGGCGTACAACTACCCCATCCAGCTCGCGTTGGCGAAGCTCGCTCCGGCGCTCGCCACCGGCTGCACGTCGATCCTCAAGGGCGCACCGGACACCCCGTGGTCGATCCTCGCGCTCGGTAATCTGATCGCCGAGCACACCGACATCCCGGCCGGTGTGGTGAATGTGATCACCTCCTCGGACAACGAGGTGAGCGCGCGGTTGACCACCCACCCTGAGGTGGACGCGATCTCCTTCACCGGGTCGACGCCGGTGGGACGCGCGATCATGGCGGCGGCGAGCGCAACGGTGAAGCGGGTGTTCCTCGAGCTGGGCGGCAAGTCCGCCGCGGTGATGCTCGACGACGGCGACCCGGGGATGGCCGCCGCGTTCGGTGCGTTCGCGACCACCTCGCACTCCGGCCAAGGCTGTGCCATCACCTCGCGGCTCGTCGTCCCGCAGGACCGCCTCGATGAGGTGGTCGAGACCGCCAAGGCGTTCATGGCGGGCATCACCTACGGGGACCCCAGCGACCCGACGATCCAGATGGGGCCGCTGATCAGCGCGAAGCAGCGGGAGAAGGTCGAGGGCTACGTCGAGCAGGCCAAGGCCGACGGTGCTCGGGCGGTCATCGGCGGCAAGCGGCCTGAGCAGTTCGACACGGGCTTCTTCTACGAGCCGACGATCCTTGTCGACGCCGACGAGAACTCGACCGTCGCCCAAGAGGAGCTCTTCGGTCCGGTGCTGGTCGTGCTGCCGCACGACGGCAGCGACGACGACGCCGCCCGGGTAGCCAACAACTCGATCTTCGGGCTCTCCGGCGCAGTGCTGTCCGCCGACCACGATCGAGCGGTTTCCTTCGCCCGCCGAATCCGGGCCGGAACGGTCAGCGTGAACGGCGGCATCTACTACGCGCCGGACGCTCCCTTCGGCGGCTACAAGCAGTCCGGGATCGGCCGGGAGATGGGGGCCGCGGCGATGGAGGAGTTCCTCGAGCGCAAGACCATCGCCGAACCCGCGCAGTGACCGACGGCCGGTTGCGGGTCGTCCAGTGGGCGACCGGCAACGTCGGCCGCAGGGCACTTCGCGAAACGATCCGCCATCCCGACCTCGAGCTTGTCGGCCTGGTCGTGTACGACGAGGCCAAGGCGGGTACCGACGCCGGCGACCTGTGCGGCGAAGCCCCGACCGGGGTGCTGGCGACGACCGACCATGCTTCCGCGATCGCGCTCGACGCCGACGCGGTGATCTACATGCCGGGTGCGGCCGACTTCGACGAGGTCCTCGCTGTGCTCGAGCGCGGGACGAACGTCATCACGACGTGCGGCGACTTTCAGGCCGGGGCGGCGTCACTGTCCGAGGAGCGCCGCGGCCGGCTGTTGGACGCGTGCCGGCGCGGCGGCAGCTCGATCTACGCCACCGGCAGCAGCCCGGGCTTCATCTCCGACGCGCTGCCGCTGGCCCTGCTGTCGATGCAGCGGCGCGTCGACCGGATCGAGATCGAGGAGTACGCGAACCTCTCGGAGCGCGATTCGGCGTACATGCTGTTCGAGCTGATGGGGTTCGGCCGGCCGGCCGGGCCGGCGGACGAGGGGAGGGCGTCCTACCTGCTGGGTCAGTTCGGTCCGGCGCTCGCGAGGCTCGCGCGATCCGCGGGGCATGACGTGCAGGACTGGTCGGCGACCGGTGAGCTCGCGGCCGTGCGCGAGACGACGACGTTGGCGGCGGGTGAGCTGCCGGCGGGCACTGTCGGCGCGCAGCGGACGATCCTGTCGGGTTCGAGCGAGGGGCGGGAGGTCGTGCGGTTCACGGCGAACTGGTACTGCTCGACCGATCTCGACCCCGCCTGGGACCTGCTCCCGACCGGGTGGCGAGTGAAGGTCCGCGGGGACGCCGCGATGGACGTGACGATCGAGTTTCCGGTTGCGGTCGAGGACCTGGGCGAGTTCACGCCCGCGCTGACCGCCAACCGGCCGGTGAACGCCGTGCCGTTCGTGTGTGCGGCCGCCCCCGGCATCGTCGTGACCGAAGATCTCCCGCCGCTCGTGCCGATCGGCCCGAGCGGCGACTGACCCGAGCGCGACCGGTCAGTCGGTGTCGTACATCGACGCGCGCAGGAACCCGACCACTGGCGTCGCGGCGGGGAAGGACTCGGTCACGCCCGAGGCGACGTACCCCGCGTCGGTCACCAGCGTGATGCCGGTGATGCCCGAGGCCGCGTCGCTGCACAGGAAGACGAGCGGGTAGGCCTGCTCGAGCGGGGTGGACGCCTCGATCCCGGCTTCCTCGCGATAGTCCGAGCCGAAGCCCAGCCACATCTCGGCGTTGGCGCGGGCGAGCGGCGTGTTGGTCGGGCCGGGAAGGATCGCGTTGATCCGGATTCCCTGCTTCAGCAACGGGAAGGCGTTGGACGCGACGTACCCGTTGATCGCGAGCTTGCTGAACATGTAGTCGCACTTGTTGTTCTCGACGGCCCATTTCGTCGCGCCCTCGAAATCGGGGATTGCGAGGAACTGCTTGACCGTCGGCAGGTTGGCTTCCCAGCCGAGACCGGCGGCCGAGGAGATGAAGCCGATCGCGCCGCCGCGACCGAGGTAACCGCCAGCGATCAGCCGGTCGATCATGTGCCGGTGTCCGATGAAGTTGATCCGCTCGATCCCGGGCGTGCCGTCGGCGACCCCGGCGCAGGAGAACAGGGCGTGGATCGGGCCGCCGCATTCGTCGACGGCGGCATCGATCGAGGCCTTGTCGGACATGTCGACCCGGATGAACGTGACACCCTCGAGGTCGACGTCGGCCCGGTCCATGACGACGACGTCAGCGCCGGCGTCCTTGGTGACGGCCGCCACCCCCGCGCCCATGCCGGTCGCCCCACCGACGACCAGTACTCGCTTGCCTTGGTAGCCGAAGGCGTCGAACAGACTCATGCGTGTGCTCCCTGAGGTTGGTGGATCGCGCTCCGATCCTGCCATGCGCCTCCCGGGTTTATGTCACTGAGTGCCTACTGACTTACCGGTTACCTCTTTCGGGAAGACGATTTTCGCTCCGGAGATGAGTGATAACGTCCCTCGCTCGGGGACTCATCGAAAGACCCGCGACGAGCGCGGGACGGCGCCCGCTGGGCGAAGACGACGAGGTCGAGAGGCGCACACGGCATGACGGGTGGCACGTGGGTCCTGGGCGTGCTCAACGGTCTGACCATCGGTCTGCTTGCCGTCGGGCTCGTCCTTGTCTACAAGTCGAGCCGCTTCCTGAATCTGGCGCACGCTCAGATGGGGACCATCCCGGCGCTGCTCGTCGGCAAGTGGGTCCTGGACAAGCACTGGAACTGGTGGCTCGCATTCGCGCTCGCGATCGTCCTCGGCATCCTCACCGCGCTGGTCATCGAACGTCTGTTCGTCCGTCCGATGATGAACCGGACCCGCTCACCGATCCGCCTGCTGCTGCTCTCGCTCGCCGTTTCCCAGCTGTTGCTCGCGCTGACCTATGTGTCGTGGTTGAAGCCGAGCACCTCGGACACCGGCGAGTACCCGCAGCCATTCCACTCCTCGGTGAGCATCGGCGGCGTGGTGCTTACCGGGATGAACATCCTCACGGCGATCCTCGTGCCGATCCTCGTGATCGCCCTCGCCCTGTTTATGCGCTACTCGCTGATGGGCAAGCAGATCAGGGCGGCGGCCAACAATCCCGACGCGGCTCGACTGTGCGGGATCCCGATCCGCCGGGTGACCGCGGTGACCTGGGCGATGGCAGGCGCCTGCTCGGTCATTGCCGGAGTCATCCTCGCCCCCGGTCAGGCCAGCGCGCAGTACGCCTCCTTCGGACCACTCCTCCTCGTGCTCACCCTCGGCGCGGCCGCCCTCGGCGCGTTCGTCTCGCTGCCGCTCGCGCTCGTCGGCGGGCTCGTGCTTGGGCTCGTCAACCAGCTCGTCGCCGCCCACTACTCGAACGGCACTGACGCCGAGCTCGCGGTGTTCCTGGTCATCCTCGCGATCATCTTCATCCGCGGCGGTGCGATCGGCCGGGTGTTCGACCTGGCCGGCACGATCACCGAAGAGCGCACGATCATTCGGATGCCTGCGGTGTTGCGGGCGACCGCGTTCGGTCGGTACTACCGGCTGGTGATCGGTCTGGTCGTGGCCGCGTTGCTGCTCGTCTGGCCGCATCTGCCGTACTTCGACACGACCGGGCATGAGTTCCTGCTCACCTTGATCCTGATCTACGCGATGCTCGGCGTCGCTCTGACGATGTTGCTCGGATGGGGCGGTCAGGTGAGCCTCGGCCAGTTCGCCATCGTCGGCATGGGCGCCTACCTGACCGCCCGCTGGCAAGAACATGGGCTGAGCCTTCCGATCCTGTGTCTCGTGATCGGGTTGGTCGGCGCGGCGACCTTGGCCATCATCGGCCTGCCCGCATTGCGGGTCAGAGGGCTGACCCTCGCCGTCACCACCCTCGGCTTTGCCGTAATCACCCAGGACTGGTTGCTGCGCCAGAGTTGGTTCGGGTCCAGCCAGGCATTCGGGTTGACCGTCAACACACCGCGGGTTGCCCGCGGGCTCAGGTCGCCCACCTCCGAGATCGGCATCTATTACGTCGCGCTCGTCGTGCTCGGGCTGCTGTTCGTCGCGGCGATGTTGCTTCGCGACTCGGGACCAGGACGAATCATGCTCGCCGTCCGGGACAACGAGCGCGGCAGCCAAGCGTTCGGGATCGCGCCGGAGAGCGTGAAGCTTGCCCTGCTGGCGGTGTCAGGGTTCGTCGCCGGAGTCGCTGGGGTGCTGTGGGCCAACACCTGGCAGCAGGTGTCCCCGGACCAGTTCGGCGCCGAGGTGTCGATCGCAATCGTCGCCATCCCGGTGATCGGCGGGCTGGGGTCGCTCGGTGGTGCGCTCGCGGCCGCGGTGACGTTGTACGCCGGCACCTTCTTCATCGGTCCCCACCTGTCGTTCATCTTCGGCAACCTCGGCAACAACATCGGTTTCAGCCTGTTCATCGCCGGTCTCGCCCAGATCGGCATCCTCATCGGTTCTCCGACCGGTATCGCCGGAGCCTCCCAGAACATCTGGCAGGGCTATCTCGATCGCCGGGCCGAACGACTCGAGGCCGCAGGGCGTGGTGCCGAGCCCGCCGAGCCCGCGCATGCGCTGGCTCGAGCCGACTACGGCACCCCGCCCAACCGCACGCCTGCGGTCAAGTCCGTCGACGCGGACGCGTTGCCGCTGCAGATCAGCGGGATCCGCGTCCGCTTCGGCGGCATCGTCGCCGTGGACTCGCCCGACATCGAGGTTCGCCCGGGCGAGATCGTCGGCCTGATCGGCACCAACGGCGCGGGCAAGACCACGTTGATGAACGTCATCTCCGGTCTTCAGACGCCGGCACAGGGATCCATCCGGATCTTTGGTGAGGAGGTGGTGGACCTCCCCGCCGATATTCGGGCGGCTGGTTTCGGGCTGTCCCGCAGCTTCCAGGACGCCACCTTGTTCGGCAGCCTCACCGTCACCGAATCCGTGCAGGTTCCGTTGAGCCGCCGCCACAAAGTAGGCATCGTGCCGGCAATGCTCGGCGCCCCGTGGGTCCGCGACTCGGAGGCGCGCACGCGCGAGCAGGCCAGTGACATCGTCGAACGATTCGGCCTGCACAGCTGGGCCGACACGAGGACCAGCGAGTTGTCGACCGGTACCCGGCGGATCTGCGACCTCGCCGCCCAGGTCGCCTCCAGCCCCAAACTCCTGCTCCTTGACGAGCCGACGGCCGGAGTGGCCCAGCGTGAGGCGGAGGCATTCGGGCCGCGGTTGCGCAAGATCCGCGAGGAGCTTGACTGTTCGATCCTGATCGTCGAGCACGACATGCCGTTGCTGATGGGCCTGTGTGACCGGATCTACGCGCTCGAGGCGGGAATGGTGATCGCGGAGGGTACGCCGGAGGAGATCCGGTCGAACCCACGAGTGATCGCGAGCTACCTGGGCACTGAGGATGCCGCGATCGCCCGCTCGGGGGACACCGAGCCGGGCGTCACCCAGGCAGCGCCGGCGACCGAGTCGCACGTCGAGGAGCAGTAGGTGACGCCGTTCCAGCAGTTCCGGCTGTGGGTTCGTCGGGCGCCGAACACGCAGCGCGTTCCGGCCGGGATCGCCGTCCTCGTCGTAGTCGGTTTGCTGATCTGGGTGATCGTCCCCAGCGGTGGGTCGGGCGGCTCGACCACGTCCAATCCGACCGGGGCAACCGTCGCGGCGTACCCGTCCACCCCGCCGTCACCGGCGCCCAAGCCGTCGTCGTGCACCAACCCGAGCGGCACCCTGACGGGGGTCACCTCGAGCCAGATCAAGCTCGGCGTGATCGTCGTCAACATCACCGGCCTGGCGTCCAACGCCCAGTTCGGGATCCTCCCGGTGACCCAGCAAAAGGCGGGATTCCAGGCGATCATCAACGCGATCAACACCAGCGGTGGTGTCGACTGCCGTCAGATCGTGCCCGACTTCATCACGGCGAACCCGGCTGACACGAGTGACCTTCAGCAGGTTTGTTTGAAGGTCGTCTCCG
>Ga0335085_10016574_pt1 | contig 10642 bp, 14 predicted proteins | sample Lox_Sample_45_FD_206712 | JGI IMG/M metagenome (GOLD analysis project Ga0335085, IMG submission 206712) | Soil microbial communities from Loxahatchee National Wildlife Refuge, Florida, United States - Lox_Sample_4.5 | ecosystem: Environmental > Terrestrial > Soil > Wetlands | place: USA...
GCCACTATTAACAACATTATAACCATAGCCATTACTTGCAGATGGTGCTGGCAGATAAATATAAGAACCGCTTCCGCTAAAGATAAATGTAGTATTAGCAGCCCCAACAGATAAATTATAGTTTCCTGTTAAAGCGATACTGTTAAATGTATTTAAATCACCCATAGAAGCCAGCGGACGAAATGCAGTATTAAGAGAAGCAATGGAAGAAGAACCCGCAGTTAGAGTAACACGGAGAAATTCTATATTTGTTACATTATCGGGTGGTGTTGTTGTGGCGCCAAAATTGATGGAATCGACATTGGTAGTATATCCCTGTGTCGCCTGAAAAGTTGGATTAAAAGCAGGATGCCCAGGCGGCGGTCCAGTGATAACAATAGGATTTTGTTGTATTTGGGCATAAGAACCAATGAGATAAGCAACAGTTGTACCACTACCAGGAACAAGAGCGGAAAACGATACAGTTGCAGTCTGCGTATCTGCTCCGGTTTGTGTTCCGTGCATTTTTGAAAATAAACCAGTACCAAATAAACAACCAAATTCTGCCGTTGGGGATGTTGTTACTGTAACAGTTAGAGATGTACTTGAAATAGTAGCAACCTGTGGGTTAACAAACCCAGCGTTCCAAACAGCGCCAGGGAAATCAGCAATACCGCTTACGATCTGATTCGTTCCAGAATTAGCGAGATTTGAATCAAATGACTGAAGATAATTTACATTTGGATAATGCATAACTCACCTTATAGCGTAACAACTCCATTAAGAATAGGGTCAGTCAACATAAGCGATGGCAATAATGGTTGTGAATTATTTGTCGTCTGCGAAAGAGGCAAAGAAACAGGAGTCATCTGCCCGCCAGCATAAACGCCTGCATCCCAAGGTGATCCAAAGAAAAACATTGTATCGTAAAATACACCTTCTTGACTTTGTGTTGTCGTGAACGGAACACCAGCAGGGCGAACGCGGGCTAAGGCTGCAAGAAATAATGCGGTTTGGGCTGTCGATAAATAAGCAGGTAATCCAATAGCATAGGTAGCAAAACCTTCAACCACAGAAACCGGCGCATTTAAATACTGAGTGCCAAATAGTTCTATTGCAATTGGTGTCCCAACGGGAGCAATAAGCGCATTCTTTATTCTAATCGAATAAGGAACGTCGCCTTCTTCACTATTGCGTTGAAATCCAAGTAGCTGCCCCCAAACATCCAACCAGCCGGCAACAGCATTGGTAAATGTAACTTGCTGGGGTAGTGCATCGCCAGGAACGCAATATTCGGTTAGTGATGTTTCTTGGGATGTTTGCCAAGCGTAATATACTGGGTCTTGGCGCATAAACGCCGTGGGTAAATCAGTTAAACGGGCAGCAATGACAATAGGTTGCATTAGCTTAACACCACATTCAAAGATGAAAGAATAATGCGGCCAACATTGCTAGGAGCAATTGACGGTGATGAAAGCAGAGAACCAGACAAACTCAATGAAACAGTTAGAGCTTCTAACGTACTTGGAACAGCATTTGCCACCGCTGCGGCAATCTGCGATTGGTAAGCAGGCTGTCCGAACTGCAAACTAGAGAAATACGCATAAATGCCAGAAACTACAGCGCCAGATATATTGATCAACTGTGATTCGTATTGCGCCAAAAGTTGACCAGTTACACCGAGACTAACATAAGACGGCACAACAGGCTGCACACTCCACGGAACACCAGCAGGCCGATATTGCGGTGAACTATTGATAGCCGCTGTTACAGCAGCAATTAATGAAAGCGATGCCGACCCGGTTCCGTTGTCGATATAAACCTGGAATCCTAAATTGCCTGCTGCTGATCCACCGGCAATCCACGGCTCATAGCAAGTTGAATAAAGGCAAATTTCGCCTGTGCCAGAAACAGCAACACCAATAGCAGCATTTGCAACAGCCAAAGGTGAGGCAAGGCCAGGAAGCGCCACAGCAGCAGCAAAACGCGCGGCTGTTTGATTGGGGCTTTCCATGTTTGAACCACCAAGAGTGGCAACAGGATTAGTGACATAAAGGGGGTAAGATAATCCATTTAGAATCTGTGTAATAGAAGAGGCAGGAACGTTACCTATTGATCCTGATGATATAGAAATAATGCTTGTGCTGACATTTGTAGCGCCGGAAACAAGATACGCGGTATTCAATGTTTGGAATTGCACACCGCCAGCCGTCTGTACAAATGTACCGGCCGGAATAACGACTGTTTGAGTTGCAGCGGGCGGGTTGGCGTTAAGGCTCGTCCAAAAGGTGATCTGGCCTGTTGCTGCGGTCGCAGATAATGGCTGAATGCCATATGCTGCATAAGCCCCATAAACAATGGCTTGATAAACCAAGGCCGTGGAAGAAACGCCCTGTTCTTCCATAACAGCCCCAAGGCTCTCAGCAATCTGTCTAATAATAGAACCGCTATTGTAATCTGTTAAAATTCCTGTCTGTGCTGCCATTGAGGCAAGCAAAGATTGCGCGGTTTCAATAGCATTAGGAAGCGCAGGTATTGTTGGGCTAATAGTAGCTGACATGCAGCCACATTAGCATAATTTCAGGATGTTGTGCTAATACCCAATTCTTTTCTTAGATTATCGCGGGCGGTCTTGAGCGATTCAAGTTCAGCGCGCATTGCGCGTTGGGCTTGCATCAACTTGAGGATACTTTGTGATATTTCCTCTAATTTCTCAAGCTTCGTTATCCTTTCCCTAATTATTTCAATGTGGTCTGCCGGTTCCAGGAAAACGCAGCCGGGCTTTTGCTCTAATTGCCAAATTTGGTGCAAAAGATTTAAATGCTCTTTCAATCTCTCTATTGACCAAGGAGCAGGATTGGAAAGGTAAATAGAACAATGGTCTGGTAACATTTCATGTGGTTTCGGCAAAAACGGTGGATCATAACGCCACACGTAATCTCCAAAGTCACGATAAAGAGACATCACAACTTTTTCCCAGGCCAGATTTTAGCTTCTGCACAACGGTAGTAGCCTAGACGGTCCCAATCCTTTGGAGAGAGATATTGTCCAAGCGGCACTATCCTACCCAAATTGGCTATACAATGCCTGTCCCATACAGTCAAGTCCAAAGGACCGTCCATTAGACCTAAACTAATAACTTCACCTTCCCCCATAATTATCTCCAAACATCAAAGGGCCGTGAAATACATAACATGAATGAGAAATACGTCAACCACCTATCACATAATTTAATTGTACCGCCGTTTGCGCCGGGCCAATAGGCTGCACAGTCGCGGCGAACGAAACCAAGCCTTGGCCCCCTGTGGAGGCACAGACACCGGCATTAAACACTTGAGAGACTCTTGGGTCACTTTGGAGGCACGAAACGCCGTATGCGGCGATATGTTGAAGTGTGCCAACTGCTTGTACTGCTCCTACTTCCGGCGGAATACGACTTCCGTAACTACGATCATAAATAAACGTTCCTAGCGTTGTTAACAGGCGCCGCCCCAGCGCATATATAAGATTATCAGGTCCAGAGATTGTAGAAAAGTCTCCGGTCCATGTAGGCATACTACCAGAGGTAGGGCCAAGATTAATATCTCTACCCAATACATTAACATTATAGGAAAATGTAGTTCCAGACGGTAATGATGTTGGTGGAATAAATAGTGCTTGGCCAGGAGATAGCAAAACACCAGCCGGAATTTGATTTAAACTACCAATGGCCTGCCATTGTTCAAAATCCTGCAAGGTACGGTTTGCCACGTCTTGTAGCGATTCATTACCATAAACTTGTGTTGTAAAAACTTGAGTTTGTGGAGATGGTGCATCCGCTGCCAACAAGACCAAAGAAACGGCACGAGCCATTGCGCGTAATGCGTGTTGCAATACCATTGCTTGCTGCGCAGTAATATCATACAGGCTATTGGTATAAAGATTTGCAATACCAAAAATAGTCGGAATTGCATACATTTGATTGTACAAATATTGACTGCTGCCAATGGTGAAGGCGCCATTTTGCAATACGCCCGATTGTGCAATAGAAGCACTAACTGAATACGCCGCAGAATCGTAAATACTTGTTAACTGAAACCCATAAAATGCTTGAAGGGAAGATTGTATTTGCTGCCAGTCCGTTATATTTTGTGTTATGCCCAGCGGATACATTTCAGGCTGCAATCCACTCAAGGCTGAAACGTAATCAACTGTTGTAAGTGCTGGCAAATTTTGCGAAAGAGCCGCCGAAGCAGCGCCAGAAGAAACTGTCGGCAAAACTGAATTTAAATTGAAACTCAAAAAATCGACCGCATTTTGCCGAGTTGCTAGAGCTAGAGCAGCGGAGCCAAAATTAACAGGCAAAAGCTGCATCGCAGAAAGTAAATTACTATATATATCAAGCGAGTTAATAAGCTGTAATGCACCAACCATATTGGCGCCCGCTGTCATGGTAGAATAAACAAGTGCTGCTTGTTGGACAGTCATTGATGTACTCACATAGGGTTGCGAAGCAAACCATTGTGCTGTCTCAAAAGCCTGGGTCCAAATACTGTTAAGTAAACCTGCATTAATTGCCATTAGAACACCGGATTCACAATATTATATAGAGAATAATTCGGCGTCAAATCGTCAAAATTAGATTGGGTTTGCGTAAATAGGTTCTGAATACCTTGCCCTACCGCCGATAATAATTGATCCACTGCGGCACCAACAGGTTGATAAAGACTTTGTGTAGCAATTAAACTTATTTCGTAATAAACCAATTGTGGGCCTTGGCGAATATCTTGCAAAAGCCGCTGCGGCCCAAGCGGAACAACCTGCCAAAACTGGCTCATATAATAATCGTAAAATTCCAGTATGTATAGATTTGGATTACCAAGAGAAGCCTGTTGTGCATTCAAAGCAAAATACTGAGTAATAATAGAAGATAAAATTAAAATAGACTGCAAACCAGTAAATAAATAATGATCGGCGCTGTGATATTTAACACCAGTTGTTCCTCGAATACGATAAAGTGGTGGCGTTTGACCATAAATATCAGGAATACGGGTTACGCCAAAATTGGAAGCTGGCCCAGCAACATCATAATAATTTCCGGCCCCAATAACACTTCGTTCTATTTGCTGCGGCCCTAACGGAAAGACATACAGAAACAATGGCGCAAAAGGTGGAATAGGAGAACGCAACGCTAAACCATACAAGCCCGCAGGGGTGTTTGCAGGATGAGTACGCCGTGGGCCGGTCCCAGCAAATAGACTAAGCGATAATGGCCCAATCGCATTATCAAGTATTTGTGTTCCTGGTGTAAGTGCGTAGCTCATGTTATTACCAATTTATTATTGCATTAGTAAGGCTTGTTGCACCATACATACCGCTGACACCAGAAGCCAGTCCAACAACCCCTCCCCCGCTGGCCCAAACTGTCTGTGTTCCTGTCATAGCACCGCCTGTATTAATGGTAAATGTGTAACCATTGTTGCAAACAACGCGAACTGCTCCACTATAATCCAGACCCATTGCACCCGGCACTGCATTTGGCCCAATACCTGTAAGAGCACTAAAGGAAAATGCACTTGTCATTATGGAATAAGCACCGCCATAAACCGGCGTAATACTAAAAGGATAGCTTATTTCATACATATAAATTCCAGAAGCACTTGTTAGAAGAAATGTATTATTACTCCACAACAGGGAGGAAAGATTCGGAGCACCACTATTTGTATTCCACAAGCTGCCAGAAATACCACAAATTGTCGTTTGTGTTGTGCTGCGAATCTGGCCACTCGCTAAAACATTTAAAGTATTATTCCACGGATAGTAAGCCAAACCCAAGTAACCAGTTACGGGAAGAAAAGCAAAATACTGTCCATTAAAGTAATAAGAACCCACAGGATTAACAGAAGCAATCCCTGTAATAGAACAAATACTTCCAGAAACAGGGTCAACAAGATTAGCGCCAGAGGCCGCAGCGGTAAAGAATTGTCCAAGGCCATTACTGCATACTGTTGTCGGGGTATATCCCAATGAGAAAACCCCATGAGGAACCAAAGCACCATTTGTTGCCCAGGCCGCAATATACAAACCACCGGAAACACAAACTGCCAAGAAATTCTGGTAATAAGCCATCTGCGCAGGATTAATAATTGTGCTGCCAGTTAATGTAGAATTATAAGCCCAGGTTATATTATCAGTTGAAGTAAAAATCATTAAACCAGATGTTGCGGGTTGGGACACAACAGCAGATGCATTCTGATATACGGAAATAAAACTTGATGCGCCCGTAAGATTAGTTAAAGTTGTTTGCGCCGCGAAGGCACCATTTCCATATGAATAAGAAACCAACTTATTGTTAGCAGCATCGAATGTGACCAAGCCACTAATAGAAGTCCATGCCGGTGCGACACCAGAACTAAATGTATAACCTGTTGTGGCACCAATCTGAGTCCAGGTATTTGACGCAGCAGAAGCAAGCCATGCTTGGATAGTTCCTGTAACGCCGCTACCCCCCGTAGAGGCAAACGCTGCAATAACATTTGGTGACGCAGGGGAAACAGCAGCCGCATTGGCGCCGGAAGCAAACATACTTGGGAAGCTACCGCCCACGACCAAACTCGTACCTGAGGGACAAGAGCACGTTGCATAATCAAAGCCTCCCGTTAGCCAATTTGCTTGGCCAGATGTGACAGCACTCAAACTTTGTGGTGTTATTTGGAAAACAGTAGCACTTGCCCCGGAATTGTGTGTACCATAAATAATACCTGTCGTATTACTTGGGGCAGCCAAGGTAATAGTGGCACCGCTTGAAGGTAAACCAGTTATAGCACTTGTAAATTGTCCATTAGCGATAGAGAAACCGTAAGCAGTGGAAAGATTAGCATTTAATGCAAATAGACCAGACGTGGTTGGTTGCGATAGCCACCAAAGCGGCAAAGTGGCAGACGCCATTTGCATATAATCAATAAAAGTATTGGTTGTCCCTGTCGTGCTAAAAACGAAACCAAAATCAATATTTCCAGAATAAGATTCATTGAAATATGAAGCGGCACCGCAAGTACCAAACCATGTCGGACTCCACATTGGACCAGATTTAATGGCTGGATTAATAACTTGAAAGCCAGCAAGCGGAGAAAAAGCCACCGCCCAGCCAGTGGCAAGCATACCCATTACGAAACCGTTAATACCATAACCTTCTCCAAAGTTTAGGAAACGATTAAAATTTCCGTTAGCCCAGTAGATATTACTTGCCATACCACTGATAATACCATAGAAAGTCACCAGCGGGGGAGATATGCCCGCAACCCGAGTGATGGGAAAGACTGATGGCGAAGGAATTCCGAATCGCGGTAGAGTTCTATCCAACCAACCCTGAATGTCCCATTGGTTATGGGATACAGGATGAAACCGGAAAAATGGTGGCGTGGATTACCGGAGATCAAATGGAAGTCGCCTACAGGTGTTTCCATGAGATGAAGGAAGTCCACGACCAGCACATGAAAAAGATGCGGGGAGAGTGATGGGCTGGTTCAAGCGTATTTGGTACTGGCGCCTTCGACAAGTCGATCAACGAATATTGTGGCCATTATGCCGATCCATCGCGCCCAATATTGAAATGGCAAGGGAAGCGTTTCTATTGCATGCCAGGAATGACTATGCATGGGCCATTCTTAGCGAAAAAGAGATAAACAAGATCGTAGGACAACTGAAATGAGATTCCAAGTTGGTGATTCTGTTTTTATAAATACAGATAAATATAATCTATATGGTTTTTATAAAGGGCAAACATATACTGTTTGTGCTGTAAAGGAAGAACTTATACTTCTTACCAATCAAGAAAATTTAAATTATTGGTTTACTGATGATAATCTTTTACTTTCCGTTGTAAAGAAAGAAAAAGAAGAAAATACTATAGATTATGAGGCAATTTGGGAAGCTATAAAGGAGTTTTCTTCAAAATGACGCAAAGACTCCAATTGGTGACGACCGCGTTTTTGTAAATACAGATTCACCTTCTCGCGTTGTAATCCAAGCTCTGCGGGATCGCGATCACGGCATTCCTGCCGCCGTGCTAATTAATGATGTCGTCCATAACAGTTCTTGGGAAGATGATCCTGAAAATGGTGGGTAGATGGGCCAGATGCTTAACTTGCTGCTTGCAAGTTTTGGCTGCCAAAAGCGATAAGCTGCGCAAAATCAAAACCCGATGGCGCCATGCCAGCCCGGAGCCAGAGAGGATGGATAATAGCCCAAACCTGCTCCACATAAGCTGACCACCAATTCAATTCAGCCGTTTTAACCAAATCCCAGGTTGGCAAATTCATGGACGAGGCGCCAAGGCGAGTACAAATCAATTGGTGCCCACCCCAACTCCCTGGCGCGGCATTGCCTGTCAATGCAGCCGGGGCAGCCCACGTATCTTGTGTTTGAGCTACTATTGGCAACGCTACGTCCAATACCAGCGGCCCAAGATAGGCTAAGGTTGTTCGGCATAAAGCAATGTTATTCACGGGGAGTCGGAATACAGCCAATGGCATATTGGAGACACCAGCAATGGTTATGCCTTGTGCCAGCCACATATGGAATACATGGGATGGATCACCACCCTGATCCGTTGAAGGGTCTTTAGCGTTATATCCATCTATGTCCGTATAGGCACGGACTGCTTCATCATCCGTCCCCAATTGAATTTCATCAACTGTGCCACCAAAACTAGACATGGCTTGGACAAGGTGAAATAAACTGGCGATTGTGCAATTTCCAAGCTGGTCATTTTTAAGCATCGGCCAGCTTTTTACTTGTTGCCCCCAATCGACCTCAAAGCTTTGGGCGGCCCCAAAATGCGCAGGAGTCAGCATTTGGAATTTTTCAAGGAAATTACATTTGTTTGCGCCTAGCTTAAAATCACCATGCCAAGCCATGCATTACTACCCTTGAGTTGAATAAACCAGCAAAGCTTGCAGGTTATCCAAAGCCTCTTGCGGCGTAAACAGCGGAGTTGCTGTTGCATGGGCGGCGGCAATACCAGCATCGGCTGCCAGCAGTGGCAATACGTCCAGAAGTGACTGCACAATAATAGTAATATTGCTTGGCAGGCTGAAAGAAGCGACAGCAGAAGCAAATGATTGCACTGCGGCCATTACAGCTTGCACAATAGATGCAACAGGCACAGCCCCCACAGTATTTGGTAGTTGCGCAACAGCCGCAGATGCAGCAGAAACAAATTGCTTGACGGTCGCCAGTACCGTTGCGGAAACATTTACCGCAGCACTACTTAGATACGTTATGACATTATTCATGCCATTTACAATCAAATTTCCGATGGCCTGTGGTGTCTGCTTTGTGGTGCTGGAAGAGCACCCGACAACAGCTAAAATAGCCGCTGCCGCAGTGCCCTTCAAAAGCGTACGTCGGTTTGTATTAATCATTGTCATCGTCATCCCCCTCTTCACTATGGCTGGTATGCGCGATAATGCCCCGCGCAAGGCTAAGTGTAGCAGACAGAAAATCCCCAAAGCCGAAGAATTCATCTGTATCGCTTAATACAAAATATTCGTTTATGGCTGCCTCTAATGCTTCCATGACTTGATCATCTGTTCTATCAAGGTCATAGATGGATTGCGGGTCTTTTGCCATAGCACAAATTAGCCGGTTGGCTGCACTTGTTAGCATTTCACTATAGGTAAAAAGGCTAACCATGTGTTTCTCCTGTTACTGTTTGGGTTAAGTCATGAAGAACTTTTGTTCCATCCCCCAGAAGTTCTGGTACTTTTTCGGCCAGTTTTTTTGTAATCAGCATTGAAATAACATCATTCACTAGATTTTTGGTGTCGGCGCTCACAGCAGAGTTGTCATTTATCCCTAAATGTGTAAGAGCATAAGCGACAATACCCACAAGAAGTGAAATATCTTGATTATGAAAACTAAGCTGCGATAAGGCTGCGCCAACAGCAAACGCCAACGCGCCCAACCCGTGGATAGTGGTAGGCTGGCGTAACCATAAAATGATTTTATCCATGCGCGCAATATACCCTCTTTACTGAGAATCTTCAAGGGGGGAAAAATTTGACGGAGCCAAGATTATAATCTTTTTTATGGCTACCTGAGGAATCACAAATACACCATCACCCTCAAATTCTTCATCTTCCTTGCTTGGGCCTATATGTGGAGCAATTACTATCCTTTCTTTATCTTGACAAATAAGATATCCAACGCTTACGCATTCCCCAGCAATAAGTTCTTTTAATTGTTCGATTGGTGTCCAACCTCTTAGGTGGCCACAACTATCAATCCAATTAACTTGGACCAATGGCCATTGCAGTTTAGTTATTTGTGACATTGCCTACGATTGCCTGTATTGCGCGATATGCTAAATAGATATTGCCAATTTCTGCTACGTCGATATCTGGATGTGTCCGCATTTCATGGTAACTACCTTTGTCTGTATCCACTTCCAGCAAACAAGTAACGCATCGGGGCCGGGCCTGGATAATTTGATCAAAAAAATCACGCAGCTTTTCTTCTTCGCTGCGGTTATCGGGTGGTGGCGGGGCACCATCATTGCCTCCAACAACACGAAATGGTTTATCCATTATTCTCTCCCGGCATAAAGTTTTGCTAAGGCAAGTAACCGGCCAAACCAGCCAGCAGCAAAATATGTAAAGTCGGATAACCCACGATACAAGAT
>Ga0335085_10016579_pt1 | contig 10641 bp, 6 predicted proteins | sample Lox_Sample_45_FD_206712 | JGI IMG/M metagenome (GOLD analysis project Ga0335085, IMG submission 206712) | Soil microbial communities from Loxahatchee National Wildlife Refuge, Florida, United States - Lox_Sample_4.5 | ecosystem: Environmental > Terrestrial > Soil > Wetlands | place: USA: Florida...
TCTTCGACTTCGACGAAGGCGCCGCGTTCCCCCTGCGGGCCGGTGCGCACGGTGACGTGCCCGCCGCGCGCGCCGTACTCGAGCGCGTTGTGCACGAGGTTGTTGAGCGCCTCGCGCAGCAGCAGCGCGTCGCCCTGCACGGTCACGGGCTGAAGCTCGAAGCCGAGGTCGACGTCGCGGTCCATCGCGCGGTGCACCCATTCATCCGCCACGCCCTCGATCAGGCCCTTCAGCTCCACGGTCGAGGGCGGCTCCAGGCGGCCGCCCGCCTCGGCGCGCGCCAGCGCGAGCAGCTGGTTTGCGAGGCGCGCCATGCGCACCGCCGCCGCGTGCACCTGCGCGAGCTCGGAACGCGCGCTCTCCGGCGCCGCCTTGACCGCGAGCTCGGCGTGCGCCTGCAGGCCGGCGAGCGGCGTGCGCAGCTGGTGCGCGGCGTTGGCGAGGAAGCGCTGCTGGTTGCGGTTGGACTCCTCCACCCGCACCAGCAGCTGGTTCAGCGCGCCGACCAGCGCGCGCGTCTCCTCCGGAACGTGCTGGGTGCCGATCGGGCTCAGGTCGCGCGCCGAGCGCTTGCCGATCTCGTCGGAGAGGCGCTGCAGCGGCAGCAGGCCGCGAGCGACGCCGAACCACACCAGGATGAGCGTGAGCACCGCGAGCAGGGCCTGCGGCAGCACGCTGCCGAGCAGGATCTCGCGCACCAGCCGATCGCGCTTGCGCGTCGTTTCCGCCACCACGATGGTGCAGACCTGCCCGGCGCAGGGCGCGAGCAGCGTCGCCGCGCGCACTTTCACGCCGCGGTAGACCGCGTCGTAGAGCATGGAGTTGTCCTGCGGGCGCTGGCGCGGCGGCGGCAGCGGCACGCCGGCGTCGCCGGCGATCGCTTTGCCGGATGGGTCGCGCACCACGTAGTAGACGGAATCGTACTTGTCGGTGCGCAGCACCTGCTCGGCTGCCGTCGGCAGGTCGAGCGTGGTGATGCCGCCGCTCGTGCGCAGGCGCTCGCCGAGCGCGAGACCGGCGTCGATCAGCGAGGCGTCGTGCGCCTCGGTCGCCGGATCGAGCGCGAGGTAGTAGGCGGCGATGGAGCTCACCGCCAAGATCCCGGCCACCGGCAGCAGCAACAGCCGCAGCAGGTGGCCGCGGAGGCTCGGGTCCCCGCTTCGGTCACTCATCCCGGAATGATAGTCCGGCCCGCAGCGAGGTCGGAAAGCCGGCTCAGGAAACCGGCGCCTTGTACTCCTCCAGCATGTAGCCGAAGCCGCGCACCGTGCGGATCTTGATGCCGGCGCGCTCGAGCTTGGAGCGCAGGCGCGAGATGTACACCTCGATCGCGTTGGGAGAGAGCTCCTCGTCCCAGCCGGCCACCGCCTGGATGATGCTTTCCTTGGAGACGATCTTCTCCACCCGGCCGAGCAGCACCTCGAGCACCGCCCATTCGCGCGCCGCGAGCTCGAGCGGCTCGCCGGAAAGGTAGGCGCGCCGCGCCACCGTGTCGAGCATGAGCGGCCCGTGCGTGACGCGCGGCCCGGTCTGCGCCTGCGAGCGGCGGATGAGCGCGCGCACTCGCGCAGTGAGCTCCGGCATGGCGAAGGGCTTCGCCATGTAGTCGTCGGCGCCGAGGTCGAGGCCGTGCACGCGGTCGTTTACCGTGTCCCGCGCCGTCAGCACCAGCACCGGCACGCGGTGCTCCGCGCCGCGCAGGCGGCGCAGCGCCTCGAACCCGTCCATGCCGGGCAGGCCGATGTCCAGGATCACCAGGTCGAAGCGCTCCTGGCGGGCCGCTTCGACCGCCTGCTCGCCGCGCGAGGTGAGGTCGACCGCGTAGCCCTCGGCCTCGAGGATGCGGCCGAGGCCGGAGGCGAGGGAGGGATCATCTTCAACGATCAGTATGCGCATGATGAGACTCCTTCTTGTGCCGCATCCCCGCAAGCCAGACGTAGAGGACCGGCAATACGTAAAGCACGAGCAACGTGGCGGATACGAGGCCGCCGATCACCACCACCGCGAGCGGCCTCTGCGTCTCGGCGCCGATGCCGTGCGACAGCGCCATCGGCAGCAGGCCGAGCGCGGCGAGCAGCGCCGTCATCAGCACGGTGCGAAGGCGCATGATCGCGCCGCTTTTCACCGCCTCCTCGGCGCTCTTGCCATGCTGGCGCAGCTCGTTGAACAGCGCCACCATGACCACGCCGTTCAGCACCGACTGGCCGAACAGCGCGATGAAGCCGATCGCCGCCGACACCGACAGGTAGATGCCGGTCAGCCACAGCGCGAGGATGCCGCCGATCACCGAGAACGGGATGTTGGCGATGATCAGCAGCGACGAGCGGAACGACTTGAACGCATCGAACAGCAGCAGGAAGATCACCAGCACCGAGATCGGCACGATCACCGACAGGCGCGCCATCGCCCGCTCCTGGTTCTCGAACTCGCCCGACCAGGTGACAGTGTAGCCCTCCGGCAGCTTCACGTTCTGCGCCACGTTGCGCTGCATGTCCGCCACCACCCCGCCCATGTCGCGCCCGCGGATGAACACGCCGATCGCGAGCACGCGCTTGCCGTCCTCGCGCGCGATGTTCATCATGCCGCCGACCGTGCGGAAGCTCGCGAGCTCGGACAGCGGCACGTAGGCGCCGTTGGGGGTCGCGACCAGCAGGCTCTGCATGCGCGTCAGCTCGCGCTCGGGCTCTTCCAGGCGCACCGCCACCGCGAACTTCTGCTCGCCCTCCCACACCTGGGTCACCGGCTTGCCGCCGAGCGCGCTTTCGATCACGTCCTGGATGTCGGCCACGTTGAGGCCGTAGCGCGCGGCGCGCGCGCGGTCGATCTTCACCTGCACCTGCGGCAGCTCGCCCAGCCGGTCGACGAAGGCGCGCGCCACGCCCGGCACGCCGTTCACCTGCTTCAGCACGTCGAGCGCCGCGCCCTTGAGCGCGTCCAGGTCGTCGCCGAACACCTTGACAACGATCTGGCCGTCGATCTGCGAGATCGACTCGAGCACGTTGTCGCGGATCGGCTGCGAGAACGACGGCTCGAGGCCCGGGATCTTCGAGATCGCGGCGTCCATCTCCTGCAGCAGCTTCGGCTTGTCGATGCCGCGCGGCCAGTCGGACTCTGGCTTGAGGTCGACCAGGAACTCGGCCATGTTGATCAGCTTCGGGTCGGTGCCGTCCTCCGGCCTGCCCGACTTCGAGGTCACGCTCTGCACCTCGGGGAACTGGCGCACCGCGGTACGCACGCGGCGCGACAGCTCCTGCGCTTCCGAGACCGATACGCTGGTGGGATAGGTGAGGTTGATCCACACCGCGCCCTCGTTCAGCTCCGGCAGGAACTCGGTGCCGAGCTGCGGCACCAGCGCAAGGCTGGCGCCGAGGGCGGCGAGCGCCGCGACGATGACGGTGCGGCGGTGGCCGAGCGCCCAGGCGAGCGAGGGCTCGTAGATGCCGCGCGCCGCGTGCACCAGCCAGTTCTCCTTCTCCGGCAGGTTGCGCTTGAGCATCACCGAGCACAGCAGCGGCACCAGCGTGAGCGACAGGATGAGCGCGCCGATCAGGGCCGACACCACCGAGTAGGCCATCGGCGCGAAGATGCGGCCTTCGTGGCGCTGCAGGGTGAAGATCGGGATGTGCGCCGCGATGATGATCAGCATCGAGAACAGCGTCGGCCGGCCGACCTCCACCGCGGCGTGCAGGATCACGTGCTTGCGCCGCTCGTCGGTGAGGTGCTTTTCCTGTCGATTGGCCTCCGACAGGTGGCGGAACACGTTCTCCACCACGATCACCGCGCCGTCGACGATGATGCCGAAGTCCATCGCGCCGAGCGACAGCAGGTTGGCCGGGATGCCGATGAAGGTGAGGCCGAGAAAAGTCGCCATCAGCGCGAGCGGGATAGTGAGTGCGACGATGGCAGCCGCCCGTATATTTCCCAAAAATAAATATAAAACGCAGGCAACCAGCAGCGCGCCCTCGAGCAGGTTGGTGAACACCGTGGTGAGCGTCTTTTCGATCAGCCAGGTGCGGTCGTAGATCGGCACCACCTTCACGCCGCCGGGCAGCCCGGTGTCGTTCAGCACGTCGACCTTGGCGCGCACCAGCTTCAGCACCTCGGCCGGGTTCTCGCCGCGGCGCATCAGCACCACGCCGGTGACCACGTCGTCCTCGTCGTCCTGGCCGGCGACGCCCTGGCGCGGCACCGCGCCCACCGCAACGCGGGCGAGGTTCTTCACCAGGATGGGCGTGCCGCCGCGCTCGGCGACCACCACGTTCTCGATGTCCTCCGGCCCGGCGAACAAGCCGATGCCGCGGATCAGGAACTGCTGGCGGCCCTGCTCGACGTAGCTGCCGCCGGCGTTGGCGTTGCCGCGCTGGATCGCCTGCGAGAGCTGCGACAGCGTCACCTTGTAGTCGCGCAGGCGCGCGAGGTCCGGGCGCACCTCGTACTGCTTGACCAGGCCGCCGAGGCTCACCACGTCGGCGACCCCCGGCACCAGGCGCAGCTGGCGCGCCACCACCCAGTCCTGGTAGGTGCGCAGCTCGCGCGGCGAGAACGAGGGAGCGCCGCTCGCGGCGCGGCCCTCGCCCTTGATGCGGTAGCGGTAGATCTCGCCGATGGCGGTGGAGAACGGCGCGAGCTCGGCCTGCACGCCGTCGGGCAGGTCGACCTCGCGCAGCCGCTCCACCACCTGCTGGCGCGCGAAGTAGCCGTTGTAGCGGTCGTCGAAGGTGATGATGACGAACGACAGGCCGAACTGGGTATGCGAGAACATGCGCACCGCGCCCGGCAGGCCCGACAGCGCCACCTCGAGCGGGATCGTCACCTGCTTCTCCACCTCCTCCGCGGCGCGTCCCGGCTGCAGCGCGATCACCGTCACCTGGGTGTCGGTCACGTCCGGGAACGCCTCGACCGGCAGGTTCTTGAAGGCGAAGGCGCCGGCGCCGATGAACAGCACGACCGCGAGCAGCACGAACAGCGGCTGGTACAGCGCAAACGAGACGATGCGCTTGATCATCCGCTCGGTCCGCCGTCAGTCCTTGGAGGCGAGGATCTTCTCGAGCAGCAGGTTGCCGTCGACCACGACCTTCTGGGTCGGCTCGAGGCCAGCCAGCACCACCTGCTGGCCGTCGCCGCCCGGGCCGAGCTGCACGGCGCGGCGCACGTAGCGGCCCGCGCCGTCCTCGACGAACACGTAGTACTGCTCGCCGCGCAGGTAGACCGCGCGCGCCGGCACGATCAGCCCTTTCGCCGCAGGCACCCTGAGCTCCGCGGTCGTGAACATCTCGGCCTTGAGGCGCGGATCGGCGCCGCCCACCGTACCGCGGACCTTCACCGTCCGGGTCTGCGGGTCGACCACGTCGGCGATGGTGACGATGTGGCCGGTCGCGCGCTCCTCGCCGAGCGAGGAGGTACTGAGCTTCACCTCCGCCCCGGGCTTGAGCTCGCCGACATCCTTCTCCGCGACATCGAGCAGGAACCAGAGCTGGCGCGGGTCCGAGACCACGAACAGCGGCTTGTCCGGGTTCGCGTCCGGGCGCACTTCCTGGCCAGGGTTGAGGTTGCGCTCCACGATCACGCCGGCGATCGAGCTGCGCAGCGAGTACTGCTGGTCGACGCTGCCGTCGGTGCCGTAGAGGCGAAGGCGCGCCCGCGTCCGCTCACGCTCCGCGCCGGTACGCGCGAAATCCGCCTGCGCCGACTGCAGGTCCTTGGTCGCGGCGACGCCCGCGCCATGCAGCTCCTCGACGCGCGCCAGGTTCTTCTGCGCGAGCACGAAGTCCTGCTCGGCCCTGCGCGCATCCGATTGCGCGACGCCGAGATCGGGCGCGGCGAGCTTGGCGAGCACCTGCCCGGGCTTCACCTGATCGCCGACGCGCGCCTTGATGTCCATGACGCGGCCCTGGAACGGCGCGAACACGCGCACCGTGCGATCCTCGTTCCACACCAGCCGGCCGGCGAAGCGCAGCAGCGCTTCGCGCCGCGGCTCGGCCGGCGCGCTCTGCAGCGCCGCGAGCTGCGGGCTCGACGGCTCGAAGATCACCACGTCCTTCTCCACGCGCGCCGGCACGACGGCCTTCTCGTTGGCCTTCGAGCAGCCGAGCGCGAGCGCGGCGAACGCGAGCAGCAGCGCGGCGGCGCGGCGCGTCACTGCGCCCTCGGCGCGAGCGACTGTGCGGTGGCGCCGCTCGCGCGCCACGCCGCGAGCGCGCGCGAGTAGTCGGCGCGCGCCGCGACCGATTCGAGCTGCACGGCGCGAAAGGTGCGCCGCGCATCGAGCACTTCCAGCACCGATACCGCGCCGCGCTGGAAGGCGAACTCCGCCGCCTGCGCGCTGCGCGTCGCGGCGTCGAGCAGCGAGCCGTCATAGCGGGCGACGCGCTCGGCAGCGGCGTTGAGGTCGCTCGCCGCGCGCCGCAGGTCGTTGCCGGCGATCGCCCGCGCCCGGGCGAGCTGGTCGAGCGCGGCGTAGCGATCCACCTCGGCTTTCTGGATGTCGCCGGAATAATCGTTGCCGGTGAACAGCGGGATCGATACGCCGACGCCGACCGCGGCGGTCGGCGGGCTGCCGGGAAGCCAGCGCTCGACCTGGGCGCCCACCGTGATGTCGCGGGTGCGCTGCGCCTTGGCGAGGTCGCGCAGCTTCTCCGACGCCTCGAACCGCGCCCTCGCGGCGAGCACGTCGGGCCGCGCATCGATCGCCTGCTCGATCGCCTCGGCGTCGGCCGATTCCGCGGCCGGCCAGGGGTCGGTCGCCGTCAGCTCCGAGGCCGCGCGCTCGGTGCCGATCATGTAAGCGAGCGCCAGCCTGGCGCGCGCGAGATCGGCCTGCGCGCTGCGCGCGTCGTTCTGCGCCCGCTCGTAGTCGACCTGCACCTTGGCCACATCGGCCGGCGCAAGGTCGCCCGCTTTCAGGCGCGCCTGCGCGGCGTTGAGCGTTCCGGAGAATAGCTGCGCGGATTCGCCCAGCACCCTCATCCGCTCCTGCGCCTGCTTGAGGTCGAAGTACGCGCCGCGAACCGCGGCGAGCTGCTGGCGCAGCACGTCCAGCGAATCGTTCTGTGCCGCGCGCTCCAGGCCCGAGGCCGCGTCCAGGCGCAGCTCGCGCTTGTTGCCGCGCTCGAACGGCTGGTCGATGCGCAGAGTCGTGTCGGCGGTGCGCTTCTGGCCTTCCACGGTATTCGCGACGTTGATGCTCGTGGTGTTGAGCGACAGAGTGGCGTTCGGCCGCGCGCCGGCGATCATCTGCTGTGCCTGCGCGCTCTCCACCGCCCGGCGCGCAGCAAGCAGCTCGCGGTTATTCGCGATCAGCAACGCCTCGGCCTCGGCGAGCGTGAGCGCGTGAGCCCACGGCGCGAAGCATCCAAGCGCAAGCAGCGCAAGGAAAAACATTCGCTGCGGCAATACGTTCCGCGTCATCTTTCGTAAGCAATCTCCGGGTTCGCGACGATACGGGCGTGGATTGTCCGGCCCCTTACACGAACCTGAATGAAAGCTTACGCTGCGCCGCAATATTGCTTCGCGACAATGGCTTGGCTACGATGCCCTTCCTCTCGGATTTGCAATTTTTCACAGATTCGCTCCCCAGGAGACGCCATGTCCCTCAAGGTTTCCATGAAGGTGAACGGCAAGCCGTCGAGTGCCGAGATCGAGGAGCGCACGCTGCTCGTGACGTTCATCCGCGAGCAGCTGCGCCTCACCGGCACGCACGTCGGCTGCGACACCGCGCAGTGCGGCGCGTGCACGGTGCTGATGAACGGCAAGGCGGTGAAGAGCTGCTCGATCGTGGCGATGCAGGCCGAAGGCGCGGACATCCTCACCATCGAGGGCGTGGCGAAGCCCGACGGCACGCTGCACCCGATGCAGGCCGCTTTCAAGGAAAACCACGGCCTGCAATGCGGCTTCTGCACCCCCGGCATGGTGATGAACGCGCTCGACTTCGCGAAGAGCCACCCCAATCCGACCGAGGAGCAGGTGCGCGAGGCACTCGAAGGCAACCTGTGCCGCTGCACCGGCTACCACAACATCGTGAAAAGCATCATGGCTGGTGCCAAAGCCATGGGAGGAAAACTATGAATGCCCCTCTGATCGGCGCACGCGTCCAGCGAAAGGAAGATGCGCGCTTCCTCACCGGCGTCGGGCAGTACACCGACGATGTGACGTTTCCGCAGCAAAGCTATGCGGCGTTCGTGCGCAGTCCGCACGCGCACGCGATGCTGAAGAAGATCTCCATTGACAAGGCGAAGGCGGCGAAGGGCGTGCTCGCGGTCTATACCGGCAAGGACCTCGCGGACGCGAAGGTCGGCGGGCTGCCATGCGGCTGGCTGATCACCGACGTGAAGGGCCAGCCGATGAAGGAGCCGCCCTATCCCTCGCTCGCGCAGGGCAAGGTGCGGCACGTCGGCGAGCGGGTCGCCGTGGTCATCGCCGAGACGCTCGATCAGGCGCAGGACGCCGCAGCGCTCGTGGAAGTCGACTACGATGTTCTGCCCGCGGTGGTCGATGCGGCCAAGGCGCGCAGCGCCAAGCCGATCCATGAGATCGCGCCCGACAACACCTGCTACGTCTGGGCGATCGGCGACAAGGCTGCCACCGATGCCGCTTTTGCAAAGGCGGCGCACGTCACCAAGCTCGATTTCATCAACAACCGCCTGATCCCCAACGCGATCGAGCCGCGCTCGGCGAACGCCTCCTACTCGCGCGCGGAAGACGCCTACACGCTCTATGTCGCGAGCCAGAACCCGCACGTCGAGCGGCTGCTGATGACCGCGTTCGTGCTCGGGCTGCCGGAGCACAAGGTCCGCGTGGTGGCGCCGGACGTGGGCGGCGGCTTCGGCTCGAAGATTTACCTGTATGCGGAAGACGTGGTAGTGACCTGGGCGGCGCGACAGCTCAACCGCCCGGTGAAGTGGACGGCCGAGCGCAGCGAGTCGTTCGTCTCGGACGCCCACGGGCGCGACCACGTCACCACCGCCGAGCTCGCCCTCGACAAGGACGGCAAGTTCCTCGCGATGCGCGTGCACACCACCGCGAACCTCGGCGCCTACCTGTCGACTTTCGCCTCCTGCATCCCCACCATCCTCTACGCCACGCTGCTCGCCGGCCAGTACACCACTCCGGCGATCTACTGCGAAGTCACCGCCGTGTTCACCAACACCACGCCGGTCGATGCCTACCGCGGCGCGGGACGGCCGGAGGCGACCTACGTAGTCGAGCGCCTGGTGGAGACGGCGGCGCGCGAGATGAAGATCGACCCGGCCGAGATCCGGCGGCGCAACTTCATCCGCAAGTTCCCCTACCAGACGCCGGTCGCGCTCCAGTACGACACTGGCGACTACGAAGCGACCCTCGACGCGGCCATGAAGATGGCCGATGTGAAGGGGTTCGAATCCCGTAAACAGCAATCGCTGAGGAACGGCAAGCTGCGCGGCCTCGGCTACGCGTGCTACATCGAGGCGTGCGGCATCGCGCCGTCGAACGTGGCCGGCAGCCTCGGCGCGCGCGCCGGCCTGTTCGAGGCTGGCGAGATTCGCGTGCACCCGACCGGGAGCGTGACGGTATTCACCGGCTCGCACTCGCACGGCCAGGGACACGAGACCACGTTCGCGCAGGTGGTGGCGCAGCGCCTCGGGCTGCCGATCGAGAAGGTCGACATCGTCCATGGCGACACCTCCAAGGTGCTGTTCGGCATGGGAACCTACGGCTCGCGCTCGATCGCGGTCGGCGGCACCGCGATCGTGAAGGCGCTCGACAAGATCATCGCCAAGGGCAAGAAGATCGCCGCGCACCTGCTGGAGGCGAGCGAGGCCGACATCGAGTACGACGACGGCGTGTTCAAGGTCGCGGGCACCGACAAGCAGAAGGCGTTCGCCGAAGTGGCGTTCGCCGCCTACGTGCCGCATAACTATCCGCTCGACAAGCTCGAGCCCGGGCTGAACGAGAACGCGTTCTACGATCCGACCAACTTCACCTTCCCCGCCGGCAGCTACGTCTGCGAGGTCGAGGTGGACAAGGAAACCGGCGTGACCCAGGTGGTGGCCTTCACCGCGGTGGACGACTTCGGCAAGGTCATCAACCCGATGATCGTCGAGGGCCAGGTGCATGGCGGGCTCACGCAGGGGATCGGCCAGGCGCTGACCGAGAGCTGCCGCTACGATGCCTCGGGCCAGCTCCTCAGCGGCTCGTTCTCGGACTACGCGATTCCGCGTGCGAGCGACGTGCCGCTCTACAAGCTCGATACCCGCGAAACCCCGTGCACGCACAACCCGCTCGGGGTGAAGGGCTGCGGCGAGGCCGGCGCGATCGGCGCGCCCGCCGCGGTGATGAACGCCATCACCGACGCGCTCGGAACCAGGGACCTGCCGATGCCCGCCACCGCGAGCACGGTGTGGCAGGCCATGCAGAAAGCCGCCTAGGATCCACAGGAGAAACCCACAATGCATTCATTCCAGTACCACCGCCCCGGCAACCAGAAGGACGCGGCGGCGCTCGCGTCGCAGAAGTCCGACGGCAAGTACCTGGCCGGCGGGCAGAGCCTGGTGCAGGCGATGAAGCTGCGCCTCGCCTCGCCGACCGATCTCATCGACCTGAACGCGCTCGGCGACCTGAAGACCCTCAAGGCCGAGGGCGGCAGCGTGACGATCGGCGCCATGG
>Ga0335085_10016581_pt1 | contig 10640 bp, 3 predicted proteins | sample Lox_Sample_45_FD_206712 | JGI IMG/M metagenome (GOLD analysis project Ga0335085, IMG submission 206712) | Soil microbial communities from Loxahatchee National Wildlife Refuge, Florida, United States - Lox_Sample_4.5 | ecosystem: Environmental > Terrestrial > Soil > Wetlands | place: USA: Florida...
CAGATGTTCGCCGCGCGCATGGCGCAGCCGATGCTGCGCATATCCGGGCTCTGGCAGGAGTTCCAGCAGGCCAACATCGCCGTGCGCCGCCTCGGCGACATCATGGATGCCCCCGCCGAGCCCTACACCCTCACGCCGACTCGGGCCGAAGGCACAGGGCGGATCGACATCCAGAGCCTTGCCTTCCGTTACAGCGAGCACCACCCCTATCTATATAGGAACCTGAGCTACACCATGCGGCCGGGCAGCCTCGTCGTAGTGGCGGGCCCCTCCGGCTGCGGCAAGAGCACGCTCGCGAAGCTGATGCTCGGCTTCTACCAGCCGAGCGACGGCCGCATCCAGCTCGACGGCCGCGACCTCACCCACCTCTCCGCCAACGAGCTGCGCCAGTCCTTCGGCGTGGTGCCGCAGGAAACGGTGCTGTTCTCCGGGACCATCTACGAGAACCTCACCATGGCGAACCCGCACGCCGGGTTCGAGGACGTGGTGGCGGCGTGCAAGGCGGCCGAGATCCACGACACCATCGAGAAGCTCTCCGAGGGCTACCAGACCGTGCTCGGCGAGCACGGCGTCGGCCTCTCAGGCGGCCAGAAGCAGCGCATCGCCATCGCGCGCGCGCTCCTCAAGAAACCGAAGATCCTCATCTTCGACGAGGCGACCAGCAACCTCGACAACCAGACCGCCGAGAGCCTCGCGCAGACCATCAACAAATTGAAGGGCGCGGCAACCATCGTCTTCATCGCGCACATCGTGCCGCGCGGCCTCGCGGTCGACGAGGCGCTGCGCTTCGGCCCGCGCCCGCCGGCGCCACCGGAAAACCAGGTGAACGCCAGCGTGCGGTCACAAAGCGGATGAAGGATCGCTGCCGATGAACGCGCGCGCCGAACCCACCGCTGTCCAGGCCCCGAACGTCTTCTCGACGTTCGCGCGGCAATGGCGTGTGATCGACGTGCCGCTGCGACCCTCGGAGGACGACGTCGCCGTCTACCAGGACATGGTCGATGCCTGGCAGTGCGCACATCGCGCTCGCCGCGTTCGCGGCCTGCTGCTCGGCGTGACCGCCGAGATCGCGACCATGCGCTGGCCCGCCGGCTCGTCGCTCATCGCGGTCGACCACTCGTTCCCGATGGTCGCCAACGTGTGGCCGAAGCCGCCGCACGGCGCGGCGGTGTGCGGGGACTGGCGCACCATGCCGCTTCCCGCTCATTCCATGGACGTTGCGCTCGGCGACGGGTGCCTGACGCTGCTCTCCGTGCCGGAGGGCCGCGCGGCGTTCGCGCGCAACCTGAAGCGCGTGCTGGCCGAAGACGGGATGCTCGCTCTTCGCTGCTTCTGCCGTCCGGAGAAGCCGGAGACGCCCGGCCAGGTCTTCGACGCGCTGCGCGCGGGGAAGATCCAAGGGTTCCATGCCTTCAAGTGGCGACTGGTGATGGCGCTCCACGGCAGGCCCCACGAAGGGACGCGCCTTGGGGACGTGTGGGACTGCTGGAGCGCCGAGGTGAGCGAGCCCGACGAATTCGCGAGGCAGCGCGGCTGGCCGCTCGAAGCGGTGCGCAGCCTGGAGGTCTATCGCGACTCCGACACCCGCTACCTCTTCTCCACCATCGAGGAATCGCGCCGCAGCCTCGCGCCCTGGTTCACCCCCGAATCGCAGCATGCCGGCCGCTACGAGCTCGCCGAGCGCTGCCCGATCCTGATCTTCCGGCCCGCATGAACGCGCCGCTCAGACAGACGCCGGAACTGGAAATCCTGGCGAAGCTCCAGGAGAGCGAGTGGTGGGATCGCGCGCGCATCGAGCGCGGGCAGCAACGGCGGCTCGAGCAGATCGTCGCCCATGCGGTGGACTCGGTGCCGTTCTATGGCGGCCGCGATGCGCGGTTCGACACGCTGCCGATCGTGACGCGTCGCGACCTGCAGGATCATGCTGATTCGCTGCTCAGCACCCGTATCCCGGCGCGCGTCGGTCGCCAGTATCCGAAGCGCTCCTCCGGCTCGACCGGCGAGCCGGTGAAGGTGGTGCGCACCGATCTCGAGCAGGTCTACTGGCGCGCGGTGACGATCCGCGATCACCTGTGGCACCAGCGCGACCTTGGTGGGACGCTCTGCACCATCCGCGCGGTCGCGCTCGACCGTGCCCATGCCGGCAAAGAGATCGTGCGCAATGGGTGGGGTGCGGGCACCGATGTCCTCGGCGGCACCGGCAAGCTGGCGATGATTCCGCTCGCGACCGACGTCGTCCGCCAGGCGCAGTGGCTGCTCCGCCACGATCCGCATTACCTGCTCAGCTATCCCTCGAACCTGCTCGCGCTGACCGAGTATTTCGAGCGGCACGGGCTGGCGCTGCCGCGCCTGCGCGAAGTACGCGCCGTGGGCGAGACCCTGACCGCCGACATGGCCGCACGCCTGCGCGCTGCGTGGAGAGTGCCCGTCACCGATCTCTACAGCACCGAGGAGGTCGGCATCGTCGCGCTGCAGTGTCCGTCGGGCTCCGGTCTGTACCACCTCCAGGCGGAGAGCGTGAAGGTCGAGATCCTCGATGAACAGGGAAAACCCTGCGCGCCGGGCGTCGCAGGACGCGTGGTCGTCTCGAACCTGCACAACTTCGCGATGCCGCTGCTGCGCTACGACCTCGGCGACTACGCCGAGGCCGGCGAAGCCTGCTCCTGCGGCCGCGGCCTGCCGACCCTGAGGCGGGTGCTCGGCCGCCGCCGCAACATGCTCGTGCTGCCGAACGGCGAGCGCCAGTGGCCGCTCAGCGGCGTCTACGAATACCGCGACATCGCGCCGATCCGCCGCGCGCAGATGGTGCAGCTCGACCTCGAGCGCATCGAGATGCGCCTGGTCGCCGACCGCGCGGTCACGCCCGACGAAGAGCGCCGGCTCACCGAAGTGATCCACCGCTGGGTCGGCCATCCATTCGACGTGCGCTTCACCTACCTCGACGCCTTCCCGCAGGAGGAGAACGGCAAGTTCGAGGACTTCATATCGCTCGTCACATAGAACCAGAACCAGGGAGCAAGAAATGGCAGACGCCAAAGGCAAGAAAGAAGACGACAAGCCCGCAACCTCCACGCCGGACACCGCGAAGGCGGCTGAGCGCACGCGCATGGGCATCCGTCTCGTGCCGGTCGACAACTCCGACCAGCCCGTAGTCGCGAACTACACCAACCTCAACATCGCGCCCGGCATGGTGTTCATCGACTTCGGCTTCCTCGAGCCCGGCCTGCTCACCGCGCTGCCACGCGTCGCGCGCTCGGGCGGAAAGCTCCCTGAATCGGTGAACGGAAAGCTCGCCGTGCGGGTCGCGATGGGCTACGACGGGCTGGCGAGTCTGCATCAGCAGATCGGACGGATGCTGGGCGGTTTGCGCGAGGCAAGCTCGAAGGCCGCAGCGGGGAAGAAAAGCGCCTGACACATGGGGTGTTGCAGAGACCTTAACTCGGAAATTCTCCGGACTCGGGAGGACCTATGGTGACGGAACAAGAGTACGCCATTCTGGCCAATGCATCGTACGCGGATACGCGAAGCGACAAGAACATTCCCGTGCTGCCGAGCGGCTGGGAGGCGGTGAACCGTACTGATTTTGGTCTGAGTCCGAACAAGCCCGATCCGAACACCGGGTTCGGCGCGGAGATATTCCAAAAAGGAAATGAGGTTGTCATCTCCATCGAGGGGACGAACCCCGATTTCTTTTCCGGGGATTCTCTCAACGACTGGATCGCCAATTTTGCCGGGGCAACGGGGGCGTGGGTTACGCAGCAGCTCAGGCAGGCGGCGGAGCTCTATCGCAAGGTGGCGACCGATCCGCGGTTCACGGGCTCGAACATCACGTTCACGGGGCACTCGCTGGGCGGCGGCATCGCCGGCCTGCTCGCGATCTTCTTCGGACGGCCGGCCTTCGTGTTCAATCCGGCGCCTTTCAAGAACACGGCGTCTCTCGCGAGGGCGCGCGAGTTGCGCGACTACCTCGCGAGTCGCGGCCTCGGCGGCGATATCGCGCTTAGCGCACTCGCCGAGAGCGGCGCCGGCTACGACGCTCTCGTTGCAAGCCGGTTGAGCGCAGTTCCGGGCACCTACTTGGAGGGCGAGGCGGTCAATCTGATCCGAGAGCCCCATCCTCCCCTTCCTACTTTCCCTACCGCGGCCTCGGTGCCGCTCAGGAAGATCGAGATCGGCGGGCAGGAGCTGAGTGCGGTAGGCCTGCATTCCATGCAGATCCTCACGGGGATGGAGAACTCCAGCGCGTTCGTAGACGCCGCGAAGGCGGTGCCCCAACTGTTGAACCTCGTAGAGGACGAGACTCTATACGCCGTCGCGCTCAAGGATCCGAACAACAAGGCTTTCCTGCAGCGCCTTCTGGAGTTCCAGTTTGGCGTCATAGGAGAAGACGGCGTGACCGTGGTGCAGCAGAACGGCATGCTGGATTCGTTCGCTCTCGACACCGTGAAACTCGGCAAGGACGGTGCGCTCGGAAAGGCGGAGATCCGCGTAGCGGCGATCGCGGCGGCGATCGAGTACTACAACTTCGTGCCCGGCGATCAGATGCATGCGTTCATCAGAGACGTCCCCGGCGGGGTCAATTTCGATCTCGACGATACCGATGTCTGGCTGGCCGGCCGGCCTAGCAAGGCGGCGCCACGACTCAAAGAGGTCCTCGTGTCGCTGGTCCCGGCACAGGTGAGCGGAACCATCAATGCGACGGCGCCGGGCTCGGGCACGCGCGTGGCCGTGGGGGATTACAAGGATTGGTTCCTCGCCGACTCGACTGGCATGACCGCGACCGAGGCGGATGCGCGCCCGGCCGCGATGATCGGCGCGGAGGGGAGCGACGCGCTCACTGGCGGCTCGGGCGCCGATTTCCTATACGGCGCGGACGGCGCCGATACCCTAAAAGGCGGCGGCGGGGACGACTTCCTGTTCGGCGAGGTTGGGGACGACACGCTCGAAGGTGGCATGGGCGACGACTACCTCGATGGAGGCCTCGGCACCGACACCTACTTGTACCAGTCCGGGAAAGACCGGATGTTCGATCTCGACGGCCTCGGATTCATACGCCTGAGCACCTCCGGGTATCAGCTCGGCGAGGCGTTCAAGGCGACCAAGCCCAACACATGGGCCGCGAAGGACTCGGACGGCAAGGAAGTGCTGTTCGAGTTCCTGGGAGCCGAGTCCGATCTGAGGGGTACGCTGCGGATCGCGGGCGCGGCGCTGGGTGAGGGCGAGAATCAGATCGAAATTCGCGACTTTGCCCAATCGGCCGAGGACGTCGGCTATCTGGGGATCAAGCTCAAGTCCAAACGCCGGGTCGAAGTCCTTGCCGGCGTGAAGGCCGATCCGTGGAAAAGCGACAGTGACCACGTGGCGGCGAGCGGCACCTCCGGGCAACTTTCCGAAGGAGGTTCGCAAACAGTCACCGTCGCACTGTCGGAGACCGCCAAGCAAGGCGACAAGGTGCGGCTCGCGCTGGACGCACACGCCGAAGATTTCAGCGTGGTGATCGGGGACGACGTGGTCGGCTTCGACCAGGGGCCGGTCGAACTGACTCTGGCCGAGGGGCAGACCAGCGTCACGCTCGCAGTCGTCTCGACCAAGGACGTCGCTTCGGACGAATCCGCCGCCCTGACGGCGACCTGGGTGCGCGAGGGGTCGAGCGACGACGTTTCCCACTCGATCACTCTCAATCTGGACGCGACCGACGAGAGCGATAGCGAGACCGGCAACGACATCTTCGGCGATCGCGCGCACGCCCTGGAGCCGGACGGTCATGGCGGGATGAGGGACCAGATCGACCAGTGGGGCAACCCGGTCACGACCGACGACCCGACCGACTACGACAACGATTTCCGCTTCGATACGCCCGCCAACGACCACATCCAGATGGGCGGCGCCTTCAAGAACAGCCTGCAGTACGGAGCCGACTATGTCCGCGCCTTCCGCGGCGGCGACGACGTGATCGAGCAGACCGGGCCCGGCCGCATGTATGCCGATGCCGGGTCCGGCAACGACGTGCTGGTCGGCGGGACCGGCGCGAACGAGGACGGGCTGATGCAGGACATGCTGGTGGGCGGCGAGGGCAACGACAAGCTCTACGGCGAATCGCGCATGTCGCTCGCCGACGCGATCGCGGCGGGCAGGACGGAATCCGCTTCGGCCAATCCGCTCGAAGGCGACATCCTGTCCGGAAACGCCGGGGACGATCTGCTGATCGGCGGCGCCGACCGCGACCTGCTGTCCGGCGGAGGCGGCAAGGACACGCTGGTGGGCCGCGGCGGCGACGACATCCTCCTCGGGGACTCGGACTACTCCTCACCCGACATCATCGCCTTGGGCTGGTACGGATTCGGGCACGGCGGCGTGTACTGGACGGTCGACAACACGGGTGACGACACCGCGTTGCAGGTCTTCAACGTCATGCCCGGCGCCGAGTCCGATCCGGCGGACAGCGATGCGGACGCGATCTATGCCGGCAACGGCGACGACATCGTCTTTGCCGGCGGCGGCGACGATGCGGTCTGGGGCGACGCCGGGGACGACCGGCTCTACGGAGAAGGCGGCTCGGATTCGATCTTCGGCGGCGACGGCGACGATCTGCTCGCCGGCGACAGCCTGTCGACGCCGATCGCGCAGATGGGCAACGACTTCCTCGACGGCGGTGCGGGCGACGACCGCATCTTCGGCAGCGGCGGCGACGACGCGCTGTTCGGCGGCGCGGGCGACGATGAAATCTTCGGCGACGACCTCGAGAATCCCGGCGACGACTACATCGACGGCGAGGAGGGCGACGACCTGCTGGTCGGGGCCGGCGGTAACGACACGATTTACGGCGGCGAGGGCGACGACAGCATCGGCGGTGACGCATCCAACATCGACAGCGCCCTGCATGGCGACGACTACATCGACGGCGAGGCGGGCGACGACCAGATCGCGGGCGGCGGCGGCTCGGACACGATCTTCGGCGGCGACGGCGACGACGTGATCGAGGGCGACGGGGACGGCTCCGACGCGGACCATCAGGGCGATGACTACATCGACGGCGGCGACGGCGACGACACGATCACCGGCAACGGCGGCTCGGACACGATCTTCGGCGGGGCCGGCGACGACCAGCTCTTCGGCGAAGGCTCCGACGATCCGGAGGGCACGGCGGGCGACGACTATATCGACGGCGAGGAAGGCGACGACCTCATCATCGGCGGCGGCGGTGCCGACACGCTCTATGGCGGGGAAGGCGACGACCAGATCTTCGGCGAGTCCGCGGATCCGGACGAGGAGCAGGGCGACGACTACCTGGACGGCGGCGAGGGCAACGACGAGCTGAACGGCGGCGGCGGCGACGACACGCTATACGGAGACGAGGGTGACGACATCTTGTTCGGCGACGCGGCCAACACCCCCGACGAAGAGATGGGTGACGACTTCATCGACGGCGGCGCGGGCAACGACATCATCGCCGGCGCCGGCGGCAGCGACACGATCCTCGGCGGCGACGGCGACGACCAGATCGACGGCGACGGCACCAACATCGATCCGGCGTTTCATGGCGACGACGTGATCGACGGCGGCGCGGGCGACGACATCATCTTCGGCGAAGGCGGGAACGACCTGCTGAAGGGCGGCGAAGGGGACGATATCCTCGACGGCGGCGACGGCGACGACGTCCTGCAAGGCGGGGATGGCGACGACATCCTGACCGGGGGAACCGGAACCAACGTTCTCGAGGGGGGCGCCGGGGACGACAAGTACTTCTTCCGGGTGGGCGACGGCTTCCAGACCATCATCGATGCAGACGGAGTCGACGTTCTCTATGTCGAGGACGGGCTCACTATCGATGACCTGCAGTTCAGCCTGGGATCGCTCAAGATCACCGACGGCGCACCCGGGGACGAGATTCACATCGAAGGCTTTGATCCCGATGATCCACTCGGCTCGCTCGCCATCGAGCAGATCGTTTTTCTCGGTAGCGGCACTATCTACAGCCTGGCGGATGTCATCGCTCAGCGCGGCTTTGACTTCGATGGCACAGACGACGCCGATTTCCTGCGGGGGACGGCGCTACACGACGAGATCAACGGCTTCGATGGCGGCGATGTCATCGACGCAAGAGCGGGCAACGACTCGATCGATGCGGGCGCTGGCAACGATGTCGTATATGCCGGTGAGGGCGCGGACGATGTCGCCGCAGGCGATGGAGATGACAGCGTGCTCGCCGGCGGCGGAAACGACTCGGTAGAGGGAGGCGCCGGCGACGACTTGTTGTTCGGCGAGGAAGGCGCCGACCAGCTCTTCGGCGGCGAAGGCGACGACCATCTCGACGGCGGCGAAGGCAACGACCAGCTGCACGGCGACGCGGGCGCGGACACGCTGGCGGGAGGTGCGGGCGACGATACGTACTTCGTCGACGCGGCCGACACGCTGGTCGAGAACCCGGATGAGGGGACCGATACGGTCGTCTCTACGGTCAGCTTCACGCTGGGCGACAACCTCGAGAACCTGACGCTTACCGGTGACGCGACCGATGTGACGGCCACCGGCAACGATCTCGCGAACGTGATTCGCTCGGGCTCGCAGGGCGCGACGCTGTACGGCATGGGCGGCGATGACCAGCTGCTGGGCAGCGGCGGCGACGACGTGCTGGACGGCGGCGCGGGGGTGGACGACATGCGCGGCGGCGGCGGCGACGATCTCTACATCGTCGACAGCCTCGAGGACCGGATCGTCGAGACCGACTTCAGGTCGCTCGACTTCAACGGCGACGTCACCATCACCAGCGCCGGCAACGACACGGTGGAGGCGAGCTTCTCGTATGCGCTGCCGCGCTTCGTCGAGAACCTGACGCTCACCGGCACGGACAACATCGACGGCTGGGGCAATGCCGAGCAGAACGTGCTCACCGGCAACGACGGCGACAACACGCTGACCTCCACGCTGCTCGACGGCAAGAACGACAACCAGCTCACCGGCCTCGGCATCTACTTCATCGACCAGCCGGGGCAGTTCCCGACCGGCGCCGACGAGCGGGTGTGGGACCGCGGGCTGCGGGCGTACTTCGAGGGCGTGGTCAGCGACTACGACCTGTTCTCGATCGGGCTGAACGTGCACGTCGACGCGCGCGACGGCGACATCCTGATCGGCAACGGCGGCGACGACCGCCTGATCGGCGGCTGGGACCACGACGAGCTCTATGGCGGCGACGGCAACGACCTGCTGGTCGGCTCGGGCGGCGAAGACTACATGGAGGGCGGCGCCGGCAACGACACCTACCTGGTGGACCAGAACTTCCAGTTCGGCTTCGGCTACGGCAACTCGATCTCGTTCTCGTACGAGGACCATTCCACCGACACGATCTTCGAGGACGTCGACCAGGGCATCGACACGGTCTACTCGAAGGTGGAGTCCTACGAGCTGGGAGAGAACTTCGAGAACCTGATCCTGTTCGACGGCGAGGAGGACTTCGACGCGCTCGGCCTCGACCCGGACGACGGCCTGGTCTCGGGCTTCTTCTCGAGCATCGCGAAGGACGGCTACGGCAACGACCTCGACAACTATATCCGCGGCAACTTCTGGGGCAACGCGCTCTACGGCTTCGGCGGCAACGACCGCATCGACGGCGGCGCCGGCCAGGACTACATCGACGGCGGCTCGGGCGCCGACGAGATGCACGGCGGGCGGGACGACGACTACTACCTGGTCGACGACGCGGGCGACCTCGTGGTGGAGGAGCAGTCCCAGGGCAACGACAGCGTCGAGTCCAGCATCACCTATACGCTGACCGCGAACGTCGAGAACCTCTATCTCACCGGCGAAACGTTCTCGGAGCCGCTCGACGGCACCGGCAACGACCTCTGGAACATCATCGAGGGCAACGACGGCGACAACGTGCTGACCGGCCTGGGCGGCGACGACCAGATCACCGGAGGGGACGGGAACGACACGCTGCTCGGCGGCGACGGCAACGACACGCTCGACGGCGGCTACGGCGACGACGCCATGACCGGCGGCGCCGGCAACGACACGTACTACGTCGACAGCGAGCTCGACACCACCTCGGAGGACTTCGACCAGGGCGTCGACAACGTGCTCTCCTGGGTCGACCACCAGCTCGGCGCGAACATCGAGAACCTCTACCTGCAGGACTTCGACGACATCTTCGGCCTGGGCAACGAGCTCGCCAACGAGATCGTCGGCAACTTCGGCGCGAACTGGCTGGAGGGCTTCGAGGGCGAGGACCATATCGCTGGCGGCGACGGCGATGACGAGATGTACGGCGACGAGGGCAACGACCTCCTCGAGGGCGGCGACGGCCAGGACTACATCGACGGCGGCTCCGGCGCCGACTGGATGGTAGGGGGCACCGGCGACGACACGTACTACGTCGACTACTCGTTCTGGTGGGATCCCTTCTTCCGCGACCGGACCATCGAGGCGCCCGGCGAAGGCTACGACCAGGTGTTCGAGACCGTGGAAACCTACCGGCTCGAGGACAATGTCGAGAAGGGCACGATCGTCGGCGAGTTCGCCGACGACCCGAGCTACGCCGAGCTCTACGGCAACGAGCTCGACAACGTCCTCGTCGGCAGCGACGCCGACAACTTCATCCAGGACGACCAGGGCGGCGACGACACGGTCGACGGCCGCGCCGG
>Ga0335085_10016582_pt1 | contig 10640 bp, 12 predicted proteins | sample Lox_Sample_45_FD_206712 | JGI IMG/M metagenome (GOLD analysis project Ga0335085, IMG submission 206712) | Soil microbial communities from Loxahatchee National Wildlife Refuge, Florida, United States - Lox_Sample_4.5 | ecosystem: Environmental > Terrestrial > Soil > Wetlands | place: USA...
ACTGCCATATGCATCCGACGCTGAAACGCAGAGCCTCCTCTCCCAGCAGCGTCTCCACCGGGAGAGGAGTGAACTTGACGTCAACCCTATGGAGGAGCTATTGACCCAGCGGCTGGCCGTTGCAGGTGATCTTCGCCAGTTTATCCGTAACCTGCTGTTTGACCGCATCGGACAGCGGTACGTAAGATAGATCGGTCGCGTCCTTCGTGCCATCAGCGCCGAATGCCCAGTGGACAAAATCCACCAGCTTCTTGGCTTTCACGCAATCCTGCTGATCCATATACATGAGCAGGTAAGTGTAGCCGGCAATTGGGTAAGTGCTTGCACTGGGGCCATCCACGATGGAGAGCGCCAGTTTGTCGCCCAGTTGCGTGCCGAAATCATCGATCGCAGATTGAGTCGAGTCAGCAGATGGTGCTACGTACTGCCCGGCCTTGTTTTGCAGTTCGTTGAGGACGGCCTTGTTCTGCAGGGCGTAGGCCAGCTCGACGTAACCAATGGCGCCGTCGTTCTGGATCACGGTCCCGTACACGCCTTCATTGCCCTTGCCGCCCAACCCAACCGGCCACTGCACAGAGGTGGCATTGCCGACTTTGTCTTTCCACTCGGAGCTGGCCTTGGAGAGAAAATCGGTGAAAATGTAGGTTGTTCCGGATCCATCGGAGCGGTGCACGACGACGATATCCTTGTCGGGCAGCTTGATGTCCGGGTTGGCAGCTGTCAGCACGGGGTCATTCCACTTGGTGATTTTGCCAAGATAGATATCCGCCAGGGCTGTATAGGGAAACTTGATGGGTACAGTGATGGCATTGCCATCCGCATCCTTGAGATTGACCACAAGGGCTTCGGCACCCGCAACTGTCGGGAACATTTGAATACCGGGGGCAGCAGTGTACTGGTCGTTATTCAAAATGGCATCCGATGCGCCGAAATCCACTGTCTTCGCGGTAATTTGCTTGATACCGCCACCCGAACCGATGGACTGATAATTGAAACGAACGGCCGGGTCCACGAAGGCATAGTCGTAGAACCACCTGCTGTAGAGTGGGAACGGGAAGGTTGCACCCGCGCCATTGATGGTGATCGAACCGGCAGCCGGTGCTGCCGGACCTGGGGTTTCAGTCACGGACACCAGTTGGGTTTGGACCACCGTCTGGACCACCGGCCCGGCGGAAGCCGAAGTGCCGCAGGCTGCCAGGACCATGCTGGCTGCGATCATCATAGCGAATAGGATAAGCAGTTTGTTGCGCATTTCATTCCTCTCCTCGAAAAATATGATTGATTTTCTCCACTAGCTGAGGATATTTTCCCACCCGACTATTAAGGGCGATGGAAGGCCTGTTTAACGTCTTGTTAACAAAAAAATCCCGCCGGAGATCGCCGGCGGGATTTAATTCCATGCTTCCAAACCTCTCGCGGGATTTATTCATTCAAGGCTGGCGATAACCTCGTCGGAGCACTCAACAAATAGTCCCAAACCCAGTGCCGGATGATCTTGGGTGCGCTCCAGGAGGCATGGCTGACCGCCGTGGTCGAACCAAATCGCAGCGATTCAATCAAATCACCGATAGTCCGGCCTGGAAATTCGGTCGCGCCGGAACCGATGGCGTCCAAAACGTGGGCATCGCTGCTTCCGGTCCCTGCCAGGCCGGTGAAATGGGCAAGTTCCCGGGCATAAACGCTGCTGCGATGGTCCAATGCGGTGGCATTGAGCACTTCGATTCCCAACAAATAAAGGCTGGCCTGAGGGTGTTGCAAGGCTTTTATCACCGAATGAAAATTCAAGCTCTTCATTCCAATCCCACCCGCCAATGGATGCGGCGCAATGCAAATTCCGCCCAGCTCTCCAACGCGAATGAGTGTTTCAATCAAAGCCAATCCGGCCGGAACGAGGGAGTGAATTCCCAGCCCAAGCAAATCCCCCTCCGCCGTGGTGATCTCCACCCCCGGGATCACCTGGATTCCATAACGGGGAGCCAGTTGCTCTGCATGCCGGGCGCCCTGGATGACATCGTGATCAGTAATGGCAATCACATCCAGCCCAACCTGTTTGGCCCGTTGAAGAACTGCGGGGACCGAGGCGGTGCCATCATAGCTAAAGATTGTGTGCATATGTAAATCTGCTATTCCCATTCATTCTCCTTTCAACCCAGGTTAAGCCTACCTTTAAACTATTAACACCCCGTTCGCGGGGTGTTAAAACCAGGTAAACAACCAGTTAGGGATTATGCGCTGGGGATGGTGAAATAAAAGATGCTGCCGCGCCCCTCTTCACTTTCGGCCCAAATCCTGCCCCCATGCGCTTCCACCAGGTGGCGCGAGATCGAGAGCCCGAGCCCCGTCCCGCCCCCCGAGCGCGAGCGATCCACCCGGTAGAAGCGTTCGAAGATCCGCAACAGCTCGTCCGCGGGGATGCCAACGCCGGTATCCCGGACTGCAAAGCGGACGAAGCGGCCGTCCGCGGCGGCAAGCAGGGTCACCTGTCCTCCCGGCGAAGTAAACTTGATCGAGTTATGGATCAGGTTGACCAGCACCTGCTCCATGCGGGGAACATCCGCGTGGACTTTGGGCAACCCCTCCGGGCAGTGGACCTGCACAGCAACCCCAGCGCGCTCTCCCTGTGCACGCATGCGGTCGGCGGCAGAGTTGAGCAGCGCTTCGGGAGCGACAGCGGACAATTCCAGCGGCATCTGTCCCGACTCAATGCGCGTCAACTCGAGCAGTTCCGTGGCCATCTGGGAGAGGGCATCCACCTCGGTCTGGATCCTGCCCAAGAAACGGACGGCAGCCTGCGGGTCGTCCAGCGCCCCATCCTGTAGGGTCTCGGTCAATGCACGCAGGGAGGCGAGCGGAGTCCGCAGTTCGTGCGAGACATTCGAGATGAAGTCCCGGCGCACGGTCTCGAGGTGGCGCACGCGGGTCAAATCCTGGGTGAGCAGGAGGCTGCCGCCCGCATGCTGGTCGGGGATGACGATCAGCTGCAGGAACTGCCGGCGGGCGGAAATTTCGGCTGACTCGGTTTGCGTTTCCCCGTTCTGCTGGCAGCGCCGCCAGGCCTCGACCAGTTGATGATGGCGAACGACCTCAGCCACCGTGTGCCCGACGACCAGGTTGGTATCGAACAGCCTCCCGACCGCCGGGTTGGCAAACTGGATGAAACCCTGCGAGTCAGCGATCATCACACCATCCGTCATCTGCTCGAGCACCGCAGAGAGGCGGTTGCGCTCTTCATCAAGCGAGGATAGCTGTTGATTCAACGCGGATATGACAGAATGGGCAGCATTGGAGAGATCCTCCAGCCCGGGAACATCGAGCGGCAATGCCGACGTGGGGAACCCGTCATCAGCGGCCTTGCGCAGGGAGGCGGTATAATCGCGCAGCTCCCGCCGCAGCCTCACCATGCGATAGACCAGCCAAGCGAGGGCAACCGCCAAAACCAGGAGGGTCACCATCAGGAAGGTATTCATATCAGCCTTCGAAGCGATAGCCCCCACCGCGGACGGTCACGATGCGGGTCGGGGAGGCGGGGTCCCTCTCGATCTTCTGCCGCAGCCAGCGCACATGCACGTCCACCGTCCGGCTGTCGCCGATGTATTCCCAGCCCCACACCCGCTCGAGGATGAATTCCCGTGAGAGCATCTGCCCGCGGTGTTCGGCGAAGAACACCAACAGGTCATATTCCTGCGGCTTGAGCGGCAGTGGCTCATCATCCAGGGTGGCTTCGCGGCGGGTGAGGTTGATGCTCAGGTTCTCGAAGGTCAAAATTTCCGGGGATGCTACGGTTCCCTGTTTCTTTTCCAATTCCTCGCGCAACAACTGTGTCCGGCGAAGTTGGGCCTTCACCCTTGCCATCAACTCGCGCATCGAGAAGGGTTTCGAGAGATAATCGTCCGCGCCGACCTCCAGGCCGACGACGCGGTCGATCTCATCGTCGCGGGCGGTCAGCATGATGATGGGGGTGTTCATCTCCCGCCGCAGGATCTTGCAGACCTCGAACCCATCCACGCCCGGCAGCATCAGGTCGAGCAGGATCAGGTCGGGTTTCAGTTTGCGGGCGGTTTCGATGGCCAGGTTGCCATCCCCGACCGCCTCAACGGAATATCCCTGCTTTTCCAGGTTATACGCCAAAGTATCCTGCAATGCCGGTTCGTCTTCCACGACGAGAATTTTTTCTGCCATAATCACCGATTTCGAAAATAAGTTGTCACCAGCGGTCAACCAAAACGGCCCGTGATGTAATCTTCCGTGCGTTTCTCCCTGGGCGAGGTGAAGATTTCCCTGCCGTCCTGGAACTCCACCATCTCACCCTGCAGGAAGAAAGCGGCATAATCCGCGGTGCGGGCTGCTTGCTGGATGGAATGGGGCACCAGCACCACGGTGTACTCCCGCTTGAGGTCCTGCAGACTGGCCTCCACTTTCCCGGTCGAAAGCGGATCGAGACCGGAGGTCGGCTCGTCGAGCAGGATCACCTCCGGCTCGAGGGCCAGTGAACGGGCCAGGCACAGCCGCTGCTGCTGCCCGCCGGAAAGCGCGATGGCTGGATCGTCGAGGCGGGACCTGACCTCCTCCCATAAGGCGGCCTGTTTAAGCGAGCGTTCCACCGCCTCGTCCAATTTCGATTTGCGCCTTTCCCCCATCAATTCCAGCCCGTAGATTAAATTGCTGCGGACGGTGCCCGGCAGGACGACCGGGCGGGCAAAGACCATCCCGACTTTGCGGCGCAGCGCGATGACGTCCGTCTTCGGCTCGAGGATGTCCTCCCCGTCCAGAAGAATCCGCCCGCTGACCGCCCTGACCTCGGTCAGATCGTTCAGGCGGTTCAGGCAGCGAAGCAGGGAGGATTTCCCGCCCCCGGCCGGCCCGAACAGAACCGTGATGGCCTTCTCCCGAATCCCCAGGGTGACATTCTGCAGGGATTCGGTGCCATCGGAATATTGCAGGCTCAGGTTCTCGATCGCGATTTTGTCCATGTCACCACTGTCTTCTTGCGCGGGCACGGGAGCGGATGATGGTGGCGATGATGTTCAATATCAGCACAAACCCGAGAAGGACGAGGGCGGTCCCATACTGGATGGAAAGCGGCATCTCCGGCACCTGGGTCGCGATGACGTACAAGTGATAGGGCAGCGCCATGGTCGGGCTGAGCACCGAAGAGGGAAGGGTCGGCAGCGAGAAGACCGCGCCGGTGAAAAGGATGGGTGCTGTTTCACCCGCCGCGCGTTCGAGCCCCAGGATGACGCCGGTCAGGATCCCGGGCAGGGCCTCCGGGAGGATGATGCGGCGGACCGTTTTCCAACTCGTCGCGCCCAGCGAAGTACTGACGGTCCGGAACGCCTGCGGCACCGATCGCATGGCTTCCTCGGCGGTGGTGATGACCACCGGCAGGGTCATGATGGAAAGGGTCAGTGAAGCCGCCAGGATGCTGGTCCCCATTTGGAAGAAGATGACAAACATCCCCAGTCCGAACAGGCCATACACCACGGACGGAATCCCGGCCAAGGTGATCAATGCCAGACGGATTAACCGGGTGAACCGATTCTCCGTGGCATACTCCGCGAGGTAAACGGCGGCGGCGATGCCCAGCGGGACGCACAGCAGGGTGGTCAAAAGCGTCAGAAAGACCGTGCCGACGATGGCCGGCATGATCCCGCCTGAGCGCATGCCGTGGGTCGGAAACTGGGTCAGGAATTCCCAGGTGATGGCCGGCAACCCCATATAAACAATATAGGCAACGATCGCCACGATCGGCAGGACCGTCATCAACGCAACCAGGGTCAGCAATCCAAATCCGAGGCGCTGGGTGAGGTTGCGGTAACCCTTGCGACGCTTCATGAAACCCCTTTCAGGATAATATCCGCTCCGAGCGCTTGCGCTTGCGGAAGATGATGGCGGAGGCAGTGATGTTGACCGCCAACGACGCTATGAAGAGCATGATCCCGATGAAGAACAGGACATGATAGTGCACGCTGCCGGTGGCGACCTCGCCCATCTCGGCCGCGATGGTTGCGGTCATCGTGCGGACAGGGGAGATCAGCGCGCCCAGGTAGGTCGCCATGATCGGCGCGTTGCCGGTGACCATCATCACCGTCATCGTCTCGCCGATGGCTCGACCGATGCCGAGCATCACGGCCGTCAGCACGCCGGAGCGGGCGGCGGGGAGCGTCACCCGCCAGATGGTCTGCCAGCGGGTCGCGCCCAGTGCCCAGGCGCCCTCGCGGTAGGCACGAGGGATGGCATCCAGCGCATCCTCAGACACGGAGACGACCGTCGGGATGGCAATGGCCCCGAGCAGCAGCGAACCCGTCAGTGCGGAGAGCCCGGTGGGGAGCGACAGCATCACCCGCAGATCGGGCGCGAAGATCATGATGCCGAGGAACCCCAGCATGACGGAGGGAAGCCCGCCCAGCACCTCCACCACCGGCTTGAGGACCTCCCGCAGCCAGCGCGGGGAAATCTCCGCGATGTAGATGGCTGTCCCGATCCCAAAGGGGACCGCGACCATCGCCGCTCCCAGGGTCACAATGAGCGACCCTGTGATAAGCGGCAGGATTCCGAAAAGGCCTTCGGTGGGGTACCAGCGGGTGGAGAGCAAATCCCTGACGGAGACCTCCGCCAGCGCCGGCAGCCCTTCGCGCAGGAGGAAGAAAAAAATCAAAAGGACAAAGAGGATGGCGGAATAGCCGGCAATTTTGATGACATGGGTAATGGTGAATTCACGCCAGCCTGCGGTGTTGTTCATTTGTTCTCCGAAACCAGGATTTTGACCCTTCACTGGCCCGGCTTGACCGGGACGAATCCCTGTTGGGCCACGATGGCCTGCGCTTCGTCGGACAGGATCCAATCAAGATAATCCTTCACCGCGCCCGTCGGCCGGCCGGGCGTGTACATGTACAGGTCGCGCGCGATCGGATAGGACTTGTCGTTGACCGTCGCAATCGAAGGCAGGACATAAGGGTCGCCGGGATCCCTGGCGACCGCGATGATCTTTAAATCCTTTGGGATGTACCCAAGCCCATCATAACCGATGGCATTGGGGTTTTGGCGCACCTCGCTGACAATCCCCTCGGAAGAGGGTAGCAACAGGGTATCCGCTGAGAACAGCGTCTTGTTTTTCGAATCTCCCAAACGGACGACCTGATCAAGGAAATACACATGCGTGCCGGAATTCGATTCGCGCGAGAGCCGCACAATCGGCCGGTCCTCGCCGCCCACTTCCTTCCAGTTGTTGATCTTCCCGCTGTAGATATCCGAAAGCTGCTGGCGTGTCAGTTGGGAGACCGGGTTGTCGGGATGCACGATGACTCCGATCGCATCCCTGGCAACGGTGAACTCCACAGGCTTGACGCCGTTCGTTTCAGCATCGGAAATTTCCTGACTTGTAATTTTCCGGGAGGCATTGGTGATGTCCACGCTCCTGTTGATCAGTGCGGCCATCCCCGTCCCTGACCCGCCCCCGGTGACCGCAAGCTGGATGTCCGGGTGCTCCTTCTGGTATTGCTCCGCCCATGCCAGGGCGAGGTTGACCATCGTGTCGGAGCCTTTATTTTGGATGGTCATCTTGGCGGATCCCGAAGGGGACCCACCGCCGGCATTACATGCAGCAACTCCAATGGACAGGAGAATCATGACGACAAATGGGAAGGTCCTCAGCCATTTCATCGGATGAATTATAGCCGCAATCAGCATCCCTGTTAGCAACCAATGATAAAATTCATCCATGGCCGAAACCAGCATCTACACTGTCCGCGACCTAAATTTTTACTACGGGGAAAAAATCGCCCTCTCGAAAATAAACATGGACGTCCAGCCCGGCCTGGTCACCGCGTTAATCGGACCCTCGGGCTGTGGGAAATCCACCTTCCTGCGCTGTCTCAACCGGATGAACGACACCATCTCTGGCGCGCGCGTGGAGGGGCAGATTCTGCTCGACGGGCAGGATATCTACGCCTCGCAGGTGGACGTGGTCGAGTTGCGCCAGCGGGTGGGGATGGTGTTCCAGAAGCCCAACCCTTTCCCGCAATCCATCTATGACAACGTTGCCTTCGGACCGCGCGTGCTGGGCTTTGCTGGAAAAAAATCGCAGCTGGATGCGACCATCGAAAAGAGTCTCACTGCCGCCGCGCTGTGGGACGAGGTGAAGGACAAACTTGATCAGGATGCGCTGGGGCTTTCGCTTGGCCAGCAGCAGAGGCTGTGCATCGCCCGCGTGCTGGCCGTCGAGCCGGAGGTCATTCTGATGGACGAGTCCACTTCGGCGCTCGACCCGATCGCCACTTTGAAAATCGAAGAGCTGATCGCCGAACTGAAGAAAAAGTACACCATCGTCATCGTGACCCACAACATGCAGCAGGCGGCGCGCGTCTCGGACTTCACCGGCCTGTTCTGGCTGGGCGAGCTGGTCGAGTTCTCCCCCACCACCGACATGTTCCTGCACCCCCAGGTGGAATTGACCGAGGCGTATATCACCGGCCGGATGGGGTAAGGCATTTCAGCCCAGGTTTGAACTTGGGCTGAAGTTTTTTAAAAGCCAAGGATTTACCTGGCGGGGGAAGGAGAAGAAATTCTCAATCGCTGGGGGTCGAGCCGACCACGAACACCGGTAGATCAATTTCAGAAGGCCGGCCGGGCGGCTCGCTCCAGTTCCAATGGTTAAGATCGCTCAGGGCACGGTAGGCGCTCAGGTCCAGTTGCAGAGGCGTGATGGACACGTATCCTTCCGCCAGGGCGCCGACGTCCGTCCCGCGCTCCGCCACGCCGGTCGGGGCATCACCGCCGATCCAGTAGTAGGGTCGGCCGCGCGGGTCGATGCGCTCGTCGAGGCGGCTGTGATAGACGCGCATCCCCTGCCGGGTGACCAAAAAGCCGCGCAGATCTTCGCCATCGCGATAGGGCACGTTGACATTAAGCAATATTCCGGTCGGAAGTGCATTGGCGATCACCTGTTCCACAACATTGCGGGCGACGCGCGCTGCTGGCTCATAATTCAATTCAGCGGGATGATCCTCGGGCAGGTCGAGCGAGACGGCGATGCCGGGCACGCCGGCAATGACCGCCTCCATGGCGGCTGTGACCGTCCCTGAATAAGTGACATCGTGTCCGAGGTTGGCGCCGGCATTGATGCCGGAGACCACCAGGTCGACCGGGCTCTTCAGAAAGCCGAGCGTAGCCAGCGCCACACAATCAGACGGAGCGCCGTCGCTGGCAAATGCGGAGGTACCGTCCGCGAGGCGGGTTTCCTTCACGCGCAGGGCGCGGTCCAGTGTCTTGACGTGACCGCTGCCCGACCAATTTCGGTCCGGGGCCAGGACGCTCACCTGCCCCAGCTTGCGCATCTCCTGCGTCAGGGCCAGCAGGCCGGGCGCGGTGACTGAGTCGTCATTGGTGACGAGGATATGGATCGGCCGCTTCATCGAAGCTTCCCCGTTCTCAGATATTCACGCCGTTTCCGTTGCGTGTCCAGACCGATAATGATCAGCAGGGCAAGAGTGGTTATGGTCAAAAATAAAATCATTCAACTCTCCTTTTACCGAACCAATAATACCCGCTGACGGTTAACCCCATGAGAAGGGCATGTTAATGTTAAGTAAACGTTTGGCCGTCCCCCTGGTATAGGCAGGGCGGCTTTTTTTATTTCAATGATTGTTTTTTTGCTGAAATATTACTATTCCATCAAGAAAGCATCCCTGCCAGCAACTCGAGGAATTTTTCTGCGATCGCTGCCCGGCTGAAATTTTCCTCGAGGTAGCGTCGTCCGGCCAACCCCATTTCGCGACTGTGCTCGGCGTCGTCCGCCAGTTTCCGAATCGCCTCCGCTATCGCCTGAGGGTCACCCGGAGGGCAGAAAATCCCGCAGCCGGCTGCCTCCACCACCTCCCGGATTACACCATCAATCGCCAGGACCACCGGCCGCCCTGCCGCCATGTAATCAAACACCTTGTTAGGATAGGTCGTCTTATATTCGTCCAGCGGTTTCAGAATTGCGATGCAGGCGTCCGTCCCTGCCAGCACGCCGGCCATGCCGGATTTGGCGACGGGGGGCAGGAAGACCACCCTGTTCAACCCCATTGCAGTCGCCTGCGCCTGCAGGTTGGCTTTTTCCTTGCCGTCGCCGAGGAACACGATTTGGACATCCTGCCTGGCGCTCAGCCTTTTTGCCGCTTCGAGGACCACGCCCAGGTCATTGGACATGCCGTGTGCGCCGGCATACAACGCGACAAATTTTTCCTGAAAATGATACTTCTCGCGGAAGGAAGTGCCGTTATCCATGGGATTGAACATCTCCGGGTCGGCGCCGTTCGGGATGAGTTCCACGGAACGTGCACCCCGGGCAGTCACGTGGTCCACAAAGCCCGGACTGTTGACCATGACCTTGTCCGCGTGACGGTAAAGAAAGCCCTCCAACCAGTAGGACATCCCGATCAAGGTGGGATTCTTCAGCACGTCCACCGCAATGGCAAACTCCGGCCACAGGTCGCGAACTTCGAAGAGGAATGGCACACGCTTTAGCCGCGCCAGCATCCACGTGGTCCAGCCCTGAAAGATCGGTGGCGACGTGCCCCAGACGAGGTCCACTTTCCGGACACGCAATCCAAGGAAAAACGATGAGATCATGAAGGAGAAAAAAGCAAAGACGCGGTGGA
>Ga0335085_10016584_pt1 | contig 10639 bp, 9 predicted proteins | sample Lox_Sample_45_FD_206712 | JGI IMG/M metagenome (GOLD analysis project Ga0335085, IMG submission 206712) | Soil microbial communities from Loxahatchee National Wildlife Refuge, Florida, United States - Lox_Sample_4.5 | ecosystem: Environmental > Terrestrial > Soil > Wetlands | place: USA: Florida...
GATCCTTTGGACATCTCCAAGTGTCACGCTGTCTGCAGGAAAAGATTTACCCGCGATCACCGCCAGTTCCCTGGCATTTGCCGTAGCAGTGGACCCAATGAGTATGGAGCTACAGGGGAAAAACAGTAGAGCGATGCCTAATAATCTGGCAGAGAGGTTCTGTCCCCTTTTTTTATCTGTTACGCGCATGCGCTGACCGATGCAGTTATCAATCGCATAGTCTCATCCCTCAGAATGCGAAGGCCCATTGTACAGCAAACTCGTTGTAGTTGTCAGACGGCTGATTTATGAATCGATACTCGACTTTCAGCGAACTGGCCGGAATGATATCGAACCGGACTCCCCCGAGGGTTTTGCTCAAGTCTTGGGTTCCCAAGGCAACGAAATAAGGATCGTTATCGCGAACTGTCCATCGCTCAAATCGAGCGTAAGGTGTGAAACGACCGGCAATCTTGTATCCCGCCTGTACATACCAGAGATAATTCAGATAAGTTTGGGTGCCGTGGTCGCGGAACTGATAAAACTCGGACAGAAATTCGATATCGTTCGCCACATACTCAAGATCAACGCCATAGATTTCCTGGCCGACTTCCCGGCTCACACTACCGTTGGGAGTAACGATGGAAATCGGATTGGAACAGCAGTCTCCAGCAAAGAATTGAAGTTGCTGAATGTTTCCAGAGATCCCCATACCCAGGCCGCGAATCGCCTCCGGCATCCATCGGAGCTGAAACGATACCGCTTTATTCTTGCTGTTGTCGCCTGCGCTATTAGGCGACAGCTCACCTCCTGCCGTAGGCGCACAAGATGCTGGTGGAGACCCTAACGGACAACTGGTGTGTTGTATCTTGGGCCCGTTGCCTGCCATAATGTTGTACTCCAATTCACCAACGCCGGTGACGAAGTTACCTCCGGCCCACAATCCAACAAGATGGGTCGGGATGAGGCCACCATCATCCTCAAATTCTAAGAAATCAGGCCGTTCGATCGTCGTTTGGAGCTGCCTCCCATGATGGTATGTCATGTTCCAGTAACCGAGGACGTTATGGAACCGGCCCGCCCGTACCTTCAGGGCATCACTGAAGAGGTAGCCAATCTGGAGTCGTTCTACATCCGCAGCGGTCTCGTCAGTATTCGATTCCGCCTCGAAAGCAAACTCGGTTAAAAAGTCCACCCGCTCTCCCAGGTTCTGCGAGATAAACAAGTCTAATGCACCTACTGCGAAGGAGCCGTTGGTATTGGGATCGGTGGTGTCCTTTTTGTTCCGTGCGTAGGTAAACGTGATGTCCGAGAAGCCCTTGAGTTCGAGTCCGAAGGCTTTTTGAGGTAGGGAGAAAAAGGTGATGACCACAATTAAGATGCTGAGGTTTACCCTAATCGTCGTGATGAGGCTGCCTGGTTTTTGTCTCAATCGGATGCTCCTTCCTCATTTACTAGACAGGTTTGGAATAAAACATTTCGGAAATGACTGAACTGACGTTTTCATATATATGTCTATGCATCACTTTTAAGAAGATTACCGCAAGCGTCGTTTTTCTGAGCCAATAGTTGGGTGGCCTCTTCCACAGGCAGAGGTTTGCTGAATAAATAACCTTGCATTTGGTCACAGTGGAGCGAACGTAAAATTTGAAGCTGCTGGTCCGTTTCTACAGACTCGGCAACCACTTTCAGCTTCAAGCTGCTTGCAAGCGTAATGATCGCTGTGACAATGGCTCGATCATCCGGATCAGTGGTTATATCACGGATAAAAGACCCATCGATTTTTAAGGTTGTAACAGGAAAACGCTTAAGATAACTTAATGAGGAATAGCCGGTGCCAAAATCGTCCACCGAGATATCGATTCCTAGAGCGTCCAACTGGAGCAATGTTGCCAACGTGGTTTCAGTGTTTTTCATGATAATGCTTTCGGTTAGCTCCAGTTCCAAGTATTTGGGATCAAGATCAACTTCGTCGAGTGTATTGGCAATCATTTCAGCCAGGTTTTGTTGCTGAAATTGACTCGCGGAAAGGTTGACCGCCATGCGGATTGGTGGAAGACCGGCTGATTGCCAAGCCTTATTTTGTGCACAAGCGGTTCTCAAGATCCACTCGCCAATCGGTACGATCAGTCCAGTTTCTTCTGCCAGAGGAATGAATTTGACTGGAGAGACGATCCCTATATCTGGGCGCTTCCATCGAACCAATGCCTCCATACGGTTGATCTGCCCGGTGGCCACGTCAACGATGGGCTGATAGTGAACTAGTATTTCCCCCCGTTCCAGCGCATGACGAAGACTGTTTTCAAGCTCCATCCGTTCAGAGATCTTGGCATTCAAGGCAGGGGAATAGAGTTGACAGTTGTTCCTTCCCTGATCTTTAGCGCGGTACATAGCGGCATCGGCATTTTTAAGCAGGGTCTCACAATCCTTACCGTCATTGGGATAGACTGCAATCCCGATGCTGGCCGTGATAAACACCTCCTGTCCCTTCAAATTATATGAGTTGGATAAGGTCCTAAGTATCTTTTGGGCAATGCGGAGAGTATCCCTTGGCTGTGCGAGATCGTCGAGAATCAGCACAAATTCGTCACCGCCGAGACGGGCAACGGTGTCTCCCTCGCGAACACAGTGCGTTAGACATTCCGCAACAGCCTTAAGCAACAAGTCGCCCAAGGGATGTCCCAGCGTATCGTTAATGTTCTTGAAGCGATCCAAGTCAAGGAACATCACGGCCACTGAGCGTTTATGCCAAGGAGCCCGTCTAATGGCCTGTTCCAAACGATCGTAGAAAAGTGTGCGATTGGGAAGCGCCGTGAGGGAATCGAAATTCGCCAAGTAGTTCAGTTTTTCCTCGGCACGCTTCTGCTGAGTAATATCTCGGAAGCTCCAAACCCGTCCGACACATGCTCCATCAATCCGCTGAGGCTGTGAATAGCGCTCGAAAAACCTCCCATCCTTAAATTCGATGATATCATAGCTTTCCGCATGGGGCTGGACGCGCAACTCTTCCACTGTTTTAAAAAAACTCTCCGGATCCTTCAACTGATCCGTGGCAAACGCAGATGCTTGTTCTTGATCGTTCATCCGGATGATCGGGTCAGATGCGCGCCACATCGCCAGAAACTTTCGGTTAAAGCTGAGGATCTTGCCTTCGAGATCGACCACGAGAATGCCATCCGCTGTGGATTCCAGCGTTGCACTGAGCAAAGAAGAACGTGATCGTAAGGAATCGCTCATCGTGTTGATGGCGTTGGCCAACACACCTATCTCGTCTGTTCGGACTAACTGGACCTTCACCTTTGGATCCCCTTGGGCAATCTGGTCTGCAACCTCTTTGATGTGGGAAACCGGTCGAACAATCAGCCTGTTGAGAAAGAAGTAGAGGATGAAAGCTAAGACGAAAAAGCCCAGCGCTGCAGTAGTTAATAGCCAAGAGGTCTCTTTAAAAAGAAGACGGTCGCGGGGAGCGGTAGGCAGATAGATTCCAACAGAAGCGACAGGTTGGTCATTGAGTAAGATAGGTTCCAAGATCTCAATCAAATTGTTTTGTCTGTCTTCTCGGAAAACACTTTTACCCGTAAGAATGGGTGCGACCTTGTCAACTCCAACGGTTGCCATGATCTCCTCGCGCCTGCTGCTGCCGATACGTTTGGATTGATTATGATCCAGCACATAGATTGCTAGATGGTTGATATTGGGGTAGAATTGTTGAAGACGAACCAGCAATGAATCTAGGAGTATAGGGTCAAGATCCTCTTTGGTATGGATCGTGGAGTTAACTACGGCGGCCAATGGGCTTGCTTGCTGCAGCGAAGCTTCATTTGAGATTTCGATCAAACCTCGATTGGAGAACCAGCTGATCACGACCACAATGAACAAGGAAGGGAGAACGGATAAGAAAATGATCTTTAAACGGAGGCCGCTGCTGAATTTAATTGGTATAGCCACGGCAACTCATTCCAAAACATTTGATCATATTAATCTTTTCCTCCAAAGTCCTCCACTTTTGGAAAATGCATTTCAGCGATGCGGTCTCTAATAGTGAGTGGATGGAGCTTGAATACCGGGGACAGGATCTCGAATCTCTCGTGAGGTGGACGCGTCGAAGTCTACCGAATTTGTGGAGAATTTTCCTTTTAACATGACAGTTCCCGGCTTTTCTTTGTTCTGACAAAGTACCAGAGAACATGATCGTTACTTAATAAGTATATAAGGGCTTGAATATTTGTCAAATTAGGTTAACTGGAGTTCTGATGCTCAGAAACCTCTTTCTCTTCTCCATCCTGACCATGCTTTTCGGCAATCCGCTGATTGCCATCCTTATCATCGCCGCATTTTACCTCGCGATCGACGTCCGCTATTTCGGCATCTCGAGAAAGCTCATCGGCTTGGTCCAGGATGAATCCGCGATTCGTGATCTCAAGCAGCAGGTCGCGATCAATCCCAGCAATGCATCGGCTTTAAAAGATCTGGGCCGACTGTGTGTCCGAAAGAAGCGATATCAAACAGCCCGGCATTATCTAGAGCAGGCCATTCACCGCTTGGAAGACTCCGACGAGGCAAACTACTTTCTAGGACTGGCTTACTTGATGACCGGACGAGAAGATGACGGCCTGACCCGAATCCAAAAAGCCCTGGCCCTCAATCCCCGCCTCTTGTACGGCGAGCCCTATTTAAGGCTCGGCGAATATTACCTGGATCACGACAAGCGGGAGGAGGCCTTGAACATGCTGAACCATTTTAAAGAGATCCATTCTTCGAGTTCCGAGGGCTTCTACCAACTGGGCCGACTTTACTTAAAGCTGGGTGATCATGAAAAAGCACGTGAGATGTTCAGGAAAGCGTACGAGGTGTTCAAGATGTCGCCGTGGTACAAAAAGAAGATCGACCGCCCCTGGGCCTGGAGGGCGTGGCTTAAGACGAAGATTGGCTGAGGCCTCTTAAGAGGAAACTGCTTTCCGCCACGCGGAGACCATCTCGTCGTTGACATCTATCAGGATAATTTTTTTAAGCCTCGACGGCTTAAACGACTGGATCTCGCTCAGCATCGCTTGAGCCGCAGCGGTCGGTTCAACCGCGCCCACGCCCGTCCCCATGCCCGGAATGGCTATTGTATGATAGTTGTTTTGGTCCGCAAGCTCAAGCGCCGCCCGTGTAGCCAGCGAGACATTCTTGACCGGGATGCGCTCGGCCGGGTTTGTCATCGTCGGGGCATGAAGAATCGCGCGAAACTTGGTTTTCCCGCCGGAGCTTGCAGCCGCCTTGCCGACCGGTATCGGCGCCTGCGCAATCGCTTCTTTCTCGACCTCCACACCGGCAGCCCGTTTGATCACACCCGCCACACCGCCCCCCATCCAGCCTTGACTGTTGGCGGGATTGACAATTGCCTCTGCTTCAACATCCAAAAGACTCCCCTTGCGGATCTCGATCTCGAGCCCTGTCTTCTGAGGCATTAGCTCTCGGGAGATTCAAGCGAGATATTGTTGACGGAACCGAAGACCGAAAGCTGCTGAGCCACGTCCGGTGGTCCGATAGCCAGGATAATCAGACCGTCCGGGTGGAGGTATTTCCGGGCGACGCGGAGGAGATCCTCTTTTGTGACCCGTACCACTTCGTCCCGATATTTCTGGAGAAAGTCCTTCGGCAGACCGTAATACTCCAAAGACATCTCGCGGCTCACGATCTGATTCGAGTTGGAAAAAGAAAAAACAAAAGAGTTGAGAAACGACTCCTTAGCGAGCTGGAGTTCCTCATCCGAGACCGGCTGCTCCCGGATCTGCCGGATGTTCGCGAGGATCTCCGCAATCGCCTGCTGGGTCGAAGCGGACTTGGTGTCGCAGTAGGCTACAAACACGCCGAGGTCGAGATTACCCGGCCGCAGGACTGTTCCCACCGAATAGGCAAGTCCCTTCTCGGCACGAACATCTTTAAAGAGCCGGCTTGCAAACACCTCCCCGCCTAAAATGTCATCCAGAATCGAGAGGGGAAAGAAGTCCGGATTGTCCTGCCGGATGCTTAAATGACCAATGCGTATCGTCGTCTGAGTGAGGTCTTTCTGGATAAAGTTCACGGAGGGCTGATAAACCTCTTTAACCGGCGGCACGGGCGGCAGGACCAGATCGCTCTTCTTCCAACCAGCAAACGCTTTCTTGATCTTCTCGGTCATTTCATCCTTGTTGAAGTCGCCTGTGATCCCGATAATCATCTGGTTGGGATGATAATATTTTTCGTGAAACGCCACCACGTCTCCGCGCTGAATGGCACGGACGGTCTTGATCGTCGCCTCATAGGCAAACGGGCTTGTCGGCCCGTACAGGAGCTTTTTTAACTCCCGGCTCACGATACCGTGCGGGTTGTCGTTGCGACGCCGGATCGTTTCGATCGTCTGCTGCTTGGCAAGTGTAAGCTTGTCCTCCGCGAAGCGCGGATGCATAAGAACATCGGCAAAAAGTAGAAGGCCCCGGTCAAAATCTTTTTTGAGGACCGAAAGCGATGCAAAACCTGAATCCTCCCCAACGCCGCTTCCGATGTCCGCCGCCATGAACTCCAGTTCCTCATCAAGCTGATCGCCGGTCAGATTCCCCGCTCCTCCGGTCCGCATCAGGTGGCCGGTCAGCCCGGCCAGGCCGATCTTATCCGGCGGCTCATAGATGGCGCCAGTTCGGACCATCGCGCTGATGTCCACGAGCGGCAGCTCATGGTCTTCCAAAAGGTAGAGCACCATCCCGTTCTCCAGAACCCGCCGCTCCGCCTCGGGTGGATGAAAGTCAACCGGAGGGAAACTCATACTTCGTGGGTCTTGAACATGCGCGCAGGCCGCAAGCAACAAAATCAACAAACTGCACAGCCGATTAGCCATTTTTCTTCTTCGCCAACGTTCCCACCGTCCGATTCTTTTTCACGAAATATTTCCTGGCCGTCTGCTGGATGTCCTCAGAAGTCAATTTGGCGATCCGATCGCGAGAGGAGAGGATGTACCGCCAATCTCCGGCCACAGCATCGTAATAGGCCAACTGCGAAGCGAGTCCGCTGTTGGACTGGAGCGAGCGGATGAGATAGGCATCGAGCTGGTTCAATGTCTTCTGCAGTTCCTTCGCCTCCACCGGTTCTGTCTTGAGCCGCTCCAGCTCGGCCGTGATCGCTTCTTCTAATTCAGCCGTCGTGTGGGGCGCACGCGGCACCGCGTCAATCACAAACATGTTGGGATATTTCCCGCCCGGCGTGCCGTTCGAAGTCGAGACGTTCACCGCCAACTGCTTTTCTTTGACCAGACTCCGGTACAGCCGTGAAGAACGGCCGTCGCTCAGGATGGAGTCCAGGACGTCGAATACGTCATCCTCCTTGGTTCCGATCGCGGGCTTGTGAAACCCCATGGTCAGACGGGGCTCGGCATCAAACTCGATCTCCACCCTCCGCTCCCCATCCTGCTCTGGCTCGACGATTTCCACGGGGGCCGGATCGACCGATGCGGGAATCCGGCCGAAGGTTTCATCCATTAAACGGATCACATCGTTCGGACGAATATCTCCGACAATCGCGATCACCGCATTGTTCGGACCGTAATAGGTTTTGAAAAACTCCTCCGTCTCCGGACGTGTGATGGTCTCGATATCGGTCGGCCAGCCGATGACCGGCAAGCCGTAAGGGTGGGCCCAGAAGGCGGTAGACAAAAAGGCCTCGTAGAGCTTTCCGTTGGGAGAGTTGTCGTATCGAAGCCGCCGCTCTTCCATTACGACCTGCTTCTCTTTATAAAATTCCCGGAGCACGGGATTGGCCATCCGGTCCGACTCGACTGCCGCCCAGAGGGGCAGACGATTGGACGGCAGGCTGATCGTATAACGGGTGAGGTCTTTACCTGTGGAGGCGTTGAGCCCTTCCGCACCGTTCCGTTCGTACAGTTGACCCAGCTCGTTGCTCACCACAAGAGCTTCTGCTTCCTCCTGGAGCTTTTGGAATCGCTTATCCATTTCCTCAAGCTGTTTCGCATCTGCCCTGGCGCCTTTTGCCCGCTCGGCCAAGATTTTTGCATACAGGCGATCCATCTCGGAAAGCAGCGGCGCTTCCTTTGCATAGTCCTTCGTCCCGATGGTTTTGGTTCCCTTGAAGGCCATGTGCTCATACAGATGCGCAATGCCGCTAATGCCGACATGCTCATTGACTCCCCCCACTTTATAAGTCAGGTTCATCGAGACAACCGGCGCCTCGTGCCGTTCCACCATCAAGATCCTCATGCCGTTTTTTAGAGTATGCTCGACAACTCGATCCGCAAGAGTCTGGGCGTAAGACGGTTGAAATGGCAGGAACAAAACAGGAGAGAACAGAATCAAAATGACAAATGCTACTTGAGCGAACGTTACAAAATTTCTGGGCACCCGGAATTCTCCAATCAACAATCTAGCAGAACAGGTCCTTTAATTCTTCGATTTGCTCGCAGAAAAAATCCGGCTCGCCTTTCTTGAGGCGCTCCGAATCTCCCAGACCATAACCCACGGCGCAAATCCGTATGCCGGCGGCACGCGCCGCCAGTATATCGTTGATGCCGTCCCCGACCATCACGGACCGATCCCGGCGCACCTCCATCTCTTCCAGGACCTTGTGGAGCATCTCTGGATGGGGTTTGAGATTGTTCATCCCATCGCCGCCTAGGATCAGATCGAACTGCTCACGAGCCTTGAGGCCATCCATGATTTTTTCGGTGTACTCGATCGGCTTGTTCGTCACAACCGCCTTCTTCTTACTTTTGAAATGGTCCAACACCTCTTCGACGCCGGGATAGAATCGGGTCGTGTCCAGAAGATGGGCGAGGTAATGGCCGCGAAAGATTTTCATTGCCTTCTTAAACTGCTCCTGATTGCCCTCCCCGACCGCCTGCTGAAGTAACCGTCGCACTCCGTCGCCGACATAACCATAGATCACCTTCGGCTCCTTCATTGGCAAACCCAGATCCTTAAGTGTGTGGTTGACGCAGGACGCGATATCGTCCTTGGAATCTATCAGGGTGCCGTCCAGGTCAAAAATGATCAGTTCAACCGGATGCATCACGAATAAGCCACCTTGGGAATGAGAAATTTAAATGCCATGTAGACTAAAAACAGAATCATCGAAAGCGTGAGTATCCATCCCATGACACTCACCGGATTGAGCGTTAACCTTTCGGTTTCCGTCTTTTCGCCGTGATCTTCTTTCATCTTTGTCTCGCTATGACCTAGTCTTGTATCATAAAGAAAAACCACTTCCATTGGCAAGGAAAATATATTACACGACAAAGAGAGACGACGAAGATATGCGGAATTTCGATGCGTACTTCTTTTTGCAGGGATGTCGTCGGTGAGCCTGGTGCGGTCTGCCGCCTTATGAATTGACCACCGCTCCAGGCTATGCTACATTTACTACGCGATGCATCTCGCTTGCACTTAACAGACGATTAATGGGAAATCTCTGCTAAGAAAGAATGCCTCGCACATGGAAGAGTGATTAATACGAATAGGGAGGAGGGATATACTCATGCATCTACATCGTTATGCATCAGTGCCATTCCGGTTGTTTCTCCTGTTCTTCATTCTTGCAGCTTTTGGCTGTTCAGCGGCGAGCTATATCAAGGCAACAGTCCCCGACAATCCTCTTCAGAGGGTCGCACAACAGGCCCAGCAGGATTGGTCCGTTGAGCGGGTGGACGAGAACACTTTGCATCTTCGTAATTCCTGGACTACTCATAGTGTCTTGTCCCTCGGCTATAGTCGCTCGTATGCCAATTTGTTCTATGATCCATCCATCCCAGAGCTCAATCTTCAGTATTTTTTCGAATCCAATCAACTCTTTACTCTATGGTTTCCCACCTCTATCGACGCTGAGCCTGGATTTGCCGGCGGAGCTCTCAAACCGACTATGAATCAGCAGATCGATGATATTCTGAGGTGGAGTGGCGCGACCATCACATCGAGGCGCTCTGGTTCCAGATTTGAGGCGTTTCCCCAGAGAGGAAACAAAATCTCGTCCACAGACAAGGAGACAGGTGGGGTCGTATCAAAATAACGGATAACAACGTGGGTTCGCCATGAAATGGTTCATGTCGGATCTGTAAATAAATCGACTTTGCTCCGGCCTCGCGTTCGGCTCCAGCGCAGCTTTAAAGAGAAATATCGCCAAACAAGATCAGAGTGTTCGTCCTAACGTCTCTTCTTTGATTTTAGTATTGCGTACCCAGTTTCAGGATCATGCACCGTCGGGAACCTGTCCATCCACGACAAATCCTTACCAATTACCAGCTCTTCCATTGTTGCGTGATGTGTATTGTTCATAGGAACCAGACGCATTTGAAATCCATGACGCCGTGCCATTATCTTTACTTCTTCTGCATTATCGTACGTCATTAAGAAATCGCCCTTTAAGGACTCGCATATCTTAAACAAGCGGTTATGGTCCAGGTTGTAGTGTTTGTATAAACGCTTGCCAGCTTTTTTCCCACCTGCAGTGTAGGGTGGATCTATGAAATAGACCGCGTCTCCTTGGATGGCAAATTCCCGCATCACTTCTAATCCGTCATCACGTCTGAAATCAATTCTGCTAATAATGTGATCGAGGTTTACAAGCCTTTTTGCAAGAGTGCGTGGATACCAACGCGAACGAATTCCCTTCCCATTCTCCCCATGTTTTAGAAACC
>Ga0335085_10016585_pt1 | contig 10638 bp, 4 predicted proteins | sample Lox_Sample_45_FD_206712 | JGI IMG/M metagenome (GOLD analysis project Ga0335085, IMG submission 206712) | Soil microbial communities from Loxahatchee National Wildlife Refuge, Florida, United States - Lox_Sample_4.5 | ecosystem: Environmental > Terrestrial > Soil > Wetlands | place: USA: Florida...
TGAGGCCCACTGTCGGCCTTGGGGAGAACGATGAAACCGGGGGCGTGCCGCCGGCCGCAAGTCCGATAAGCTGAGAATGGCTCGCCCCCCTTTCGCCCGGCTGTGCAGAATGGAAACTAATTTCCGCACCCCGGCGGCGAAGCATTGAGGTCTCGCAACAGCCGCTTGCCCTCGGAAAGGTCAGGATTGAATTCCAGCACGCGCATCGTATAGCGGCGGGCTTCATCGTAGTTCCGGGTCCGGCAATAGGCGCGAGCCAGGTTCATGCCGATGCCGCTTCTTCCCGGGGCGCGTTCAAACGCGCTTCGCCACAGCGTGACCGCCCCCTGCAAATCTCCGCTCTCCGCTTTGATGACCCCGAGATTGGTACACGCATCCAGCAATGAAGGCGTGATAGCCAGAGCTTTCTGGTACAGTTCGCGCGCACGATCCGTAGCGCCATGTTTTTGTTCGATGTAGGCGAGTGCCGATAAAAGGGCAGGATCGTCCGGTGAGTGTTTTGCCGCGACCCGAAGCCAATGCTCCGCCTGCGAATCCGCCATGGTCATTCCAGACTCGGCCAGCGACTCCCAGGCCAGCGCGAGATCACGGACGTCATGCTGAGCCTCCCGCGAATCGGGAAACGGAACCAGCCTCGGCGAGCCAGCGGCCGACATCGCGCCCCTGGACCCTCGCGGCGACCGTGCCGGCGTCCGCAGGATGCGATGATCGGTCACTTGCGTGTGCGCGACGTCCGTACTCTCGGATGCGGGCATGTGGCAACTTCGGCAGTCGGGCTGCTCCGGATGATGCTTCCCGCCAAAGGAAGTGCCGTGGCATGTCAGGCATTTTGCGCGGTAATAGGAAATGCGCTCCGCTGCGGGCGGCGAATCATGCGGATCATGGCAACTGGTGCATGACATTGCACTCCCGGACTTTCTTTTGCAGACGCTCTGCGCCAATGCTTCCACCTGGCTCAACGCGGCCAGGCCTTGCCCGCCGCCACCCACCAGATCGTAATAACGGATGTACTGCGAAAGATCCTCTCCCGGCTGAAACTGATATAGATGCCGCCCGGCGCGTTCAATCGCCACATTGCCTTCTTCGTGACACTGCATACAGACGGCATCGCGTTTTTCCGGAGACAACTTGGCTGGATTGACGATCGCCCCACCCTGCAGGTGAGCCGCTCCGGGTCCGTGGCAGCGTTCACACGTCACCCCCGGAAACGCGAAAACCGGCACGGGATACCGGTTTTCCGTGCCCTGCAGGGGAGGGTTCATCCCGCTGGTGTGACAATTCAGGCAACTGGGGAAGGCCGGCAGGTTCATGGGAATTTCGCTGGCATTGCCATAGGCGGGCGCCATATCCCAGAGTTGTTTGTTTGCGTACCAGTTCACGGGAGATTCGAAAAGAAAACCATCCACCGCAAAAAGATAACTTCGCCCGCGGCGTCCCGAGCCGATGTAGTAAAGAAGACGCCGTTTGCCCCGAACGGCAGGATCTCCTGGGCGCTCGAAGCTCAGCCATGCCGCGTTATCTTCGGCGTAAATACGATAGTGGACGCCTGATCTGGCATGCACAAAATCAGCCGGCTTGAGGTTTCCTGTCGCCGGCCCGCTGGCATGGGCCATGGCCGTGGCCCTGTACGAGTCATAAATTTTGGAATGGCAATGCGCGCATGCTTGGTCGCCAACGTATCCATCGGGATTCGCGCTGGAGAGTGCCCTGGCGGGAGCCTGGCCTCCTACTGCGAGTGCTGTGGGCGGCACCACCCCGCAGGCGAGGAAAGCACAGACGATCGCGATCAGACTGTGGCGCAACAATCACACTCCGCGCTTCGGGAAACAGCGTGCCTAGGGCTTTCTTTCGCTTTTCCCCCTAGCCTGCCCTGAGCCTTCTTTCAGAACATGAATCCGATCCACCAAAATCCCGTTAAAGGTTTCGCGCCGTCCGCTGGGCCAGCGAACCTCAACAGAATCGATTTTCTCCGACGCGCCCAGGCCGAAGTGCACACGCATGTCACTATTGGAGATGTAGCTCGAACCGCTGCGCACCTCATTCACCAGAATTCGCGATCCCACCTTCACCGTGATCCGGGCGCCGATGCCATCGCGGTTCGAGGTGGTGCCCACCGTCTTGAAGGCGACCCAGTGATTCGTATATCGCGTCTCATTGACCAGCAGGCTCGGCATGGCGTTCATATTGCTCACCACAACCGATTCACGCCCATCGTTCCATAAATCGCCCACGGCAAGACCGCGGGAAGAGGCACGAGTCGTGATGCCCGGTCCCGGCGCCGTCACTTCGCTGAACTTGCCATTGCCGTTGTTGTGATAAAGGATTCGCGGCTCCTCGTAGTTGCTGCCCAGATGGTACTTGTCCACTTCCGGATATACATGGCCATTGGCCAGAATCAGATCGGGCCAGCCATCGTTATCAAAGTCAAAGAACATGGTGCCCCATCCGAGATATTGCGTATACAGCCCAAGGCCGGCGGCGAACGTGGTGTCGGAGAATGTTCCGTCTCCCTGATTGTGATAAAGCGTCGAGGTATCGTCGGAAAAATTGGTCTTGAAGATATCCAGGCGCCCATCGCCGTCGTAGTCCGCCACCGTGGAACCCATCCCCGCTTGTTCCCGACCGTCTTCGTTATAGGCAGCGCCGGCAATCACGGCCTCATCGGTGAAGGTTCCATCATGGTTGTTATGGTAGAGAATGCTGGGCGTGCTGTCGCAGGCGACATAGATATCCGGCCAGCCATCGTCGTCGTAGTCCAGAGTGGAAACGCTGAAAGCGTAATGGCCGTTGGTCTGATCGATATGCGCTTTGACGGTAACGTCCTCGAATGTGCCGTTGCCCCGGTTGTGAAACAGGATGTTTTTGGAACCCGGAAGCCCGCGTGGCCCGCACATCACCGGAACCCCCTTCCAGATGCAGGTTGCCATTTCTCCGGGGGCGGGCGCTTTGGCAAGATCGAAGTCGACGTAGTTGGCGACCATCAGATCGAGAAAGCCGTCGCGGTCGTAGTCCACGAAGGCGCAGCCCGTTCCCCACGACTTGCCCGATCCTGCCACGCCGGCCGGCTCGCCTACTTCGCGGAATGCGCCGTGGTCATTATGGTAGAGACGATTCTTTCCATAGTAGGTGACATAAAGGTCTTCCCAGCCGTCGTTGTCGTAATCTCCGACGCAAACCCCCTGTCCCCAGCCGGTCGCGGTCAGGCCTGCCTTCACCGTGACGTCGCTGAATGTTCCATCATGGTTATTTCGATACAGATGACTGGTTGGACCTTGGCCGGGCGGAAAACCCTCCAGCGTGGTCCCATTTACGATAAAAATGTCAGGCCAGCCATCGTTGTCATAATCGAAGATGGCGACACCTGTGCCGGTCGTTTCAATGATGTATTTCTTGGTGGTAATCCCCCCGAAAACCTCTTTCATGGTGAGCCCGGATTTTTGGGCGATGTCAACGAAATGCGCGGCGGGCTGGGAAGGTGGCGTTTCCGCCGCGGCTCCACGCACCGCAAGGGAACTCTGTGCGCCCAATAGCAACAGGGCGCTTGCAAGCCGAAGCAGGACCTTCCTTGCCGAGTGATTACTGGAGGGCGAAGCCATGAACCTTCTGGATGGTAGGGTGGTCTTCTTGTACGGTCAAGCGGCCATGCCCCCAGGCCAGGCTGGGCCATCCTTCTCGGAAAAACGCGAGACACAAAGAAAGGGAGCGCTGGGCTCCCCTCTCAGCCAATGCACGTGCTTTCGGCCTAGAACATCAGCTTTATGGCGAATTCGAGCTGACGCATTCCGGTGGCGGAGCCTGGCGACGCGTCATGCTCAATGTCGGTGATCAATCCATTGCCCGAGCAATCGATGCAGGTCCCACCATTTTGATTGTTGTTGAAGCCCAGCACCGGATGATTGAAGACGTTAAAAGCATCCATGCGGAACTGAGCTCTTACCCGCTCGGTCACCGTAAAGTCCTTCATGATCGAAGCATCGGAGTAAAACGCCCGCGGTCCGCGGAAGCTGAAGACACCGATGTTGCCGATGTTGCCGGCCCCAGGATCCGCGAACGGACCACCTGTGTTAGTGACGATATTCGGCACAGGTGTGAAGAATTGCACGAAGGGTCCGCCAACCGCCGGGTGCTGCAACGAACCTGCGCCGGTCTGGAACGATCCTGTTCCTTTGTTCGGGCGGCAGACGCTCACATCCTCCTCGCCACCGCATTCGTTGAAGCTGGGAGTCCAGGGCAGGCCGCTGCCCCAGGTGGTCGTGCCGGTGATCTGCCAACCTCCCACTAGCAAGTCTTCGAAGCGGCTGGCGTTGCCCGCAAAGGTTTTACCCCGGCCGAAGGGTAGCTGATAGACGAAGTTGTTCACCCACAAGTGATTGCGGACCTGGTCGTCCGGACCGTAGGCAATTGCCGGACTATCTGCGTAGTAGGTGCTGTCGTACTTGTTGGCGTGAGCGAAGGTGTAGTGCGACAGGAACTGCAATCCGTGAGAGAAGCGCTTTTCGACCTTGACCTGCAGGGCGTTGTACTCGCTGTTGGCGTCGTTGCCCAGGTAGTTGTTCTGGTCGGTCGAGCAGCACATCAACGGTCCCAGCGTAGTTGGATCCGTGTAGCTGGGGTAGGTAAATTTGTTGTAAAGCGGACGACGCTGTACCTGCGGCGTGACCGGATCGAAGGCGCCCGTAACCGGATCGGTGATGCCGGGTCCGATGGCGGGATTATTTACGTTGTAGGTCGGACCGTCGCCGGCGAAGACGTGGGTGCCTTTGTTTCCGATATACGCGACCTGCACTGAGATTGTTGGCGTCAACTGATGCTGCACGGTTGCGTTCCACGCGTCCAGGGTGGGAAGGGTCTGGGTCGTGGGACGGATGTGCGGCTGCACACACAACTGGTCGTTATTCCCGGTCACCGGGTCGATATACACGTTTTGGTAGCAATTCGGTCCCGCCACAGGCAGCAGCCCGTTCGAGGGAATTGGCGGGAAGGTGAAAATCGGTGGCCCCTGTGCCAGAGTGAAAGCGGGTATCTCCTGGCTCTGGCCCTGCGCCAGTTGGGCCGCGAGCACCGGCAAGGTCTGCGTCACAGTGTGCCCGAAATTCGATCCGAACACGCCCATGTCGAAGCTGCGGCCGTAGCCCACCCGGATCACGGTTTTTTCGTTCAGCGAATAGGCCACGCCAAGGCGGGGCGCGAACGCGTGCCAGGCGTTGTTGATGTTCCCATTCAGTCCGATTCCGCCTTCCCCGGCGACACGGTCGACGCCGGTCACGATGTTGGCAAATCCACCTTTGTCTTTTCCGTTTACGTACTCAGGGAAGTACACCTCCCAGCGCAAACCATAATTCACGGTGAGCTTGGGGGTGACGCGCCAGGTGTCCTGGCCGTAGTAGAACATGCGGTGCTGCCGTTCCGCCGCGTCCAGACTGGTGCTCACATAGCGGCTGACTTGCGTCACGTCACCGAGCAGGAAGGTCGCCATGTCGAGGCCGCCGGCGCCGCCGTTCGAAGTTGTCCGATAGTCGAACGTATAGTCTCCGGTGCGGCCGGCGTCGCTTGGCACGCGCAGATTCTGCGCGTAGCGAACGTCCGCCCCGAACTTCAGCTGATGGTTGCCATGGATCTTCGTCCAGTTGGTCACCCACTGGAACTGCTGTTCGCTTTCGGTAAGCGGGCAATTGCAGCGGCCTACGCCCAACCCATCACCCCAGCTAAGCGTGGCGTTGCCGAATGCGCCGCTGTTGGCCGAGGAACTGGAAACCGTCTGGTTGAGCAGGAATCCTCCCCACCCGGAGGTGGCTGCGGCCTGGCTGCCCGTAAGATTTGCGTTGGGAATGTTTGCGTCGGTCATGGGCGTCGCGCCCACGTCCGGCTTAGAGGCCACCGGATTGTACTTGAAGTAACCGAAACGAAAATCAGCAAGCAGGGTGGAGTTGAAGGTCTTGGTCACCCCAGTGGCGAGGCTGTAGTTGTGAGTAATCGAACTGCCGGCCAATCCTCCGGGACCGAAGCCCACGCCTTCCAGAGCGCCATAGGAGCCCTGGCCGGCTACGTTGAAATAGTCCAGGCTGAAACGCCCGAAAATCTGAACCGTTGGCGCAGCGTTGAAGTCGATCCGCGTGTCGAAACTATTCTGACTGAAGTTGCCCGTGCCCGACGCTATGAAATTGTTGGTCAGCGCGCTGTTTGTAGGGGCCGGGAACAAAGCCAGGATTGACGCGGCTTGGGTGGAGATGTCGCCGATCGGGATCAGATTACCGGCGAAGGCCGTGCGCCCCGTGCCCAGTGTTCCGGTGGTTGGATCATAAGCTTGCCCTCCGCCGGGCTCATTGCCGCCATTCGCGGTTAGATATTGGCTGAGGTTGCAGAAGCCCGGGGTGGTGCTGGCGCCGTTGGTCGCCGGGTTGCAACTCTGAACTACCGTTGCAGTTGGTACCGTCAGCAGATTGGTAGTTCCATTGCCCTCACGCGTGCCCTGGTAATCGCCGAAAAAGAACAATTTGTCCTTGATGATCGGGCCGCCGATGGTCCCGCCAAATTGCTGCCAGCGGTCGGACGGGATGTATTTCCCGGTAATAGGGTTGGGGGCGTACTGGGTGAAGGGATCGCGCGCGGCGGTCGCATCGGTGCGGCGGAACCAGAAACCGCTGCCGTGCAGTTCATTCGTGCCCGACTTTGTCTGCACCGTGACCACGCCGGCCACCGCTTTGCCGAACTCGGCGTCGTAGTTCTGCAGGTCGATCTTTGTTTCCTGAATCGCATCAAGATTCGGGTTTACAACGATAATGCCCAGGATGGGATCCTGGTTGTCGGTGCCATCCAGTTCGTAAGCCGTACCGCTGAAATGCTGCCCGTTCACGAAAATCTGCTGGCTGCCTTGCGGATTCTCCGTTGCCGCATGGCTCCAGCCCACCATCTTCTGCGTGCCCGGCGAGAGCAGTTCGAAGCTGGTGAAATTCCGGTTCATGATGGGCAGGTTTTCCACGTAACGCTGATTGAATTCGATAGACACATCGGCGCGGTCAGTCTTAAGTTGCGGAGCTTCCGAGGTCACTTCGACCGACTCGCTCGTGGACCCCACTTCGAGTTGCACATCCACGCGGGCCGCCGCATCGGCGGAAACCGTCACGTTCTTCTGCTCAGAGGTTTTGAATCCCGAGGCTTCGATATGGACGGTGTACGGGTCAGGAATCAGGTGCGTCGCGGAATAGTTGCCGGTTCCGTTTGAAGTTACGACCGTGCTGATTCCTTTATTCTCATCGGTGACGGTCACTTTGGCGTTCGGCACGGCGGCTCCGGTCGCATCCGTCACCGTACCAAAGACGCTGCCAAAAACTGCCTGGCCGCGTGCCTCGGTTCCGGAGAGAACGCAGAGCACGCCCGCAATCAATACAGCCGTTGAAACGAACCGCGCCGTCTTCATCAGTGTTTCCTCCCGCGCTCGATCTCATTGCTCTCGCAGTTCGCGGAACACCCGCACCCGGAACTGCACCTACAACGATCCGAGATCCCCGAAAAACACAGATTCGTAGTACAAAACAACTATGTGTAAAACTGATATAGCAAATCTGTTTCCGAAATGCGTGATTGCCTATCCTATTGATTCTGCGATGAGAAGACTGGAGGACCCCGTCGCTCCATACGACATCTGGAAGTTTGACCGATCTTCCCTACGAAAAACCGGAACTCATGCAAAAGCAGACGTTTCTCTTTCTCTTTGCCGCAAGCCGGGTGCCTCCACGCGAGACACAAACCCACTTGTCCAAACGTACGCACTCTCCTAGTAGTCGAGTCAATTTGGAAGTTTCAGCGGGTTTGATACGGTTACTGCGGATAAACTCTTGTCTTGAAAGGCGACTAGACGCCTTGTTACGCTCTTGTTAAATGGCTGTAACAGGCGTTCACGCATTTGAGAGACACCACTCCCTCGACCAGATCGAGCGGCTTGTCTCCAGCCGGACTCTTCACGGTTCGGAGTCCTTGTGTAAACTCCTTCGTTACCTTGCCGACCACGCGATGGAGCACCCCGGGGTTCCGCTGAAGGAATATCAGCTCGCCACCGAGGTTTTCGGGCGTCCCGCGGCCTTTGATCCCCATCTGGATTCGACCATCCGGGTTCAGGCGGGCCGCCTCCGCGCCAAACTGGCCGAGTATTACGCCTCCGAAGGCGCAGACGATCCCGTGCTGGTCGAGATGCCGAAGGGGACTTACCTGCTGTCCTTTCACACGCGCCCCATGCACGAGGGGAGCGAACACTCTACCGTCCCGCACCCGAAGAACGTGGAAGAGATTGCGTCCGCTCCCTTCCGCAAATGGGAGTTTGCCGTCCTTGGCTTATCGGTTCTGCTGGCGGCGGCTGTGGCCGTCATTGTGGTTCTGATCACCACCAGAACTGCGCCCGCCCCGGTTTCGGTTGCTCATGTCGAGCCGGCGCCGGTTGTCTTTCAAATATTCTGGAAGGATTTCATCTCCAGCCCGGATGAGGAGCCCTGGGTCATCTTCAGCAACGGCGCTTTCGTGGGACGTCCGGAAACCGGCATGCGTTACTTCAATCCCGCAAAAGATTCGCGCGACCAGATTCTGGATCACTACACGGGCGTCGGGGAGGTGCTTGCGGTTCATGAGCTGGATCGTGTTTTCGAATTGCTGGGCCACCGTCTGCGCGTCAAGCGGGGCAGTCTCTTTTCCCTGGATGATGCCCAGAACAACAACTTGATCTTCGTGGGATCTCCGGCGGAGAACCTCACGCTGCGGGATATCCCCAATACCCGGAACTTCGTTTTTCGCCGGCTTACCTCCGGCCCGCGCAAGGGTGACCTGGCAATTGTGAATCTTCGTCCGCAACCGGGCGAACAGAAGGAGTTTCTGGGCAGCGCAACCCGGCCACTGACGGAGGACTATGCGGTGATCGGACTGGTCCCCGGGCTGAATCCGGCGCGTTCCGTCATGATCTTCGCTGGAACCACAACGCTCGGCACCCAGGCCGCGGTGGAGTACGCCTGCCGTTCCAGTTCCCTCGAAGAGTTGCTGCTCCGCCTGAGTGTCTCCCAAGTGGGCGACCTGACTCCGTTTGAAGCCGTGCTGCGCGTCAAAGTTGCGCTGGGCGTGCCCGTAGGAGCCGAATTGGTGGCGGTGCGAAAGAGCAACCTGGTCGCGAAGATTTCCGCCCAGTAGGCTTGCGGGGCCGGCTGCCATCAGGACATCGGAGGTTTGAGTCTGGGGTCAAGCTGCTCTGCCTTCTGAAATTCCTGCGTCGCTTCTTCTTTTTTTCCGGATCTTTGCAGAGCCAGCCCCAGCTGATAATGCGCGGGCGCGTAGTTCGGTCTGGAGTGGAGTGCCGAACGAAACTGCGAGATGGCGCCTTCCAAATCGCCCGCCTGCAACAGCCTTCTTCCTGAGTTCGTCGCAAAAGTTGCGGCCTGCAGGCTGATCTTTTGCCGGCTCAGCTCGATTCCCGCCTTGCTTTCCGCGGCGGCTCCCGCGGTATCGCCGAGCTGCCGCAGCACCGCCGCCAACGTGGTATGAGCACCTGCGAAATCGGGCTCCAGACGGATCGCCTCATGCAATGCCCGTGCGGCTTCCGGGAGCTTTTCCATTTGCTTGTAGACGGTGCCTAGAGTGTAGTAGGCCTCGGCGTAGTCAGGTCGAGCTGAGACCGCGTGCTGCAGTTGTGTCGCCGCGGCGGGAAAGTCTCCCTGCTGCCACAGAATTACGCCATAGGTGTAGTACGCATCGGCGAGATTGGGATCCAGGCGGATTGCTTCTTTCAACTCGGCCGTGGCCCCGGGCAAATCGTCCTTAAGTTTCAGGGCGAGGGCCAAATCGTAATGCAGGTTGGCGCTCGCGGGAGCGATCTGCAGCGCAGCGCGCAGCACCTTCTCCGCCTGATCGAAGTTGGACTCCTGCAGGTACGTGATGCCCAGGTTCTCGCGGATTCCCGTGTCTTCAGGGCTGAGCTTGAGCGCGCTTTGAAACTCCTCGATCGCGGCATCGCCTTCGCCCTGTTGCATCCGCGCCAGGCCCAGATTGTTGTGGGCCTCGGGATCATGCGGCGTGAGTTTGACCACCCGGGAGAATGCCGCAGCCGCGGCCTCGGGATCTCCCGACCGTTGCAGCAACATGCCGAGGTGGGTCTGTGCGGGAGCGAAATCAGGGCTCAGATCCACCGCTTTCTGATAGGCGCTCAACGCGTTCCCCGCGTCCTTCGCGGCCTCGAGCGCGGCTCCCAGATAGTAGTAGGCCAGAGCGTCTTTCGAGTCGAGGCTGACGGCGCGCTGCAGTGCCTGCTGCGCGCGGGCAGGATCGCCCTCGCTCAGAAGCGCGGCGCCCAAATGCATTTCTGCCGGTTCGTATTGCGGGTCGAGCTTCAGGGCGCTGGTGAATTCGAGTTCCGCAGCCGCAAACTGCTGCTGCTGCGCCAGCAGCGCTCCCAGTTGGTCGTGAAATTCGGCGCGCGCCGGCGCCAGCGACACCGCATCCTTCATCTCTGCGATGGCCGCGTCGGTTTGATGTTGGCTGCTCAGGGCACGAGCGAGGGCGCGGTGTGCTTCCGCCTGTTTCGGCGCCAGCCTCACCGCGATTCGCAGTTCGACGACGGCCTCGTTTACGTCACCTTTCTCGGAGAGCGCTTGCGCCAGATAGTAA
>Ga0335085_10016587_pt1 | contig 10637 bp, 11 predicted proteins | sample Lox_Sample_45_FD_206712 | JGI IMG/M metagenome (GOLD analysis project Ga0335085, IMG submission 206712) | Soil microbial communities from Loxahatchee National Wildlife Refuge, Florida, United States - Lox_Sample_4.5 | ecosystem: Environmental > Terrestrial > Soil > Wetlands | place: USA...
CAGGGCGAGGTGATGCGCCTGTCCGCCAGGCGCATCGCCACGACGAACACGCACGGCAGCGGCTGCACGCTGTCGTCGGCCATCGCCGCCGGGCTCGCCAAGGGCCTCGCTCTCGCAAGCGCCGTGCGCGAGGCCAAGGCCTACGTCACCGCGGCCATCGCCGCCGCCGATGATCTGCACATCGGCCACGGCCACGGGCCACTCAATCACTTCTACGGGAGAACATCATGACCACCCGCCGTAAATTCATCGCCGCCGGCCTTGCCGGAGCGCTCGCCGCGCCAAGCGTCGCCCGCGCACAGACTCTGAAATGGCGCATGGTGACGTCATGGCCGAAGCGGCTGCCGGGGCCGGGCATGTCGGCGGAGCGCATCGCCGAACGGGTGCGCGCGCTCTCCGGCGGGCGCATCGACATCACCGTCTATGCCGCAGGCGAGATCGTGCCGGCCTTCGGCGTGCTCGATGCCGTCGGCAATGGCGTCGCCGATATCGGCCACACCGCGGCCTTCTATTGGCAGGGCAAGATGCCGGCGGCCGCCTTCTTCACCACGGTGCCGTTCGGCCTGACGCCCGGCGAGCACGTCGCCTGGGTCGACGCCGGCGGCGGGCAGGCGCTGTGGGACGAACTCTACGCGCCGTTCGGCGTCAAGCCGTTCATGGGCGGCAACACCGGCGTGTGCATGGGCGGCTGGTTCCGCCGCGAGGTGAAAAGCCTCGCCGACCTGCGCGGCCTCAAGCTGCGCTCGCTCGGCCTCGGCGGCGAGGTCTATCGCCGGCTCGGCGCCACGCCGCAGACCACGCCGCCCGCGGAAATTCTCGTCGCGCTGCAATCCGGCGTCATCGACGGCGCCGAATTCGTCGGCCCCGGCTCCGACATCGCGCTCGGGCTCTATCGCGTGGCGCCGTTCTACTACTACCCCGGCTTCAACAAGCCGAACGGCACCGGCGAATGCATCGTCGCGCGCAAGGTGTGGGACGGCCTCGGCGACGACCTCAAAGCCATCGTCGCGCACGCCTGCGCGGCGGAAGCCAATTACGCGCTCGCCGAAATGGAGCGGCTCAACGCCCAGGCGCTCGCCGCACTCACCACGCAGGACAACGTAACGCTCGCCGCCTTTCCCGCCGATCTCGTCGAGGCGGCGCGCCGGCAGGCCGGCGACGTGCTCGGCGAGCTTGCCGCACGCGACGCGATCAGCGCCAGGGTGCACGGCTCCTACGCCGCGTTCCGCGCGCGCACGGCGCCGTGGTCGCGGGTGTCGATCGAGGCGGTGCTGGGCTCGCGCGGCGCCTGAGCGCCCCCGGCCGCATCCCCGAATACCTGCATGCGGCGGGGCTTTGTATGGTTAACCCGGCTTTAACCATTTTCGGTTGTTCTGGCGGGGCGCTGGAGTTGCGCATGCGCGCCCGCCGTCGTGCGGCGCTCAGAACAGTCAAAGGGCCGACACATGACCACACGATTGACCTGCCTCGCCGCAGCGGCGCTGCTGGCTGGCTCGCTCGCGGCGCAGGCCGCCGACATGGGGCAGCCCATGTACAAGGCGCCGGCCTATGTCGGGCCGGTCTATTCCAACTGGACCGGCTTCTACGTCGGCGTTAACGGCGGCTATGGCTGGGGCGACTCGAGCTGGAGCGGCAGCGCCGGCACCTTCAGCGCCTCGCCGAACGGCTGGCTGGTCGGCGGCACCATCGGCTATAACCTGCAGACCGGCACCTGGGTCTGGGGCCTCGAAGGCGACATCGACTGGGTCGACCTCAACGGCACCGCGACCGGCATCTGCGCCAGCTGCCAGATCAAGGATACCTGGCTCGGCACCGGCCGGCTGCGGCTCGGCTATGCCGGCTGGAACAACTGGCTGCCCTACATCACCGGCGGCGCCGCCGGCGGCGGCCTCAAGGCCTCTTCGCCGCTCGGCGAGGCCAGCAAGACGCAATGGGGCTGGGCCGCGGGCGGCGGCCTCGAATGGGCCTTCGTCGCCAACTGGAGCGCCAAGGTCGAATATCTCTACGTCGATCTCGGCGACATCGGCTGCGGTCTCGCCTGCGGCGCCGTCGACGAGAGCGTGAACTTCAAGTCCTCGATCGTGCGCGCCGGCCTCAACTACCGCTTCTGAGCTTTCCTCAAGACGGCCCCATGACGGCAAGCCCCGGGCGACGAGCCCGGGGTTTTTTTTGCGCCCGATTCAATTTTCTTCGTGTGGTGCCACAAGCTCTTTTCCCTCTCCGCTTGTGGGAGAGGGTGGACCGCGCGGAGGGAATCCGAGCGCGGTCCGGGTGAGGGGGTCATGAGCCGGCGTAAGGCACGGCCCCCTCATCCGCCCTCGCTCGGCTATCGCCTCCACTCGGGCACCTTCTTCCACAGGGGGAGAAGGAAGCGAGCAAGCCGCGTTCCCGGCGATCGCTCAACAGCAGGCGTGCGGGATCGCCCCTGTTCTTTGCGGCGCGGGGGCGCCGTCGTCCTGTCCCGCGTGTCGCGGGACCCGTCTTCCTTCCCCTCGACCAGCGAGGGGGGACGGAGCGCCGCAAGGCGCTGCCGATCCTTGTCGTGCCGCGCTTCTCTTCGAAGCGCGGGCGCCTCGCGGCGCTCCGTCGTGGCGTTTTCCTTGCGGCGCCGGGCCGCGCTTTCGGGGAGGCTCCGGCGTGCCGCGGGTTGCCCCGCAGCCGGCCGAGCCGCCGCCGTCAGCGAGCTCCTCGCAGGGGACCGTAGTGTCCCCGGGCGGAGCCCCGGCGCCGCCCGGGAGCCGGGGTCCGTTGCCCCGGCGCGCGGGCGCCACTGATAAATTGTATGCACTTGAAACCATATGACTTTTATGCCATATGGTCTCGATGAAATGGAACGTTCTCCTTCATGCCGAGTTCCAACCCGAATTCGACGCGCTCGAACCTGCGGTGAAGGATGAATTGCTGGCCCGCCTGAAGGTGCTTGAGGCGTTCGGTCCGCAGCTGGGACGTCCGAACGTCGACACCCTGAACGGTTCGTCGTTCCACAACGTGAAGGAGTTGAGGTTTTAACTGGATGGAGTTTGGCGGTCATTTTCGATCCCAAGCGCAACGCAATCGTTTTGTGCGGGGGAGACAAGGAAAACGAGAACTCGGCCAAGTTCTACAAGCAACTGATAGAGACAGCCGACGCAAGATACGCAGTATATCTGAAGACTTTAAAACCGCAGAAGAACCGCAGGGCTTAAGACCATGAAGAACATCAACAAGATCATTCGCGCGCTTCCCGCCGAGCGGCGGGCAAAGATTTCGGCTCGTGCCGAGCAGCTGATCGGCCAGGAGGTGGCGCTTCAACATCTCCGGGTCGCTCGCCGTCTTACGCAGCAAAGCATCGCGAAGGTTCTTGGCGTTGGACAGGACAGCGTCTCTCGACTTGAGAGTCGGAGCGATATGCTTCTGTCCACACTACGAACTTATGTCGAAGCAATGGGCGGTTCACTCAAACTCGTTGCTGAATTTCCCGACGGCGTAGCGCTTCTTTCCGATCTGGGGCAAGTTGGAGAAGAGCCCATCCCGCTGCATAAACGGGAGCGGCAGGCGATTGGCAAAGCCGTTCGCAAACGAAAGAATATCTCTTTAGCTCACGCCGCGAAGTGAGACGTTCTTGCATTATGACCGCACGCAAAAATCACCCGCAGCTCCGGCAACGTGTTCAGGGACATCGGCGTCGCCAATCCCGAGCAGCATCTGCTGAAAGCGCAGGTGGTTCATGTCCTCGGCAAGCTGATTGCGCACAGCGGCATGACGCAAACGGCTGCGGCGCGCCTAATACTTTCCCCGCACCACCTTCCCGCCTTCGCAAGGCGGGCTTCCGCCTTCGCGCTTACGCGCTTCGGCGGACAAGCCGGCGCGGCGAGCGGTGCTAACGGCTAGTACTTGCCTTTGACCACCTTCTGCCGCTGCTCGCCCAGCCCCTGGATGCCCAGCGTCACCACGTCGCCCTCCTTGAGGAACTGCGGCGTCGGCTTCATGCCCAGCCCGACGCCCGGCGGCGTGCCGGTGATGATGATGTCGCCCGGCTCCATGACGAAAAACTGCGAGCAGTGCCACACCAGGAATTCGGCGCCGAAGATCATGGTCTTGGTGTTGCCGCGCTGGCGCTTCTCGCCGTTGACGTCGAGCCACATGTCGAGGTCCTGCACGTCCTTGATCTCGTCCTTGGTGACGAACCAGGGGCCGATCGGGCCGAAGGTCTCGCAGCCCTTGCCCTTGCCCCACTGGCCGCCGGAGCGCTCGATCTGGAAGCCGCGCTCGGAGACGTCGTTGCCGACGAAATAGCCGGCGATGTAGTCCTTGGCCTTCTCCTTGGCGATGTAGCGCGCGCGGCGGCCGATGACGATGCCGAGCTCCACCTCCCAGTCGAGCTTGTGCGAGTCCATGGGGATGATGGTGTCGTCGTTGGCGCCCACGATGCAGGAGGAGGGCTTGTTGAAGATGATCGGCTCCTTCGGGATCGGCATGCCGGCCTCGGCGGCGTGGTCGGAGTAGTTCAAGCCGATGGCGATGAAATTGCCGACATGGCCGACGCAGGGGCCGAGCCGCGGACGGCCGCCGACGACTTTGAGGCGCTTGATGTTGGCCTTGCGGATTTTGGTGAGGCCGCCGCTCGCCAGCATTTCGCCGTCGATGTCTTTGACCACGCGCGAGAGGTCGCGGATCTTGCCGTCGGCGTCGATGATGCCAGGCTTCTCGCGGCCGGGCGCGCCATAGCGGACGAGCTTCATGGGACAGGTCTCCTTGAGCGTGTTCTTTTTGTCCCTCTCCCGCGGGCGGGGGAGGGTGTCCGCCGCAGCGCGGGGACGCGCGAAGACGGACGGGTGGGGCAGGTCGGAACCGATCATGCGACGGCGGAGGGGGCGGGAGCAAGCGCGGCCTGCGCCGGCGGCGAGGATCCGCGGAACGCATCGGATGGGCGTCATGCCGCGACGCCCGGTGGGCGGCCAGGCCGGCCCGCCCCGACGCGGGCGCTTTTTTCGTTCGCGGGATTTATCCCAGGCAGGCCGCGACCCATGTCCCGGCGTTGTCCACAACGCGGCAAACCGCGCGTATCGGCGGCGTAAAAGTTCCACGGCAAATTGTGCTTTGCCGACGACACCCCGGGCGAAAACGTCCATCGCCGCGGGGCGGCGGGCGCGGCCTTCGTTGACCCTCGGCGCCGCGAGGACTAGTTTTAACGTGTCGACCATGTAAAAAGTGCCGCCCGAGCTGGAGGGTCGCCATGCACCGGCTGCTCGTCGCATTCCTCGCCGCAATCGCCTTCGCCGGTAGCGCGCTCGCCGCCGACATGCGGGCGCGCATGCCGGTCAAGGCGCCGATCATTGTGCCGCCCTACAATTGGACGGGGTTCTATGTCGGTCTCAACATCGGCGGCAGTTGGGGCAAACAGGACAACAACCTCGTAACCACCAGCGGCGGCGCCGTGCTGTCGAATTCCGCCAATCTCGACGGTGTCATCGGCGGCGGCCAGATCGGCTACAACTGGCAGGTCGACCAGTTGGTCTTCGGCTTCGAAGCCGATTTCCAGGGCTCCGGACAGAAGGGCGACGGCGATCCGATCTACACGCTTCCCGTCGGCGCGGTCTGCGGCCCGTTCGCCGTCGGCTGCTTCGGCGTCGGAACCCCGGGCGCCACGATCAGCTATACCGACAAGCTCGATTGGTTCGGCACGGTTCGCGCCCGTGTCGGCTGGGCGTTCGATCGCTGGCTGCCCTACGTCACCGGCGGCTGGGCCTATGGCCACGGCGAGATCAGCGGCACCACGGTCACCACCACGCCGACCACAACGGCGTTCAGCGCGACGCAGAACTACAGCGGCTGGACCGTCGGCGGCGGTCTGGAATGGGCGTTCCTGAATAACTGGAGCGCGAAGGTCGAATATCTTTATATCGACTTCGGCGACGGCCCGACGGTCGCGGTCAGCCCGAGTTTGAACATCGTCGGCGGCCGCATGACCGACAACATCGTCCGCGCCGGCGTGAATTATAAATTCTGACGCCGGACATTTCCGCCGCAGCCTGGGGTTGGCGCCGGCGCGCGGCGCCGCGCCTTGGTTAGCGGATACTTACGCAATTGCGCGTATTTTGAGACAGCGTTTCACCGCTCGATAAACCGGCTGGCGTAGATTTCCGCTGCAGGTCGGCCATCGGCGCGGCCGGCCGCGGAAGGGGGCACGTTCGGCGGAGAACGGTCATGGACGAAAAACGCAGGATTCTGCGTCAGCGGACTCTGAAGGCAGGCACCATCAACTTCAATCGCGCCGCCGGCATCGATTGCCGCGTGCGCAACCTGTCGCCCGGCGGCGCTTGCCTCGAAGTGGCGAGCCAACTCGGCATCCCCGACGATTTCGTGCTGGTGGTCGAAAGCGATCACCTGAAGCAGCCCTGCCACGTGGTCTGGCGCACCGCGACACGCATGGGTGTGGAATTCCGCAACGCAGCGTAAGTATCGGCGGCGCGCCCCGCGTGTGACGCTGACGCAACAACAAAAAATTTGTTGAACAATATCGCGCTCGACGCCCCGCAACGCGCGCGCGGGACGTTGTCCATCGCCTGAAGACCCGTCACCATAGCTCGCAAACGCGCCCATCAAAAAGGCGCAACACGCTGGGGGGCGACGTCATGATCTACCGCTGGGGGAGAATCTGTCTATTGGCCGGCGCCGCGAGCGGCGCGGTGATGATGGCGACGGCAGCAGCGAACGCCGGCGGTTTTGCCATTCGCGAACAGAGCGCCTACGGACAAGGAGCGTCCTACGCCGGCATCGCCGCCGGCGGCGCGCTGTCGTCGATGTTCTGGAATCCGGCGACGATGACGCAAATGCCGGGTATCCAGAGCGAGTTTGTGTTGTCCGGCATCCTTCCTTACTCGGCGAATAATCCGGCGACCGGCACGCTGCTCGCCTTCGGCGGCACAGGCAATATCGCGAACGCAACGCTGGTGCCGTCGGGCTATTTTTCGTTGCAGCTCAATCCGCAGCTCTGGCTCGGACTGTCGCTCAACGCGCCCTATGGTCTCACCGAGAGTTTCCCCGACCGGTGGGCCGGCCGCGACTACGCAGCGGGCGGATCGCATCTCACGACCTACAACGCCGCGCCCAGTTTGTCCTACGCGATCAACAACTGGATCAGCGTCGGCGTCGGCATCCAGTTCCAATACGCCGACGCCACCCTCACCAAAGGCATCGGCGCCACCGCCACCAACCAGGCCGCGATCTCCGGAACCGGCTGGGGCTACGGCTTTACCGCGGGCCTCACGTTGAGGCCGACCCCCGCCACCACGATCGGTATCGGTTACCGTTCGGCCGTCGACCAGAACATCAACGGCACGCTGGCGCTGCCAGGCGGCGCCGGCTTCAATGTGCCGTTTTCCACGCCGGGCTCGGTCAGCACCACGCTCGATCTGCCCGATGTCGTCAGTTTCGGCATCAGGCAGAAGCTGTCGGCGCAATGGACGATGATGGGCACCGTCGAGTGGTCCAACTGGAGCCGGATCGGCACCTCGGTGGTCACGCAGGCGAATGGCGCGCCAGCCCTGGTTCTCAACGGGTTGGGCGGCGGCATCGTAACCATCCCGTTCGAATACAAGGACGGCTGGTTCTTTTCGCTCGGCGCCGAGTACCAATGGAACGATCGGCTCGCGCTGCGCGCCGGCGTCGGTTACGAACAATCGCCGATCACCGACCAGGTGCGCATCCCCGTGCTGGCGGACGACGATCGCACTTGGCTGTCGATCGGTGCCACCTACAAACTGACCAGCGCGCTTTCCTTCGATTTCGCCTATTCGCACCTGTTCGTGAAAGACACGCCGATCAATGTCGTTGCCGGCAATCCGTCGTTCAACGGCACGGTCAGCTATACCGGCTCCGTCGACTCGCACATCGACATCGTCTCGGTGGCGCTCAAATATCGCTGGGATGAGCCGGCGCCGAAGACCAAGATGATCACGAAATAGCCGCTCGCCGGTTGCGGCGTGAAAAAGGCCGGCGGCGGCGACCTTCGCATTGGTGCGCGGTCAGAACGCGCCGTTGAACACGCCGCCGTCGATCAGCAGGTTCTGCCCGACAATATAGCCGGCCTGCGCCGAGCACAGGAAGGCGCAAGCCGCGCCGAACTCCGCCGGATTGCCGAAGCGCCTGGCCGGGATTGCCGCCATGCGCGCGGCGGCGACTTCGCCCACGCTCTTGCCGCTGGTCTCGGCGCCCTTGCTCAGCGTGCTCTGCAGGCGGTCGGTGTCGAACGCGCCGGGCAGCATGTTGTTGATGGTGACATTGTCGCCGGCGACCGAACGGGCAACGCCGGCCAGAAACGCGGTGAGGCCGGCGCGCGCGCCGGAGGAGAGATCAAGCCCGGCCAGCGGCATCTTTACCGAACCCGAGGTGATGTTGACGATGCGGCCGAACTTGCGCTGGCGCATCGGGTCGATCGCCCGCTGGATCAGCTCGATCGCCACGATCATGTTGGCGACGACGCCGTCGATCATTTGTTGCCGCGTGAGCCCGCGGAAGTCGCGCAAGGGCGGGCCGGCATTGTTGTTGACCAGGATGTCGGGCGAAGGGCAGGCGGCAAACAGCGCCGCCTGACCCTCCGCGGTCGCCACGTCGGCGGCGACCGCGGTGATCGTGGCGCCGGTTGCCTTGCGGATTTCCTCGGCGGTTGCCTCAAGCTTCTTGGCGTCGCGGCCGTTGACCACGACCTCGCAGCCGGCATCCGCCAGCGCGCGGGCGCAGGCCTTGCCGAGCCCGCGGCTCGAGGCGCAGACGATGGCCTTGCGGCCGGCAATTCCGAGATCCATGGGGCCCCCAACAAGAAAAGCGCGAGTGTAAGTGCTTCTTACCTCTCCCCGCAATGCGGGGAGAGGTCGCTCGCCTGAACGTGAGCGAAGGCGAGCGGGTGAGGGGCTGTGCATCGACCCCTCACCCGGCTCGCGCCTTGCGGCGCTCGCCACCCTCTCCCCGTGCAGAACGGGGAGAGGGAAGGAAGCCGTGTCGCCAGACTGTCGCACTCACTTGCTAGCCGGGTTGGAACGTTGGCCCACTGATTCGCGAGGAACCATGCTGCGCGATCCCGACAAACAGGTGATGGAAAAGGCCTATGCCCGCTGGGCGCCGATCTACGATGCGCTGTGCGGGCCGATCTTCCTCAACGGCCGGCGCGCCGCGGCGAGCGCCGCGCGCGAGGTCGGCGGGCGCATCCTCGAGATCGGCGTCGGCACCGGGCTCTCCTTCGACGATTACGACGACACCACCGAAATCACCGGCATCGACCTGTCGGAGCCGATGATCGCGCGGGCGCGGTCGCGCGCGGCCACCGGCCGCTATCCCCATGTCAAAGGCCTGGCGGTGATGGACGCGCACGAGCTGCGCTATCCGGACGCGACCTTTGACTGCGTCGTCGCGCAATTCGTCATCACGCTGGTCGAGAACCCGGAGCGCGTGCTGTCGGAATGCGCGCGCGTGGTGCGCCCGGGCGGGCAGATCATTCTCGTCAATCACCTCTATTCCGAACGCGGTTGGGCGGCGGCGGTCGAGCGCCTCCTGGCGCAGAAGGCGCGGGCGCTGGGCTTGCGTCCGGAGTTCCCGTTCCAGCGGCTCGCCGACTGGGCCTCACGCCACGGCGGCGCCGAGCTGATCGAGCGGCGCAAGGTTCCGCCGTTCGGCGTCTACACGCTGGTCCGGTTCCGCCGCGCGGAAACGCAGGTAGCAGCGGCATAATTATGGTTAACGAAAAGTAAAGAACACTGTCATAAAACCGAGACGCTCGCTTGCTATCGCCGTTGCATGAGCCTCAACAGAGCGACGATGGAATGACGGAAGCGCGACGCTATCGCGCGCTGTTCATCTCCGATGTGCATCTTGGCACGCGCGGCTGCCAGGCCGACAAGCTCCTCGATTTTCTCCGCTACCACGAAGCCGAGACCATCTATCTCGTCGGCGATATCGTCGATGGTTGGGCGCTGCGCTCGTCCTGGTATTGGCCGCAGGCGCACAATGACCTGGTGCAGAAGATCCTGCGCCAGGCGCGCAAGGGCGTGCGCGTCATCTATATCCCGGGCAACCACGACGAATTCCTGCGCGGCTATTACGGCACGCATTTCGGCGGCATCGAGGTTGTCGAGAACGCGATCCACGAGTCGGCCGACGGCAAGCGCTTTCTCGTCGTCCACGGCGACATCTTCGATCTGGTGGTGACGCAGGCGAAGTGGCTGGCGCTGCTCGGCGACAAGGCCTACGACTTCGCCATCACCGCCAACCGCCTGTTCAACGCCTTCCGCCGCATCTTCGGCGCGCCCTATTGGTCGCTGTCGAAATGGGCCAAGCACAAGGTCAAGAACGCGGTGAACTATATCGGCGCTTTCGAGAAGGCGCTGGCGACCGAGGCGCAGCATCACAAGGTCGACGGCGTCATCTGCGGCCACATCCACACGCCGGCCATCCACGACGATTTCGGCCTGCGCTACATCAATTGCGGCGACTGGGTGGAGAGCTGCACGGCGGTGGCCGAAGATCACGACGGCCGTTTCGAGATCATCACCTGGACGCAGGCGCGCCAGGATGTCGAGCCGCGCCCGGCGATCGTGCAGCCGAAAGCGGCGTGAAGGCCAGTGATCGAATTGTGCCTCGCCCAAATGCACAACGCGCTCCCT
>Ga0335085_10016590_pt1 | contig 10636 bp, 11 predicted proteins | sample Lox_Sample_45_FD_206712 | JGI IMG/M metagenome (GOLD analysis project Ga0335085, IMG submission 206712) | Soil microbial communities from Loxahatchee National Wildlife Refuge, Florida, United States - Lox_Sample_4.5 | ecosystem: Environmental > Terrestrial > Soil > Wetlands | place: USA...
GCTTCGAAATTGGATCCGCGGCCGGAAATCAGGATGCCGAGGCGCTTCACCGGTACTCCACGCGCGGGCGGCCGCGTTTCTGGAGGATCACTTCACCGATCTTCCACGGCTCTTCGCCGAGACGGCGGAGCAGCGCTTCGGCGCGGGCGGCGCCGCGCGCGGGAACAGCGAAGATCATGCCGGCGCCGAGGTTGAAGGTGCGGCGATAGTCGTCGGCCGGGATGTTGCCGATGCGGCGCAGAACTTCAAAGAGCGGCGGGATCTGCCAGGAGCCCGTGTCGACGGCGGCAGCGAGGCCTTTCGGCAGCATGCGGGGCGTGTTGTCGCTGATGCCGCCGCCGGTGATATGGGCGGCGCCGCGAAGCAGGCCTTCGGCCAGCAGCGCGCGGAGCGGTTTCAGGTAGCTGCGATGGACCGCGAGGAGCGCGTCGGCGACGGTCGCGCCCACTTCGGGCAGCAAGGTCTTGGGGCCGTAGCCGGCAACGTCGAACAGGAGTTTCCGCGCCAGGGAATAGCCGTTGGTGTGCAGGCCGGTGGAAGGCAGCGCGAGGAGCGCGTCACCCTCGCGGATTTTGGCTCCAGTAAGGAGTTCGGAACGCTCGGCTGCGCCGACGATAAAGCCGGCCAGATCGTATTCCGACTCGGCGTACATGCCGGGCATTTCGGCGGTTTCGCCACCGATCAACGCGCAGCCGTTGGCGCGGCAGCCGCGGGCGATGCCGGACACGACAGCGGCGGCCACGGGGGCGTCGAGCTTGCCAACGGCGAAGTAGTCCAGGAAGAAAAGGGGCATGGCGCCCTGCACCGCGATGTCGTTGACGCAGTGGTTGACCAGGTCTTCGCCCACGGTGTCGTGGCGGCCCGTCAGGAAGGCGATTTTAAGCTTGGTGCCGACGCCGTCTGCGGAGCTGACGAGCACCGGCCGGCGCAATCCATTGAGCTGGTACGATGCGCCGAAAGAGCCGATGTCACTGAGCACGCCACGAGTGAACGTCTGGCGCGCCATTTTCTTGATGGACGATACGGCGCGGTCGGCTTCGTCGATATCCACGCCGGCGTCGCGATAGCGGAGTTGCGTTTGCCGGGCCAAATTTCAGTGTAACCGGAAAAGGAGGAATGGCGACTTGAGCCACGGCTCTTATCGGTGTTCATCTGTGGCCCAAAACGTCTTAAGGTTTTCGAGCCGGAGGCGACCCGCAAGCGCCGGGTCGATGGCAAGTGCCGCCTCGGCAGGAACAACCAAAATAGGCCATAGATGAACACGGATAGACACAGATAAAACCAAATCAGATGATTCTTGGTTTAATTACGCCAATACCCAAGGGTTTCAGGTACTCGGTGAGGCGGTCGAACATACTGTCGTCCTCGTAAGTTCCTACGATCGCGCCCCCGGAGCCCGCGAAGTTGGCCGTGGCTCCGGCCTTGCGCGCGGTGTGGATCATTTCCAGATTGCCGCGATCGATTTTGTAAATGCGCGAGCGGAGGTCGAAGTTGGCGTCGATCAATTCGCCAAAGCGGCGGTAGTTCCGGCTGAAGAGGCATTCCCGACCTTCGGCGGCATAGCCTGCCCAGGTTTGCATGGCCGCCACCACTTCCGGATCGCCGCGCATCCAGCGTTCGCGTAAGTTCGAATGAAATACTTCGGTTCCTTCGCTCAGCGAGGTTCGCACGGCCACATACATTTTCGGCAGGAGCGCGGGGTCGAGATTCTCATAGTCGCCGTACCCCTGGCGTTCCATGATGGCTCGCGAGAAGTCCATATATACCAGGCCGTGATAAGCCTGGATGACCCGGTCCTGCAGGCCGGCCGGGACGCCGAGCTCGCGAGTTTCGGTCTCCAGGGCAAGGTTGGCCTGCACCGGAAGCGGAACTTCAATGCCGTAATATTGGGTCAGGGCGCGCAGCGATGCTGTGATGATGGCGCTCGATCCGCCCAGCCCCAGGCGTTGTGGAATGGTGGACTCGTATTCGAGTGTGAAATTGCGGTTCTCCAGTTCGATCCCATGCTCCCGGCAGTAATCCATGAAGCGCACGATTAGCGCCTGAATGATGCGGATTCCGCCGTAATAACCACGCCACCGAGTCGTGCGATAGAGGTCATCGATGCTCTCAAAGACCGGCAGATCGGCTTTGGAGGGTTTGATCTCGAGTCGGCCGCTGGGGTAGAGCAGGACGCGGGCGCGATAGTTCGACATCGCGAAGGAGAGAGTCTTGCCGAAGTAACCGTCGCTCGGGTTTCCTAATACCCCGGCACGGGCGTACCCGTAGGTTTCGATCATATTTTCTTTCGGTCGACGGAATCCAGCAGGATCGTGACCGGACCATCGTTTACAAGATGAATCTCCATCATCGCCTGAAAGACGCCGGTCTGCACCGGGACCGGTCCGCGGCGGGCCGCTGCGACGAAATACTCGTATAAGGTCTGAGCATGCTCCGGCGGCGCGGCCTGATCGAAGCTGGGGCGCCTGCCCTTGCGGCAATCGGCGTACAAAGTAAATTGGGAAACCACGAGCAAAGAGCCTCCGCAGTCTACAATGCTTCGATTCATCTTACGGTCTTCATCCGGGAAGATACGCAGGTTAAGCAGTTTATCCAAAAGATAATCGGCATCTTCCTGGGAATCTACCCGGGATATACCGAGCAGCGCCAGGATTCCGGGACCAATGGAACCGACTGTGTGCCCATTCACATCCACCCGTGCCGAGGCTACTCTTTGCAGGACAATTCGCATATCGTACAGTTAATAAAACTCTATCTATCTTGACACAATCATGTTATAGTTCCGAGAAAGGTGAATACAATGGCACGAGGCCGAAGCAGCGACGACCTGACCACGTTACAGATGGCTCTTGTGGGGTATCAGATCGAGCGAGAGAAGATCGAGGCGAAGATTCGCGAACTGCAGTCCACACTGAAAGGACGCCGCGGCATGATAGCTGCCTCCGGCGGGAAAGCTCCGGTTCGGCGTGAACTGAGCGCAGCCGCACGGGCGCGAATCGCCGCCGCGCAAAAGAAGCGCTGGGCGGAACATCGCAAGCAGAAGGCACAGGCTGCCAAGCTGAAGGTGCAGGCGGCGGGCTAACCCAGGGGGCCCCAGTTAAAACGCCGGACTAGTTCGTCCACGGCGCCTTCGGCCGCAATTGTGCCTTCGCGAAAGAACGCCGCTCGCGAAGACATGGCCTGCGCGAAGGGGATATCGTGGGTTACCAGGATCTTCGCCTGCGGCAGCCGCGCCAATAACTCGGCAAGCGAACGCTGACCAGGCGGATCGAGAAACGTCGTCGGCTCATCGAGCACCAGGATTTCCGGGTCCATCGCCAGAATCCCGGCTATCGCGACGCGCTTCTTCTCTCCGGCGCTCAAATGATACGGCGCTCTATCCGCCGCGGCTGCCATGCCGACGGTCTCGAGCGCTTTGCGCGCTCGAGCGGTGGCTTCGGCGGTGCTGAGCCCGTGGTTGAGCGGTCCGAAGGCAACGTCTTCGATCACGCTGGGCATGAATAACTGACTTTCCGAGTCCTGGAATACAAGACCGATGCGACGTCGGACCTCCGGCAGGTTCTTCCGGTTCACGGGAAAGCCGCACACCGTAACCTCTCCTTCGCCGGTCAGCAACCCGTTCAGATGGAGGACGAAAGTGGTCTTACCGCTGCCGTTGGCGCCCAATAAGGCTACGGTTTCGCCGCGGTGCAAGCAGAAATCGACGCCGCGTAGCGCCTCTGTGCCGTCGTCATAGCGGAAGCGCAGGCCGCGGACTTCGATGAGGGTGCCGGTCACACGGACCTCTCAATCACGATACGAATCAGGATCGGAACCAGCACCGCCAAGGTGCCGAACCACACATCGGCAGCGCTAAGGCGCAAGGATTCCAATGTGCGGAATTCACCGGAGAAGCCGCGCGCCAGCATCGAACGGTGGATATCCTCCGCTCGGCCGTAAGAGCGTGCGAATAGTGCCGCTACGGCTCCGCCCGCGGCTTGCAGACGCGAACGCCGGGTCGCATGGCCTGCTCCGGCGCCGCGCGAGAGTGCGGCTGCGCGCATATGTTGCGCTTCTTCGGAAATGACGAACAGATAGCGGTAGAGAAACTGAACCACCATCAAAAGAAAGCGCGGCGCGCCGAGGCGCTCCATGCCATGCAGCAGGACGGAAATTCGTGTTGTGGAGACCAGCAGAAGCACGGCGAAGGCGGAGAGGTAACTCTTGAGCAGAAGGGAGACAGCGCGCGCCGGATCACCGGAAATCCAACTCATTGCGGCGAACACCACGGTGAACGAAAGTACGATACCGGCCCGCAGCACCGCCGGACGGACGGGCAGCCGCGCGGCGAGCGTGACCCCGCAGAGGAGGACGAAGCACGCGGTGGCCAGCCACGGAAGCTGCCGGTGCGCGGTCGCGATGACGATTAGGAACGCCAGTGTGGCGAGCGCTTTGACGCGCGGGTCCCGGCGGTGCACGGCGCTTGTCCCGCGGCTCCAGCGCTCGAGGACGACGTGGTGCAAGTCAGGCGCTCCCGCGCCGCCGGGGCCCCCAGCCGGCCTGCCCCACGCCGGCTGGGGTGGGGCGGGCGACCAGCCGTCCGATGCCGAGGCACGCCGCGTAAATTAGGGCAAGACCGCCCAGTCCCGCGCCTGCTTTACTCAACCACGGGGCCGCAGCGGAGGCGGCCTCGTAGCGGGTGAGGCGCTCGATGCCGTCGGGAGCCGTCGAGGCGAACAGCACGCCCACCGCGCCGAGTAGGACCGCGACGAGCCCGAGCATACCCAGGGCCGGCGATCGCCCGGCCGCCGGTATGCGAACGAAATTCGGCTGGATGGCATCCAACCCCTGGACCACCGCCAGTGTGATGGCGCCTTCGAGGATCGCCGATACGGCGAACACCCCCATCGAGAGCACGAGCGCCGCGCGCGGCATCGGCACACCCGATACCAACAACTCGGAGAGAGCCAGAATGGCGCTGACCAGAACGGAAAGTGTGCCGCCGGCGAAGATGGCGAATTTCCGCCGTGGACCGGCGCCCCACAGATAGAACGGCAGATATCCGGCGAGCACACCGATAACCGCCATATTGAGTACGTTTGCTCCGAGCGCCAGCACGCCGCCGTCCTGAAAGACCAGTGACTGAATGGTCAGGATGGCGATCATGACGACGCTGGCCGGCGCCGGCCCGAGCGTGCAGGCGAGGAGAGTGCCGCCCACCAGATGGCTGCTGGTGCCCGCGCCGACTGGGAAATTGATCATTTGCGCCGCAAAAACGAATGCGCCCATGACTCCCAGCGCGGGCACGCGAGCGAGATCGAACGTGCGCTGCGCGCGCCGGATCACGACAGCCGCGGCCGGCGCCGCGACGGCATCGAGCGTGGCCCAGACTGGCGTCGACAGAAATCCGTCCGGTATATGCACGTTCCCCCCACGGTAGCACGATTGAAAAAATCGTGTGTGTGCTGATGTGCACGGGACGCGTTAAGCTATCACCCATGAGCGGCTTGAGCCGAATTGGCGTGGCGATCGACAGCGACCTGCTGGCCCGCTTCGACCGCCTGATCGCCCAACGGAAGTACACCAACCGGTCGGAGGCGTTTCGAGACCTCATCCGCGACGAACTGGTCGAGAAAGCCTGGCAATCGCCGGACAGCCAGGTAGTCGGGACGGTCACGCTGGTTTACGACCATCACGTGCGGATGCTCGGCGAAAAACTCACCGACATTCAACACGACCACCATCGGCTGATTCTTTCCACCATGCACGTCCACCTGGACCACGATAACTGCCTGGAAGTGCTGGTGGTGCGTGGGCGCTCCTCGGAGGTGCGCAAGGTCGCGGATTCGCTGATCAGCGCGAAGGGCGTCAAACACGGCCGCCTGACCATCACCACCACAGGGACGGACCTGAAATGATTGTCGGAACCGGCGTCGATCTGGCGGAGGTGCCGCGCATCCAGGCATCCATTGCGCGGTTCGGGCGGAAGTTCATTGAGCGTATTTTCACGCCCGGGGAGATTGCCTATGTGGAGCGCAAGGCCAACCGCTTCGAGCGGTACGCGGCGCGGTTCGCGGCGAAGGAAGCGGGAATGAAGGCCATTGGAACGGGCTGGCGCCGCGGCGTCCGGTGGCAGGATTTCGAGGTTGCCAATCTGCCCTCGGGAAAACCTACGCTGCGGTTTCATGGAGTGGCCGCGGAGTTCGCGCGGAAGTTAGGGGTAAAGAATGTGGCACTATCGTTGACCCATACCAAGGAGTATGGGATGGCGCATGTAATTTTGGAGGACTGAGATTAGATCCGCTGGCGCTCCTGGGCATGCCGGCTGGAAAGCCAGCATGGCAAGCTGAAAGCTTGCCCCACGGTTGTTACTCGACGGGTTCTTTTACGGCGCGGAGCTGGGCGTCTTCCAGGCGCCTGGCTTCCTGCCACGTGTAGATCATGCGGTGGACCACCGTGATATTGGACAGGATTGCGATCACCCAGAGCACCTGGCCCATGCGGTTGAACAGGGCGCCGATGATCACCAGCACCACACGCTCGGGGCGCTCCAGGAAGCCCACCTTGCACTTGGGAATCGAGTTTTCCGCGCGCGCCCGGCTGTAGCTCACCATCACGGAGCCGGTCATGACCACCGCGGTCAGAACGATGTAGAAGAAGCGGTTGATGGAGGCATAGTAGACCAGCAGCCCCATGAACAGGGCCAGGTCCGAATAGCGATCGAGGACCGAATCGAAGAAGCCGCCGAATCGCGTGACGCGGTCGGTGGCGCGCGCCACGCGGCCGTCCACCATGTCGAAGAGCCCGGCGCCGACCACCACCAGACCAGCCGCGACAAACTTGCCGCGCGCGAACATCCACGCGGCCACGATGTTGATTACCAGCCCGAGAAACGTCAGGACGTTCGGATGAATGCGGGAAAGCGCAAGCCAGCGCACGATCCGGTCGATCATCCAGCCGAAGATCTTCCCGATCAGGCTCGTGTACGTCATACCTTACTCGCCAGCGGCCTCATGGATGGTGGTGAGCTTGAGGATTTCGAGCTCCTTGAGCCCGCCGGGGCTCTGGACCTTCACGACGTCTCCTTCTTCCTTGCCGAGCAGCGCGCGCCCGATGGGCGACGTGGTCGAAATCTTGCCATTGGCGGCGTCGGCTTCCTCGCTGGTGACCAGCTTGTACGTCACCTCTTCGTCGCGCTTGGAATCGAGCACAACCACCGTCGATCCCAGTCCCACCTTGCCGTGCGGAATCTTGGTAAAGTCCACCATGGCCATTTCCGCGATCCGCTTCTTTAACTGGCCCAGCCGCGCGTTGACGAAGCCTTGCCGGTCCTTGGCGGCGTGATATTCCGCATTCTCGCTCAAATCGCCATGGGCCCGGGCCTTCAGGATCTCCTTGGGAAGTTCCACGTGAAGCTCGTATTCGAGCGCGGCAATCTCTTCCTGAAGCTTTTTCTTAATATCCATCGAAAGTGGGGGAACACCCCCGTCACATTATAGCGGACGGCTACCGTGTCTCCTCACTGTACCGGCAGGACGGATGCTTTGGAACTCACGCCGCCCATGGTGACCACCACCTGCGCGTTTCCGGCTGGGATGGCGGTGGGCACGGTCACATTGATCTGATACAGGCCCACAACGCCGGGCGTGAGCCCGGAGAACGCGACCTGCGCGTTCGCTCCGCCGATCGTGACCGTGGGGAAGGACGGCGTCTGCGACAGGTTCTGGGCGCTCGAAGGTTCGCCGGAACCGGGCGTATTGCTGACTGGACCCAGCCCGTTGACGAAGATCGCGATCGGTTGCCCGCGCACCGCGGAGTGGTTGGGGCCGATGACTGCGTAATTGGCATCTTCGGCCGCAGCTACGCCCGCGATTTCGAAGATACCGGGCGATGTCGGGGCCAGCGGCAAGGTGTAGACGGCGCTCTGCAGGCCGCCCATGGTGACCTTCATCTGCACCGAGCTCTGGCCCTGGAATTCCCACGGGATCTGGGCATTCACCTGTCCGGAGCTGACAAAGTGCAGATGGCCAGGCAGGCTGAGGCCGCCGCCATCGAAGCTGACGCTCACCTGCGAGAGCGATATGGGCAGCGAGGCCGTCGATTCCACCTGCAGTGCGTCGGAGAGAGCGGCGCCATAGATCGCGACATAGGAGCCGGGCGCCAGGCCCTGGCCGATTTGGCCGCTGGCTGCGTTCACCACGCCGTTAGCCGAGATGGCGGGATAGGCACGCGAGTAACCGTCGAACGGGACCGTGAAGTTACCTACGTGACCGTTGAAAAGGATCTCGCCGGCGGTCGATCCGACGTTGAAATTGATGCCCGCATCGCCGAGCCGGTCCGGCGACGTGTCGCCCACAGTGATCGTCGCATCGCCCATGTCTTTGGTGAACAGCAGTGAGGTGTTCTGCACCGGGACGCCGTAGGAGTCGATGACCCGCATGAAGGCGGGCCATCCGGTGTCGCCCAGGCCAGCCACGAAGAAGCCGTTGCGGATCACGAACGAATCGGCCGGAAGCCCGCTGCCTACCAGGTATTGATAGGGCACGCGCAACGTCTGCCCTGCGCTCTGGACTAGCACGAAGCCTTCGTACGATCCCGCGGCCGGACGGCTTCCGCTAAGCCGTACGGTGACATTGGCAGCGTTTGACTGGCCGGGTGCAATCGTAACGGAGGACGTTACAATCTGGACCAGCGAGTCCGGGTGGCTCAACGTGATCGTAAAGGGCGCCGAAGCGCTACCGGTATTCGTGATCTTCAGGTTGCGGCTGATGGAGGCAGTCGTCGATGTGATGGGGCCGAACGATATGGTGGCCGGCTCGATGGTAGCCGTCACGCCGACCGCATCGCCGGCGCTGAGCTGTCCCGCGCCCATCGCGTTGACGCTGGCTGTCACGCCGCCGTCGGTAACGTCCTTCGCCGTGTTCACTACCGCCGATTTGAGCTGGCCCGGCGTGAAGCCCGGGTTCTTCTGCTTTACGAGCGCCACGGCGCCGGCCACGAACGGCACGGAGAAACTGGTGCCGGTGACGGCCGTGTAGCCGGTGGCGTTGTAGGCGTCGCCGCTGGGGTCGAGCTTCTGGGTGGCGGTGTAGATGTCCGCGCCCGGTGCTACGATTTCCGGCTTCACCACCGTGGTCGGCGTAATGCCGAAGTTGCCGGGCGAGGGGCCGCGCGAGGATGCGGGCCACATCACGCTGGACGTGGTGTCCGACGGAGTGAACGCCGGGTCCAGCGTGGCGGTGACCTTCGAGTTCGAGCTGAGAAACGCCTTCAGCGCGACACCGTCGGTGTTACCGAGGAGGATCGCCGGGATGCCGGTGTTCGGTTCGGACGGCGCTCCGGAGACCGTTTGCCCGTTCGACTCATACAGGACCACGGCGATAGCGCCGGCGCTCTGCGCGTTGTTGATCTTGTCGCTGTAGAAGCAGGTGCCTTTGCCAATGAAAGCGATGGCACCTGCCAGTGACCCGGCCGGCAGCGCCGTGCACGCCAGGCCGTCGTTGCCGGTCGTGCTCACGTCCACGAGATTGCCGCTGATCGGCGCTTGCGGTTTGGGTCCGTCGCCGAAGAGGCCCTGGATGTTGCCAAAACCATTCACCCGAACTGTCTGATACTCCCGGTGCGCGTTCATGGTGGCCCCCACCGTGATTGCCGACGGCGCCACGCCCGGGCTTTCGATGGTCATGAGCGTATGGCTCTGGAAACCGCTGTTCCCGTCGTTGCCGGCAGGAACCACCACCACCGTGCCCGCGGCCACTGCAGCTTCCACGGCCTGGGAGAGCGTGTCACACTGGCCGCCGCAGCCACCGGGGCTGTTGTCGAGGTCGAGGGGGCCGTACCAGGCGGTGTCGCTTTCGCTCAGCGACATGGTGACGACATCCATGCCGTCCGTTACTGCGTCTTCCAGCGCCTGAATCACCGCAGAGAACAGGGGGTAATCGATGACGCCAGGCGAGCCGGCGACCTTGTAATTCCCGAGGAAAGCTCCGGGCGCCACGCCCTGAATGGTGGCGGCGGGCGCGGCGACCTGGCCGCCCGCGGCGATCATGGCGATGGCCGTGCCGTGGCCGACGTGGTCGCGGGGCGAGTAATCGTCCGGCAGGGAGGTCACGGCGGGGTTGCTCGGATCAGCGTAATAGCCCACGGCGCTCAGCGCGACGTAGCTACGGGCCACGATCACCTTGTTGTTCGTGTAGTTGGCGTCGCCTTTCGGGAAGCCGGCGGGCGGCTTCAGCGATGAGCTCTGAAAGGCAGGGTGGTTGATGTCGATTCCGGAATCGATGATGCCGATCTTGATGCCCGCGCCGGCATTGGCCGCGCCGCCGAGGGCGCTCCAGGCTGCGGGGACGTTGGTCAGGTTGACCGCGCGGTCCAGGTCCAGTTTCAGCCGCGGAGCCGGAGTGACTCGGGCTACTCCGGGAATCGCGCTCAGCCCTGCCACGTCGGCCGGGGTGGCCATCACGAACACGGCGTTGACCAGCAACTGGTTGGCGCCGGTGATGCGGAACTTCCGCCGCTGGAGTTCGGCCTTGACGGCGCTCTGAGCCTGGCGGATGGTTTGTAACTGAGCTTGCGCGGCAGGGGTGGAGAGAGCGGTGCGCGGTTGGGCCTTTCGAGCTACCGGCTCATCCTGGAGGACGACTGCATACTCGGCCAG
>Ga0335085_10016592_pt1 | contig 10635 bp, 10 predicted proteins | sample Lox_Sample_45_FD_206712 | JGI IMG/M metagenome (GOLD analysis project Ga0335085, IMG submission 206712) | Soil microbial communities from Loxahatchee National Wildlife Refuge, Florida, United States - Lox_Sample_4.5 | ecosystem: Environmental > Terrestrial > Soil > Wetlands | place: USA...
GGCCTACGCCATGTGGACGGGAATCGGCGCGGCCGGGGCGGCAGCGATCGGCATGGCCTTCCTCGGGGACGCGGTATCCACCCTGAAGCTGGTGTCGATCGGGCTGATCCTGGCCGGAGTGATCGGCCTCAACCTGTCCGGGGTCACACCCTGATGAGCCACCGGGGTCCGGACCGCCGGATCCGCCGGGGTGCGGACCGCCGGATCCGCCGGGGTCCGGGCCGCCCGGCCGGCCGGGCGGGCGGGAAGCCCGCCGGATCCGCCGGGCCCCCTCGATCAGGCCGCTGATGACGAGCGTGGCGCCGAGCGAGACGAGAAACCCGGCCCAGGGCTTGCCTTCGAACGCGGCGCCGCCGAGGCGGCCGATGTAGAACGAGTAGAGAGCCCAGATGATCGCGGCCACTGCGGTCGCGGCGATGAACCGCCGACGTGAATAGCCGATCAGGCCGCAGCTCAGGGTGACGGCGGTCCGGCCGCCGGGGATGAAACGGCAGACGATGATGAGCTGCATCCCGAACCGCGCCAGGGACCGCTCGGCCCAGGCTCGCTGCCGCGCGCCCTTTCCGGTGGCGAAGAACCGGCGTTCGACGTGCGGCCCGAAGCGGTGGCCGAGGAAGTAGCTGAGGTTGTCGCCGAGGAACGCGCCCGCCGCGGCGCACGCCACCAGGAGCGCGATACGGGGATCGGTACTTCCCGCCGTCGCGACGCCGAGCGCGATGATGACCGTCTCACTGGGCAGCACGGGGAGAATCGCGTCCAGGGCGGGGAGGACGACCGCGATGGCGTACGAAATCACGGACCCGGTGTGCAGGCTCGTCAGCGCGCTCACTCGCGCACCGGCTCGTTCGGCTGATCCATCCGGCGTGGCCGGGCATGATCGCGCCACAGGCTGGCCGTGACGGCACCACCCGCGACGACGGCGATCACGAGGCTGGGCGGCACGGCGAAGATGGTGAGCGTGACCGCCCAGGCCCAGATCACCGCGACGCCGGGCGGCGTGCGGCTTCGGCGGGTGGCTGCGGTAGGGCCGGGGCGTCGCAGCGCGCGCAGTACCGGGTCTCAGGCAGCACCGTGAGCAGCCCGGCCGGGATCGCCGCTCCGCACTGCTCGCAGCGGCCGAAGCTCCCGGCGGCCAGCCGGGCCAGCGCCTCTTCGGTGTCCGCCAGTTTCCGGCGGGCCGCGACCGTGGCGTCGAGCAGTCGCTCCACCTCGTGCTGGCCCGCCGCGACGGTGGCGTCGAGCAGTCGCTCCACCTCGTGCTGGCCCGCCGCGACGCGGCCATCCGGGGCGGCCGCGGCCGCCCCGTGATAGGCCAGCGACAGTCTGGTGACCTCGTGCAGCCGGGCCCGCCAGCGGGCCTCAAGCACCGCCCGCCAGTACGGGGCGCGCACCGCTGCGCGCGACGCCGGGGCTACCGCCGCCGGGTTGATGAGTTCTTCTCGGGGCATTGTGTGTCCTGTGGGTCGCGATGGCCGGCCGGTACCTGATCCGCCGGTCCGTGCCGCGGCTCGGCGCGGCGTGAACGCAGCAGCCGGATGCACACGGCGGAGAGGACCACACCGAAGAAGACCCACGGTGCCGCCGCGATCAGATCAATGCCGGTCATCCGCGCTGTCCTTGCTGCCGGTGTGCTGTCCTGGTCAGTGCACCCGGTGCCGGTGACCGGCTGGTGGAATTGACATGGTGACGATGTGGAGATGCTGGGCCGGGCCGACACGGCCGCGGCGGTTACTGGCCGGCCGGGGGCCGCGGCGGTGACCATGGAGACGCCCGGGCACGCCGGGTGCGGCAGGCGCGAGGGCAGGTGAACGGCGGTGACAACGGTGCTGGTCGTTGAGGATGAACGCAAGCTGCGGGACTTCGTCCGGTCCTACCTCGAGCGGGCCGGCTTCACCGTGCTGTCGACCGGTTCGGGTGCCGAGGCGATCACCCTGGCGGCGGAGGCCGCCCCGGACCTGGTCGTGCTGGATCTCGGGCTGCCGGACGTGCCCGGCGAGACCGTGGCCCGCGAGCTCCGCGCCGCCGCGGCCACGCCGATCTTGATGCTGACGGCCAAGAGCGCCGAGGAAGACCGGATCCGCGGCCTGGAGCTGGGCGCCGACGACTACGTGACCAAGCCGTTCAGCCCGCGGGAGCTGGTCCTGCGGGTTCAGGCGATCCTGCGGCGCGGCGGGCCGGCCGCCGAACAGGGCGTGGCCAGTTATGGGGGCGGCGCGCTGGTGATCGATGAGCCGCAGCGCCTGGTCACGGTGCGCGGCGGGACCGTCAGCCTCACCCCGACCGAATGGGGCGTCCTGGTGGCGCTGGCAGGAGTCCCGGGCCGGGTGTACTCGCGGTTCGAGCTGATCAACCGGGTCCGGGGGTATGAGTTCGAGGGGTACGAGCGCACCGTCGACTCGCACGTGAAGAACCTGCGCCGCAAGATCGAGAGCGATCCGGGCCAGCCCCAGATCGTGCAGACCGTCCTGGGCGGCGGCTACCGGCTGGGCCTGGCCCGCGATGACTGACCAGGCCAGCCTGCCGGACCCGCCGGGCATGCCGGCCCGCGGCGACACGCTCGGCCTGCGGCTCGCCCTGGCGTTCCTGGCGGTCGCGCTGGCCGCGGTCGCGCTGCTCGCCGGGCTGACCGCGGCGTTCAGCGCCGCGGACGTCTCGGCCCTGGCGAGCCGGCAGCGCACGGAACTGACCGGCGCGGTCGCGGTGGCCGCCGGGGCGGCCTGGAGCCGGGGCGGTAGCTGGTCTTCGGCCGACCTCTCCCCGGTGCTGGACCTGGCCACGCGTATCGGCGCGGACGTATCGGTACGCGACCAGGCTGGTCACACGGTCACGTCCTCGCCCGGCTTCCGCGCGGACGCCGGCCCGCAGTCGAGTGCACCCATCGTGGTCCGGGGCCAGCGGATCGGCGTGGCACTGCTCCGGTCCACCGGCTCCGGCCTGGGCGCCGCCGACCGGGTCCTGCAGACCGCGCTGCTCCGGGCCATCGCCGGCGCGGCCGGCCTCGCAGCCCTGCTGGCCCTGCTGACCGGGCTCGCCGTCGCCCGGCGGATCACCCGTCCGGTCACCCAGCTGATCGCGGTGACGCGGGCGATGGCCGACGGCGACCGCACGGCCCGGGCGGGCCAGATCCGTGCCGCCGGCGAGCTGCGCGAGCTGGCGACCGCCTTCGATCAGATGGCCGGCACGATGGACCGGCAGGAGCAGCTCCGCCGGGACCTGGTCGCGGACGTCGCCCACGAGCTGCGCACCCCGATCGCGGTGCTGCAGGCGGGCCACGAGGCGCTGCTGGACGGGGTGGCCGACCCCACGCCGGCCGAGCTGACCTCGCTGCGCGATGAGGTGCTGCGGCTGGCGCGCATGGTCAGTGACCTGCAGACGCTGGCCGCGGCGGACGCCGCCGCCCTGCATCTGGCCCTGCAGCGCAGTGACCTGGCCGACCTGGCGTCCAGCGCCGCCGACAGCCTGGCGCGACGATTCGAGGCGGCCGGGATCACCCTGACGCAGCGGCTGTCCGCGGCGCCGGTTCTCGCCGACCCGCACTGGCTGCATCAGGTGATCACCAACCTGCTCACCAACGCGCTGAAGTTCACCCCGGCCGGCGGTCGCGTCACCGTCGTCACCCGGCAGGACGGCCCGGACGCGGTGCTGCAGGTCACCGACACCGGCGCCGGCATCCCCGCCGATGACCTGCCGCACATCTTCGACCGGTTCTGGCGTGGTCGGCAGGCGGGCCAGATCTCCGGCAGCGGGATCGGCCTGACGATCGCCGCCGAGCTGGCCCGGGCGCACGGCGGCCGGCTGACCGCCAGCAGCGAGCCCGCCCACGGCACGCAGCTGACCCTCATCCTGCCCGGCGCGATCCCGGCCACCGCAGCCGGGCACGTGATGCGCTCGTTACCGGGCCGAACGGTACTGGCCGGGAGTGGCTCCGACCCGGCGTCAGCTGGGCGCGCGCTCGAAGACGTAGAGGTGATTGAGGCCCAGCTGGAACCTGCGGTGCTTGCGCCGCCGCCATAGCGGGGCGGTGAAGATGATGTCAAGGTCACCTGGCCGGAACCCGTGGTGCTGGTGCGCCTCGATCCCGGCGATCAGGTGCAGCCGCATGAGAACGTGCAGCAGCATGTCGACCGCCGGGGACGGCACCGTGATGACAAAGACCCCGTTCGGGGCCAGCAGCTGAGCCAGTTCCTTGGCCCAGGTCCACAGCTCGGGCTCGGGCACGTGCTCGACGACGGCCAGCGCGGTGGCCGCATCGAACGTCCCCTCGGCCCGCGTCGGCAGGTCGACGGGGAAGAACCCCTTCACCAGCGTTACCCCGGGGAGCGCGGGCGCCGGAATCAGCTCCGGATCGATGCCGACCCCGCTCGCGCCGGTGAGCCGGAACACCGTCCCGTCGTGCGTGCCGATGTCCAGCAGCCGGGGAGCCGGCGGCAGCTCGCGTAGTGCCATCCGGATCCGCCACCGTTGCAGAAGCTGGTCCAACCAGGTCATCCGGGGTGCGGGCACGGGCCCGTTGCGGTCAGGCACTGATGACGCACGCAGAGTTCATGGCAGGCCTTCCAGAACCTTCGAATCACGGAATGGGATGTCCCCGATCACCGCGGGGCCGTTGCGGGCCGCGCTGATGATCAGATCCAAGAATCCACTGCGGGACCTCTGAGTAACAAAGCCGCAAAATATCACAGGCCCCCGCTGTCCCGAAATCGCAGTCGCTCGGCTCACGGTTCGCCGCGCGCCCCAGCACGGCACCGCCGGGCATCCTCGCTGGTCAGCAGCGTCAATGGGCGGGCCCGAGAGTAACGGTCAGCAGGCTCGGGCTGCCGCTGGACACGGCGCCTGACTGGGCAGCCCCGCCGGTCGGCGCGACATCGTCGTAGGGAAAGCATAGCCGCGGTGATCGAGCGTGGGTGGCGTGCGCGATGCGCGCGTAATGGCTAGCCGTGGCGCGGCCGCCGCACCTGGCCGGTGTTCAGCTTTGTGAGGAAGTGCTTCCGCCGGGCCGAGTAGGCGACGTAAAGGCCCCGCTCCGGTAACGGCCAGCCGGGCGGTGATCACGACCGCCCGCCCGCCGGGATGACTCATCGCGGTCGCGGTGAGGTCGACTGACTGCCGGTTACCCGACTGGGATCTCCGCACGCCGAGGGCGTACTTCAGGACCCCGTGGGCGATGACGCCGTAGCGAACGGCGGGGGCCAGCGCGGCCACCCGGGTGCTGGCTTTGCGGCCATCGGCACCGGGGAAGCGGTATGCGGCCGCGGACACGACCGGTGCCTTTAGCGGCGCAAAGCAGACAAAGTTCCCCCGCATTCCCCAAGGGACCGGGAGCCGATGCGGCCCCGTCATGGCGCCAGAATTCGCCGGCCTGGAACGATGGGGCCATGAATCCGCCGGAACTGATCCGCTCAGCCGAGGGCAGGGGAGTGGCGACGTCCTACTCCTCATCGCCGGGCCACGAAGTCACTGTGTCGGCCGAGACGATCGAGGCGATCCTCGCCGCTCTCGGCGCCCCCCCGGCGGCCGCGCCGCCGGCGGCCGGCGCGGAGCTGGGCCGCCTGGCCGCGCCGGTTCCGGGCGGCCGCTCCTGGGGCCTGACCATCCAGCTCTACGCGATCCGTTCCCGTGCGTCCTGGGGGCACGGAGACTTCCGCGACCTGGCCGACCTGGCGTCCTGGAGCGCGCGGGACCTGGGCGCGGGGTTCGTGCTCATCAACCCGCTGCACGCCGCCGAGCCGGTGCCCCCGGTGAGCACCTCCCCGTACCTGCCGATGAGCAGGCGGTTCATCAGCCCGCTCTATCTGAGGATCGAGGACATCGCGGAATATTCCGCCCTCGACGACCGTGAGCGCGGTCATATCGCGGCGCTCGCCAAGCCGCTGAAGGCCGCGAACGACGCCGGCTCCCTGCTGGATCGCGACGCGGTCTGGGCCGCGAAGCGGGCCGCGCTGAAGATCTTGCACCAGGTGCCGATGAGCCCGCGGCGCGCCGCCGAGTACCGCGCCTACCGTGAACGTGAGGGGCAGGCGCTGACGGACTGGGCCACGTGGTGCGTGCTGGCCGAGGTTCACGGTCCGGACTGGCGGGCCTGGCCCGCAGCGCTCGCGCGGCCCGGAGCCGAGGTGGTGGCCATGGAGCGCAGCCGGCTGGCCCGGGAGGCTGACTTCCACGTCTGGCTGCAGTGGCTCGCCGACGGTCAGCTGGCCGCGGCGCAGGATGCCGCGCGGGCCGCCGGCATGGATATCGGGATCATCCAGGACCTGGCGGTCGGCGGCCACCCCGGCGGCGCGGATGCCTGGTCCGATCAGGACCTGGTCGTCTCGGGTGTCACCGTCGGCGCGCCGCCCGACGAGTTCAACCAGCGCGGCCAGGACTGGGGATCGCAGCCGTGGCATCCCGAGCGGCTGGCCGAACGGCGGTACCAGCCGCTCGCCGGCCTGATCACGGCGGCGGTGCGGCACGCCGGGGCGCTGCGGATGGATCATGTGATGGGCCTGTGCCGGCTGTGGTGGGTGCCCCCGGGCATGACCCCGGACCGGGGAACGTACGTCCGTTACGATCACGTGGCGACCGTAGGGGTCCTGGCGCGTGCGGCGATTCAGGCCGGCGTGCTGGCGATCGGGGAGGATCTCGGCACCGTCGACCCATGGATCCGCGACTACCTGGCCGCCCACGGCGTTCTCGGCACGTCCATGCTCTGGTTCGAGCGCCGCGGCGACGGCACGCCGCTGCCGCCGGGGGAGTGGCGGCGCAACAGCCTGGCCACCATCGGCACGCACGACATGCCGCCGGCCACCGCCTTCCTCACCGGCGAGCATGTCGGGCTCCGGGCTGGCCTGGGGGTGCTGACCCGTCCCGTGGAAGCCGAACGGGCCGAGGCGGATGCGGCACGGTCGGCGTGGCGTGCCGCCCTGGCGGCGGAGGGGCTGCTCCCGGCGGGCGGACATCCCTCTCTCCCCGATCAGGTGGTCGCCCTGTACGCCTACCTGGCCCGCACGCCGTCCGTACTGATCGGGGTCTCGCTCGCTGACGCGGTCGGCCAGCGGCAGCCGCAGAACGTGCCCGGGACGATGAAGGAGTACCCGAACTGGCGGATCCCGCTGGCCGACGGCGAGGACAAGCCGGTGCTCCTCGAAGATCTCGGCACCCATCCGGGTGTCCGGGCCATCGCGGACGCGGTCCGCGTCCGTCGGCCGGTCGGCGGACGCGGAACGTGACCGGCAGCGGGTACCACGCTGGGCCGGGGCGTGCTGCACCAGCAGGCGGCGGCATCCCAGTTCGGCCTCACCCGCGACTTCACCGCGACGATCAGTGTTCTACCCGCCCGTTCTGTCACATTCGCCGCAACAGCACCGCAAATCCCCGAGCCGAAGCCGCAGCATGAGCGCGGCCACGGCGGGCATCGCCGGATCTGCGGGCAGGAAGGGCGGACGGCCGTGACCGACGGGGATCGCGGTGACGCTGGCCTGCGGTACCGCCAGATGGTCGAGAACCTGCGGCGGCGGCATCCGGACTGGATGATCATGTACGGCACGTACAGCCAGATGTTCTGGGCTTTCCCGCTGTTCACCACGCGTCCCGGGAACTACGTCGGGGCCGCGGACCCGGCGGAGCTGGACCGCCAGATGAGCGCGGCCGAGGCGAGCCTGGGCTGGCCGTGAGCCGGACCGGCATCCCCGCCCAGCCGGGGGCGAGCTTTGCGCCTACAGGTGCCAACGCATGGACTCCGGTACACGTATCAGACGCCATCGCGTGTCCCCCGGTCGGCCTCAGTGGCGGCACCATGCGGGAGCTGGAAGCGTACGGCAGCAGAGCCGGGGCGCGCCGCGGTCAGGGGATGCCCGAGATCCGGTCCCCGACGCGCGCCAGCGGGGACGTCCGCGCGGAGCCGCCTGCCTCGGCGTGGTCAGCCGCCCGGTACAGTGCGTAGAGGCCGTGCACGCCCGCCCAGCGCAACGGTTCCGGTTCCCAGCGGTGCGTGCGGTGGCCCACCCACGGCAGCACGGTCCGGGCGGTCGGGCGGCCCGCGACCAGGTCGGCCAGCGTGTGCCCGGCCAGGTTGGAGGCTGCGACCCCGTGGCCGGTGTATCCCCCGGCCCAGCCCAGCCCGGACGCCGGGTCGGCCGTGACCGTCGCGCACCAGTCGCGGGGCACACCCAGGACGCCGCACCAGGCGTGATCGATGCGGGAGCGGGCGGCGGCCGGGAACAGCGTCCGCAGGACGTGGCCCAGGGTGCCGATGGCCGCGGGCTGCGTCATGCCCCGGTGGTCGATGCCGGACGCGAACCGGTAAGGGACACCGCGGCCGCCGATCGCGATCCGGCCGTCGGCGGTCCGCTGGGCGTACGCGTACACGTGCGCGCTGTCGCCGATCGTCTCGTACCCCGTCCAGCCGATTTCCCGCCACGCGCCGTCATCCAGCGGCTCGGTCACGATCACGGAACTGTTCATCGGCAGCAGCTGCCGGCGCTGACCGGGCAGCCGGGCGGTGAACCCCTCCGTGGCGCGCACCACAAAGCGCGCCGTGACGTCGCCGAACACCGTGCACGCCCGGGCCATGTCCGGACCTGGGCGGCCCGTCCGCCGCGCGGTGGGGCGCGGGACGATCCGGGTTACCGGGGTCGCCTCGTAGATCTCGACGCCGGCCCGCTCGACCGCACGGGCGAGACCGGTGACGAGCTTGGCAGGCTGGATTCGCGCGCAGTGCGGGGAATACAGCGCGCCGAGGCCGCCGGCGATGCGGACGCGCCCGGCCAGCTCGGCCGCGCCGAGGTACCGGACGTCCTCCTCGCCCAGGCCCCAGTCCCGGCCGGCCGCCAGCTCGGCGCGCAGCCGCTCATGCTGGGCGGGCGTGGTCGCCACCGCCAGCTCGCCGCCCTTGACCAGATCGGCGTCGATGCCCTCCGCGGCGCAGACCCGGGCGACCTCGTCCACCGTCTGCCGGAGCTGGCGCTGCAGGTCGAGTACACCGTCCCGGCCGCCCGCGCCGCGCGCGTAACGGTCCCGCGAGCCCGGCAGCGCGCTCGTCAGCCAGCCGCCGTTGCGGCCGGACGCGCCGAAACCGGCGAACGCGGCCTCCAGCACCACGATCCGCAGCGACGGCTCCGCCTGCTTCAGGTAGTAGGCGGTCCACAGCCCGGTAAACCCGGCTCCGACGATGCACACGTCGGCGCTCGTCGGCCCCGGCAGGGACGGGCGCCGCGGCGGGAAGCCACCGCGGGCGCGCCACCAGAAGGACACGTCGCCGTTGTGCTCCGCCGTCAGCAACTTGGTGTCACCGTCAGCTGCGTCCATAGCCTGTACAAACTTAGCCCAGGCCCAGCTGGGACGGCACCGGCGCCGGCAGGCCGGACGGCGACGGCACCGGCGCGCGCCTGCGCGCAGACTCACGCCGATTCGCCGCAAATGGCCGACCCGTCGCCGTGGGCGTAACGGTCCGGACAGAACGGGAATAGTGCGCTTCCGGGGCGACTTCGGCGCCTTTAGCCGGACCGGCTGAGCCGGCCCGCGCCGGAGTTAGTAGCGTCGAGGTATGCGACTTGGGGTGCTCGACGTAGGTTCCAATACGGTTCACCTTCTCGTCGTGGACGCATACCCGGGCGCGCGCCCCCTCCCGGCGTTCTCGCACAAGGCCGACCTTCACCTCGCTGACCATCTCGAAGACGGCGGACGGATCTCCGTGAAGGGCGAAGAACTGCTGGGCGCCTTCGTGGCCGAGGCCATCCGGATCGCGGAGGACAAGGGCGTCGAGGATTTCATCGGATTCGCCACCTCCGCGGTCCGCGATGCGGTCAACGGGGAGGCCGTACTCACCCGGATCACGAAGCAGACCGACGTGCGGGTCACGGTGCTGGCCGGGGAGGACGAAGCCCGCCTGACGTTTCTCGCCGCGCGTCGCTGGTTCGGCTGGTCGTCGGGGCGGCTGCTGGTCCTGGACATCGGCGGCGGATCACTGGAGATCGCATCCGGCATCGATGAGGATCCGGATGTCGCGGTATCCCTGCCGCTCGGCGCGGGCCGGCTGACCCGGGACTGGCTCCGCGCGGACCCGCCGACCGCCGAGCAGACACGGGACCTGCGTAAGCACGTACGCACCGAAATAGCCCGGACCGTCGGCGGCATCATGCGCCATGGCGGGCCCGATCGTGCGGTCGCCACCTCGAAAACATTCCGCCAGCTGGCCAGGATCGCGGGCGCCGCGCCGTCCAGTGAGGGGCATTACGTGCGGCGGGTCCTGCGCAGCGCGGACGCGACCACCTGGGCGGCCCGGCTGCCCACGATGACGCTGGCGGAACGGACCAAGCTGCAGGGTGTCTCGGCGAACCGGGCCCCGCAGCTGTCCGCCGGGGTCATCGTGGCCGACGCCGCGATGGATCTGTTCGGCGTTCCCGAACTGGTGATCTGCCCCTGGGCGCTGCGTGAGGGCGTGATTCTCCGCCGCCTCGACCTGCTCTCGTAGCAGGCCCGGTCCCCGTCAGGCCCGGTCTCCCGTCAGCCGGCTCAGTCAGCAGGCCGCCCGGTCATGCGGCAGCCCCCGCGCGGTCAGCAGAAGCCCCGGTCATGCTCCGCGGGGCCTGGCCGGGGAAATATCCCCGGCCAGGCCCCGCGGAGCGCTCTGTCTAGTGCTGACGCTGCTCCCGGACG
>Ga0335085_10016593_pt1 | contig 10635 bp, 7 predicted proteins | sample Lox_Sample_45_FD_206712 | JGI IMG/M metagenome (GOLD analysis project Ga0335085, IMG submission 206712) | Soil microbial communities from Loxahatchee National Wildlife Refuge, Florida, United States - Lox_Sample_4.5 | ecosystem: Environmental > Terrestrial > Soil > Wetlands | place: USA: Florida...
TGCGTGCGAAGCGCTTCTCCGCGCGCGAACTCACCACCGCGTTTCTCGATGCGATCGAGCGGCTGAACCCGCGCCTGAACGCGTTCCTGACCGTCACCGCCGACCGCGCCCTGCAACAGGCCGATGCCGCCGATGCCGAGCTCGCGCGAGGTGCAGGAAAAAACCTCACGGGCATACCGCTCGCGATCAAGGACCTGTTCTGCACCGAAGGCGTGCGCACCACCGCGGGCAGCAAAATCCTGGAGCATTTCGTCCCGCCATACGAAAGCACGGTGAGCAAGAACCTGCTGCGCGACGGCGCGATTTTCCTCGGCAAGACCAGCATGGACGAGTTCGCCATGGGCTCGTCGAACATGACCTCCGCGTTCGGGCCGGTGACGAACCCGTGGACGCGCCACGGCGACAACCGGCCGCTGGTGCCGGGCGGCTCGTCGGGCGGATCGGCGGCGGCGGTCGCGGCACGGCTCGCGCTCGGCGCCACCGGCACCGATACTGGCGGGTCGATCCGCCAGCCCGCCAGCTTCTGCGGCATCGCCGGCATCAAGCCGACGTATGGCCGCTGCAGCCGCTGGGGGATCGTGGCGTTCGCGTCGTCGCTGGACCAGGCGGGACCGGTGGCGCAGACGGTGGAGGACTGCGCGATCCTGCTAAGGTCGATGGCGGGCCACGACCCGAAAGATTCGACCAGCGCCGATCGCCCGGTGCCGGATTTCGCGGCCGCTTGTCGCCGGCCGGTGAAGGGCCTGCGCATCGGCGTGCCGCGCGAATACCGCAGCGACGGCATGGCGCCGGAGATCGAGGCGCTGTGGCAGCAGGGCATCGCGTGGCTGCGCGATGCCGGCGCGGAGATCGTTGACGTCTCCCTGCCCCACACGAAATACGCGCTCGCCACCTACTACATCGTCGCCCCCGCCGAGGCTTCATCCAACCTCGCGCGGTACGACGGCGTGCGCTTCGGGCTTCGCGCCGACGGCGAGGACCTGATCGACCTCTACGAGAAGACCCGTGCCGCCGGCTTCGGCGCGGAGGTGCGGCGGCGCATCATGATCGGCACCTACGTGCTCTCCGCCGGCTATTACGACGCCTATTACCTGCGCGCGCAGAAGGTGCGGGCGCTGATCCTGCAGGACTTCACCGAGGCGTTCCGCACCTGCGATGCGCTGCTCACGCCGACCGCACCCTCCGCCGCGTTCGGCCAGGGCGAGAAGATGGACGATCCGGTCACGATGTATCTCAACGACGTGTTCACCGTGCCGGCGAACATGGCGGGGATTCCGGGACTTTCCGTGCCCGCGGGCCTCGATGCGCAAGGATTGCCGCTCGGCCTGCAGGTGCTGGGACGGCCGTTCGACGAGGAAACGGTGTTCGCCGTGGGGGCGGCACTGGAGAAGGCAGCTTCGTTCGACGGCTTCCCGGCGATCCGGGCGGGAGCATAGCGCGATGAGCTACACGATCGACGGCACCACCGGCCCCTGGGAAGTCGTCATCGGCCTCGAAGTCCATGCCCAGGTCATCAGCAAGGCGAAGCTGTTTTCCGGTGCCGCCACCGCGTTCGGCGCGGAGCCTAATACGCAGGTGAGCTTCGTCGATGCCGCCTTTCCCGGCATGCTGCCGGTGATCAACCGCGAATGCGTGGCGCAGGCCGTGCGCACCGGGCTTGGCCTCGACGCGCACATTAACCTCGTCAGCCGCTTCGACCGGAAGAACTATTTTTATGCCGACCTGCCGGCGGGCTATCAGATCAGCCAGTACCAGCATCCGATCGTGGGCGCCGGCAAGATCGAGATCGAACTCTCCGACGGCAGCACCAAGCAGATCGGTGTCACGCGCCTGCATCTGGAGCAGGACGCGGGCAAGAGCCTGCACGACCAGCATCCGACGAAAAGCTACATCGACCTCAACCGCGCCGGTGTGGCGCTGATGGAGATCGTCAGCGAACCCGATTTGCGCAGTCCGGAGGAAGCGGGCGCCTATCTGCGCAAGCTGCGCACCATCCTGCGCTATCTTGGTACCTGTGACGGCAACATGGAGGAAGGTTCGATGCGCGCTGACGTGAATGTCTCGGTGCGCAAGCACGGCGAGGCGTTCCGCACGCGCTGCGAGGTGAAGAACGTCAACTCCGTCCGATTCGTGATGCAGGCGATCGAGGCGGAGGCGAAGCGCCAGATCGCGGTGTGGGAGGACGGCGGCATCGTTGAGCAGGAGACGCGGCTCTATGATTCCGCGCGCGGCGTGACCCGCTCCATGCGCAGCAAGGAGGACGCGCACGACTATCGCTACTTTCCCGACCCGGACCTGCTGCCGCTCGTGCTGGACGAGGACTGGGTGCGCGAGCTCGGACGCAACCTGCCCGAGTTGCCGGATGCCAAGCGCGCCCGCTTCATGCGCGACTACGGGCTGCCGGTCTATGATTCCGGCGTGCTGGTGGCCGAACAGGCGACGGCCGATTTCTACGAGACGGTGGCAAGGGAGCGGGATGCGAAACTCGCCGCCAACTGGGTGATCGGCGACCTGTTCGCGGCGCTGAACCGCACCGGCCGGGGCATCGAGGAGAGCCCGGTGTCGGCGGCGGCGCTCGGCGGTCTGCTCGACCTGATGGCGGATGGCACGATCAACGGCCGCATCGCGAAAGATGTGTTCGAGGCGATGGTGGACACCGGCGAAGACGCCGCGGCGATCGTGGAGAAGCGCGGCCTGCGGCAGGTGACGGATAGCGGCGCGATCGACGGCGCGGTTGCCGAGGTGCTGGCAAGGAACGCCGACAAGCTCGCGGAGTACCGCGCGGGGAAGGAAAAGCTGTTCGGGTTCTTCGTCGGACAGGTGATGAAGGCGATGGCGGGGAAGGGGAATCCCGCGCTGGTCAACGAGGCGCTGAAGAAAGCACTCGCCTGACCGCAGCGGCTTCTTGCCTCCCCGACCGCCGGCGTGTGAGCATGGCGGAACAAACACGGGGGAGAATTTCCATGCGCCGCCTGCTCGCGTCCGTGGCCGTCCTGGCCTCGCTTTTCGCGCCCGCCGCGCGGGCCGACCAGTTGCCCGGCATGCGGGGCATGGACCATGTCGGCCTGACCGTGCCCGACCTCGCCCGGGCCATCGCCTTCATGACCGACGTCCTCGGGTGCAGCCAGCCCTCCTATGTCGTGGGGCCGTTCAAGTTCAACGACGACTGGATGCAGGTGCATCTGAACGTCGATCCGCGCGCGGAAATCGCGAAGATCGCCATGATCCGCTGCAACAACGGCTCGAACGTCGAGCTGTTCCAGTACAGCGCGGCCGGGCAGAACCGCACGGAGCCGCGGAACTCCGATATCGGCGGCCATCACCTCGCCTTCTACGTCGACGACATGGCCGCGGCCGTCGCCTACCTGAAGGGCAAGGGCGTGCGCCTGCTCGGCGATCCCACGCCGTTCCAGGAGGGGCCGATCGGCGGCGAAACCATCGACTATTTCCTCACGCCGTGGGGCGCGCAGATGGAACTCGTCTCCTACCCGCATGGCATGAATTACGAGAAGGGCGCGGCGCAGAAACTCTGGACGCCGAAGGACCCAGGCCACTGATCCGGTGATCCGGCTGCTGCTGGCGCTGGTCCTGGCGCTCTGGACCGGCGCGGCCGGGGCGCACCCTTTCCTCACGCGCAACCTGCGCGTGCTGCATCTGGCGGAGGAAGGCGGGCGGCTGGTCGTTTACTACCGGCTGACCCTGCCGCTCGTCGTCGGCGCGGGCATCGTCCCGCCCGCGCCGGACGCGCCCGTGCCGGCGGCGCCCTACACGATTCCGTCGCGCGAGAGCGGGGCGGCGTTCTGGTATGCCGACATCGCGAGGATCGTCGCCGACCCTGCGGGGCTGGGCGCCCGCATCCTGGCCGGCCACGTGCTGCGCGACCCGGATGGCGCGCAGCTGACGGGACGGCTGCTTTCGGTCGCCGTGCATCCGAAGGGCTATGTGCCGCCCTTCGATGACGTGCCGCAGGCGCGCGCGGCGACGCGGCCGGTGCCATGGCCCCGGGAGGTGACGCGCATCGACAGCGGCTACGTGCTGGTCGATGCCGCCATCGCCTACGACCTGGCTCCGGGCGTCCGCCGCCTCTCGCTCGCCAGCATGCTCTCGCCCGGCGCGCTGGGGGAGGCGGGGACGGTCAACCTGATCGTCGATCACCGCGCCGGCGGCGCCGTGTTCTACCGGATCGGGGGTCTGCTCGCCGATCCGGTAGTGATCGCCCCGAGCGTGTGGGAAGGCTTCGCGAGCTTCGTCGGCGGCGGGATCGAGCACATCCTGGAGGGCGCGGACCATCTTGCCTTCCTGATCTGCCTCGTGCTCGGCGCGGGCGGGCTCGGCGCGCTCGCCTCCCGCATTACGGGCTTCACCGTCGGCCATTCGGTGACGCTGGCCGCCGGGTTTTTCGGCGTCGTGCCGGCCGGCGCATGGTTCGCGCCAAGCGTGGAGGCGGCAATCGCCTTCTCCATCCTGCTCGCGGCGCTCGCGACGCTGACGGGGCGCGGCGGTCCCGGCCTGTTCCTGGTGACGCTGTCGCTCGGCCTCGTTCATGGATTCGGCTTCAGCGCGGCGCTGCGCGACCTACTGGCGGCGGACGGGCCGAACGTCGTCCCGGCATTGGCCGGGTTCAACGTGGGTGTGGAACTCGGACAGCTGGCCGTCGGCCTGAGCGTCTATGCGGCGTTCCGCTTCCTGCGCGACGGGCGGGCGGACCGGCCGGCGCGGCTTGTGGCGGTGGGCGCCTGCATGGCGGTCGCCGCGTTCTGGCTGATCGAGCGGGTGCCGGTCGTTTGGGCGGCGGCGGTCGGCTGAGGCGCGCTATCCCAGCGCCCCGACCTCGTGCGTTACCGCCGCGCTGATCTCCCGCACCAGCGCGAACAGCCGCGCCATCGGCGCGAAGATCTCCGCATGCTCCCGCGCATAGGCCGCCGCCGCCCGGGGCGCCCGGGGTTCGGCATAGTCACGGTCGGCGGCCGGGTCAGGGGCGGAGGGGAATACCTCGGCAAGGAAGGCGAGCGATGAGGGCACGTCGAGGCGCAGGATGCGCTGATCGAGCGCCGCGCGCGTGACACCGTGCCGCGGCGAGAAATCCGGGATTGCGCTCGCCAGCAGCCAGATGCGGTGGATCAGCGCGAGCCTCAGCGCGTGCAACAGCAACTCGCGGTCGGCGACGCGCGGCGCGTCTGGCCATACCGCGCGCAGGCTCACATGGTCCGCCTGGATGCGCCGGAACATCGCCTGTGCCGGAGCCCAGAGGTCGAGCCGCTCCAGCGCCCGCGCAACCGCCACCAGCGCCTGTCGCCGGCCGGGGATGCGCGCGTGCGCCGCCCGATCGAGCCAGATGCCGGGGTCGAGGGTCGCCACCACCGCGCGCAGCACGTCGAGGTCGGAATGGGCGAGCCCGTGCGCCGGCAGGGCGAGCGCGTTGCGGAAGCGTGCGCTGCTCTGCCGCAGTTCCGAGAAGGTTTCGGGATGGCGCGCGGCGGCAGCGCCCAGGCCCTGCAAGGTGTTCGCGAGCCAGCCCAACTGGTGCAGGATCGCGTTGTTCGGGATCGCGCGCAGTTCACGCGGATGGCGGATCAGCGCGGGCCCGCCCATCCCGTCCGCCTGCCGCGCGGCCGGGCGCGAGCCGGCCTTGTCCAGCAGCGCCGGGCCGAAGGCGCCGAGCAGCGCGGCGTAGCCCGCATCCTCCACCAGTTCCTGCATCCCGGCGCGGCAGGTCGCGAAGAAGTCGGCGGAGAAGTCCGGCTCGTCGTAGATCGGGTCAGGTGCCGGCAGCGGCTCGGGCGGAAAGGCGTGCTCGGCGATGCGCGCGACGGTCGCGAGCGCCAGTTCCGGCGTGCCGAACAGCAGGTAGCCGTCGCCGCCCTGAAAGGCGCTCTCCTCGCGCGTCGCAATCCCGGCGGCGGCGAGCGCGCGGCGGGCGTGCGGCGGGGAGAGATAGGCAAGCCGGTCGGCAAGCGAGCCGGGATGCGCGCCGCGCCCGACGCTCTCGCCGTGGGTGTCGAACAGGATCACCTCGACGCCGGTCAGCTTGTGGTGCGTCAGGGCGTCCACGAGCTTCAGGCGCAGCCGCTCGATCAGGTAGGTGGCGGCGAGCGGGCCGACGTAGCGGCCGGAATCGGAATAGCCGAACTGGATGGCGAGGCGCCCGGTCGCCTGCAGATAGGCGCGGTAGTGCGGGCTGCGCAGCGCCTCCTCCAGCACGCGCACGCCGGCCTCCAGCGCCTCGGCGGTCTCGAACAGCGGGCTGATCTCGATCATCCGCTCGATGCCGAACAGGCGGGCGAGCCAGAGCGCGGAGAGCAGCGTGTAGCCGGTTTCCGTCTCGGCGATCAGGAAGCGCACCGGCGTCGCGCCGTCGATGTGCTTCACGAGCTGCGCGACCGTCATCATCAGCCGCGCGGCCGAGGCGCCCTCGGCCAGCAGCGCGCCGAAATCCACCGGCACCGGCTGCACCGAGTCGAGCGCCGCGTTGATCGCGCCGAGCAGAACGCGCCGGCGCGACGGGTCCTCCGGCGGTTCGGCGAGGCCAATGCGCTGGCGCACGACATTGTGGATCTGGGCGGCATTCAGCCGGACATGGGTGTGCGCAAGGCCGAGCCCGTGCGAGTGCAGCCCCGCGCGCGCGACGGCGAGCGGCATCTTCGCCGCCTCCGGCGCGGCGGCGATGGCGTCGCGGAACATGGCGTCGAGATGCGCGGGCGTCGTGAGCGCCGCCTCCCGCCGCTCGATCAGCGCATGCGCGAAGACGGCGGCGGCGTCGGGCGTCGGCGCAGAGGGTGCGGCGTCGATCTGCGCCGCCACCGCTTCCAGCGCCAGCGCGATGCGGTCCGCGATGGCCGCTCCTTCGTCGAGCGCCGAGACCTGGGCGTGCAGACGCGCCAGTTGCAGCCGCTTCATCTCCAGCCGCAGCCGCAGCGTGTCCCACCAGCCGATGTCGGTGCGCCCATCGGTGTCGTAGCCGACCCAACTGGTCAGGATCACCGGCGCCGGCACGACCTCCGTCCAGCGCGAGGGCCATGCGGCGCGGGCGGCGTCGAGAACCGCGCCGGTCAGGGCGTCCAGCGCGTCGCGACCGTGCGCGATGGCGGCGGTGGCCTGCGCGAACTCCTCGGCCAGCGTGATGCCCGGCGAGCGGTGCGAGGCGAAGCAGACGGGGGGCGGGCGGCCGGAGGCGGTTTCGGCCAGCGCCTGCCCGACCTCGGCGGGGAGCGCGAAGGTCGGATGGGCGGTGAACACGGCGGCGAAGCGGGGCCGCTCCACCGCGGCGCGGAAGGTGGCGAGCGGCACCGGGCTATCGGCGGGATCGGGGCGGACCAGCCGTTCCGCGACATGCGCCATGGCGCGGCGGTTCGCCACGGGATCAGCGCCGCCGACATAATCGGCGATGCGCTGCGCCCGGTCGGCGAAGGCGGCATCGCGCAGGTGGCGCACCAGGCTCTCGATCTCCTCGGGGGAGAGCGCGCCGCTGTCGATGCGGCGGGAGATGGCGAGCGCGACCGAAAGCACCGGGTTGCCGAACGGGTCCGCGTCGTGGCTCTCCCGCATGCGCGCCGTCAGCGCCAGCAGGTCGCGGGCGAGGGCGGGAACGGTGGCGAGGGCCGGATGCTGCATCTGCGAAGTGTGCCCCCGCCGCGCCGATTGCGCAACCGTTCTGGCGCGGCCCTGGGCGTTCACTCCTCGCCTTGCCTCGAATCCGTGCGGAGGCGACGACGATGCTCGGATTCCGGGCCGCTGCCGCGCATGATTTCGGCAAATCCGAACAGAAGCATCAGCAGGCCGCACACGACCTCCAGCCCCGACAGGGCGCGCACCAGCGGTCCGACCGGGGCGATGTCCCCGTAGCCGACCGTCGAGATCGTGATGACGCTGAAATACATGGCGTCCGAGAAGGTGAGCGGCGCCGGCCGCCCGTGGATGAAGAACTGCGGCGTGCCCAGGGAGAGATCGGCGATGCGGTAGAGGCAGCCGAACACGATGACGAGCAGCGCATAGACGGAAAGGAATGCCATCACCGGCATGACCAGCCGGTCCACCCGTTGCGCGACGCCCTCGAACACCATCGCCACGTCCATCATCAGCAGGATCAGGTCGCGCTCGGCGTAGGCGACGGTGACGGAGATGATCACCATGCCGAGCAGCAGCAGGCGCCCCTGCTCCGCCGCCGAAGCCCCGTAGCGCGGCAGGATGAAGGAAAGGGCGCTGACCGCGACGGCCACCGGCAGCCAGCGGGCGAGGCGGGGCAGATGCGTCAGTTCGTGGCTGCGGCGCGCGTAAATCATCGCGGCGACGCGGCGCCGCCTGAGGAAGCAGCGCAGCAGAAAGGCCGCCACCGGCAGGGCGAGTGCGGCGACCGAGGGGGCGAGCGGGGCGAGCGGGAAGTTGGCGTCGCGGAAATAGACGAAGGTGCAGGCATAGACGGCGAGAAAATTCGCCATCGTGATGCCGAAATGCAGCCCGCCGGGGAACACCAGGTAGAAGAACCCCAGGCTCGTTGCGCAAATCGCCAGGGCGGCCAGCGCGAGCCGCCATTCCGTGCCGAGCGCGACGCAGACGAGGCCGACCAGGACGATGGTGAAGCCGACCTGCCGGGCCCAGTGCCGGCTGAGGCCGGATCGCGCGAGGCGGACACGGTGCTGGCGTTGGTCCGGCATGCGTTACAGGGTAACACCGCCCTGCTTGCCGGAGAACCAGGGCGGCGTGGTAAGCGTCCCGCCCGCATGCACATCGCTCCCTCCCTGCCCCCGGCGGTCTCAATTGACGAGGCCGACCGCGAGGCGCGCCATGCGCTGCGCCGGCATAAGGCGATCGCGACCGGGTTGCTGATCGGCATGGCCGCGGTGATGCTCGCAAGCTACGCACTGCCGCCTGGCTGGGGCACGGCGGTGCTGCAGGCGGCGGCGAAGGCGGGGTTCGTCGGCGGCATCGCCGACTGGTTCGCCGTGACGGCGCTGTTCCGCCACCCGCTCGGCCTGCCGATCCCGCACACCGCGATCCTGCCCGCGCAGAAGGCACGGCTCGGCCGCGCGCTAGGGCGGTTCGTGGGCAACCACGTGTTCACCGACGCCGAGGTGCGGCGCACCATCGGCCGCATCGACATCGCCGGCATCGTCGCCCGCTTCCTCGCCGATCCGGTCGCGACGCGCCCGGCCGCCGAGGCGCTATCCGCCATGCTGCCACGGCTGCTGGCCACAATCGAGGACGGTCGCGCCCGCCGCCTGCTCGCCCGCATCATCCCCCGCATGCTCGGCGGCCCGGTGGCCGGGCAGGTTGTGGCCGGCGCTCTGCGCAAGCTGATGGAGGGCGGGCGGCACCAGGAGGTGTTCGGCTTCATCCTCGCCCGCCTCAAGCTCGTGCTCGCCGAGCGGGAGGGGGCGCTCAAGCGGGCCATCGAGGCGCGGGTGCACGAGCAGGGCGGCGCGCTGGTCGGCTGGGCGATCGGCGCCTCCGTCGCGCGGCGCGTGCTCGCACAGATCAACGCCGAACTCGCCGCGATGGAGGCGGACGGTTCAGACCTGCGGGAGGCGTTCGATGAGTTGATGCGCCGCGAGATCGAGCGCATCGAGCAGGACCCGGCGCGCGCCGCCGAGATCGGGCTTGCTCTGCGGCGGGTGCTGGGCAACGAAATGATCCAGGGCTGGGTGCGCGGCGTGTGGGCGCGGCTGCGGCAGGCGCTGGAGGCGGACGCGGTGCGCCCCAATGGCCACACGATCGCGGCCTTCGAGGGGGCGCTCGCCAATCTCGGCGCGCTGCTCGCGACCGACCCGGCGGCACGCGCACGGCTGCAGCATGCCGTCGAGGGCGTGATCGCGGCGCTGCTGCCCTCCGCACAGGCGTCCGTCGCCGGGTTCATCGCCGACGTGGTCGCGAACTGGGACGCGGCGACGATCACCGAGAAACTGGAACTGCGCGTCGGCAAGGACCTGCAATACGTGCGCGTCAACGGCACGCTGGTCGGTTTCCTGGTGGGCGGCCTGCTCTACGCCGCATTGCGCGCCGTGTTCGGGCCGGTGGCGTTCTGAGCGGCACGGCCCTCGCCCCGGCGCCCCGGCCCGCGCATATTCCCGTGCATGGTGTTCTTCCTGCTCGGGCTTGTCACGCTGCTCGTGTTGATGGGGGCGATCGGCGCCTTCTCGAAGGCGCAGATCGCGACGGTCAAGGCGTTCGGGCTGTGGGTCGCGGCGATCGCCGGGCTGCTGCTCGGCGCGATGCTGCTGCTGACTGGCCGCGGCGCCGTCGCCATCGCTGCGCTCGCGCTGCTCGGCCCGCTGATCTGGAGCTGGCTCGGCGAGACGCGGCCCGGCCGCCCGCCGCCGAGCGGACAGGCGGGGGCCGGGGCCGGCAGCGCCGAGCGGCGGCGGGCGGCGATGAGCCGCGCCGAGGCCTACGAGGTGCTCGGCCTCGCGCCCGGCGCGAGCGAGGCGGACATCCGGGCCGCGCACCGGCGGCTGATGCGGGCCGCTCATCCGGATGCCGGCGGGTCGGACTGGCTGGCCGCGCGGATCAACCAGGCACGTGACATCCTGCTTGGGTGATTGCGCCGAGGGCAACCAGGCGCGACCAGGCACGTTGCCGCGGGACCGTTGCTTGCCTGCCGCGCATCGGCCATGCCAGAGATCAACGTCGGTCCGCGGCGCC
>Ga0335085_10016594_pt1 | contig 10634 bp, 3 predicted proteins | sample Lox_Sample_45_FD_206712 | JGI IMG/M metagenome (GOLD analysis project Ga0335085, IMG submission 206712) | Soil microbial communities from Loxahatchee National Wildlife Refuge, Florida, United States - Lox_Sample_4.5 | ecosystem: Environmental > Terrestrial > Soil > Wetlands | place: USA: Florida...
GATCACGCGGAAGGAGACCTGACGCTCTCCGAGCGGCAGCATCAGCGTGTCTCCGGTTTTTACATGATGCTTGTTGGCAAAGGGCTCGCTCACGATGGCGGTGTGATCCTGCTGCAACTCGCGCACGACATCCATGGCGGGGCGTCCTGACATGAATCCCGAGGTGCGGTAGTAGCGCGAGGTCTGAGTCTCGGCGGAGGCAAGAGTCGCTGGCATCCCCTGGAAGGTAATGTCATAAGAACGGAAGCGATCGACGGCTTCTACGTCCGGCAAATCTGCGATGCTGTTCGTGAGATCGACGGAGATTGTCGGATGCTTGTCGATGCCGGGATTGCCTGCTGGACGGAGATACAAGTCCGCGGGCAACTGGCTGTCCATCCAAACGACGACAGTCTGGCGGAAGCTGCCAACCATGATGCCGACCGAAGTGAGCATGGCGATTGCGGTCGAAAGCGCGCCAACCAGAACCGACGTGCGTCGTAGCGATCCCACCAGGCTGCGGGAAGCGAGCAGAGCCTCGACTCCCAACAGGCGGCGTAGCGCGCGGGTTGTGAGGGCGAGCACAATTTCGACGAGCGCCGGCATCGCCATCGCCGATGCCCCGATGAACAAAATGGCGGCCAGATAGCCGAACAGCGGTCTGCCCTCGATTGGCGGAGCCTGTGCAGCGATCACTCCGGCACAGCCCAGAACGACGGCAATGGAGAGATCACGCCACTTGCGCAGACGCGCTGTATATTCGCGCTGGCTGCGCGCCATGGCCTCGATGGGTGGCACTTGCGCGGCTTCGCGCGCCGGGGACAATGCCGAGAACACCGCGACGCCGACTCCAATCAGCAATGCCACTCCTGCCAGCCACCAACTCAGCGCGATGGAACCCGGGCGGCTGCTCACGTAGAGCGCTTCGACGGTTGCGCCCAGCAGTTTGACCGCGCCAATTGCCATCAGGCGTCCCAGGGGCAGCGCCATGAGCGCGCCCACGACTCCGAAGAAAACCGCTTCACCAAGGAACGCGCCCAGAACCATTCCCTGGCTCGCTCCGAGAGCGCGCACGATGCCGATCTCTGCGCGTCTCCTCACCACCGAAACCGAAATTGTGTTGTAGATGAGAAATGCGCCGACGACGAGCGCAACATAGCTCAGTATCCGCAGGTTCCAGCGGAAGGCGGCAAGCATTTGACGGTTCTCTTCCGTTCCGCTTCCCTGTGGACGAACCTGCATGCCTTCCGGCAGGGCTTGCCGCAATCGTTGCTGCCACACTTCAAGAGAAGGTTGGTCAGGCGCACGGATTAGAACACGGTCGACTCGCCCAAGACGTCCGAGTTCCACTTGTGCCTCCGCGATATCCATGATGACGACATTCTCGCCGGCCGAACTCGGGAGAATGCCGCGCACCGTGTACTCGCGGGTGTGATCATTGATCTGCAACCGAATCTTGTGGCCCGCAGCTGCCGCGATGCGATGTCCTACCCAGACGCTGTCGCTGACATCGGCGTCTCTTTCTGATCCGTCGACCAGATTCGGCAGATTTTCTTTGGCGCTTTCTCGATCGTTGGCCTCGGCGATCAGATCAAGACCGAGCAACGGGACGGATTCGCCGGAGTCCGCCAGTACCGCGAAGTCTTCGATCCGCGGCCGCACCCGGATGGCATAAGGCAAGGTCGCGAGTCTGCCAACGAGATCGTCGGGAACGCCGCCAGTCGCGGTAACTTCGATTTCAGAATCCCCCGCAAGAGTTTCGACCGAAGACCGAAACGACCCCGCGGCCGCGTCGCCGGCGAGTTCGATGGCGATCACCACAGCGACGCCGAGAGCGACTGCGAACAGGGTAAGAAATGTCCGCACGGGCTCGCGAAACATCGGGCGAACCATCAGGCGATAGAAAAGGAGCAGGCGCGTCATTCAGCGGCGCGTGACCTCCTCGATATGCCCATCCCGAAGGCGAACGACAGTATCGGCAATCGCGGCTGCTTCCAGGCTGTGTGTCGCCATAAGGAGTGTGGTCTTCATTTCAGTAACGATCCGGCGCAGTAACTGCAAAATCGCGTCGCCGGTCCTGGTATCAAGATTTCCCGTCGGCTCGTCGGCCAGGAGCACTCGCGGTGAATGCACGAGCGCTCGCGCAATCGCGACTCGCTGCATTTGCCCACCGGACAACTGGTGCGGCATGCGGCTGTCAAATTGGTCGAGTTCCACCCAACGCAGGCGTTCCCTAGCCGCTTCGCGAGCACTGCTATTTCCTGCCAGCATCAGAGGAAGTTCAACGTTCTCGAGCACGCTCAAGGTGGGAAGCAGTTGAAAGGACTGAAAGATGAACCCCACTTTCTCGCGACGCAAGCGCGTAAGTCCGAGATCGTCCAGAGAAGACGTGCTGGTTCCGTCTAATAGCACGCGGCCAGAGGTGGGAAAATCCATGGCTGCCGCCAGGTTCAGCAGCGTCGATTTACCACAACCGCTGCGGCCAACCAGCGCGAGGAACTCGCCTTCCTCGACCTGGAGCGATACGTTGGACAGAGCGCGAATCCGCTGGCCATCAGCGAGATAGTCCTTGCTTACCTCCTGCAAAGTCAGAACCGGCATATTCGTAGTGAGCGTATCAGAGGCTGGGAAGCGCGGCTCCGGGGCAATCATGAAAGAAAAGTGTCCTTCTCTTTGATGAAAAACCGATGGGAGAGCTGCTGCATTTTTCCCGCCTGCGATGCGTATGGGCAAATATACTTGTGTTTCTTTGCATGACGATCAACGGGGAAAGCTCGCTCGTGACCGGGAAGAAAGCGACTCTTATCTTTCTCGCAGTACTTCTGGCAATTGCGTTCGCGCTCATCTTCTTCATCGAACGGCCCTTTATCGAGCCGGTAGCATTTGCCATCATTATTGCCGTCGTTTTCGATCCTATTTACGAAAGTATCCTGCAAAGACTGAAGAAGCCGGGGCTCGCCTCGCTGCTAACGATCGCACTGATCATCCTGCTTTTTGCGATCCCGTTCACCCTGATGCTGATCAAGGCCAGCACCCAGGCATTGGAGGTCGGCCGGTATCTGAGCCAAAAGAGCGCGGAGCACGGTGGCGTGGTTCCATCTGTCATGACGCTGGTGGAAAAGCGCCTTGGGTTCTTGGGGCATTATGTGGACCTGTCGTCGATGCGATTGCGCGATCAGGTTGCCTCGCATCTGAACCAACTCGGCGTCGCTCTATTGGGAACCGGAGCCGAGCTGCTCGGCAATTTCGTCGGATTGATCACGAATTCTGCGATCACTCTCATTACCGTGTTCTTTCTCTTTCGCGATGGCAAACGGCTGGTACGTCGAATCTCGGCGATGATGCCACTCTCTCCGGAACAGGCCCAACGTTTCCTGCATGGCATCAGCGATGCCATCGTTGCGAATGTCTACGGGATGGCGGCGGTGGGAGCGGCGCAGGGAATACTCACGGCAATCGGGCTCAGGATCTGCTCTTTCTCGTCTTCGACGCTGCTTGGGTTGCTGGCTGCCGTCTGCTCACTCATCCCAATTGTGGGGGCCGGCCTGGTGTGGGCGCCGGCGGGCATTTACCTGATGGCGACGGGCCATCTGGGCAAGGGCATTTTTCTCTTGATCTGGGGAGCCTTGGTAATCAGCTCCGTCGACAACGTTATCCGGCCACTGGTGATCAAGGGGCGAGTGCAGGTACACCCGCTCTTGTTACTCTTCGCGCTGATCGGTGGCGCCCAGGCCTTTGGCTTGCTGGGTATATTCCTGGGACCAGTTTTGCTCTCAGTGATCAGCGTCCTGCTGAAGATCTTATTTGAAGAAACATCCCATTCGGATTCAGAATCCGCTCGTTCTGCCCAGCTCACGGAATAGCACTTCAGTAGAATCCTTCGGCCCAATCCACTGGCGCGGACAACATTCCCGCTCAGGCTTCATCCAAACATTCTGGGGATAGCTGCAGCCTGTGAACTCTGGGACTTTGATACGCGTCTCAGGCGATTCGGCCACGCCCCAGAACAGCCGGGATCTGGCGAAACGATTGTCTGCTGATCAAAGGACAAAAGGAGTTGCGCTTCCAGGGCTCCGCGGACAACTATCGCGGACGCTCGCCGTGCTGCTTTTGTTTGCCGCTACCCTGCGATCTCAGGATATCCCCACTCCCGCCAACCTGTTGCCGTCCTATGAAGGACAGACGGTGTCCACCATAGAACTCGCGGGACGGCCAGATCTGAATGATGAAGAGATAGCGCGACTGAAGGCACTGGTGAAGCAGAAGGCAGGAACTCCCTTCTCCCTGGAAGATGTGAATGCCAGCATTGCGGCGCTCAAGACGTCAGGCAAAGTCGACGATGTTCGCCTTGATGTCACGCCCGAAGCCAATGGACTTCGCGTGAGTTTCGTTTTAATGCCCGCCTACTACATTGGGATGTACCAGTTCCCCGGAGCGCTTCGCGTCTACTCCTACTCGCGGCTCTTACAAATTGCCAACTATCCCATGCAGGGGCCCTATTCCCCACTCTCGGTGGCGAACGCGAAAGAGGCCCTGACACAGCAGTTCCGGCGAGGAGGATTCTTCCAGTCGCAGGTGACGATGTCGCTTGATCTGGATACGAAGCACCACGTCGTCAATGTCATTTTTCCGGTGCAGTTGAACCGGCGCGCTAACTTCGGGACACTGAACATCACGGGAATCAGCCCGGAAGAGGCCAACCGCCTCAAGCAGTCGGTGCAGACCCGAATGTCACGAATCAGGCGAACCGCCATTCGGGAAGGTCAGTCGTACTCGTATCGACGACTGCAATCGGCCGAGCAGAACTTCCAGAAAAAGCTCGCGGATCGAGGTTATATGGCATCGCAGGTCAAGCTCGCTTCGGCCGACTACCATGCCGAGGGCAATCGCGCTGACGTCACGTTCAATATCGAGCTCGGACCCAAGATCAACGTGGAAACGGTCGGGGCAAGCTTGTCGCGAAGGACGCGGCGGCGGCTCATCCCGATCTACCAGGAAAATCTGTTCAACGAGGAGATCGCTAACGAAGGCCAACAGAACCTTTTGTCGTATTTTCAGTCGAAAGGCTTCTTCGATTCGCAGGTAGAACTAAAAATTGACCGCGAGCCTACTGTGACCAACGTTGTGTACAAGATCGAAAAGGGACAACGTCACCGCGTAGTGAGTGTCAACGTGCATGGAAACCACACCATCAAGAGCGAAGACCTTCTCCCAGGCATTGCAGTAAAGAAGAGACACTTCTGGTTTTCACGTGGAAGTTTCAGTGACAGCCTTGTACAGACCAGCATTAACAACATTCGTGGAATCTACCGCAATGCGGGATTCAGCGAGGCGGCAGTGACGTCGAACGTGAAGCGACCGAACGGGAACATCTCGGTGACGTTCGAGGTCGCTGAGGGTCCGCGCGACAAAGTGAAGGCTTTTTCCATGGAAGGCAATTCTGTCCCGGAATCACAACTGGCGCCCCATGGGTTAAATATCGGACCTGGCAAACCGTACTCACCTTTCCTGGTCAATCAGGATCGAAATCAGATTTTGGCGACATACCTGTCGCGGGGATATCTGACAGCTACATTCAATGCGAAAACAACGCCACCGCGACGAGGCTCGCACGAGTACGAGATCGTTTACGAGATTCGCGAAGGACCGCAGGTTAGCGTGGCACGGGTCGTGACGATTGGACGGGAGCAGACAAAACAACACATCGTCGACACCACGGTGAAGGTGAAACCTGGCTATCCCGTGAGCGAAGACCAGATGCTTGCGGCAGAAAGCCGCCTCTACAGCCTTGGCGTCTTCGATTGGGCAGAGGTTGATCCCAAGAGAGCCGTGATTGGTCAGGACAGCGAAGATGTGCTGGTCAAACTGCATGAAGCCAAGCGAAACACGATCACCTACGGCTTTGGTTTCGAAGTGATCAATCGCGGCGGCAGCGTGCCCGGAGGCACGGTCGCTGTTCCAGGAATCCCGCCGGTTGGAGTGCCTTCAACATTCGTGACCAGTGAAAGAACATTCTGGGGACCACGCGGGTTGATTGATTACTCACGCAGAAATCTTCGAGGATCGGCGGAAACGCTGACTGTCGGCGGGTTTGCCGGGCGTCTTGATCAGCGCGCGTATGTCACCTACAGCATCCCCTCGTTTCGCGGCAGCAGTTGGATCGTCTCGTCGAATGGTTTGTTCGAACATACGAGTGAAAATCCGGTGTATACCGCTCTCATTACCCGTGCTGCGCTGGAGGCTCGCAAACCGCTGGATGCGAAGCGCACGAAGACCGTCTTCTTTCGCTATCAGCTGCAGAGAACCAACATTACTCAGCTGCTCATCCCGGAACTTGTACCGCCAGGACAGGAAAACGTTCGGCTCTCGACTCTCTCTGCTTCCTATATCCGGGACACTCGCGACAATGCCCTCGATGCGCATAAAGGGATTTACCAGAGCTATGAAGCGGCAATTACCGCAACCGCTATCGGCGCTAGCGTGAACTTCTGGCGAATGCTGACGCAGACTGCGTATTACAAGAACATCGGCGTTAACAACATCATTTGGGCAAATAGCATTCGTTTTGGCCTGGAGCATGCTTTCGCAGGAAGCGTGGTTCCGCTGAGCGAAGAGTTCTTTACCGGCGGCGGCAGCACGCTTCGTGGGTACCCTTTGAATGGAGCTGGTCCGCAACGCGTGATTCTTGCTTGTGGAAACCCGGACGATCCCAGCACCTGCTCCAACATTCAGGTACCTACCGGCGGGAATGGACTTTTCATCTTCAACACCGAGTTCCGGATTCCAGTCCCGGTCATCAAGAACTTTGGCGTAGTCGGTTTTTACGATGGAGGCAACGTCTTCCCAGCCGAGGCGTTTAACGACTTTGCGTCCAACTACTCGAACAACGTGGGCTTTGGACTTCGCTACTCAACCCCCATTGGACCGATCCGGCTTGATATCGGTCACAACTTGAATCCGATCCCCGGAATCAAATCAACTCAGGTATTCATCACGTTGGGACAAGCTTTTTAAATCGATCTGAGAAGCTGTCCTGATTGCATCTGCGGGGAACAACCGTGGCCTGGAAGAAGATTCTCATATGGACATCGGGGCTGGTCGCTGGTGTCCTTCTGTTATCGGTTGTGATTGGTTACTTCCTATTACACAGCTCTGCCTTTCAACGCTTTCTCGGCACGAAAGTGGAAAAGTACGCCGAAGAAGCTATCGGCAGCCGTGTCGAGATCCAGGGCTTCCATCTTGATCTTTCGACGGGCAGTGTCGAGATGAATGGAGTCACGATCGAGGGCAAGGACTCAGCCCGCCATGGAGCGTTGCTGCAAGTCGATCGCATCGCGCTAGATATCAAGATTGTTTCCATCTTGCGACGTCAATGGAACCTCAACAGCATCACCGTCGACCATCCGGTAGCGCGTATCTTCGTCGACAAAGCTGGAAACAGCAATATCCCGACGCCGCCAACTTCTTCCGGGGAACAAACGAACATCTTCGACCTTGCCGTTGAGCACGCAGCCATCAAGGGCGGCGAGATCTACTACAACGATCGCAAGACCGAGCTGAATGCAAACGTAGATGACCTGCACTTTCAATCGACGTACAGCGTGTCGGATGGCGGACGTTACTTCGGGACTCTTGGCTATCGTGATGGCAATCTGCAGTACGGCAACTTTCGTCCGGTGTCCCACAACTTGGAAACGAAGTTCGACGCCACTCGCAGCGGAGTGAAGGTTTCCTCGCTCGATCTCAGCATCGGCTCCTCTCGTCTGGAGCTAAATGGAAGTCTCCAGAATTACGACGACCCGATCGTTCACACTACCTACCGCGCTACAGTGGATGGCGCTCAATTGCGCCAGACGTTGGAGAACACCAATGTTCCTTCCGGGACCGCAGTGTTTGCGGGCACGGCAGAGTACCGCAACCAGCCCAATGTATCTTTGGCGAATGCGATTCGCGTTGACGGACAACTGAGCAGCGCCGCACTAGAGGAAACAACACCCGAGTTTCGCGGGGTCATTCACGACATCAGCGCGCGCTACTCTGTCGCCAATGGAAATGCCGTTGTTCAAGATCTTCGCGCGAAGCTGCTTGGGGGAACCGTCAACGCATCGCTGAATATTCAGGACCTCACGGGGAAGATGCAATCCCAACTCGAGGCCACGGTTCGTGACATTTCCGCGGGTGATCTGCAATTGCTGACAGCCAAGAATTCGGTGCAGGATCTTCGCCTGAGTGGCACAAGTGATGTCGCGGTGAGAGCAAGGTGGAATGGAACCCTGCAGGATCTGATGGCAGACGTTGATCTGTCTCTGCGCGCGCATGCGATCCCGCAACCGGCACCACCGGCGTCCACGACTTCCGCGGAGATTCCCGTGGAGGCATCAATCAAGGGCAGCTATTCCGACCCCAAGAAGCAGCTTTCGCTGCAGCAGAGCTACATCCGATTGCCGCAAACGTCGATGACTTTCAATGGAACCGTCAGCGAACACTCCAGCCTGCAGATCGCCGTGCAATCGAACGATCTGCATGAGCTGGAAACGATCGCCAGTGCTTTCCGGACTTCGAAGGGCGAGCCGGCACGACCGATCGATCTGTATGGGACGGCCAGCTTCAGTGGCTCCTTGCAGGGAAGCACGAAATCCCCTCGCCTTGAAGGGCAGCTGAAGGCCGCGAACCTGCGCATCCGCGATACATCGTGGACATCGCTCCGCGCGGCCATACAGGCGAGTCCGTCGGGCTTCAGCGTACAGAATGCCGATCTGCAACCGGCGCAGCAAGGAAATATCACATTTGCTCTGCAATCTGCCCTGCAACGTTGGGAGTTCACACCCAGCAGTCAGTTCGATGTGAGACTGAACGCCTCAAACCTTTCCGCGAAGAATCTGGCCCGAGCCGCAAACTCACCGATACAGGCTACCGGCACGCTGAATGCGAACATCGCGATGCACGGAACACAACTTGCCCCCTTCGGCCAGGGAACGGTGGTTCTTGCGAAAGGCAGCGTGGCCGGCGAACCCTTGCAGGCGATAACACTCAGCTTTCAAGGAACGGGGAGCGAAGTACACGGTTCATTCGGTGGGCGTCTGCCGGCGGGCTCAGTGACGAGCCGGTTCGTTTACTACCCGCAACAGCAAAACTACGATCTCCTGTTAAAGGTTGCAGCTCTGCAACTCGCGAAATTACACACGCTGCAGCAAAGCAATCTGAATCTCTCCGGATCCTTGAACGTCAATGGGACGGGGCGCGGATCGATCCACAATCCAAGCCTGACGCTGACCGCCGAAATCCCCGCTCTCAAAGTGCAGGATCAAACCATCCGCGGTCTGAAACTGCAGGGCGATGTGCGAGAGCACCTGGCAACTGTCGACCTCACTTCTCAGGCGGTAAACACAGGCGTTCGTGCTCATGGAACGGTGGGACTAACCGGAGACTACCCGGCGAACCTGCAGGTCGATACTGGGACAATTCCGCTGGAGCCATTGCTGGCAAGCTATGCCCCACAAGCCGAGGGCGTCACGGGCGAAGCCGAGCTCCATGCGTCGTTGCGCGGACCATTGAAGAGAAGAGAAGCGATGGAGATACACGTCCGTCTGCCGGTGCTCTCTCTCAATTATCAGAATATTCAAGTCGGGGCAGCGCGCCCCGTTCTCGCCGACTATGCGCAAGGCATGCTCGCCATTCAACGCTCGGAGATTCGTGGCACGGACACCGACTTGCAGTTTCAGGGAAATATTCCCATCCGGTCCACCCAGCCACTGTCTTTGTTATTGCTGGGGACGGTCGATCTCCAGATCCTGCGCGTCTTTGCTCCAGACATTCGGAGCGGCGGTCAACTTCAATTCGACATCAACTCGTTTGGCGAGACGGCGAATCCAAACCTTCACGGGCGAGTTCACATTGTGAACGCGAGTCTAGCGATTCCTGGATCGCCGCTTGGCCTGCAGAATGCGAATGGCGTATTGACGGTGAGCAATCGCCGCATTGACGTCACAAGCTTCGAGGGACAAGTCGGCGGCGGCTCTGTGACCGCCAGGGGAGGCGTCGTGTTTCGCCCTAACCTTCTGTTCGACCTGGCGGCGACTGGTAGTGGAATTACCATGCTCTACCCGCGCGGCGTTCGCAGCGGGATTGACGGGGATCTGACCTTCACCGGAAACACACAATCGGCGCTGCTGCGCGGACAGGTTCATCTCGATCGACTTTCGTTTACTCCTGATTTCGACCTCTCGAGCTTCACCGCTCAACTGAGCAATCAGGTTTCGACACCCCCCACGGTTGGCTTCGCAAACGACGTTCACCTCCAGATCAACCTGCAAACCGGCGCGGGACTGAATCTGGTGAGCCGGACGCTTAGCCTGCAAGGAGGAGCAAACCTTCGCGTACAAGGGACACTGGCGGAGCCGGTTGTGCTCGGCCGTGCAGAGATCACGGGTGGGGATGTCATCTTTCTCGCCAATCGCTATGTCATTCAGGGCGGAAGCATAGCCTTCGTCAATCCCACGCGAACCGAACCTATCGTGAATATTGCCGCAACCACGACGATTGATCAGTACAACATCAACCTGCGCCTGGAGGGACCGGCGGACCGGCTACGCACAACATACTCGTCGGATCCATCGCTGCCGCCGGTAGATATCATTAATCTGCTCGCCTTTGGA
>Ga0335085_10016595_pt1 | contig 10634 bp, 7 predicted proteins | sample Lox_Sample_45_FD_206712 | JGI IMG/M metagenome (GOLD analysis project Ga0335085, IMG submission 206712) | Soil microbial communities from Loxahatchee National Wildlife Refuge, Florida, United States - Lox_Sample_4.5 | ecosystem: Environmental > Terrestrial > Soil > Wetlands | place: USA: Florida...
GAAGACAGAAGAGAGAAAAGGCGGAAACGGCGGGCGGCGGGAAGCCGCCCCTACAGGGTGTTAGGCGGCGGTGGTTAGCCGGCGAGTGCAAACTAGGGTTTGATGATTTGATTGCGGATGGCGTAGTGGACTAGTTCGGCCAGGGAGTGAAGGTTGAGCTTGAGCATGATGTTGGCGCGATGAGCTTCGGCGGTGTTTACGGCGATACCGAGGAGGGCGGCGACTTCTTTGTTGGATTTGCCTTCGGCAAGGAGTTGCAGGATTTCGCGTTCGCGGGGAGTGAGGCGCATGCGGGAGGGCTTGGTGGCGTCGGCGGAGTCGGGATCGTCGGGGCGAGCGGCAGAGACGCGTGTGGAGAAATAGGGTTTGTGGTGGCTGGCGGCATCGACGGCGGCGAGGAGAACGCGGTCGGCGTCATCTTTGAGGATGTAGCCGCGAGCCCCGGCCTGGACGACTTGCTGAACGAGGTCGTCGGATTCATGCATGGTGAGGATGAGGATTTCGGTGGAGGGGGAGGCGGCACGAATCTGGCGAGTGGCTTCGACGCCGTTCAGGAGAGGCATTCCGATATCGAGGACGGCTACATCAGGTTTGAGTTTGGTGGCTTTGTCGACGGCATCGCGGCCGTCGGCGGCTTCTGCGCAAACATCCCAGCCGGAACGGGATTCCAGAAGGGCGCGTAGACCAGCACGTACGACGGAATGATCATCGGCGATCAAGATGCGAAGCGAGGGCATCGTGAAGCTCCGTCGGGGAAAGCGTTCGGGAGATAGTAGCGCGAATGGTGGTGCCGGTGGGACCAGAAAGAATGTCGAGATGGCCGCCGAGTTGGGCCATGCGTTCGCGCATGCCGGGGATGCCGACGCCGAGTACGGCCACGCGAGGTTCGTGATTGGTGGGCGGATTATCGGGTGGAGGCGTTGCGGGATGGATCGAAGAGGGATTCCTCGCTGCGCTCGGAATGACGGACTTGCTGTGGGCGAGAGTAGAAAGTGGAGAAGGGTGCCGCGCCGCAAAGAGTTCGGAAGGGGTAACGGGGGAATTGTCCTGGAGGTGCATGCCGTGGCCGTGGTCGACGACCTCGAGAGTGAGTAGCGAGTTTTGTTGGATGAGACGGATTTCGGCGGAGGCGCTGCCGGAATGGCGCTGAATGTTGGTGAGGCTTTCCTGAACGATACGAAAGAGAGCGATTTCGAGAGACTGCGGTAGGCGTTCGAACTGGGTATTGGCAATGAATTGGGTTTGAATCCCGCTGCGTTCGCTAAAGCCGTGGGCGTACTCCTTGAGAGTGGAAACGAGGCCGAGATCGTCGAGAAGCGGAGGATGGAGTAAGTAGGAGAGTGTGCGGATTTCGCGAGACATCTGCTGGGTAAGATCGCGAGCGCGGTCGAGGGAACGAGAGGCGGCGTCATCGTTGGGGGAGAGCGACTGGCGGACCTGAGCGAGGCTAAGATTGATGGCCAGCACGGTTTGCGCGAGGCCGTCGTGGAGTTCGCGGCCAAGACGGCGGCGTTCTTCATCCTGAAGATTGAGGAGCCGCGTTGAAAGGCTGTGAATGGCCTGCTCGGCGCTTTTCATGGCGGTGACGTCGGCGTAAGAGCTGATCAGGCGGACGAGATCACCATTGGCATTGAATTGCGGGACGATGTTGCCGTAGGTCCAGAGAATTTTCGCGGAGCCAGGGTAACGATAGCCGGTGAGGGCATCGTAGATGGGAGCGCGAGTGCGGAGGACGCGGAGGACGGGGCGGTCCTCGTTAGGAATGTCGTTGCCAAATTCATCGACGACGGAAATGCCGAGCTCGGGGAGACGTCTGCCAATCGCAGAACCATCGGGGAGCTGAAACATATGATGGGCGGCACGATTGGCGAATTCGATGCGGGCGTCGGGGGAATGCAGGACGACGGCGAAATGAAAATCGGAGACGAGGGAGCGGAAGCGCTCCTCGCTGGAACGGAGAAGCTCTTCGGCGGCTTTGCGTTCGGTGATGTCGCGAACGATCACGAGGGAGCACAGCTGTCCCTGGATATCGATGATTGAAGCGCTCATCTGGCCGATGCGGATCGCGCCAGACCTGGTGCGGAAACGAAATTCGAAATCACGCACATGGCCGGATTCGCGCAGTGCGGCGAGGACCTGATCCCGGCTTTCGAAATCGACCCAGAGATTCATCTGCCGCGGGGTCTTGCCGAGAGCTTCCTCGCGGGAATAGCCGGTGAGCCGGGCATAGCCCTCGTTGACGTCGAGATACGGGCCGTTGGGGAAAGGATTGATGCTGAAGGCGTCGGGAGAATTGCGAAACGCGGTGGAAAGAATTTCTTCGGAAGAGCGCAGCGCGCGTTCGGTGGCGAGGAGATCGTCGGCGATGCGGCGCTGGCGGCGGTTGGTGAGGATCAGGCGAACCGAGGAGCACAAGACCGAAGCGGTGATAGCGAGCCAGGCGAAGACGGGTTGTTCGCGGGCGATGGCGCGACTCATGAAGATGACGAGGAGCGGCATGGCAACCGGAAGAATCTGCGCGCCCAGCATCTTTCCAACGGAGGAAGTAGCGGGCTTGAGGAAGGATTCGTCGGCCTGCCGCCACGAGGCCGCGAAATAAATGACGATGAGGGACGGAAGCATCCAGAGGAGATCGCCATAGGAGGCAATGGCTGGGGCGGCCACGAGATTGACGAGATCGTGGGCATCGGAGATGCAGGCAGCGAGAAATACGAGAGCGAGCGTGAAGGAGAACGAGCGAATCCAGGAGGGTAGAGTAGCGCGCGAGCGGAGGAAGAACGCAGCGGCCAAAATGGAATCGCGAACGATGTAGAGGATGAGAATTTGCCGGAGGACGGTGTTCTGATTGGTCTGCCAGCGCAACGGGGAAAAGAAAAAGTAGACGTAGATGGTGACGGCGAGAATGGCGACCTGCAGGAAATCGAGGAGGCGAAGAGAGTCGATGGCGGAGGAATCGTCTTCGGAACGGGGAAGAAACATCATGAAGACGGGAGCGGGCCAGACGAAGAAGAGAACGTCGGAAGGCCAAGGGGAGTGCGAGGCGTTGGGGACGAAGGATTGGTAGTAGGTGGTGATGGCCTGCGCGGCGGTGTCGAGCGAGAAGGCGATGGCGAGGAGGAGCCAGAGCTGGCGGGCGTAGCCGGAAGAGCGGCGAGCGGCGTAGAACGAGCAAATAGTGGCGAGCAAGACGATGGCGAGGTCGAGAGAATTGGAGAGCAGCAGGCCGGTGACGGCGGAGCGGACGAGATTGAGGTCGAGGACGAGGAGCAGCGCGAAAAGCAGAGCGGCTGCGAGAGCGAAACGAGGAAAACGACCGGAGGGGAGCAAGGGCGCCTCGCTGCAAGATTGGTGATGGAGAAGTGTACAACAGGAAGTGGCCCTTCGATACTCAGGGCAAACCGATGCTGGAGCGGTGGCGGATGGGGAAGGTCCAAGAGGGATCCCTCGCTACGCGGACTGCGCTCGGGATGACGTGTGGTTGAGGGTGCGGCACCCGGAAAGCGTGCTAGCGGTGAGCTGTGATATGGTGAGCGGCATTGGCTTTGGAGTGGAGGAGAGCGCGATGAGACGAGGATGGTTGGTGTTTGCGGGGACGTTGGCGGTGGTGAGCTTGATGGCGGGGGTGTGGGCACGGGGGCAAGGGAATGGCGGGAATTATCATGCAGCGGGGATTGCGCAGGGGGGTGAGATTGCGTATCCCATGAATACGAACACGCCGGGATTTGTGACCCTGGATGTGAGTTTGGACGCGAGTGCCGCAGTGCAGAATGTGACGGTGGTGCGGGACGTGCCGCCGTTGACGGCCGCGGCGCAGAACGCAGTGAAGAGCTGGCAATACACTCCGGCGATGGTGGATGGATCGGGCGTGGCGGGGGTGGTGCGAGTGAATGTGGCATTCAATCCGTATAACCCGAGTGGCGTGGGATTGCCGGGGGAGTCGCTGCAGCCGGCAGCAGGCGGCGGGGGTGGGAATTTTCAGCCTGCGGGATTGACGAAAGCGAATTATGCGATGTATCCACCGAACACGGTGAGTGCGGGAACGGTGGTGCTGCAGGTCCACGTGGGACACGAAGGAAAGGTGCATGGCGCGATCGTGGTGCGGGGGAAGGGCGCATTGAGCGGGGCGGCGACGGCGGCGGCGAAGACGTGGGTGTTTACGCCGGCGATGTACCAGGGGAAGGCGGTGGCGTCGGATGTGGTGGTGGCGTTCGTGTTTGCGACGCCGCAGGCGGGAACGAGATAAATTGAGTCGCGTGGGGAAATAAAAAGGGCGGGAAGCTTGCGCGTCCCGCCCGGTGATTGCTGAAGCTAGGCGGCGCCAAAGGCAGCCGCAACGACAGCTAGTGGTTTACAGAGGTTGAACGTTGGAAGCCTGCAGGCCCTTGGGGCCGCGGACAACCTCGAATTCAACGGCCTGTCCCTCGTTGAGGGAGCGATAGCCGTCCGCCTGAATAGCGGAGAAATGGACGAAAACGTCCTCGCCGCTCTGGCGCTGGATGAATCCAAAGCCCTTGCTGGCGTTAAACCACTTCACTGTTCCTTGTTCTTTCACAGATGTGTTCCTCTAAATTATAAAAGCTATCTGATGCACTCTTTTACCGGAGAACTTTTGAAGGAACCCGGGCGTCTTTCGCTGATTCACCAGACACCGCGGAAAGCGGGGCGGGAAACAAAAAAAGGCCGCAAGTTGTACCTGCGGCGCTTTAAGACAAAAGGCGAAACAAGAGCAACAAACGCAAGAACAGAGTAGCAGGATTGGAGAAAGAGTGCAAGGGGAATGTGAGTGGGGGAGAGGCAGGTTATGTGGGCGGTGGGGAAAGAGAACGCCGGGAAGGATGGGTCTCGCGGGAAATGAAAGTGAAGAAGGGTGAGGTGGAAGAAGTATCACGGTGTAAAAGTTAAAGACTTTGGCCGGGTGTATGGGATATTGTCGGGGGCCTTGCGAGACTTTTGGGGGATGCGGGCCGTCTGTAGGGGTAATTGGGTATGCCGAGTAGCGGATTAACCAGAGTGATGAGGGCTGGCCGGGATTCTGAGGAGCGACCGGCCGAGTTGGAATTGAAGGTGAGTCTGAACCCGCACCCTTAGAGACGAAGGGTGCGGCACCCGGAAGAAGAAGGGTTTGGAGGGGAATTGTGTTGACGATTACGAATTTGACGAAGACGTATGCCGGGGGAGTACGGGCCTTGCGCGGGGTGTCGCTGGAGATCCCTACGGGGATGTTTGGATTGGTGGGGCCGAACGGGGCGGGGAAATCGACGTTGATGAAGATTTTGGCGACGTTGCTGGAGCCGGATGAGGGGTCGGCGAAACTGGACGGCTTGAATCTGGTGGAGCAGAAGGATGAGACGCGGAAGATTTTGGGGTACTTACCGCAGGAATTTGGCGTGTATCCGAAGATGCCGGCGATCGATCTGCTGGAGCATCTGGCGGTGATGAAGGGAATCACAAACGGGAAAGAGCGGAAGGAAATTGTGGAGTCGCTGCTGCAGCAGACGAATTTGTGGGATAGCCGGAAGAAGGCGTTGGGTGGATATTCCGGCGGGATGAAGCAGCGGTTCGGAATCGCGCAGGCGTTGCTGGCGAATCCGAAGTTGATCATTGTGGATGAGCCGACGGCGGGCCTGGATCCTGCGGAGCGGAACCGGTTTCTGAACTTGCTCAGTGGGATCGGACGGAACGTGGTGGTAATTCTGTCGACGCACATTGTGGAAGACGTGCGGGAGTTGTGTTCGCGGATGGCGATTATCAGCGAAGGGCAATTGCTGTTGGAAGGGAAGCCGAGTGAGGCGCTGGAAAGAGTGCGCGGGCACGTGTGGAAGAAGATTGTGGCGACGGATGGCGAGCGGGAAGCGCTGGAGAAGTCGATGAAGGTGATTTCGACGCACCTGGTGGGCGGGTTGCATGAAGTGCGGGTGTACTCGGAGAGTTCGCCGGGAGATGGGTTCGAGAGCGCGGAGGCGGATCTGGAGGATGTGTACTTTTTAAATTTGGGGAATGCAGAGAGGAATTGAGGGGGAGATCGTGAGAACCGGGGATGGCCGTGGAATCAAAACCCGCACCCTTTGAGGGCGAAGGGTGCGGCACCCGGCGGAGGGAAGAGGGATTCCTCACTGCGTTCGGAATGACGGCGTTTTTTGGGGGGAATGGGTGACCGCAGAGGAAGAGGACCTCAGGGGAAGAGGAGCGCTAGTCGAGATTAGGTGGGAGGCGAGGTTCGATGTTCTGGACATTTTTCTGGTTTGAAATGAAGTTGCGGCTGCGAAGTGTGTCGACGTACATCTTTTTCCTGATTCCGTTTGCGATGATGTTTTTTTCGGTGTCGGTGTCGGACTTTGGGCCGATCGGGACGGGGAAGGTGTTGCTGAACGGTCCATACGCGCTGCTGAATTGCTACGGACAATTCACGGCATTTGGGGCGATTCTGATTGCGGCCATTTTTGGTCCGGCGATTCTGCGGGATTTTCAGCAGGACACCTATGCGCTGATTTTCACGAAGCCGGTGAAGAAGTTTGATTATCTGGGCGGGAAGTGGCTGGCATCGTTGGTGGTGACGCTGTTGGTATTCAGCGGATTGGTGCTGGGCGGGATGGTGGGAACGGTGATGCCGTGGGCGGACAAGACGCGGCTGGCACCGGTGCACTTGATGGCGTACTTGCGGCCGTTTTTCGACATTACGGTCATTGAGATTTTCTTTTTAGGGGCGCTGTTTTACTGCGTCGCGGCGTTATCGCGGCGAATCGTGGTGGTGTACCTGCAAGGAGTGGCGCTGCTGGCGATTTACCTGATTCTGGCGATTTCGGTAATTACGACGAATAAATTGGAACGGTTCTGGCCGTCGGTGGTGGATCCTCTGGGCTTGGTGTTCATGACCAGCTTGATGCGCTATTGGACGGTGGCAGAGAGAAATACGCGACTGCTGGATTGGTCGGGAGCATTTTTATGGAACCGGCTGCTGTGGATGGGAATCGGCGTGGTGGCTCTAGGCCTGACGTATGCGTTGTTCCCGATGTCTGCGGAAGCGTTGGCGGGAAAGCGGGCGAATAAGAAGGCAAAGGAAGCAGCGGAAGCGGAGGAGCAGGAGAAGAAGACGCGGGTGCGCGGTGTGACGCAACTGCCCGCGGTGGCGCAAGAGTTTACCGCGGGAACGACGTGGATGCAGTTCGTGTCGATGACGCGGATGCGGATGAGGAATATTCTGCGGGAAATTCCGTTCTGGGGAATCGCGTTGCTGATGGTGATCTTCTGCGCGATCAACGGATACTTCGCCGGGGAATCGAGTGGAGTGCGCGTCTGGCCCGTGACGTACTTGATGTTGAACGTACTGCAAGGCGGCGGCTTTTTGTTTTTGTACATCGTAGTGGCGCTGTACGCCGGGGAGCTGATCTGGCGAGAGCGGGATGTGCGGTTCGATCAGATCCACGACGCGCTGCCGGAGAAGGATTGGGCGGACTGGTTGAGCAAGTTCGCGGCGCTGGCGCTGGTGCAACTGTTGTTGCTGACGATTGTGATGGTGGTGGGCGTGGTGATGCAGACGGTGGGCGGGTTCTACCGCTTCGAGATTCTGCATTACGTGACGGAACTATATCTGATCTGGTTGCCGCAGTTGCTGATGGTGGTGCTGCTGGCGTTGTTCGTACACACGGTGGTGAGCAATAAATTCGTGGGGCACGCGATCATTATCGGCTTCATTATTTTGATTCCGGTGCTGTACCGGTATGGGATCGAGAACCGACTGGAATTGTATGGAGAGATTACGCCGTACACGTATTCGGACATGAATCGGTACGGGCATTTTGTGAAGGCGCTGCTGTGGGTGAATGTGTACTGGTTGGGGATTGGCGGGCTGCTGGGCGTGCTGGCGATTGGGCTGGCGCGGCGGGGAACGGAAACGAGTTTCGGGATCAGGATGAAGCAGTTGCGGATGCGGTTTCCGCGACTGGTCGCCGCGGCGCTGGTGTGCGCGGGAGTAGCGGCAGCGGCCGGCGGTTGGTTTTATTACAACGCGCATGTGCTGAACGTATATCGCACCACGTTTGCGGAGCGGCATCGGGCAGCGGAGTACGAGAAGCGGTACAAGAAATACGAGAAGCTGCCGCAGCCGAAGATTACCGATGTGGAAGTGGCGGTGGATATTTATCCCGAGCGGCGGTCGTTTCAGGCTACGGGGCATTACTTGCTGGTGAACCGGACGGACCAGCCGATTTCTGAGATTCATGTGACGGAAGCGAAGGAATCGGTTGATGAAGTGAAGTTTGATCGGGCGTTCAAGAACAAACTGAGCGACAAGGAACACTTTTACGAGATTTACACGTTGGACGAGCCGCTGAAGCCGGGCGAGAGCATGCGAATGGATTTCAAGGCGTCGGCGAATACCAAGGGATTCAAGGATGGCGGGGAGCGGCCGGAGCTGGCGTACAACGGGACATTCTTCGATCGGGATTATTTTCCGACCTTGGGCTATTCGCGCGGGACGGAGATTGACGATCCGGTGCGACGGAGGGAAGAGAAGCTGCCGGAGTATGAGGAGATGGCGCCGCGCGGGGATCCGTATTACTCGAACGTGAATTTGTTCACGGCGGATTCGGAGTGGGTAACGTTCAAGAGCGTGGTAAGCACTTCGGCGGACCAGATCGCGATAGCGCCGGGCTATTTGAAGAAGGAATGGACGGAAAACGGGCGACGGTATTTCGTGTACGACATGGGGGAGCAGCGGATAAACAATTTTTATTCGTTTTTGTCGGGGCGCTTTGACGTGAAGCGTGATCAATGGAAACGGGAGATTCCGCTCTCGACGGACGCTGCCGCAAATGGTGGCGCTTCCGGGGGAGTGGTAAACCTGGAGGTGTACTACACGCCGGGGCATGAGTACAACCTGGACAAGATGATGGAATCGGCGAAGGCGGGGTTGGCCTATTACGAAAAGAATTTCGGGCCGTACCAGTTCACCCAGTATCGCGTACTGGAATTTCCACGGTACCGGAGCTTCGCGCAATCGTTTCCGAACACGGTGCCCTTTTCGGAGTCGATTGGCTTTATCGAGCGGATGCAGAAGAAAGACGATCTGGATCTGCTGTATTTCGTGAACGCGCACGAACTGGCGCACCAGTGGTGGGGGCATCAGTTGATTGGAAGCGCGGAGCAGGGATCGAACATGATGTCGGAGACGCTAGCGGAATATTCGGCGCTGAAGGTGATGGAAAAGAAGTACGGGGAAGAAAGCATCCGAAAGAATTTGCGGTACGAGCTGGACCGGTACCTGCGGGGACGCGCGGGAGAGGTGCGACACGAGCCGCCGCTAGCGCTGGTGCAGAATGAGCCGTACGTCTGGTATTACAAAGGCGCGCTGGTGATGTTCGCGATGAGCGACTACATCGGGGAAGAGAAATTGAATGCGGCGCTGCGGGGGTATCTGGACAAGAACCGCTATGCGACAGGGCCGTATCCGGACACGCGCGGATTCGTGCAGGCGATGCGGGATGCGACTCCGCCAGAAATGCAGTATGTGGTGGACGATATGTTCGAGTCGATTGTGCTGTATGAGAACAAGGCGGCATCGGCTACGGCGGTTCCCGCGGGAGATGGGAAATATAAAGTGACGCTGAAGGTGGAGACGGCGAAGCGGAAGGCGGATGGATCGGGGAATGAAACGCCGATGACGCTGAATGATTGGATCGATGTGGGGGTATTCAGCGGAACGAAGGAACATTTGAAGAAGTTGTACATGGAGAAGAAACAGTTCAGTACGGATAAGTCGACGGTGGAAGTGGTGGTGGGGGAGAAGCCGACGTGGGCGGGAGTGGATCCGTACAATAAATTGATTGACCGGAATCCGGAGGACAATTTGGTGGCGGTGGAGTAGGGGGGCGGGAGCTAGAACCGGCGAGGATGGCGGCGTGAAGCCGCCTCTACAGAGCGAACGACGGGGCGCTAGGCTTCGTGGGGCGGGGACCAGGGGTGGAGGCGGGGGAGCCAGCGCGGGACGTTCTGGCGGAAGAGGTCGTAGTCGGCACCGAATAATTTGTGCAGGGTAGGCTCTTCGTAGAACAGCACGAAGAGATGAACGGCTAAGACCACGGCCGCCGCGGCCAGGATGAGGGCGGAGTTGGCGTGGCCGAAGACGATCCAAAGGGCGATCCAGCCGACGAAGAAACCGACGTACATGGGATTGCGGACATAGCGGTAAAACCCAACGACAACCAATTTTTGCGGAGGCGCCATGGGCGCGGGTGTGCCGTGGCCTGTGCGGCCGAAGTCGTAGACACAACGGAGCGCTACGGCGAAACCGAGAATGGAGGGAATGGCAGCGAGCCAGCGCCAAGTAGGGGTAGTGGGAATTTGGAATCCGAGTAGGGGAGGAAGCAGCCAGAACCAGAGAGCGAAGAAAGCGGTGCCGACGAGGAGCGCGGCGACGGTGGTGATGGACGATGCGAAGTGCGAGGGATGATGCGGAGAAGCGGTGGGGACGGTGGGCATGGGAGCCTCCGATGAGAGGAGTATGGGAGCGCGAGGAGAGGAAGTAAAGAGGAGCGCGAGTCTAAAGTCCCACCGCTCCACGCGCGGTGGTAGAATCGCGGCAATGTAAGGATGGTGAACGTGATGGATGAGGAACGGTGAGATGAGGACGTATGTGG
>Ga0335085_10016596_pt1 | contig 10633 bp, 9 predicted proteins | sample Lox_Sample_45_FD_206712 | JGI IMG/M metagenome (GOLD analysis project Ga0335085, IMG submission 206712) | Soil microbial communities from Loxahatchee National Wildlife Refuge, Florida, United States - Lox_Sample_4.5 | ecosystem: Environmental > Terrestrial > Soil > Wetlands | place: USA: Florida...
AGAGAACAGGATGCTCAGGCAGAGAATCGCCGAACTTCAGGAAGAGAACAACCGGGCAAAGGAAATGAAGTTGGCCATGGATCGCTTGAAACACCTTCTCCAATTTCGGCAGGAGAACTCCCTGACCATCATCGGGGCAGAAGTCATCGGCCAAGATCCCTCTTCCTGGTTCAAGAGTGTGACCATTGATAAAGGGGAACGGGACGGAGTAAAAAAGGGAATGGCGGTGATCTCGGCGGCGGGGGTCATCGGCCAGATCCTTAAGACGGCTCCCCATTATGCGACCGTTCTTCTCATCACCGATTACAACAGCGCGGTAGATTCCATCGTCCAGAGAACTCGCGCGAAGGCGATTGTGGAAGGAAACGGAGAAAACCGTTGCCAGCTCAAATACCTTCTTCGAACCGAAGAGGTCGCTGTCGGGGATGCCATCGTCACCTCAGGGTTGGCCGGCAATTTTCCAAAAGGGTTGATGGTGGGCGAGGTCAAAAAGGTGGACAAGAAGGGGCACGGCGTATTCCAGTATGCGGAGTTGGTCCCCAGTGTGGATTTAACGAAGCTGGAGGAAGTGTTCGTCGTCATGGAACCCATCCCGCCACCGCCGCCCAAAGAAGAAAAAGCAAAGAAAGTGAAAAAAATTAAGAAATGAAACGGTTCGTTCCCTTTCTCCTGGCAGGAATTTTACTCCTGGTCCTTCAAACGACGTGGTGGTCCTTCTTCCCGATTCAATGGATCAGGCCGGACTTCCTCCTGATCTTCACCCTCTATCTCGCCTTTGTGTTCCCGCCGTTCCTCGGCGGGATTCTGGCTTTCTTTATGGGATATCTCATGGACCTGTTTTCCGGAAATACCCTGGGTCTTTACGCTTTCTCCCGAACGCTTGCCTTTTTTGCGACGCAATTCCTCAAGGAACGATTCTACCTCGAAGGATTTTCCTTCCAATTTCTTTTTGCCTTCGTCTTCAGCTTCCTCGAAGGAGGCTTCCTGCTCGTTTTGATCCATGGCCTTGAACCCGTCTCCTTCGAAAACCTTTATCTCTCCCTGTTCACTCACCTCTTTCCCCAATCGTTCTGTACGGGGCTGGCTGCCCTCCTTCTCTTCCCCCTTTTCCAAAGGGGGACAGCGTTATTACTTTCTCGGCCGGAGCAGGGAATAAAAGCGAGGGGATAGGTCATGATGGAACTCAATACCCAGAAGATGGAGGATTTCAAGGGACGGTATAAATACCTTGTCATTTTTGTCGGCTTCGCCTTTTTGTTGATCTTCATCCGCCTGTGGACTCTTCAGGTGATCAAAGGAAGTGACCTCCGGCATCTGTCCGAAAACAACTGCATCCGGCTCCGCGAGAATCCCGCTGACCGAGGAATGCTGCTGGATCGTAAAGGGAATATCTTGGCTCACAACCGCCCCTCGTTCGAAGTCTCTCTCGTCCCCGAAGACTTAAGAGCAAATCCGGAGGTCGTGGTCAAAGTGGCAGAGATGTTAAATATGACCCGGGCCGAGATTGAGGAGAAGATCAAGGCCCAGAAACGACGGACCCCTTTTAATCCGGTGAAGATCAAATCGGATATCGACTGGAATAGGCTTGCCCTCCTCGAAACCAATCGGGTTCATCTCCCGGGACTGATGGTGGACGTCAGACCCAGGAGAGCCTACGACTACGACGAACTCGCCTCTCATCTCATCGGTTATCTCGGCGAAGTGGATGAGACCGAGTTGAGGCAGTCCAGGGAATCTCCCTATCGCATGGGCGCCCAGATTGGAAAATATGGGGTGGAATATCGATGGGAGAATGATCTCAGGGGAAGCGACGGAGGCCAGCAGATCGAAGTCGACGCCCTGGGAAGAGAGGTCAGGCCCCTGGGAGTGGTTGAACCCTTCCCGGGAAACAACCTCTTCCTGACCATCGATTTGGACCTTCAGAAAGTTGCCGAGGAAGCCTATCAGGATAAAACCGGGGCTCTGATTGCCATGGACCCGAAAACCGGGCAAATCCTGGCCATGGTGAGCAAGCCTTCTTTCAAGCCGGATATCTTCGCAAGAAATATCCTACCGGAAGAATGGAAATCCCTCGTGGAGAATCCTTCCCACCCGCTTCAAAACAAGGGAATCCAGGGACAGTACCCTGCCGGGTCGGTCTTCAAAATTATCACCGCCATCGCAGGCCTGGAATCAAAAACGATTACTCCGAACACCCAATTCACCTGTGCGGGGGCCTATTCGTACGGAAATCGGGATTTTCGGTGCTGGAAGGAAGGCGGCCACGGAAGTCTGAGCCTCCATCGGGCGATCGCTGAATCGTGTGATATCTACTTTTATCAACTGGGTCTGAAACTGGGGCCTGATCTCATCGCGCGCTATGCCACGGAGTTTGGCTTGGGAAAGGTCACCGGCATCTCGCTCCCTCATGAAAGGCCCGGGATCGTTCCTTCCAGTTCCTGGAAAAAGAAACGTTTGGGAACCCCCTGGTACAGCGGTGAAACCCTTTCTTTCTCCGTCGGTCAGGGATATCTGAATGTGACCCCCCTTCAGCTGTTGGTGCTCATTTCTGCCGTTGCCAATGGAGGGAAGATCCTCTTGCCCCAGGTGGCCGAAAGGGTGGAAGATATCTATGAAAACAAGCTCAGAGAGTATCCGCCCGTGGAGATGGAAAGAGTGAACGTTTCAGAGAAGACCCTTCAGATTGTCCAGGAAGCTCTGAAGGGAGCCGTGAACGATCCTCATGGGACAGGTTCGGCATGTGCGTTGAAAGACGCCAAAGTCGCGGGGAAAACCGGCACGGCCCAAGTCATCGCCATGCCGGGGGACTCTAAACGAGGAGAGGTCAACCGGGTCCCTTTCAAATTTCGGGACCATGCCTGGTTCGTCGCTTACGCCCCTTTCGAAGACCCCAAGATCGCCGTCGTTGTCCTCGTGGAGCACGGAGGATTCGGGGCTTCGGCGGCTGCCCCGATCGCCAAGAAGGTGATCGAAAAATATCTCAACATCAATCCTTCGCCTCCCTCAAGGGAAGCGGAGAAGCCAAGCGAGACGGACTATGCAGATTGACCGGCGGCTCTTCATCCATTTCGACTGGACCCTACTGGGAATAACGCTCGCCATCGCCTCGATCGGCATTCTCAACCTCTATAGCGCCACGGCAAAGCTGGAGATGGCCGGGACCCCTTTTTACGTGAAACAAATCCTCTGGGTGCTGATTGGATTGACGACGATGGTCACCCTGGCCTTCATCGAATACCGTTTCTATTCCGATTTCGCCTATCTCGTTTACACCATCGCCTTGATCCTTCTCCTGCTGGTCTTGGCCTACGGAATTATCACCTCCGGCGCCCAGCGGTGGGTCAAAATTGGGTCCCTTTCTTTTCAACCTTCCGAATTCGTCAAAATCTCGTTCATCCTGGCTCTGGCAAAGTTTTTTCATCACCCCCCGGATCGGCAGGGGTATTCGCTGAAACAACTCCCTGTGCCGTTTCTCCTTCTCCTGCTGCCACTGGTTTTGATCCTTAAACAACCCGACCTAGGAACGGCGATCATCCTTTTCCTGGTTTTCTTCTCGACCCTGATCTTTGTTAAGATTCGGTGGTCCTCCCTGCTCACTCTGGGATTGGCCGGAGCCGCTGTCGTCCCGCTCCTTTGGAAATTCCTGAAGGAATACCAGAAGAGACGAATCGTCACCTTTTTTAATCCCGATTTGGACCCGCTGGGTGCGGGGTACCATCTGATTCAATCGAAGATTGCCGTGGGATCGGGAGGAATCCTCGGGAAGGGTTTCATGAAGGGAACTCAATCCAGGTTGGGCTTTCTCCCCGAGCAGCAGACGGACTTCATCTTTTCAGCCCTGGGAGAGGAGTGGGGCTTGATCGGATCTCTCTTCGTCATCGGGCTCTATCTGGCACTGATTCTCTGGGGGCTCCGCATCGCCGTCCAGGCGAAAGATCGGTTCAGTGCCATCCTTGCTTTCGGGGTGGTGGCGATGCTCTTCTGGCATGTCTTCATTAACATCGGAATGGTGCTGGGGATGATGCCGGTGGTAGGAATTCCCCTTCCCTTGCTCAGTTATGGAGGGTCTTTCATCATCTCCACGCTGATCGGGATGGGGCTTCTTTTGAATGTGAGTATGAGAAGGTATCTCTTCTAAGTTCAAATTGCAGATTGCACAGGGTAGGTTGTTTCAATTTGAAATTTGAAATTTAGAATTTGCAATCAGAAGGGTACGTCATCACTCGACCCGGGCGGGATTTCTTGGTCCGTATCAAAATCTTTCCCCGTATCCGGAACCTCCGCGGGCGCTCCGGCCGCTCCTAACATCTGCATTTGGCTTGCCACGATTTCAGTCGTCGACCTTTTGTTTCCGTCCTTGTCTTCCCAGGTTCGGGTACGAAGCCGGCCTTCTACGTAGACCTGTTTTCCCTTATTCAGATATTCTCCGCATATCTCGGCCAGTCGGCCGAAAGCGACAATTCGGTGCCATTCCGTGATCGTCGTTTTTTCTCCGGAAGATCGATTGACCCGATTTTCGCTTGTCGCCATCCGAAAATTTGCGACCGTGGTGCCGTTGCTTAAGTACTTGACCTCAGGGTTTGCACCCAGGTTTCCGATAAGAATGACCTTGTTCACGCCCGCCATAAAACCCTCCTCACCGCTGCGAACCGAAAAGGGTTCATCCCGAGCCTGACGCCGTGGAGGCCCGGACGCAGAAACGACTCTTTTTTGTTACCTTATCATTTCTGAGATCTCTTTTCAAGAAGATAGTGACGCAATATTGACGGGCTCAAAAATATATTTTAGGCTTTGTTATCCCATGCCTCTGGAGGGCTTCAGGGGCTGGGTTCCGCAACCTCTCTGGTCGATCAAGAAGGGATGCGAGCAGGAAAGAGGATCGGGCAAAGGGATTGGTCTTCAGCAGAAGTTTGATCCTACACGAAAGAACGATTCAGTCTTCGTTGACAAAAACCGTGATTTTCGTATAATAATTCCTGTTTTCATTCCGGACCCGGGGTTTTCTGTGAGATATCTCTATAAATCAGAGAGCATTTCCATTCCGCAACGGCTTCTCTTCATCCCCCTGAAAGAGACGATCATTTTCCCCTACGTCGTCGCCCCTCTTTTCTTCCAATCGGAGGAAGCGTTGGCCGTCTTCAACAAGGTATTGCTCGAGAATAGTCTGATCGGGTGTGTCGGGCTGCGCGATCCTTATCTCAAAGATCCCCAACCCAAGGATCTCCTCTCCGTTGGAACCGTCTGCAAGATTCTCCAGCTGGTCAAGTTGCCGAATCGAGGGGTGAAAATTCTCGTGGAGGGGCTTTCAAGAGTCTTTCTCCAGAACATTATCCGGGAAGCCCCTTATTTCAAGGCAGACGTCAACGAGATCAACGAGCATCAAGAAAGGACGACTCTTTCTGAAACGCTCATCCAGAGCATCGGAACTCTCTTTAAGATTTCACTTTCGATGGGGAAGCCTCTTCCCGAGGAGCTCTTGAAGACCCTCGATAAAATTGACCATCCGGGTAGACTCGCCGATCTGATCGCCATCACGCTCCACCTGGCATGGAAGGAACAGCAAGAAATTTTTGAGACCGTCGACCCTCTGGAACGACTCAAAAAGGTCTTTCAATCCTTCAGTCGAGAGATTCAATCCTCCCCGACCCGCCCTCATCCACTGCTCAATCCTGGGAAAGAGGCCGGAAAATTTCCGAAGGATCATTCCGTTCGTCCTCCTGTCAGAGGACAGAGGGAGGTGCCGGACGAAGACCCCTATCAGGCTGAAATCCATGAACTCAGGGAAAAGGTCCAGAACGCCGGCATGCCCCAAAGAGTGGAGGAGATCGCTCATAAAGAAATCAACCGGCTGGAACGGATGAACCCCGTCTCCGCAGAATATACCGTCTCCAGAACGTATCTCGATTACCTCATTACGATGCCGTGGAATAAGAAGACGGTGGACAACCTTGACCTCAGCCGGGCCCAGGCCATCCTCAACGAAGACCATTACGATCTTGAAAAAGTGAAAGAACGGATTCTCGAGTTTTTGGCCGTCAAGAAATTAAAGGAACCGATGAAGGGGCCGATCCTCTGTTTTGTCGGCCCCCCGGGGGTTGGAAAAACATCCTTGGGGCGCTCCATCGCTCGCGCCTTAGAAAGGAAATTTATCCGGATCTCCTTGGGTGGGGTCCGGGATGAAGCAGAAATCCGGGGACACCGTCGAACGTATGTGGGAGCCCTTCCAGGCCGTATTATTCAAGAGATCCGGAGGGCGGAAACGTTCAACCCTGTTTTTATGCTCGACGAGGTGGATAAGATCGGTCAGGATGTCCGCGGGGATCCGGCGGCAGCCCTCCTTGAAACACTCGACCCGGAACAGAACTTCTCATTCACCGATCATTACCTCGACGTCCCTTTTGATCTCTCCCATGTCCTGTTCATCACAACGGCAAATACCCTCTCCCCTATTCCTCCCGCTCTGTTAGATCGTATGGAAGTGATTTCTCTGGCAGGATATACTGAAGAGGAGAAGGAGAAGATTGCTTTCCAATTCCTGATCCCTCACCAGAAAGAAGAAAACGGGTTGAAAGACCATCCTCTCTCTTTCACTCCCGACGCTCTTTACAAGATCGTTCGAGAATATACTCGGGAGGCAGGGGTTCGAAACTTAGAAAGAGAGATTGCCACCCTGTGTCGAAAAATTGCCAAGGAAGTGGCGATGGAAAAACCTTCAAAAGAGAGGATCGACGAAGCGGCGGTCGAGGAGCTTCTGGGACCACGAAAATTCTTCCGCGAGGTCGCTCAGGAGAAAGACCGCATCGGGATGGCGACGGGATTGGCGTGGACGGAAAACGGAGGAGACATCATTTTTATCGAAACGTCTAAGATGAAAGGCGACAAGGGGCTTATCCTGACGGGATCTCTTGGAGAGGTGATGAAGGAATCTGCGCACGCGGCCCTCTCTTATATTCGAACCAATGCCTCCTCCCTTCACATCGCCGAGAATTTTTATCAGGAGTGCGATATTCATATCCACATCCCGTCCGGGGGAACTCCGAAAGATGGGCCTTCGGCCGGAATCACCATTGCCACCGCCGTTCTGTCTCTCCTCAGGGGCAAACCCGTCTCTCATGAAATTGCCATGACCGGCGAACTCACCCTGACGGGGAGGGTGCTTCCGGTGGGAGGGATCAAGGAAAAGATCCTCGCCGCCCGTCGGGCCGGGGTGAAGACCGTGATCCTGCCTAAAAAGAACGAGAAGAATCTCGACGATATTCCAGACTATGTTAAGAGCGAGATGAACTTCATTTTAGTTGAACATATCCAGGAGGTGCTCGACCTAACCCTCCCCTCCGTACCCTCCGCTTGAGAGAGGGCTTATGCGGGAAAAGGTGAGTTCGTAAACCCGAATTTCAGATATGACAGTTCCTTTCAAATCTGGTTTTATCTCTATTTTGGGAAGGCCGAACGTAGGGAAATCTACCCTTTTTAACCGCCTCCTCGGCGACAAGATCGCCATCGTCGCTGAAAAACCTCAGACGACACGAAACCGGATCCTCGGCATCAAAAACACGGGAAACGCTCAACTCATCTTCCTCGACACCCCGGGAATTCACCAGGGACGCTCCGAATTGAACGAGCGGATGGTCCGAACCGCCATTGCCTCGGGAAGGGATGCAGATGTCCTTCTCTTTCTTATCGAGGCGACCTCCCCGGCCATAGAAAAAGACCGAAAGGTGATCGAATCTCTGAGGGGAAGTCTCGGGGTTCCCATCCTCGTCATCAATAAAATCGACGCGGTGAAAAAGAAGAACCTTCTTCCCATCATGGATCAATATCAGAAACTGCATCCGTTCAAAGAGATCATTCCCGTCTCGGCCCTGACCGGAGAGGGGATGGACAACCTCCTTGATCAAATCCTTCAAGTCCTTCCCGAATCCCATCCTTATTACTCGGAGGATATCGCCACGGATCAGACAGAGCGCTTTTGGATCTCCGAAATCATTCGGGAGAAGGTCATCCACCAATCCTATCAAGAGATTCCGTATTCGACCGCTGTCACGATCGATGAATTTAAAGAGCACCCTGAAAAAAACCTTGTGGTCATTAAGGCGACGATTCATGTCGAAAGGGATTCTCAGAAAAGGATTCTCATCGGAAAGGGTGGACAGAAACTGAGAAAGATTGGAGAGGAAGCTCGAAAAGAAGCCGAAGCCTTCTGGGGGACAAGGGTCTTTCTGGAATTGTGGGTCAATGTGGAGGAAGGTTGGACCCGGGATCCCCGTGCCCTGAATCGGTTGGGCTATCCACCGACTCTAAACCAATCCGCGTGAGGGATCGACCTGTGGATGAGAGAGAAACTTTAGGGAAATATCTGAAGAGCCAGAGGGAATCCAAAAAGATTTCCGTGAGAGAGGTGGCAAAAAACACGAGAGTCAGGGAACCCATCCTCACGGCCCTCGAAGAAGACCAGCTTCATCTTCTCCCTCCGGCGACCTACGTGAAGGGGTTTCTTTTGGCCTACGCAAAGTATCTCGGCCTCGATCAAAACGACGTCCTTCTCCGATATGAAAGAGTCTTGAAGGGAGAATCCCCCCCTCCTCCTTCCATTCCATCTCCCAGGCCCAAACCCGAGAGTCCACCCCCTCCGACTTCAAAGCCCAAACAGAAGATGCCATGGAATACGAAACAGACTTGGGTGGTCGCTGGAGTCATCGTGGTGAGCTTCGTCGTCCTTTATCTCTTCTCGCCGTACGCCAAGCGCCCGACGGAGACCACCCCCGGAAAACCTGTGGAAGAGAAATCCTCCACCGTTTCTCCGCCTCCTGTCGCTGCGCGGCCGCCCGTTCCGGAAGGAAAACCATCCGTCCAGGAGAAAAAACCTCTCACGCCCTCTGCTCCCGTCGCAGCGACCACCTCTGTTCAAGAGAAGAAGGCGATCTCTCTCCAGCTCAAGGCCATCGAAGAAACATGGTTGAGCGCCCAAGCGGACGACCAGCCCGGAAAGGAGATGATCCTGAAGCCGGGGGAAGGGACAACCTTCGAAGCATCGGGTCGGATTCTCATGAAACTTGGGAACGCAGGGGGAGTCGACCTTGTCTTAAACGGAAAGTCTCTGGGGAAGTTTGGAAAGTCGGGGGAGGTGTTGAATCTCGTCGTCACGCCCCAGGGGGTGGAAGTAAAACGGTCGGAGAAACCGAAACCGCCTAATGAAGGAATTTCAAACCCCGAATTGCAAAGTTCCAATTAAGTTCTTAACCGTCGCGCAAAAACGCATGGGATCTTCGTCCTTTGAAGATTTTCCGACGGGGACATAAATTGATGAAGATATCGAGGAAGACCAGAACATGACTCGGCATCACGACGAAGATGAAAGGGAGAGGATTTCCTGGAGAGAGATTGATCGAAGGAAGGATCGAAGTCCTTACGCTCCTAAAGAAACTCCCCAGGATCAGCCAAGATCCCGTCGTTCCGAATGGGTGATGAAAAAATATCGAAAGGAGGCCGATAAACTCTTCATGGGAAAGAAAGGAACCAAAAAGCATCAGAAGGCCCATAACGACATCGATCGTTATCACGGCACCGATCAGTTTGAGACAGTGATGAAGGCTTATTTGGATCAATACGGCTTGCCGGAGGATTGGAGCACGCTGTTGCTTTTGTTGGACTATTCAGATTCGAAGATGATCTTGCAGGCCCTGACGGCGATGAAAAATCTGTATGAGGCCAGGAGCCCGGTTGAAAAGCAGGGCTTCAAAGCCAAGGTGGATATTTTAGCCATGACCGCCAGTGACGGCGACCTGAGAGACTTCGCGGAAGAGATGCTTAAAACCTTGTAGCCTCAAACCCATCAAGCGCTCTCTTCGTCATGAGCCTTCCGACTCACGAAGGGGAAGGCTGAAGGCTTCGATGCTTTGACGGAAGCGCCTTGTGAATATACTTATCCAGAAGGCTCTCGAGCTGACCTTTGTCCCATCCCGCATAGGTCTCCTTCCCTTCCACAATGAACGTGGGGTAGGTGCGAATCCGGTGACGCAAGGATTTGTAGACCCCGAGAAGCGACGGCGCATCAATCAGCTTAATCGAGAGACGGTGTTTGTAGAGCCGATTTAATTCCCGCATCCAGTCTAAAAGGTTCCTGTTCTCCTCTTTCAAATCCGGAGGATACTCGTCTATCTCGTTCTGTTCGACCTTCTGGTTCAACCCCGTTTGATCGAAGAAGACCTTGCAGCGGCGGCATTGGTCGAAAGAGGTCATCATTTTTGCAACGACTTCCAAAAGAATGGGCTTCATGGTCCGTCTCCTAATGACATTTAATATAACCCAACGACCGGTGAAATTTCAAATGAGGGTTTCGCACGTCCGATTTCAGGAAGAGGGGGCGCGTGCCTCCAGGACTCGTTCCCCGGGCGTCGCCGGGTATTCTGCGCCTCGAAGGAACCGCACTGCAGGCCAAACCCCGGCCAAACCCCGGCGTTGAATCTTTCCCATGGAATGGGTTAAACATGAAAGATGAAGGTCCTCTTGATCTCACCCGAGCGGGAGCGAAAAAAGGAAGAGGCCTTTCTCTTCCGGCTGAGTTTCTTAAACCTCCCTTATATCGCAGCGGTCACGCCTCCGGATGTGGAGATAAAAATTGTGGATGAAGCCT
>Ga0335085_10016597_pt1 | contig 10633 bp, 7 predicted proteins | sample Lox_Sample_45_FD_206712 | JGI IMG/M metagenome (GOLD analysis project Ga0335085, IMG submission 206712) | Soil microbial communities from Loxahatchee National Wildlife Refuge, Florida, United States - Lox_Sample_4.5 | ecosystem: Environmental > Terrestrial > Soil > Wetlands | place: USA: Florida...
CGAAGTATTCGAGCGGGCGAAGATTTGAGGATCATTCTTCATCGTCCGACTCTTTGTCGGATCCCTCTTCGTCGTCTTCGTCCTCGTACTCCTCTTCGTCCACCGGCTTCAATTCGATCGGATTGACCGTAATCACTTCGAAGTCGGCGCCACACTCAGGGCACGAAACGACCTCTCCTTCGTCGACCTCGTCTTCTTCGAAGTCGAGATCGGTCTCACATTCTGGACAATACACCATGATGCCCCTCCACACTCGACGTATCCTGTTATATTTAGTTTCTCTTCAAGGAAAAGGTCAAGTCCCTTGCTGAGGAAAGTTTTTTCCATGATCTCCTGCCTCCAATTCCCAAACTTGCGAACATGTTTTGCATTAGGATCATCCATCGTTGTTCTGGGACTTTCCTCCGTAGTCGCTTCCGCCAGTCAGGAATCAGCGGCCGGGCCGCGAGATTCTCAGGTGGCAACGGCTCTGCGGCAAATCTCCTCAGACCACATTCGCCAAACAATCGAGAAACTCGTCGGCTTCGGCAACCGGTCGACTCTCTCCGCCCAGGACGAGGCGTCTATAAAATCCGAAAAAGGAATCGGTGCTGCGCGCGAGTGGATCAAGTCTGAGTTCGAACGGTATTCGAAAGATTGCGGGGGCTGCCTGGAGGTCAAAACTGATTCTTTCATCGAACAGCCCGCAGATCGCATTCCCAGCCCGACGCAAATCACGAACGTTTATGCGGTTCTGCGGGGTACTGATCCCCAGCAAGCGAATCGCATCGTGCTCGTCACCGGGCACTACGACTCTCGAAACAGCGACAATACCAACATCACCGACGACGCGCCCGGGGCGAATGACGACGCCAGCGGTACTGCGGTCAGCCTGGAGTGCGCGCGCGTGTTGAGCAAGATGAAGTTTCCCGCAACGATCATTTTTCTCACGGTTGCGGGCGAAGAGCAGGGTCTAAATGGCAGCAAACACTTCGCGCAGATGGCCAAACAGCAGGGATGGAATATCGAGGCGGTGTTGAACAACGACATTGTGGGCGGTGATCGCAACCTGCAACAGGATGCGAGCGTGGTGCGTGTGTTCTCGGAAGGCTTGCCCGTAGCAGCCGATGAGACGGGCATTCGCCGCGTCCGAATGCTGGGTGGCGAAAGCGACTCGATTTCTCGCGAACTCGCACGCTACGTTGCTGAGGTCGGCCGAACCTACGACGCGGGAGTAAAGCCGCTACTGATTTTCCGCCTCGACCGCTTCCTGCGTGGCGGCGATCACTATTCGTTCAATCAGCAGGGGTTCGGCGCCGTGCGACTAACGGAGTTTCGCGAGGATTACAACCACCAGCACCAAAATGTCCGGACGGAAAATGGTGTCGAGTACGGCGACCTGACGAAATTCGTGGACTTTGACTACATTGCACACGTAACCCGGCTGAATGCGGTGACCTTGGCAGCGCTTGCGTCAGCCCCGGCGCCGCCGACGAAAGTGAAAATGCTGACCAAGGAACTCGTCAACACCACCACCTTGACCTGGGAGACTTCGCCGGGCGCTTCCGGCTACGAAGTTCTTTGGCGGGCGACGAGCAGCCCGGATTGGGAGCACACGCAGACAGTCGCGTCTGGCACACGTGCAACTCTCGACGTTTCGAAGGATAATGTAGTATTCGCGGTTCGCGCGGTCGATCAAGCAGGACATCGCAGTTTGCCCGTTGTCCCGGAACCGGAAAGGTGAATCGGCCGGTTGTCGTGACCGGATAATTGTTTGCTATACGTCGATCGAGCGTAAATCCCCATGAATGGCGGAAGAACCCTCACATTAAGCTTGCCCCCCTTCACCAAGGCGGTGAAGTGGCTGGTCCTGATCAATGCGGGTATGCTCCTGCTGCTTACGTTGCTGAAGGCAGTCAATTTGAGAGCCGGAGGAATCCTCGAGGCGGCGCTGTCGCTTATTCCCTCCCTGGTGTTGCATGGCTGGATCTTCCAGTTCATCACTTACTCTTTTCTGCACCAGGGATTTTGGCATCTCGCCGGCAATATGTTTGGTCTCTGGATGTTTGGTTCGCAACTCGAAATCGAGTGGGGAAGAAGAAGATTTCTGGAATTCTATTTCTTCTGTGTGACTGGGGCCGCGCTCATCACAGTGGCAATGTCGTACTCAGGATGGGGTGGGATCACGCCGGACACGCCGACGGTTGGGGCCTCTGGAGGCGTCCTGGGCATTCTGATGGCCTACGCTCTTCTCTACGGCGACAACGAAATCATGCTGTTTCCAATACCCATTCGAATCCGCGTCAAGTATTTCGTTGCCGCTCTCGGGCTCCTGACTCTTCTCGGTGCATTAGGAAACGCCTCGGGACGAGGAGAAAGAGTCGCCTATTTCGCTCATCTCGGTGGCCTGCTGTTCGGCTTCGTCTACGTAAAGTTCCTGCCTCGGCGCGGCCTCAGCTACGCGACGTCCGAACGCTATTTCAGCCTCCGCAACGCCTACTACCGGTGGAAGCGCCGCCGTGCCGCCAGGAAGTTCGAGGTCTACATGAAGGAGCACGACCGCAAAGTCACCTTCGACGAGCATGGCAACTATATTCCGCCCGACGACCGCGACAAAACCAACGGTGGATCCAAGTCGGGGTGGGTGAACTAGCGGTCAGCCCTCAACCCTCAGCCGTCAGTGCTCAGCTTTTCAACGATGGCTATCTGAACATTTCGCTAAACGCAGCAAGCACGGTACCAGGAACGTTGAGCGACTTTCCCTTTTTGAATCCCAGATCGTGCCCACCTCCATCGATTCTCAGCACTGTGGTCTTGGCAGGAATGAGTTCGACAGCCTTTTCCAGTTCCCCGATGCTGCCAAACGGGTCTCGCGTGCCGTGCACAAACAAGCTTGGCGTGCGCAGATTCGGCAGGTGTTGCGTGCGCAATTGTTCGGGCTTGCGCGGCGGGTGCAAAGGATAAGACAGGAGCAGCAGGCCCGAAACCAACTCCGGCTCCGTGGCGCACAGCATGCTGGCCTGGCGTCCGCCATAGGAATGGCCGCCCAAGAAAACCGTGCCGCGCACCATCTTCTTCATCATCATGATTGCATTGCGCAAGCCGGCCCGGTCCCGCTCCTTACTCCGTTCGGACATCGGGCCTGTCCGACGCTCCTGACGGAACGGCAGATCGCAGCGCAGCACGTTGTATCTGGAAGCTGCAAAGGCCTCGGCCAGCGCCACAAGCAGGGGGGCGTCGCGGTTGGTGCCGGCCCCGTGGGTAAGAACGAGGGCATTGCCATTCAATACCGCAGGAGTGTGCAGACAACCACGTACCGGCGGATCAAGAGAGAAATCGTCAAGGCTGAGTGTGTCCACGATCTTCCTCAACATCCCTCGAACAGAACTGTGTACTCAGCGAGTCGACTCCTAAGGCGCGTAGAAACAGACCAGGGTCAAAGCGATTTTGTTGGTTTAGCTCTGCCCCGACGGCCTCCTGAGTTTGCACTCCCATTTCCGCGCACAGTGTGGAGCCGCATGAAATTTGTCGCTCCCTCGGTCAGTTGTGTCCCAGCCACAATGCCGAGCACGTCGCCCTTGTGCAGAACGCCGCGAGGAAGCAGTTCCCTCTCCGCTGTCTTGACCATGGCCTCCGCCGAAAACCAGCGGCTGGTGTGAATTGGCGTTACGCCCCAGAAGAAATTCATACGATTGCACACGTCCCAATTGCGGCTGAAGCCGTAAATACACACTTTGGGACGATGTTTGGATACCATGCGGGCCGTATTGCCACTTTCAGTAAAGACGGCGATCGCCGCCATCGGCAGATCACTAGCCGCGTGCGCGATTGATTCGCAAATTGTTTCCGCGACTGAATAACGGTGATTCTCGCTCCGGCGGCGGTTCGCCAGCGGCATTTGCGCCATGCTAGCCTCGGCTTCCAGAATAATGCGGTTCATGGTCGCAACTGTCTCCCGCGGATAGCGCCCACTGGCCGTCTCACCTGAAAGCATGACCACGTCCGTACCGTCGAAGATTGCGTTGGCCACATCGCTCGCCTCTGCCCGCGTGGGACGCGGATTCTGCGTCATCGACTCTAGCATCTGGGTAGCTGTCACGACTGGCCGGCGCCAGATCGCCGCCCGCTGAATCACATGCTTCTGAATCACCGGAACCCGTTCGAGGGGGACTTCTACGCCGAGGTCGCCACGCGCCACCATCACTCCGTTTGTGACTTTGAGGATGTCTTCCAGATGCTCAATCGCCTGCGGCTTCTCCAGTTTGGCGACGATCGGAGCAACGCGGCCGAATTTCGTCATCACTTCTCTAGCTTGAAGGATGTCGTCGGCGGACCGGACAAACGAAAGCGCCACCACGTCGATTCCGTGCTCGATCCCGAATTTCAGGTCCTGTTTGTCTTTCTCGGTCAGCGACGGAAGGGAGATGGCCGCGCCCGGCAGGTTGATTCCTTGATGCTCAGCGAGAGAACCTCCGTTGACGACCTCGCACTCGACATCATCGCCGTGGATGGTTCGTACACGCAGCTCAATCTTCCCGTCGGAGAGAAGCACACGCGCGCCGGGTTCCACTTCCCTGGCAAGCCCCTTGAAGTCCGTCGCAATCAGCGATGCGGTCCCGGCAACTTCTCGCGGCGTGATCCGAAGGCGCGCGCCTTTTTGGAGTACAACTGCTTTGCCATTGCTAAGCCGCCCGGTACGGATCTTGGGCCCCTGGAGATCCTGCATGATGCAGATCGTGCGCTTCAGGTAACGCGCGGCACGCCGCAACCGCTCGATGCGCCGGGCATGCTCAGCGTGCGTTCCATGGGAGAAATTCAGGCGGGCGACATCCATGCCCAGTCGCATCAAGTCCTTGATGCAGTCTTCAGAGTCGGAAGCGGGTCCGATCGTGCAGATGATCTTCGCGCGACGCAAGCGAGGACCTTCTCCTGTCGCCATGTTGCTGGAGGAGGACAAATCTCCCGCAACCAGATCAGGTTTGTGTGCCAACGGAATACCCTTCGCAGGAGATCAGCTCAACAGGGAGCAGGCCGGGTTTTTGCCGACTACGGACTACCGGCTACCGACTACTGGTTCTCTATGATCTCACAATCAGTCAGACGTCGGGGCGCGGGGGGCTTTCATCAATCCCCGTGGAAACAACATGGCATTGAACTCCGCGCCAATCAGGACGACCAGTGAAATCAGGTACATCCAGATCAGCAGGGCGATGCCCGCTCCGAGCGATCCGTAGATAATGCTGTAGTCGGCATATCTCTGCAAGTACCATCCGAACAGCGCCGTAGCCAACAACCACATCGCGGTCGCCAGAGCCGCCCCCGGCAATACGCTGTGCCAGGGCTGAGTGCGCGGAACCGCATTGTGATAGATCAACTGGATCACCGCAATGGAAGTGAGAATGGCGATGGTCCACCGAATTACCACCCATAGCAGAAGAACCAGCGGCCCGAATTCGTGCCCGATGTGGAAGAGAATGCGCGTCTCGATGCGGCTGCCGAACGCCACCAGAATCGTGGCAAAGGTCAGCGGCAACCCGGCCATCAGTACCAGGGAAATAGCGATGATGCGCTCTTTCACCAATCCCCAGGTTTTGGGAAGCTGATAGGCGCGCCGGAACCCTTCCATCCACGAGACGACCACGCCGGAGGCGGTCCAGATCGTCAACAGCGAAGTCCCGAACAGCAGCCCCACCGGACGGTGCGCTGTTCCTTTCAGATACGCCAATGCGGTTGCGGTTCCTGCGGGCAGAATGCGGCCGAGCGCGTACGAGATTTCCCGCAAGTAAACCTCGCCGCGGCGTAACGTGGCCAGAACCGAGCCCAGCACGAGCAACGCCGGGAAGAAAGTGAGGATGGAAGAATAGGCCGAAGCTTTCGCGGTCGCAAATGCGTCGTGCTGAAAGGCCCGCCAGACGGAAAGACGGAACAGGCGCCAGAAGCGCGCTAAGATCGGCGCCAATACGGGTCCACCAGGGAACGGCTCGGGCGAGTTTCTGCGGTCCTGCGATGGCTCCATGACGGGCTGATGCCTAACCGCTGACAACCTGCTGCCTCGAAAAGCAAAGGGCGACTCTCGTCGCCCCTCGTAGCATTCTGATTGGCATTACTCCGCAGCGAGTTCTTCGGTCTCGCCTTCATGCCGCATGAGCTCGAGAGCGCGCTCCGCTTCCTCGTAGGCCTGCGACACCTCCTCTTGCACCTTCTGCGCAGCTTCCTCCATTTCCGGAGAGAGCCGCACATTGCGGTAGTACTCCATGCCGGTGCCGGCGGGAATCAAGCGGCCGACGATCACGTTTTCCTTCAGGCCGCGCAGGTGATCGACCTTGCCGTTGATGGACGCCTCCGTGAGTACGCGCGTGGTTTCCTGGAACGACGCCGCCGAGATGAACGAATCGGTCGAAAGAGACGCCTTCGTGATACCGAGGAGCAACGGGCGCCCGGTGGCTGGTTTGCCGCCCTGCGCAATGACGCGCTCGTTTTCCTCCCGGAAAGCAAACTTGTCGATCTGCTCCTCGAGCAGGAATCTCGTATCGCCAACGTCCTCGACTTTCACCCAGCGCATCATCTGACGCACGATCACCTCGATGTGCTTATCCGAGATGTTTACTCCCTGCAACCGGTAGACTTCCTGGATTTCGTTCACCAGGTACGCCTGCAGCTCTTTTTCACCGAGTACGGCAAGGATATCGTGCGGGTTGAGCGGGCCATCCATCAGCGGTTCGCCTGCCCGGACACGCTCGCCCTCCTGCACATTGATGTGCACGCCGCGCGGAACGGAGTATTCCTTTTCCGTTCCGTTGTCGGCCTGCACGTAGAGTTTGCGCTGGCCCTTGGAAACCTCACCGAAGCGCACCAGTCCGTCGATCTCGCTGATGACCGCGGTCTCGTGGGGCTTGCGGGCTTCGAAAAGTTCGACCACGCGCGGCAAACCGCCCGTGATGTCCTTGGTCTTGGTCGTCTCCCGCGGGATCTTCGCCAGCACATCGCCCGGGTAAACCGTGTCGCCATCCTGCACCATCAGGTGTGCGCGCGAGGGCATCAGGTAGCGCTTGCTCGCTTTGCCCTTAATGACCAAGGCTGGCTGTCTCTTCTCGTCCGGCGAATCCGCCACGACGTGACGCGACAAGCCCGTCACTTCGTCGACTTCTTCGTGCAGCGTGACCCCTTCCTGCAGGTCTTTGAACTGCGCTGTGCCGCCGATTTCTGTCAGGATGGCGAAGGTGTACGGATCCCACTCGACCATTACCTGTCCAAGTTCGACCGGAGCGCCATCGTTGACTTTCACCTTGGCGCCATACACCACAGCGTAGCGCTCGCGTTCGCGGCCTTTTTCGTCGACCACCGCGATCGAGCCCTGCCGGTTCATGACGACGAGGTCGCCCGCCTTTGATTTCACTGTCTGCAGATTGATGAAGCGTGCGGATCCGTGGCTCTTGGCATCGAGACGCGACTGCTCGGAAACTCGCGACGCCGTGCCGCCGATGTGGAAGGTCCGCATCGTGAGCTGCGTTCCAGGTTCGCCGATCGACTGCGCCGCGATTACACCCGTAGCCTCGCCCAGTTCCACCAGGCGGCCCGAAGCCAGATTACGTCCGTAGCACATCACGCAGACACCGCGCTTCGATTCGCAGGTCAGCACGGAACGGATCTTCACCCGTTCGATGCCGGCTGCCTGAATCGCGCCCGCGAGTTCCTCCGTGATCTCGTTGTTGATGTCGACGATGACGTTGCCATCGTAGTCTTTGATCTTCTCGAGCGATACACGGCCTACGATCCGGTCGCGGAGCGGCTCGATGATTTCACCGGCTTCGACGATACCCGAGACGAAGATGCCATCCACCGTCCCGCAATCGTACTCGCTGATGATGACATCCTGCGCGACATCGACCAGCCGCCGCGTCAGATAGCCCGAATCGGCCGTCTTGAGCGCCGTGTCGGCCAGGCCCTTGCGCGCGCCGTGGGTCGAGATAAAGTACTCCAACACCGTCAGCCCCTCGCGGAAGTTGGCTGTGATCGGGGTCTCGATGATTTCACCCGTCGGTTTCGCCATCAACCCGCGCATACCCGAGAGTTGGCGGATCTGCTGTTTCGATCCGCGAGCGCCCGAGTCCGCCATGACATAGATCGGATTGAGTTCGCCTTCCTTGTCGCGCTTCTGCATCTGTCCGAACATTTCGTCCGCGACTTTTTCCGTGATCGCCGACCAGATTTCAATAACTTTGTTGTAACGTTCGCCGTTCGTGATGGCACCGTCCAGGTACTGTTGCTGTACGCTGATGACCTGCTTGTCGGCATCGCGCACCAGCGTCTTCTTGTTATCGGGAATTACCATGTCGTCGATGCCGATGGACAATCCCGCGCGCGTGGCATAGCGGAAGCCCAGCGCCTTGATCTCGTCGAGCATTTTCACTGTGGTTTCAAGGCCGTATCGCAGGTAGCAGTAGTTGACCAGTTGCCCGATGCCCTTCTTCTTGAGCAGGCCGTTGATGAACGGCATGGCGTTGTTCTTACCCGGCTCGCCTTTGGGCAGGTGATCGTTCAGAATGGCCCGGCCCACGGTCGTATTCAGGTACTCGCGCTCGCAGTGAACTGGCTCGGTATGCGTGACATCCTGGTCGTCGTAGGCTTGCGTCAGGTCGACAACTTCGCCCGTGTAACGCAGCCGGATCGGCGTGAGTGTTTCCACTTCGCCCACTTCGAGCGCGATCAGGACATCTTCGATATTCGCAAACGACCGGCCTTCACCCTTAGCGCCAGGTTTCCCTTTTGTCAGGTAGTAGAGGCCGAGCACCATGTCCTGTGTGGGCACCGTGATCGGTTGACCGGATGCAGGCGACAGAATATTGTGCGACGACAACATCAGCACGCTGGCCTCGACCTGCGCCTCGGGGGAAAGAGGAATGTGCACCGCCATCTGGTCGCCGTCGAAGTCCGCGTTGAACGCGGTGCAGACGAGCGGGTGGATCTTGATGGCCTTACCCTCCACCAGTACCGGTTCAAACGCCTGAATGCCCAGCCGGTGCAGGGTAGGAGCGCGGTTCAAAAGCACAGGGTGGTCCTTGATGACCTCTTCGAGAATGTCCCAAACGATCGCTTCCTGCTGCTCGACCATCTCCTTGGCTTGCTTGATGGTGGTGCAATGCCCGGTCTGCTCCAGCCGGTGATAGATAAATGGCTTGAACAGCTCAAGCGCCATCTTCTTCGGCAGACCACACTGGTGCAGCTTCAGTTCGGGCCCAACCACAATCACCGACCGGCCTGAGTAGTCTACGCGCTTGCCGAGCAGGTTCTGACGGAAGCGTCCCTGCTTGCCTTTGAGTGTGTCCGACAGCGACTTGAGGGGACGGTTGTTGGCGCCTCGCAGAACCCGGCCCCGGCGTCCGTTGTCGAACAGAGCGTCGACAGCCTCCTGCAGCATGCGTTTCTCGTTGCGCACGATCACTTCCGGCGCGTGCAGGTCCATCAGCTTCTTCAAACGGTTGTTCCGGTTGATGACGCGGCGATAGAGATCGTTGAGATCGGACGTCGCAAAGCGGCCGCCATCGAGTGGAACGAGTGGGCGCAACTCTGGCGGAATGACCGGGATCACGTCCAGAATCATCCACTGCGGCTTGTTGCCGCTCTTGCGGAAGGCCTCAACCACCTTCAAGCGTTTGGCATACTTCAGGCGCTTCTGCAGCGAGGTCTCGTTCTTCATCTTCTCGCGCAGTTCATTCGAGAGGACGTCTACATCGACCCGCTTCAGAAGTTCTTTAATCGCCTCGGCGCCCATCATGGCCTTGAACCCGGCGGGCCGGTATTGTTGGTCGAGTTCGCGGTACTTGGCTTCGTCCTTGATGACCTCACGGTCTTTTACCGGAGCGTCTCCAGGCTCGACGACGACGTACGCTTCGAAGTAGAGAATCGCTTCCAGATCGCGGAGAGAAATATCGAGCAAGTGCCCGATGCGGCTCGGCAAGCCCTTGAAGAACCACACGTGCGAGCAGGGCGACGCCAGTTCGATATGCCCCAGCCGTTCGCGGCGCACTTTCGAAAGCGTCACTTCCACGCCGCACTTGTCGCAGATCACGCCGCGGTGCTTCATGCGCTTGTACTTGCCGCACAAGCATTCCCAATCCGTTACCGGACCGAAAATACGCGCGCAGAACAAGCCATCGCGCTCCGGCTTGAAGGTGCGGTAGTTAATGGTTTCAGGCTTGGTGACTTCGCCATGCGACCAGCTGCGGATCTTCTCCGGCGACGCCAGGCTGATGCGAATGGCGTCAAAGTCAGCAACGGGATTGGCCAAATCGAACGGGCTCGAACGAAACATGGTCCTCCGCTTTCCTTGCCCTCAGTGGCCAGTGGTCAGTGCTCAGTGGCCAGTTCGTGTCCCGCTGAGGTCGAGAGCGAAACCCCAACGGATTTATGCAAAAACTCGACGATGATCAGAGGCTCAGGCAGCATCAAAACTGACCACTGCCCACCGGCCACTGACCACTAATCCGCCGCCACTGCCACCGGCTTCTTCTCGGTGGCCTTGATCAGTTCCACATCCAGGCAGAGCGACTGCAACTCGCGGATCAGCACGTTGAACGATTCCGGCACGCCCGGCTCCATCGCGGCCTCGCCTTTGACGATGGCCTCGTAGATTTTGGTGCGCCCGTAAACGTCG
>Ga0335085_10016598_pt1 | contig 10632 bp, 9 predicted proteins | sample Lox_Sample_45_FD_206712 | JGI IMG/M metagenome (GOLD analysis project Ga0335085, IMG submission 206712) | Soil microbial communities from Loxahatchee National Wildlife Refuge, Florida, United States - Lox_Sample_4.5 | ecosystem: Environmental > Terrestrial > Soil > Wetlands | place: USA: Florida...
CCAGAACCCATAGTATGGGCCGGGCTCATTGACGGTGCCGGTATGCACCTGGAGCCAGCCGCCGACCTGCCGGGCGTGCATGAGCCAGATAACGATGACCACCACAGCAGCGAATGTCAGACCAGCTACGATGACCGGACGCCATTTCTTCACTGTTCACCTCCCTAACGGTCCGGCAGGCCTCAGCGGCGCGCGTTCGGCAGGAGCCGAGGTCCCCGACCCGCAGCCGACGGCCCCGGCCAAGAGCGGGCGGCCAGGCCGGGTCAGGGGCTTGGCCGACTCGCTCAAGGCCGCATGGCCCGGCTCGGCCGTCGCCCCGTGCCAGGTCAGGCCGCCTGGTCCAAGATTGAGTGGAGGGTTTGCCCGGTGCGGCGCGCCTCGACGCCCAGCGTGATCTGCGAGATTCCGTAGACCAGGCTGAACAGGCCGAACAGCAGCGCGAGAGTGACGGCGCCGATGCCGGGGCGCGCGAAGAGCAGCACGCCGAACGCGACGGAGATCAGTCCGCCCAGGATGAACATCGCGCGGGTGCCCGCGGTCTCGCCGGACTGGAAGCCGGCGAAGATCTCGAAGAAGCCGCCGACGAACGCCCAGATCCCCACGATCAGCACCAGCACCAGGGCGGTGGGGCCGGGCCAGACCAGGGCGACCACGCCGGCCGCGATGTCAATCAGCCCCATCAGCAGGCGACCAATCACCGGCCCGGCGCCGTCGCTACTGAACGCCCGCACAGCCTGCCAGCCCGCGTCGACGAACGCGTAGACCGCGAAGATGATGACGAGTGCGAGAATCGTCACCCCGGGCCAGGCGAGCGCGATGATCCCGACGATGATGGCGAGAACGCCAAGCACAATCAGCTGTGTCGAGGTTGATTTGAATTGGTCCGACATTGATCTGAACATGACAGGTATTCCTTCCTGGTGGGGGTTCTCAGCGGTTAGCCGGTGATGTGGATCTCGTCGATGACTTCGGAAACGCCGCTGGCCATCCACGCAGCGCCGACTACCGCGTCGCGCTCCGCCCGGGTGGCGACATGGCCGTAAAGCATCACCGTGTTCCCGCTGGTGTTCACCGTGATGTCGCTGTCATCAGCGACCAGCGCGGAGCGGTCCAGCGCGTCATGAACGAGAATGGTGACGTCGATCGGATCTGTGGCGTAGGAGATCTTGATGTCGTCCTTGATGTTGCGGACACCGGTCAGGCCGCCAACGGCCCGTTCGGCGACGGAGCGCAGTGAGCCGTAGCCCACGGTGCCGGTCAGCCTGACGTTGCCGTTGCGCGCGGTCGCCTCGACGCCGACCGGCACCGTAACGTTCAGCGCGAGCGCGTCGTTCGCCGCGGTGGTCAGGGTGGCGTCGTCGCGGTAGTCAGCGGGCGGCAGACGCACTTCGAGGTGATTGTGTACGTTCGTCACGCCGATGACGCGCCCGGCCGCGGCGGCCGCCTCCACGTATTGCGGGTAACTGGGCACCGTGCCGTTGAGCGCCACGTCCCCGTTGACGTTCTTGACGGTGATGTCTGACGGGTCAACGAGCGGGTCGAAGGTTAGTTCGGCTTCGACTGCCTGGCGGATATCCTTGGTCTTGCCCACTTGGGTGTGTCCTTTCATAACTGAAAGGCGGCGGGATTGCCGCTCATTAGCCAGTGCATCGGACAATCTCGCGGCGAGAAAGGCGACGCTGGCTGTGGTGGCATTGGCCTGCGCTATAGGAGAAAGCCACTGCCCGATCAGGGGAAGCGCTCAGCAGGGTCCCCGGATTCTTACCCGGTCAGGATGCGGCCGCGAAGGAACCGCGGGCCGGGATGGCGTCGGCGGTATCGAAGAGAACCTGCTGCAGTTGGCGTGGCAGATCGCCGCTCCACGCCAGGGCAGCCGTAGCGGTCAGCGGGCGCCGCTCGAGGTGGACCCGGATCATGTGGTAAGTGTCCGCCACCTGCTGGGCCGGGCCTGGCGTGTTCTGCCCCGCTCGGTCGTGGAGCGGGCCGGTCAGGACGGCGGTGGGGCGGCTGGCTGTGGCCGCGAAGGCCAGGGTCATCGGCAGCGAATGCCGGAACGGTGGGTCGGTGAATTCGAAACGAGGCTGGCTGGTCCGCAAGACCGCCAGCCAGGCGTCGTAGGTGGCGGCACCGGCGCGGCGCGGGGTGTGAATCAGCTCCATACCGGCCAGGTCATCAACGGTGATGGTGCCGAGATGGCCGATTCCCGCGGAGGAAGGAATCCACACCTCGGGCTCGAACTCCCCGAGGCTCATGACGTCCAGCGGATCTGGCAAGGCCGCACCGGCCGAAGCCAGCCAGCCCAGGCCGGCATCGGCCCGGCGCTGGCGGATCAGCGTGAAGTCGGCATCCAGCGGCGTCTCCAGCCAGGTGACATCGGCGCCGGCCGCTGCGGCCGTGGACCGCAGCCGGGAGGCCGTCGCCAAGGCCAGTCCCTCCGGGAGGTTTGGGGGTAGGACGAACCGCAGCCGGGGCCGTCCCAGGCCCGCCGCGTGCCGGCTTCTGCTTACTCCGTGCTCGAGCAGGGACAGCACGGCCCGGGACTCCTCCAGCAGCACGCGGCCGGCTGGGGTAAGCCGTACGCCCTCGCGCCGGCGCTGCAGCAGCGGTGTGCCGACCATCTCCTCCAGCCGCCGGATCTGCTGGCTCAGCGTGGGCTGGGCGATGAACATGCGCTCCGCGGCGTGCGTGAACGTACCGGCGTCGGCGACCGCCACCAGGTAGCGCAAATGCCGCAGCTCAAGACCGAGGCGTGCACAACCTCCCGAGTCGGGAAGCTGATCCGGTCCGGTTACGTAGCCCATTTCTGTCACCTATATCCCTCGGCCGGGAGTCGCCTGCCGCACCGTGCTGCGGGGCGCTCCCGTTCACCAACGACAATGCCGCCCAGGGCAGCGTGACCGAATCCCGGAAACACACAGCCTTAGCCCGGCCGGACAGGGCGAGGCGGCGCCGTCGCCAGGTGATGCGATTCCTCCCGGGCTGGGCGCTGACCGAAGGTAGCCCGTTACCGCAGGCCTGGCAGCCCCGCGCGGGTCTGGCCACGGCCCGCATCCGCGATGGGTGGCCGCCGGGACGGCGGAGAACCGGTCGTATCCCGCATTTGCGTAGCCGGATCCCGTCAGCAGGCCCACGCAGCGCCCGGTGCGCGGCGCGGCCGCCCCCCAGCCGCGCCACCGTGATCCACGACCAATGGACCTATTGCCCGCACGTGTTGGTCACCAGCGCCGCCGAAGGCTGCACTGGATCCGGCAAGGGACATTTCGCCCTGGCAGCGACGTCACGGGTCGGAGGAGCGACATGAACGGTCTGCCGGCAGGTCTTTGCATGTTGATGGACACGCCCCAGGGGGACCGGCAGCCCGGCCTGCGGATGCTGGATGGAAGGGACCGCCCGGCGAGGCTGGCGTTCGATGTGGCATCAGCTGGCGGCATGCCGCATGGCTTGACCGGTGGCTCGCGATCTTCTGGCCCCAGCCGCCCGGGGGTGCGGCCGCCCGGGTGATATGGCTGCTGGACGCCAGTACCGTCCGCTGGTCAGGAGGGATGGCAGGCGGTCGCGCCATGGCTCGGACCCGTTTGCTGAGGTCGGGCACGGAAGTGGCACGGCCCTCACTACGAATTCCCCTGATTCGGCTGGTGCATCCCGGTTCCTATCGTCGGGGCATGAACAACGAACTAAGCGCCACTGTCCGGCGTCCCTTCCTGGCCAGGCCCGTTACTGAGCCCGAGCCGGGGGCCCAGGACGCCCAGGAGAGCAATGATCTGCGCGTGAGCATCCGCCCTGGGCCTCTGCCCGTCATCGAGGTCCATCGGGAGATTGGCGTCTGGTCCGGCCGGCAGTTGCGGGATCAGCTGCTCTGGATGATGCGCCGGCACGGGGCATGGCTCGCCCTGGACCTTGGCGGCGTCACGTTCATCGATTGCGCGGGCATCGGTGCGCTGCTGGCGACGCGCCGCCGTGCTGAGCTCGACGGCAGATCGGTGCGGATCGTGCGGGTTTCGCCGCGTGTCCGGCGGATACTCGCGCTGGCCAACGTGCAGCAGGTGCTGATATCGGCGTTACCGCATTCCCGATCCCGCCGGCTCCCGCAGGCCGGGTAAGGGCCGGGGCAAGAATCGAGGAGGGACGTCATGGGCTACAGAGATATGTTCACGGTCCTGGTCGTTGACTCGCGCATCGAACGCTTCCAGTCCCTCCGCGACTCACTCGGTCGCATCCTGGGGCACCTTCGTGATGACCACCATCTGCGTACCGACGCCCTCGGCACCACCCGGGACGCCGTTATCCGCCTGCGCAACGACGCCTCCGTGGCCTGCCTCCTGCTGGAGTGGGGCGGGAAGACGGGCGGCATCGATGGAAAGCAGGTCGTGGAGGCACTGGAAGATACCGGCCTCCAGATCCCGGTATTCCTGCTGGCGCCACGCGACGACCTTGAGCACGAGCAGCATGGATTGCTGGTGGATGTTGTGCGCGGCTTGATCTACCCCGAGGAAGACGCACCGGACTTCGTGGCCAAGTACATCAACCGTCACTTCGAGGCTTATATCGAACAGCTCAAGACGCCGTTCTTCGGGCGCATCATCGAGTTCAACGAAGCGAGCAACGAGATGTGGACGTGCCCTGGCCACAACGGCGGGATGTTCTATCGCCGTAGCCCGGTCGGGCGCGTGTTCTATGAGTACCTGGGTGAGACGGTATTCCGCACCGACCTCGACAACTCCGTCGTCGAGCTCGGCGACCTGCTGGTACACGAGGGCCCCGCGCGGAAAGCCGAGGCCGCCGCCGCAGAAATCTTCGGCGCCGACCGGACCTACTTCGTGCTCAACGGCACGTCCACCTCCAACAGGGTCGTCACCGGAGCGCTGGTCTTCCGCGGCGACCTCGTGCTCTTTGACCGCAACAACCACAAGTCCAATCACCAGGGCGCCCTGGTCCTCGGCGGCGGAATCCCCGTCTACCTGCCGGCCGACCGTAATCCGCAGGGCCTGATCGGGCCGATCGACCCTGATGCGCTCGACGAGGAGCGCATCCGCGCGGCCATCCGCGCCAACCCGCTGGTCACCGACCCGGACCGCTGGCGGGCCGAGCGCCCATTCCGGCTGGCCATCATCGAGCAGTGCAGCTACGACGGGACCATCTACAACGTCCGGATGATCCTCGACCGCATCGGCCACCTCTGCGATTACATCCTGTTCGACGAGGCATGGGCGGGCTTCATGAGGTTCCATCCCCTGTTTTCCGGCCACTACGCCATGGGCCTCGATAGCCTCGGCCCGGACAGCCCCGGCATCATCGCCACCCAGTCCACGCACAAGCAGCTGGCCGGTTTCTCGCAGGCGTCCCAGATCCACCTGAAAAGTCGGCACATCGAGGGCCAGCCACGGCACGTGAGCGAGCTGCGCTTCAACGAGGCCTTCATGCTGCACGCCTCAACATCGCCCTTCTACCCGCTCTTCTCCTCGCTGGACGTAGGCGCCCAGATGATGAAGGGGCGGAGCGGCTTCCATCTGTGGAACGACGCCATCCGGGTGGGGGTGGAGATGCGCAAGACCATCCGCAGGCTGCTCCGGACATTCGAGACGGAGGCAGGCGGCGCCGCACTGCCACCGTGGTTCTTCGACCCGTTCGTCCCGGACGTGGTCACAGTGACCGGCTCCCCGCACACGGCCGATCTGCGCGACGAGCCCTGGGAGGAGGTGCCGACCCGGGTCCTGCTCGCCGAACAGCAGTGCTGGCTGCTGCGGCCCGGCGCACGCTGGCACGGATTCGCGCGCCTAACCGGCGGCTACGCGATGACCGACCCCAACAAGCTCACGCTGGTCACGCCCGGCTTCGACCGCGAGACCGGCGGATACCTCGACTGGGGCGTACCGGCCCCGGTGCTCGCCGAGTTCCTGCGCGAGCGCGGCATCATCCCGGAGAAGAACGATCTCAACACCATTCTCTTCCTCGTCACACCCGGCATCGAGGTGAGCAAGGCCGGAACGCTCATCACGGCGCTTCTGGACTTCAAGCGCTTCTTCGACAGCAATGTGCCCCTCCGCGACGTGCTGCCCGGGTTCGTCGCGGCCCGGCCGCAGGTCTACGGGAACGATCGGCTGCGCGACATTTGCCTGCGCATGCACGACTTCTACCGCAACGGCCGCACATCGGAGCTGCAGCGCCAGCAGTTCCAGTCCGAGCACTTCCCGGAGACGGCGCTGTCGCCGCAGGAGGCCACCCGGCTATTTACCGCCAACCAGATCGACTATGTGCCGATCGACGAGGTGGGCGGCCGTGTGGCGGCGACGATGGCGCTGGTGTACCCGCCCGGTATCGGCGTCGTGGTACCCGGCGAGCGCTGGGACGAGCGCGCCGCGCCCATGATCGCCTACCTCAAGCTAATCGAGGAAAGCTATGCCCACTTCGCCGGATTCACGAGCGAAATCCAGGGCGTATTCCCCGAGATAGACGAGGGCGGCCGCGTGCGTCTCTTCACTTACGTCATCAAGGAATAGCGGAATGTCGGCGGCCCGGTCAGCAGCGTCCTCGTTGCCCACCCGCCACTCGGCCTCGGCCAGGTAAACGGCGGTAGTGGGCATGTCCAGCATCCGGCCGGTGCGACGCTCGGTCGTCACGGAGCGGCGCAGCCGTTCGAGCGCCTCCGCGTCGCGCCCCTGGAGCAGCAGCGCGTACCCGTACCAGGAATCGACCGGCGGGCCGAGGAACCCGACGCGGTGCGTGATCGGATGCTGGTCGACGGGATCCAGCACCCTCAGCGCGGCCGCCGGGTCAAGGTCGAGCCGCAGTCTGAGGCGGGCTTCCTGCATACTGGCGAACAGCTCCAAGTTCAGCGCGGAGGTCTCGCGGGCCCACCGCCGGCCGCGCGCAATGGTCTCAAGTGCCTCGCCGCGCCGGCCCGCGTCCGTCAGCACTCGCGGCCCGACGAACGTGTCCAGCGACGTGTTGGTGAGGCGGCGGGCGCGGACAGCCTCGTAGAGTTCCACCGCTTCTTTTATCTGGCCGGCGTCCGACAGCGCGGCAATGAGCCATGGCTGGCCGAAGGCCTGGGTCCAGCCCACCGTCCCGGTGGTCTTGAGCACCGTGGCGAGATGCCCGTTCCCGTAGATGATCGGGAGCACCAGCCCGTCCAGGGGAGCTCCGGTGAGTTCCGGGACCGGAGGCTGAGGCTCGAGCAGATAGATCGCTACGAACGCGCGCAGAACGTCATAGTCGGCGTCGTGCGGGGCGAGCGCGAATGCCGCCAGCGTGTCGTCGTATCGTCCCACCGATTGGTAGGTATGGCACACCATGAAGGCGGCCGCTGAAGAGCTGGACGCGACGTCGGCGAGCTTGCCCTGAGCCGCGAGCCGGTCGAGGATCTCAACGCAGGGCCGGAAGTTCTCGCTTGCTATCGCGAGTGTCAGCCGGGCCATGACAAACGGCGACATGCCGTCCGGCTCGACGCCCGCCAGTGCGTCCAGCCAGCGTTCCGCGAGCCCGAAGTCGAGCCGGTTGATCACGTCGAAGATCGCCGTGGCCGCCGGCTCCAGCGCCTCGGCGGCCGCGCCGGCGCTCAGCAGGACCTCGGTGGCCTCCTCGTGGTGGCCCTCGGAGGCGAGCAGCCGTCCGTGTGCCACTCGCAATGCTCGCAGCCGCTCCTCACCCCAGCCCTCCAGCCGGTCCTGCAGGTACTCGCGGAAGCGGGGGTGGCAGCGCAGGGTGTGGCCGCTGTCCTTCCAGGTGACCGGGATGTGCGCGTTGCGCAAGGAAGCCAGGCGGGTTCCGGCGTCGGGGAGGCCGAGAGCCCGTGCCCGGGCGGCCGTGACCTCGCCGAGCACCGAGGTTGCGATAAGGAAGTCGCTGTCGGCCGCCGGGAGGTCGCGGAGGATGTGCGCGGACATGTAGTCATAGAGCGGATCCTCCTGCCCGCCGGCGGTGGCCTGTTCGCCGAACCGCCACGCCTCGAACAGCACGCCCGTCACCCATCCGCCCGTCGCCTGTACCACGGCGGCGGGGTCAGCCGCGGGCCTTCCTAGCCGCGTGAGCACGGCCGCCGCCTCCTCGACCGTCAGCGCCAGGTCTTCGTCTCCAAGCCGGGCGACGTCGCCCGGATGCCGCGGAAGAACCGACGCGGGCACGGGTCGCCGGCTGCACAGCACGAAGCGCATGTCGGCTGGCGCGTGCCGCAGCAGCGCCTCGATCACCGCCCACGCCTCCGGCTCGTCGCGCAGCCGCTCGAGCTCGTCGAGCACCAGCACAACCCGCTCACCGGTCATCGCCTCAGCGAGCAGGCCGACGGCCTCCGGATGCGGGATCCGCGCCGTGAGGGCGTCACGCGCGACTCCCCGAGCGCGCGGCACCGCCACACTCAGCGCCTCCTCCGTTGCGGCACGCCGGGATCGACGCGCCGGTGCGTGGGGCGAACCTGCTGCGTCACTCGTTTGCCACCGACCTGCTCGGTCACGGCGCGACCATCAAGGAGATCGCCGACGTGTTCGTTCGGTTCGCTGACCACCACGTCGATCTACGCCAGAGTCGATGTCACGGCGTTGCGCGAGGCGGCGCTGCCCTGGCCGGTGGTGGCGTCGTGACCGGCGAGGTGCAGGTGCTGGTCGAAGAGTTCATCGTGATGCGCCGCGGCTTGGGTTACCGCCTGTGTCGGCAGGCGGACTACCTCCGAGACTTCGCCCGCTACCTGGAGGCCGCCGGCCATCACGGCCCGGTCCCGTTGACGGCCAGCGTGGACTGGGCGACGTCCACGTCCACGCCCGACCCGCGCAATCACGCCCGGCGGCTCAGCATCGTGCGTGGATTCCTGCGTCACCTGTCCGCGTTGGACGGCGCCACCGAGGTACCGCCGACGGGGCTGCTGGGCCCCACCTGCCACCGCACGCCGCCGCACGTGTATTCCGACGCCGAGATCAGCGACCTGCTGCGGGCCGCGGCCGCCCTGCCCCCGCATGGAGGGTTGCGCCCGCACTGCTACGTCACGCTGTTTTCCGTGCTGGCGTGCACGGGCCTACGGATCTCCGAGGCCCTGGCGCTGTCCCGCGAGGACGCCGACCTGGTCAACGGTGCGCTGACCGTGCGGGCCGGCAAGAACGGCAGGACAAGACTGGTGCCGCTGCACCCCAGCGCGCTGGCGCCGCTACGTGAATATGCAGCCCGACGCGACGCCTACGGCGGCCCGGCGGCCGGCGCCGACGCGTTCTTCCGCACCGAGCGCAACGAGCGTCTCAGCTACGGCACTGTCAGCACCACCTTCAAACGGATGCGCAGGCAACTCGGCTGGACCGCGGCCGGCCGCACCCGAACGCCACGCATCCACGACCTGCGCCACCGGATGGTGGTGCGGCGTATCCAGGCATGGCACGCCGAAGGCGTCGATGTCGATCGCAAGATCGCGGTACTGGCCACCTATCTGGGTCACGTACGGACCTGCGACCTGTTCTGGTACCTGTCCGCGGCGCCCGAGCTGATGTGCATCATCGCCGACCGCTTCGAGGATTACACGCCACACCCGCAGGCCGGTGTGTCATGAGGCCGCCCGAGATCGGCTTCCCGGCCCTGGTGCAGGACTTCTTCCTGCGACGCCTGATCGCCGAGCGCGGTGTCAGCGCCCGCACCGTGGAAAGCTACCGTGACGCGTTCGAGCTGCTGTTCGGCTTCGCCGAGAAGCGCACCGGCAAACCAGCCTCGACGCTGCGAATGGCAGACCTCGACGCACCACTGGTACTCGACTTCCTCGACTACCTGGAGACACAACGCGGCAACACCGCACGCACCCGGAACACCCGGCTTGCCGCGGTCCATTCGTTCATGCGCTACGCCGCCACCCGCGACCCTGCATCACTGCCGATCACCGCGAGGGTGCTGGCCATCCCGGCCAAACGCTTCGACCGGCCAGTGCTGGGCTATCTCACCCGCGAGCAGACCGCCGCGATCCTTGCCGCACCCGACCGAACCACCTGGTCCGGGCACCGTGACGCCGTGCTGCTGGCCACCGCCTACAACACCGGCGCCCGCGTCTCGGAGATCACCGGGCTGCGGATACGCGACGTGCTACTGGACCGGCAGGCCGCCGTGCACCTACACGGCAAGGGCAGAAAGGAACGCGCCATACCCCTGTGGCGCAACACCGCGACCGAGCTGCGTGGCTGGCTCAGCCGGATCGACACCGGCCCCGACGCGCCAGTGTTCCCCAACCGCAGCGGCGCACCCATGTCCCGCTCCGGCGTGCGCGACCGGCTCGAGCGTGCCGTCGCCACAGCCGAACAGCAGTGCCCGTCGCTACGAGGACAGCACATCTCACCCCACACCCTGCGGCATTCGACGGCCGTACACCTACTGGAGTCCGGGACGGATCTTGCCGTCATCGCCTTGTGGCTGGGCCATTCCAGCCCCGCCGTCACGCACCAGTACCTCGAAGCAGACCTCGCCGCAAAGGAAGCAGTCCTGGCCCGACTGACTGACCCAGGCCCAACACCGGCGCGGTTCCAACCCGGCGACAAGCTCCTCGCCTTCCTAGACGCACTCTGATTATGCGCAGTCCCGAGACCGTCAGACACCATGCCGAGCGGGCACCTCCGACCGCGCTGCACATAACGCCGAGCTGGGCCGAATACCGCCACCCGGTGCACCCCTCGACCG
>Ga0335085_10016600_pt1 | contig 10632 bp, 11 predicted proteins | sample Lox_Sample_45_FD_206712 | JGI IMG/M metagenome (GOLD analysis project Ga0335085, IMG submission 206712) | Soil microbial communities from Loxahatchee National Wildlife Refuge, Florida, United States - Lox_Sample_4.5 | ecosystem: Environmental > Terrestrial > Soil > Wetlands | place: USA...
AACTTGCCGATAATGAGCAAGAGCTTGGAGATTTCGGCCGGAGCAAGGGAGGATACGATGCGCAAATGGCTTGTCACAATGGCGGTCCTGGGAGTTGGAGGGATCGGCGCGTTCTTGCTGACGGATAAGGGGCAAGAGACGCTGCATCGCTGGCTGGCATATCTGCAGGACAACCCGGAACGATGGGACGAGTGGAACGAGAGCGCACGGGAGGAGCTGGAGCGTATCCAAGCCGCTATAAACCAGATTGCGCAATCACTGGAGCCTCACGGGGAGCTGGGCCGCTAAGTTGCAAGTCCACTTCAGGCAGCGGCAGCTTGGTTAATCGTTTCGGCCATACGGACATCACGCCGCGTCACGCCTCCTGAATCGTGGGAGATAAGCCGCAAGGTCACTTTGTTGTAGTTGATCGTAATGTCGGGGTGATGGTTGGCGGCTTCGGCAGCGGCGGCAATCTTGTTCACGAACTCCATGGCTTGTAGGAAATTGCCGAACTGGAACACTCTTTCGATTGCCCTGTCCAGGCGGTTCCAGCCGGGCAGCTTCTGGAGCGCCTGGTCGATTTCGGATGCAGACAAAACGGTGCTCACGGCGTCCTCCATTGCTTCTAGGATCTTCTCTTCCGTTCTTTGCCCAGGGCGTCGGTTTCGTCCCGAATTTGCTGCCACAAGTCGTCGGAGATCGACATAAAGGCTTCGACCACATTGGGATCGAACTGGTGTCCTGAATGCTTCTGGATCTCGCGGCGCGCCGCGGGTATCGATTGCGCCGCGCGGTATGGGCGATCGGAGGTAATAGCGTCGAAGGTGTCGGCGACGGCGAAAATTCTTGCCCCGATGGGAATCTGATCACCTTTAAGGCCGCGCGGGTAGCCGCTGCCGTCGAAGCGTTCCTGATGGGAATACACGATCTGCGCGGGTTCGTGCAGGAAGCGAATTCTGCGCAGCATCTGGTAGCCGAGAAGAGCGTGTTCGCGCATACGCATCTGCTCTTCCGGAGTCAGGCGGCCGGGCTTGCGGAGAATGGCGTCGGGAATGGCCATTTTTCCGACGTCATGCAGAAACGCGCCGCGAGCGATGACTCGAACTCTCTCGCTGGGCAGTTCCATGGCCCGGGCAATCGCCATGGTGAAAGCGGTGACGCGCTTGGAGTGTCCTTCGGTCTCGGCATCTTTCAAGTCGAGCGCGTCGCCCAAGGCCTCGAGCGTGACATCGTAGGAGCGTTCCAGTTCGCGCATTGCGCCTTCCAGTTCGGATAGAGCGCGCTGCAAAAGCTCGGTGCGGGCCGAAACCAGCGTCTCAAGCTTGTTCTGGTAAGCAAGGTTCTCCATCTTGAGGCGGCGGTTTTCGAGCGCGCGTCGTACGGTGGCCAGCAACTGGTCGCGTTCAAACGGCTTGAGCAGGTAATCATAGGCGCCGCTGCGCATCGCGGCGAGAGCGACAGAGATGTCGTGAACCGCGGTCACCATGACGACCGGCATTTGAGGGTGAATGCGCCGAATGCGATCCAGAAGGGCAAATCCGTCCATGCCTTCCATAGCGAGGTCGGACAGCATAAGCGCGTAATTGCCGTCGGATTGCAGTTCGGCGATGGCCTCTTGGCCTGAGGTTACGCTATGACACTCGAAACCGGCGTGGGAGAGCATGGAAGACATGATTTCGCTAATGGATTCGTCGTCGTCGACAACCAATATGCGTTCGTCAACCATGGCGCAGCCTGGATGCGTTCTTTCGGTGGGATAAATGCCAGCTTGCGACAATTGTACTCAGGATTGGCATCACTGGATCAAGGAATGTTACGAATAGCGATGAAGATGTTTGTCACGGTTGGCTTAAGAGTTTAGAAACATCTTCGTCGAAGACGGAGGCCGAGGTGGCACCGACGTGCTTGGCGTAAATATGGCCCTGGCGATCGATGATGAAATTGACAGGCAAGCCGAGGATTCCGCCGAATTGGTCGGCGAGCTTGTCGTCGCCCACGGCAACCGGGTAGTTCATTTTGTACTGCTGGTAGAACGCGCGCACGGGTTTAGCGTCGTCGTCCATCGAGATGCCGATGACTTGAAACCCTTGCGGGCCGTATTTGTTCTGCATCTCGACGAAGTGAGGAATCTCTTCGCGGCAAGGAGCGCACCAGGTGGCCCAGAAGTCGAGCAGGACGACCTTGCCATGGTAGTCGGACAAGGAGAGCTGTTTGCCGTCGAGGTCGGTAAGGGTGAACTCGGGGGCAGGATTGCCGGAAGCAGACGGTTTTGGCTTCAGGGCGGTCCGCCGACTAACGACGTACAAGCCCAGTAGGCATAAAGCGACGATGCCGTAAATGGTGATGCGCTTCGAGGACATTTCTGTGTGTGTCGCCGGACTAAAGTCCGGCTGAATTCATTCTAGGGCGCGGTGACGCCGCGCTGAAGCGCGGCTCTACCAGTTAATCACCTTTCGCCACCGGATAGCCTTTACTGACCCAGTCGGTTCCGAAATCGTCGGCAATATAAAGGACCTTCACGTTGGTGAAGCCGAGCGAGTGGAGTAATTGATAAGCCGGGTGGACGTTGGGGCAGTGGCTCCAGGGGCAGCATCCGCAATAGAGCACGATAGCGGAATTCTTAGGCAGCGATTGCACTCGCTCGCGCAGCTTCTGCTTGCCTTCGTTCCCCGAGGTTGCGCCGATATATTGGGCGCCGATGATGTGGGCCTGAGTGTAGAGCGTATGTGGGCCGACCTCGAGGATCAGCGGCTTCTGCTTCGCCGTCTTGAGAAGCTTGCTCAACTCGTCCGGGGCGATCAATTGGGAATGGGGAATTGCGTCGTCTGCAGGAAGGGCGCTTTGGCCCGGCGCCGACTGAAAGTTCAACGCTACGGGATTGGTTCCGTCGAATAGTACTGGAGCCTGGGCCGCGGCACTACAGGCGAAGCTGAGAGTGATGCTGAGAATTGAGAAGAGACAAATACGTAGATTCACCGGGTTCCTCGTACTTCTATGAATTCGCAGTAGCGTTTTGGTCCGCCGCATCGAGAGCGTCCTCCTCCTCGCGCTTTAACGGACGTAGGAGCGGGAAGAGAATGACATCGCGGATCGAACGAGAGTCGGTTAATAGCATGGTGAGCCGGTCGATGCCGACTCCTTCGCCCGCCGTCGGCGGAAGGCCGTAGGACAAGGCACGTATATAGTCCTCATCCATTTGATGCGCTTCCTCGTCGCCGCGCTGCCTTTCCGTGAGCTGGCCTTCGAAGCGGCGCCGCTGTTCTTCGGGATCGTTGAGCTCACTGAAGGCGTTGCCGATTTCCAGGCCGCCAACGAAAATCTCGAAGCGCTCGACCCAGTCGGTGTTCTCCTCGGGCTCGCGCTTATTTTTCGAGAGCGGTGAGATAGCCAGCGGGAAGTCGTAGATGAAGGTCGGCTGGATGAGGTGCGGCTCGGCGACGAACTCGAAAATTTCGGCGATCGTCTTGCCGTTGGGCGCGGCCGGGTCGTACGGGATATGCGGATTGTGGGCGTTGTAGCGCTTCACGAGGGCAGCCAGGCGCTCGGCGGTCGCGAAATCTTGCATTTCCGGCTTGGGCGCGGAGTTTTCAGGCCAGTATTGGATGATCGCCTCGCGCATGGAGAGGCGCTGGAAGTTCGACCAATCGATGTCGTGCCCGTTGAAGTGCGAGATGGTAGTTCCGTTCACGTCCTGTGCGACCTGCGCCAGCATGCGGGCGGTGAAGTCCATCATGTCGTGATAGTCGGCGTAAGCCATGTAGAACTCGAGCATGGTGAACTCGGGGTTGTGCTGGGTGGAGATGCCTTCATTACGGAAGTTGCGGTTGATCTCGTAGACGCGGTCCATGCCGCCGACCACCAGGCGCTTGAGATAAAGCTCGGGCGCGATCCGCAAAAAGAGGTCCATGTCGAGCGTGTTGTGGTGGGTGGTGAACGGCTTGGCAACGGCGCCTCCGGCGATGGAATGCATCATCGGGGTTTCGACTTCGACAAAGGCGTTGGCATCGAGGAAGCGGCGCAGCGACTGCACCACCTTGGCGCGCTTGATGAAGACCTCGCGCACGTCGGGGTTCATGGTGAGATCGACGTAGCGGCGGCGGTAGCGGGTTTCGACATCCTGCAGGCCGTGCCACTTTTCAGGCAGCGGGAGCAGATCTTTCACCAGGAATGTCAGTTCTTCGACGTGGACAGAGAGCTCGCCCTTGTGGGTGCGGAAGAGGTATCCCTTGACGCCGACGTAGTCGCCGAGATCGAGGAGCTTGTAGAGCTGAAATCCTTTGTCGCCGACGACGTCGAGCTTGACGTAAATCTGGAGCTTCTTGCCGCCCTGCTGGAGGTGGGCGAAGCCGGCCTTGCCCATGATGCGGATGGACATGATGCGGCCGGCGACGCTGACGTTGACGCGGGGATTTTCGAGCTCCTCGGCGGTCTTGGGCAGGTAGGCGTCGAGAATCTGGGGGATGGTATGCGTGGTTTCGTAGCGATAGGGGTAGGCGAGCTGCCCTAACGCTTCAATTTGCTTCAGCTTTTCTTTGCGGAGGTCGTAGATTTTCTGGTCAAGTGCCAAGATGCGTTCCTGAAGTATGGGTGAATCTCTGATTATAGCTGTCAGCTTTGAGCTATCAGCTCTCGGCTCTTCGCTGTTGGCTTTTCGCCGAGGAGACTCTCGACCCTTCTTTGCCTCATGTGTTTTCAGAAGGTTGTGAAGGGTTTTGTCCTGAACTCTGCGGAAACGAATGACTTATTGGTACATCATAGATTTTATTGGAGTTATTGCCGCCGTTTTGGGTGCGACGGCGAAGGGCGATGCCAGCATGGAGGGCCGAGGCGGACAGATCCATAGCCCAAAGCATCATTCGGACGGTGTCGGGATCGAGGCGCTCGGTGGCGAGAATGCGGTTCACTTCGAGGTTGTTGCAGGCCAAGTCGTGAAGGGTCACGGGGACTCGAAAGCGGAGGATCAGGGATCGGCGGCGGGCCCGGGCCATGTTGTGCAGACGCGCCTGAGCGTCGAGGTGGTGGCGGCAACGGGTGCGTCCGCGGACGGCGGGCTGCAGGCAGCGTCGTCCGCCATGCAACGTGTGGCGGCAGGTGCGAATGATCAAGGCACACGAACTCATAAAGACCTCCGCAGGTCCATGGATCAAGGGTAGGTGGGAGGGTGAGGGAATTCGAAGAAAAAAGGGAGGGTCGAGGTTACGAAGGTAACCGTGGGCGGAGGGTGTCAGCAAGAGGCCAACGTCGGGCCCTTGAATGGGGCGCCCAGCGTCGAGGCTTCGCAGGCCACACGCCGGGTTAAAACCCGGCTTGTGATAAAAATGGCGGACGCGGCGCAGAAGCGCCGCTCTATCCGGGTTGCTGCGCAGGCGATGAGTTTCGTGAAAGCAGGATGGCTGCGATGAAGGCCGCAAATACGATTGCGAGTGCAGCGGTTTGCCTGGCGATGATGCTGGCCGGAGGGTGGACGGGGGTCGCCCAATCCGGGGAGGCGCCAGAGGATACCACCACGATTCGCGTGGAGACATCGCTGGTTCTGGCGGACGTGATCGCGGAAGCTCCCGATCCCAATCTGCACACCAAGACCCTTGTGCCCACGCTGGTGCGCGGAGACTTTCGCGTCTTCGACAACGGGCACGAGGTCCATATTCAAAGCTTTGATGCGGGAGCGCGGTTCCATACCCGTCCTATCGCGCTATGGCTGATCGTGCAGTGCAACATGGGGTTCCTGCCGGAGGCGGCCTCGGGATTCATGAAGGGCAAGGCGAAATATCTTGCTCCGGCGCTCGAACATCTCGATAAAGAAGACGTGGTGGGAGTGGCGAGCTGGTGCGATAACGGCGACGCCAGCATTGATCTGGTTCCGGGGCGCGACGCGGGCGCGGCGTTGGAGAAAGTGGAAGAGATTCTAAACGGGAAGCGCATCACGGGGAACAACCGTACCGGCGAGCTGGCGTTGCAGCGCATGATTCGCCTGATCCTGGAAAATACGCACGACACTAAGCCGCTGCGACTGCCGATTTACCTGTTTCTCTACGGCGACCGGAGCGGTACGCAAACCCGCGAAGCGGAAAGCGTGTTGCAGGATTTGCTGGAGTCGTCAGGAATTGTTTTCGGCCTCAGCAATGGGGACTTTAAGTACGATCCCATAGACGTTTTCCGCAATGGGCAGACGTTCTATCTGGCGCATTACTACAGCCAGGAAACCGGCGGGCAATTCTATACGACCCATGATCCCGCGCTGTTCGCCAACGCGCTGGACTTCACCTTGATGCAGTTGCACTTCCGATACACGGTGGGATTCAAGCCGCCGGCTTTGGACGGAAAGAGACATGCCCTGAAGATTGAACTCACCGAAGACGCGAAGAAGCGATATCCGGAGACGGAGCTGCGGTTTCGCCCGGAATATATTCCGACCCCGGGTCGAGCGCCGCATTAGGATCGGCGGCGCAAGGGTCCGATTTGTGACGCATGTCATTGAATGGCGGGCGGGGAGGATTTATAGTGGCGCGTTCGTTAGAATGCGGTCGCGCCCGGCGTGGCCGGTGAGAGTTGATGGATGCCCTACAACTACGTACCCATTTTCACCTTTGCTTTTATCGCGTTTCTGGTAGCCGCGGGGACGCTGGCCATCTTTACCCTGATCCGGCCCAAGAAGCCGAACGCAACCAAGCTGATGCCGTACGAGTGCGGTATTACGCCGTTCAACGATTCGCGCGGGCGCTACACGGTGAGGTTTTACATCGTTGCGATCCTGTTTGTGGTGTTCGACGTGGAGACGATTTTCCTGTTTCCCTGGGCGGTACAGTTCAAAATGTTGGGGCTGTTTGGACTGCTGGAGATGGGCATCTTCCTGGGCATCCTGATCGTGGGGTACATCTGGATCTGGAAAAAGGGAGCGCTGGAGTGGGTGTAGGGGGGTGGGGATTGGGAACTAAGTTCCTCGGGGCTGAAGAGGCTGCTGAAAAGTCCATTGCATGTCTGGAACAAAACCCCAGGGGCTAAAGCCCGACGTATTTTCAAGGGCATTACGGCACGACTGAAGTCGTGCCCTGATACAAAACCTTCGCCCAAGGCGTTTTTGCGCCCGCCGCGGCGGGTAAAGTCATGTCCTGATACGAAACAGCTAGCGAAGAGAGTTTTTCAGCAATCGGCAAAGCCGGAACGCTTGACGGCGGGAGAAATGCCGGCTTGGAGGCCGGGGCTGCCCGCGAGCTTTTTGTTTGGATTTCAACCGCGTAGCGCCTACATTTGTGATTCGAGTCACAGTTTGCCGTGACTCGTGCACGTCCTAGTGAGGGATTGAAGCTGCTACAACTTAGATTGGTCGCCGGTGAGGCCGGCGGTGCGTCAAGAGAGGCATTGAATGCCCGAAGAGAGTAAGGGACCAGAAACCGTCTCTCCCCTAGCGGAGGGCGCGAAAGCGCCCGGGGCAGGGGCCGGTCCCGACAAGCCATCCGCGCCTGCAGCCGATGTGAAGCCGCCGTCGGCGGCGCAATCCACCGCACCCGAATCCAAACCAGCTGACGCTGCGAAGCCCGCGGCTGCTGCGGCGCCTGCTGCCGCGAAGCCACCGGCTGCTCCGGCGAAGCCCGCGGGCCCGGTTCCGGAGCCGTGGGAGTCGGAGTTGGTAGCCGGGCTGAAACAGCGGTACGGGTCGGGAGTGGAGGCGCTGAGCTACCTGGGACAGAAGTACATGACGGTCGACAGCTCGATCCTGGCGGAGATCCTGCGGCGGCTTCGTGACGAAGAGGGCTTCGATTACTGCGTGGACATTACCGCGGTGCACTATCCCAAGCGCGAGCAACAGTTCGATGTCGTGTATGTGCTGTACTCGTTCGCCAAGAATGAGCGGATTCGGGTGAAGGCGCGGATCCACGACGGCGAGCACGTGCAATCGGCATTCGGCTTGTGGCCGACGGCGGACTGGCTGGAGCGGGAAGTGTTTGACATGTTCGGAATCGTGTTCGAGGGGCATCCGGGGCTGAAGCGGATTCTGCTGCCGGAGGACTGGCACGGGCACCCGCTGCGCAAGGATTACGACATTCTGCAACAGGACAAAGAGTGGGTGCAGATCAACCTGGGAATCGAGAGCGGACAATGAGCGCGGGCTGGGTGCTGCCGGTTCGGTGCGGATTGGTATCGTCACGAAACAGGATGCGGAATAAGTCGGAGAAAGCAGATCCCTCGGGGCTGAAGCCCCTCGTGATGACAAAAATAGAGGCTTGTCGGCACCCTTCGGCTGCGCTCAGGGCAGGCTTGAAGTCGTGCCCTGATACGAACCATTCGCGGAAGCGGGACTTTCTGGAAAGTGTGCAGCCGTGTGCTGATAGCACACGCAGGCAACGATAACGAGAATGAGCGACTCAACCAAACTCGATTATCTCGATCTCGACACCAAGGACAAGACATTTCTTGACTCCACCGAGATGGTGCTCAACATGGGGCCGCAGCACCCGTCGACACATGGCGTGCTGCGAGTGATCCTGAAGCTGGATGGGGAGAAGGTGTTGGGCACGGAGTGCGTGATTGGCTATCTGCACCGCGGGGTGGAAAAGATCGGCGAGAACCGCACCTACACCATGTTCAATCCGTACGTCGATCGCATGGATTACGTGGCGGCGGTATCGAACGGGCTGGGTTATTGCGAGACGGTGGAGAAACTGCTGAATGTGGAAGCACCGCCGCGAGCGCAGTACATTCGCGTGATTCTGACGGAGCTGTGTCGCATCGCCAGCCACCAGGTTTGGCTGGGGACGCATGCGCTCGACATCGGCGCCATGAGCGTCTTCTTTTACTGCTTCCGCGAGCGCGAGGACATTCTTCGAATTTTCGAAATGTTCTCGGGCCAACGGATGATGACCAGCTACATCCGGATCGGGGGCCTGGCGCTGGAACCTCCGCGCGGTTGGCAGCAAGTGGTTGGGAAATTTATCAACGCCTTTCCCAGCAAGGTGGACGAGTACGAAGAGTTGCTGGACTCCAACCCCATTTGGATGCGCCGGACGCAAGGCGTGGGCATCACTCCGCTGGAGGATCTCTTGGATCTCGGCGTTACCGGGCCCATGATCCGCGCGGCCGGTGTGAAATGGGACATCCGCAAGGACGAGCCGTACTCCAGCTACGATCAATTTGATTTCGACATCCCGACGCGCACCGAAAATGACGTATACGCGCGGTATCGCGTGCGTCTGGGAGAGATGCGCCAGAGCGCCCGGATCATCAAGCAGGCGCTGGAAGGCATGCCCGAAGGAGCTTGGCAAGCCGACGCGCCCAAGATTGTCTTGCCGGAACGGGAAAAGATGAAAACTCAGATGGAGGCCCTGATCTATCACTTCAAGATCGTTACCGAGGGTTTCCGCGTCACGGCTGGAGAAGTTTATCAAGCAGTGGAGTCGCCGCGCGGCGAGATCGCTTACTACGTGGTGAGCAACGGAACTTCGCGGCCCTATCGGGTTTTCATGCGAACGCCGAGTTTCGGCAATCTTCAGGCGCTGCCTGCACTGCTCGAAGGGCGGCTTCTGGCCGACTCAATCGCGTCGCTGGGAAGCATGGACTTTGTGCTGGGGGACACGGATCGCTAATGACCTTTTCGCCAGAGCTCGAAGCGAGATTCGCAAAAATGCTGGAAAGTTATCCGGCGGGCCGGACGCGGTCGGCGGTGGTGCCGATGCTGCTCTACGCGCAAGACGAGGTCGGTCACATTTCCAAGGAGTTGATCGAGGAAGTCGCGCGCCGGTGTAAAGTTACTCCGCTGCAAGTAGACGAAGTGGTCGGCTACTACTCGATGCTGCATCGCCGGCCGATGGGCCGCTATCACGTGCAGGTCTGCACCAACATCAGTTGCCTGCTGACCGGCGGCGAAGAGTTGTACGAGCGCGCCTCGAAGATCCTGGGCATCGGAAACAAGGGAGTGACGGCCGACGGCCAGTTTTCACTAGAAGAGGTGGAATGCATGGGCGCTTGCAGTTGGGCCCCAGCGGTCGAGATCAATTACGATTTTCACCACAAGGTGACTCCGGAAAAGCTGGACAGGCTCATCGCGGACCTAAGAAAGGCGCAATAAAGATCGATGCTATATAACGAGCCCAGTCCACTCGAAGTCAAAATCCTAACCAAGCGCTTCGGCCTTCCGAATTCCGCATCGCTCGACACGTATCTGGCGAATGATGGCTTCAAGGCATTCCGCAAAGCTGTCGAGATGACGCCGGAGCAAATCATCGAGGAAATTAAAGCCTCGGCGCTTCGGGGCCGCGGCGGCGCCGGTTTTCCGACCGGTTTGAAATGGAGCTTCGTGCCGAGGACGTCGCCGAAGCCGAAGTACGTGATCGTGAACGCGGACGAAAGCGAGCCGGGCACCTGCAAAGACCGGCTGCTGATGGAGAACGATCCGCATCAGCTCATCGAAGGGATTCTGATCGGCGGACGCGCGGTGGACGCGCGCAAGGGTTACATCTATATACGCGGCGAGTACCGCTATTTGATCGAGGCGATGGACCGCGCTATTGAAGAAGCGTACGCCCGCGGCTACTTGGGAAGAAACATTCAGGGCACGGGCTTCGATTTCGATCTCTATACGCACTCAGGCGCCGGGGCGTACGAATGCGGCGAAGAGACTGCGTTGCTGGATTCCATCGAAGGCAAGCGAGGGAT
>Ga0335085_10016601_pt1 | contig 10630 bp, 7 predicted proteins | sample Lox_Sample_45_FD_206712 | JGI IMG/M metagenome (GOLD analysis project Ga0335085, IMG submission 206712) | Soil microbial communities from Loxahatchee National Wildlife Refuge, Florida, United States - Lox_Sample_4.5 | ecosystem: Environmental > Terrestrial > Soil > Wetlands | place: USA: Florida...
AAGCCAGCAACATGCAGAAGTGTCCCTGCGCATTTTCGATTACCCACGGGATTCTTCCGTATTGAGCGGCGCGGCAAAATCTGCTACACAAAAAAAGACGCCGGGACATATGCTTATCGGGGACACGTCGTCAGAACTGGTGAACGTTTCCTCCGGGCTGGCGTTTGTCCCCTTGGCGCGATTTCCCGTTTATTGCGCCACCAAGGCCGCCGTTCACTCCTTCACCCTCTCCTTACGCCACCAGTTGAAAGGCGCGGGAGTGAAGGTAATTGAGTTGATTCCACCTTACGTGGCGAAGGAGCTGGGCGGGCCGCGGAAGACCCTCGGGCCGGGTGGTCCCCAGCCTATGCCTTTGCCAACGTTCATTGGGGAAACCATGAAAGAGCTGGCGAGCGGAGCCGACAAGGTTGCCATCGGATACGCGAAGAATCTCGTCGCCGCCACCACCCCCGAAATCCTGAAAAAAGTGTTCGGGAGAATGAATCGGTAGAAACTGCTGGTTAACGCCCACGACACCGCATAAACAATCTCACGCAAAGATGCCAAGGCGCGAAGGCCGCAAAGAATAGCTTCTTTGTTCTCTTTTCGCCTTTGCGTGAACTGCTTTTGCTCTTCCCGGCATTTAATGCCGCAGATGGCGCAAAAATCTTGCTAAAAAAACACGATTTTACGAACTTGTAATGCCAAGGCTTCTTCCGCCGGAGCCGGTCATCGGTCCTGCGGGGTTCGGTTGGGGCATCAGGTTACCGCAACCTAACCAGCGTGGCGCCCCACCCCCCAGCTTCGGGAGGCGCGTCATTAAATGCGATTACGAACGGCGTCCGCGCCAGCACCGTGCGCACGACCTGCCGCTGCACGCCGATACCGCGACCGTGAATGATGCGCAGGGCCTTTAGTCCCAAACGGTTTGCTTCCTCGAGATAGGCTTCGACGACGGCGGCGACCTCCTTCGGTTGCACCGTGTGCAAGTCGAAGACGTCGGTAATGGGAATGCGGATGGGTTCCTCGTCACGTTCCATGGCTCGTCCGTTTTGAAAGCTTAACCGCTGCGCTGGGTCCGCAGCCAATCAATTCTCCCGCGGCCGCCCGGCATTTTTACCCAAGAGAGCCGCTTGGCCGGAGTCTCGCGCACGTGGTGGTAGTGCGCAGCGGTGCGCTCATAAAAGCCTCCGACAGCGGGCGAGACGCCCGCTACATCGTCCTCGCGTCCTTTTCTGGGAAAGCCGGAGGCTTCCACTTTTATGTCGCACACCCTAAGTACTTCGGAAGTATCTCAGTTTGATGTTGTAGTGGCGATTTTACCTCGCCAAATGGCGGCGTAAAGCCGCCTCCACATCAAGCTGAGACACGACCTGGTACTTCGGGGGGTTGCGGCTGTTGCAGGTGAAGTATATAGTGAAAATTTGCGGAATTTTCTGATGAAGACTTGGGTCAGCGTCGTCTTACGGGTCACCCTCACCCTGCTCGTGGTTTACGGGGAAGTGTGCGCCTTGGAAGGCGGCACCACCTCATCCAAACCGGCCGGCCCACTCTCCCAGGCAGCCGACGAATTCAAGGTTCTCACGCGGGATTTGGGGATGCGCCCTGAGAGCCCGCCGAACGCGCAGGAGCGTCACGGTCCCAAAATGCGCTGGCACGGGCGTTTGTTCGAAAACCTCCGCAACGACGTTCTGGATGCGATTCCGCACGAAGTGAAGCAGAACGGGGAGAGCTTGTCCCCGCTCCGCCGGAATCAATTTGGATTTAACATTTCCGGCCCCGTACTGATCCCCCATCTCATCACCAATCCCAACAACACTTTCTTCATGTTGTCGTTCGAAGGGGTGCGTGAGCGGATTTTTCGCGCTACGCTGCTGACGGTTCCCACCGTGCAGCAACGGCAAGGTGACTTTTCTCAAACGGTCAATTCCGCGGGGCAAATCCTTCCCATTTATGATCCGGAGCAGACCGCTCCCAATCCCGCTTATGATCCAACGCAAGCGGTCTCCACCACTAATCTGCAATATCTGCGGACGCAGTTTCCCGGAAACGTCATTCCCACGCACCGTCTTTCGCCGGTGGCGCAACAAGCACTGACTTTGTATTCCGCTCCCAATACGGATATCGGGCCGTTCTTCCAGAATAACTACTTTGTTAACTCACCGCAGATCGACGACGCTGATGGAATCATCGCCAAGGTGGATCACCCGTTCCGTGAACGCCACCGCTTGACCTTCAACGCTACTGTGTCAAGCGGTTATCTGAGCCCCTCAAAATACTTTCCTAATGAAGCGAGTCCCACTTCACCGGAGCAGCACTTTTCCACAAAGCACGCGGAACTGGATTACGCGTTTACCGCCAGCACCAACACCATAAACTTAGCCAGCCTGGCGGTGAGCTCCGATGTTGTGCAGTCCGGTAACGGAACGACGAGCGCTTTCCCCGACTACTCCCTCAGCAACTATGTTTCGATGGGCACCGCTTACCCGAACTCGCGGAACGCGCGCACAACCCTGGAGCTCTCCGACGCTTGGTCGACGCGGAAAGGCAAGCATTCCCTTCATCTGACCGGAGAGGCCGTTTTCTATCAAGTGAATTCGTATAATCCCGCTTACCCTTCCGGATATTTCGAGTTCACTCCCGATATTTCCAGCCTGCCGGGAATTATTAATACCGGCGATCCTTTTGCCGGTTTTCTGCTCGGCCTGCCGGCTTCGGCGCAACGCACCATCACCACCGCCCCGTCCTATTTCCGCAACTCTTACCAGGGATTCACCGCGCGCGACCGATATAGCGCGCGCAAGAATCTGACCCTCAACGCCAGCCTCACCTTCAGCCGCCGGACACCGCGGGTGGAGAAATACAATCGTCAAAGCACCGTGGACCCTGTCCTGATTGATCCTTCCAACGGCCTTCCCGGTGCGGTCGCCTTTGCCGGCCTCGATGGAGTATCGCGCGGCATGCGGCCGGTGAATTACGATATCGACCCTTTCATCGGTATCACCTGGAATCCTCGAGGTAACAGCAAAACCGTGGTTCGGGCCTCCTGCAGTCGATCCCATGGGCAGATTCCGATTTACAACGGACAGTGGGCCACGCAAGGGTTCAATGCGAGCCAGACCTTTGTTTCCCCCAACACGCAACTTAGCCCGGCGATTGACTTGGATGCCGGCATCCCCCCGTATGGCACACCCCTGCCGGACCTGAGCCCCTCGGCGGCCGATAACACCACGGCGGATTATATGAACCTGGCCAAGGCAGAGCCCATCTATCAGTACGCAGCCGCTTCCATCGAGCGTGAGATTCCTCTCAACATTGGTCTTTCGATGGGGGTGAACCACAGTGTGGGCCGCGATATTCTGGTGGGCGACGGCACCGTCAATCCTAATGCCATTCCTCCGGCCAACATGACTTATGGGAATGATCTTTACGACTATTCCTTCCGTTCGAAGCTCCAGCCCTATCCCCAATACACTGGCTTCGTGCTCTACGGCCTTTACCCGGCGGGTCGCTATCAGCGGGACGCCGGCTATCTGCGCCTCGAGAAGCGCGCTTCATTCGGGTTGACTTTCACAGCCTATTATGAGTTTTCCAAACAACTTGATGATTATTCCGGTCCTTACGGGAACCAGGACCTCTTCAACCTGCGCAATGATTGGTCGGTGACCTCCTACAGCACACCTCAGTATGTGACGCTCAGTTACGTGTATGAGTTTCCGTTCGGTCCGAACCAGCCATTGCTGAATCTCTCTGGCATAGGGGGCGCCCTGGTCCGTGGTTGGTCACTTAGCGGAAACGCCTACTGGAATGACGGAACGCCACTGGGTCCTCATCCGGAATTCAACAATACCGGCGACATCCTTTCCACGCTCAACGTCAACCTGGAGCCGGGGGTAAGCCCGCACGTTGCCAACCCCGGACCATCGCAGTGGTACAACCCTGCGGCTTTCGCGCAACCCGCCGACTTTACCATGGGGAATGGTCCTCGCACCGAATCGGGCCTGCTGGGGCCCGGATATAATTCCATGGACGTAAGTCTGGGCAAGCGCTTCCCCATCGGCGGTGAGCGGGCATTTGAGTTCAACGCGATGGCCCTCAATGTTCTCAATCATGCGAATTGGAACTATCCTGATATGACCATTGGTCCGGCTAATGCGCCCAATATTGATGCCGGCCGAATCATTGGCTCCCATGGTGGGCGGGTCATCCAACTTGGGCTAAAGTTCAGCTTCTGATGCTCCGATCCTATCTCTTGGTTCTCGCACTTCTGGCTTCCGCTTCGATGCTGGGAACCGTCTACGCGCAAACGGGGAGTGTTTCCATTCCCGCCTGGATTGAGGAGGGCCGCTGCGGCCCCGACCCGAAATTCGAAGCCACTTTCAACGGCAAGCCGGCTCTGGTGACCTCCCAGTTGGGTCCGGGCAGCGACCAGATCATTCTTCTCGTCCTCGATTTCACCAGTGAGGCGGCTCTGGTGGACGCCGCGAAGCAAGCGGTGATAGCAGAAATCTCGAAATTGCCCGCTAACGCCTGGGTGGGCCTCATGCGTGACCAGGATGGCCTGCATGTGCTCGCGGACCCCAGTCCCAACCGCCAACCCCTTCTGGACGCCATCAAGGATGTTGCTAGTACAGGCAAGCCCGGATTGCTTGAAACCGTCAGCGCGGCGCTGAGCTTGGCGGACAACATAATGCGCAAGTCCCCCGTGCGCGTTTCAGTTCTATATATTACCGACAGCAGCATCTTTAGTTACCGCGAGGATTACACAAACCCGGTCATTAACGAGAGCGATCCCCACGATCTCAGCCGGGTGTTTCCCGATGCCCTGATTCAGGATAAGATTTCCAAACTGGTGGGGGAGGCCAGCACGCTGGAGGCGCCCCTCTTTGCGGTCCATATAAGTTACCGTGGGGATAAACTTGACGAATCCTATCGCAATGGCCTGCTAACCCTCGCGGATGCGACAGGCGGCAAAGGGCAAGCGTGCCGTTCGGTGGGAGAAATCCCGGATGCAATCGCGGCAGCTTTCACTCGCATCTCCAACGCCTGGCGGTTGACCCTGCGAGTGCCCCCGAAGTTCCACAGCAACGCGCAAATCCGTCTGAGCGCCCCGTGCGATGGCGAAGATGCCCGGCTTTCCTGGCGCATGCACTTGCGCCCCAAGGAGGGTTAATGCGGCCCCTGGGTCTGCGAATCACTTTTGAATTGGTTTTGGGGGTTGTTCTCGTCGCCTCCCTGGTGATTATTTTGCGCCAGTCCCAACGAATTGCCGAATACCAGCGCCGGCAGGAATCAGATGGCCAGACCCTGCGTTTGCTGCGGGAAGCATTGCGCCAGAAGGATCTCCAAAAGGTTCCTCCAACGCAGGCCGAGGAGGCGCCCGCGGGGAATGATCACACCGGCATCGCCAAGAGAGAGGCGGTCATTGAGCGGCTGGATCGCGAACTGGCGGAAACCCACTCCACCATTGCGGACCTCCAAACGCAACTTGCCGCTGCTAGTGATCAAAACGCCAAAGCCGCGGCGAGCGCCGAGGAGCGCTTGCAGAAGCAGCAGGCGGATGCACAAGCCCAACTGGAAGACCTGCAAAAAAAGCTTGACGCCGCGCTCGCGGAGTCGGATATCGCACGCCAACGCGTGGCGGCCTTGGAGGCGGATAACGCCAAGCTGATGACGGATACCACCGCCGCCACCGCCCGCGCCACGGATGTGGCCCATATCATTGCCAGCCTCCAGGATCTGGATCGCCGCCGCGACGGCTATTTAACTTCGGTCCTCCGCCGCTACCGTGACATCACCGGTGAATTCCGCGCCATGAGCGGCATGCTGGATACGAGCCAACAGCCGAGTTCCGGCGCGTGTAGCGGCGCCGTCCTAGGCCGCATTCAAAATGCCGTGAACTCAGCAGAGGATGACCTGCGTCAATTGAATGAGTTAAACGCCCGCTCACAAAAACTGGAGAAACAACTCCTGAAGAAGTGACCAACCCAGGCGGGTCCCAAATTAAACTCCCGCCAAGGCCGCACGAAGCCCGTCGACCGATCGCCGTAGACCGTCTTCAAAAGAAACGAGTGGTTCATAACCCAGCACGACGCGGGCAAGGGAAATATCCGCAGTGGAGTGCCGCACATCTCCCATGCGGGGCGGGGAATATTGGGGGTTTACCTGAACTCCGAATATCGCATTGAGGTGGGCAATGGTTTGATTCAGCGTGCAACTCTTGCCGGTGCCCACGTTGATGACTTTGCCGGGAGCGGCGGGCGCCAGGCAGGCGCGCAGCGTGGCATCCACCACATTCGCCACGTAGGTGAAGTCGCGGGATTGTTCACCATCGCCAAAGATGACGGGCGTATTACCACGAAGGTAGCTAACGATGAATTTGGAAAGCACGCCAGTGTAAGGAGACTGGGGGTCCTGCCGAGGGCCGAAAATGTTGAAGAAGCGCAGGGAAACGGCTTCCAGCCCAAAATAACGATTAAAGATCTGGCCATAGTATTCGTCCGCCAGCTTGGTGAGCGCATAGGGCGAGAGAGGTTGCGGCAATTGCGTTTCCACACGCGGCAGAGCGGGATCATCGCCGTATGCGGCGGCAGTGGCCGCCATCACCGCGCGCTTGGCGTGCGCGTCACGGGCAGCAAGCAGCACGTGAAGCGTGCCGTTGAGATTCACCAGCGTGGTCTCGACGGGATTTTCCATCGAACGCGCCACAGAGGCCAGCGCGGCGAGGTGGATGACGTAATCAACCCCGGCAAAGAGCGGGCGAATAGACGCTAGATCGCGGATGTCCGCCCGGCGGAAATCGACCTTATCCCGGACGGCGGTGAGATTAGCTTCGTGACCCGTGGAGAGGTTATCCAGAACGCGCACGGATTCGCCCCGTTGCACCAATTCTTCCACTATGTATGACCCGATAAATCCTGCGCCGCCAGTAACGAGATAAAGCGCCAAGCTCCGCCTCCTCATTGGACCATATTTCAGTTTATCATGAGCTTGGAATGGCGGGAGGGGCGAGCTACGTGGAACGATCGCGGTCCCTCCACTGTTGGACGGATGGTCTTGGCTGCCGGGTCGGCCCGCGGGCCGCCAACGCCCACTTGGAGGATTGCCTGGAAGAAGGGAAATTACTTTTCGATTATCGGCTCCAATCGGGAGTCGTCGAGACCAGTAACGCTCTCAATCGGATGCGGTCAATCGGTCTGGATGTATGACGCCCGAATGGAACCGGGCATCCGAACGGGTCACTTCATTCCATCTCGACCGTATGTTTACCCTGCGGTAGCACCAAGCATACTCGTCCATCGTTACTCAAGACTTTTGCGAGGCTTGGCGCGCCATCACAAAGCACCGCCGCGGGCGCTCGATTCAGCGTAACGTAGCAGCGCCCGCGAGATTCATAGGTCAGCCTCACGCGCTGGCCGGATTGTTCTGCCCCCAGGATTGTGCCGTTGAGGCTCTCGATGCGAATGGCGGTCTGCCTGGCAGCCTCGGCCCGCGGATGCGTCGAGACCCTGCGCGTACCGGCAGGAATGAGGACTTGAGAAGCGGAAAAGCAAGGCCATTCCCGGCCGTCGAGGTAAACAGTTCTATCGCGCGTATCGGTTCGCCAGTAGAGTTGGCGCGATGCCCCTACGGTCCCCCCTTCCGTCGGCCCACTTGTGAGTTGCTGTGCGCCCAGAACAAAAGGGACCAGCCGCATGTCATCCTGCGAGAAGGTGCTGAATGCATATAATGTAATTAAATCCACGTACTTGGCAACATTGGCGACCAATTCATAGAGCTCGAGCCCGCGGGGCTTATTGAGCGGGCGTCCTGGCGGAATTCTGTCCACCACGTTAACATCCAGGGAAAATTGCGTACCCGGTTGCAGCCGCGGGCGGTAGTACTCGCCGATGGCCCGGTAGCGATCGGGGCTGGAATTCCAAACCGTGTAAGGATCTTCGATCTCGACAGCGAAGCCGAATCTCTTTTGCAGCGTCAGCAGGCGGTCAGGATCGACACCGAACCGCTCGGTCACGTTAGGATCGCGCAGCGCATCAATGAAAGTGAGCGTGGTCTGAAGGTAAGGCTTTTGCGTCTGGCAACTCGCCAAAGTTTCAAGAAACCTATCCGTTAACTGCGTCACCAGTTCAACACGATACTCTTGCAAATCGCTCCGCAACTTAGGGTTCTTTTGCCCATACTTTGGCGAATCGGGGTCGAACATTTCGCGCGGGTCCACTCCGTAACGCCGTTGGAACATTCGGCGAAACGTGGGATGCATGGGGGTGAAGTCTCTCGGATGTTTGAAGATGCCGGGTGATCCCTCGAAATACAATTCGGCAAAATCCACCCCGTCCCAGTCGTAATCGAGCACCAGGCGCCGGGTGAGATCAGCCACGGCCTGAAAGCAGGCAGGATCTTCCAGCGCCATGTGATAGCGCCAATCCATAATGGCCGGATGGCCGCTGGCCGTCACTTCGCGCCATTGCGGATGTTGGTCCCAGAACTCGCTGCTGACCATGGGATATTCCAGCCAGGCGTATACCGCGATACCTTCGAGATGCGCTGCGGCGATAAAGCGCGGGACAAACTCGAGAAAACTTTCCGAGCCATAGAAAGCCCCGAGATGGACCTCGCGGACAGATAATCGCTTCAGTTGCGCCGCGACCACCTCCGGGACAACCGTGGGCTCGCCGCCGGTGTCAACATAGACGCAGAGATTGTCCGCCGCCAATGAAGAGGTGACGTGCAACTCATCGACGATTGCCTGGAGCAGGAAAGGCAAGTACTGGAAGACCATTCCTTCCTGTGGTTCGAGCGGTATTGCGCTGTAGATGAACCGGCCTTGGCCGACGCTGCCCGAGACCACCAGTGGAGCTTTGTGCCTGGGGTCGAAAGCCAACACCGAAAGTGGGGGGCTCACGCGGAAGCGTGGGTAAGCCAATCGGCCCGGCAGTCGCACGTGGTCCTGGGCATACCTGTCCCAACGGTAGCGGGTTATCTCGCCGCGCGTGCCGATCGCTTTGATACTCAAATCTGCTGTCAGAGGTGTTAACCCGTCCAGAAGCAATGGCATCCCGCCTTCCACATCGTGCAGGATGGCCTGGACAAGCGCGGGGTCAAGTCGTTGCCCTTCCGCCTCAGGAATTATCAGCAGCGGAGGGCCCTCGCGTTGGGATGAACTGTATCCATGGGCGGAAACTTCCTGCACCCGGAATCCAATCGTGGAAAGCGCGCGAGTGATTCCCGGATAGTGTTTTCCAGTTACGGACACGATCAAGGCTTGCGGCACACGAGGATAATGGACATTCGCTAAATCTTGGCCAAAGTTGGCTGAAAATGGAACAAGCAAGCAGCATAGGATTGTGCCGAAAAACAACCTGTGAACTTTGCGCATCGGCGGGATTATACTTGTGAAGAGCGGGCTTGTGTCACAAAGATCGGGCAATCAAAGAATCGGGAGATCGGGTGAATAAAGGACAACCCAAGTCGGATTCGTTTCTTGCCCACGCGCTCACCCGCTCACCAGATCACTTAATCCCCATATCTCCCCAAACACCCAGCTTCACCTGGCCACTCACGCGCCTCGAGGTGGCCGGTGCGTTCGGCGATATTGGCGTGCTCTTTCCCATCGCCATTGCCCTCATCACATTGAATCATCTGAATCCAACTTCCCTGTTTCTGACGGCGGGACTCACCTATTGTCTCGCGGCGCGATACTTCCAGATTCCCATCGCGGTGCAACCCTTCAAAGCCGTGGCGGCCATTGCCCTCTCCCTCTCCCTTTCGCCTTCAGAGGTTGCCAGCGCCGGTCTATTAATGGGTGTACTCCTCCTCTTGGTGGGGATCACCAACCTTGCGGGCTGGCTGGCCAAGCTTTTCACTCTGGCCATCGTCCGCGGAATTCAACTGGGATTGGGTCTGGTGCTTTTGCGTGAGGGGTTGCGACTGGTGATGGGCTCCCGAGGCGGGCCAGGCCTTCCGGGTGGCGGATTTACTCCCTGGCTAATTGCCCTTACCGGCGGGGCGATTTTGCTGGCCCTGCGCGATTCGAGGCATTTCCCCGCGGCACTCGTCTTGCTGACCCTGGGAATCTTCTTGGGACTTGTACTAAATTGGGGGAAACTACCCGCCCTGAGCCTTGGACCCGTAATGCCGCAACTGCTCCATCCGCGGTTGAGCGAGCTCGAAAAGGTTTTACCCCTGCTCGTTGTTCCGCAATTTGCCCTTACCTTCGGCAACTCCATCGTGGCGACGGAGAACACTGCGCGAATTCTTTACGGCGAGCAGGCGGAACGCGTTACGGTGCGCGCCCTCAGCCTGAGCATCGGCTTGGTGAATCTGGCGAGCGCGGCGATTCAGGGCTCACCCTTGTGCCATGGTTCGGGTGGAATCACGGCGCACTTTCGCTTCGGCGCCCGCACGCCCAGGTCAAGCTACGTCATCGGCAGCGTTTGTATCCTGTTGGCTCTCTTCGGCGGGGCCGCCGTGGGTTTGCTCCACTTGATCCCTCTCGCGGTCCTGGGAGTGTTTCTGGTGTACGTGGGAATTCAGCATGCTGCCTACGTCCGGGACCTCATCCACCGCTGGCCGCAACTCCCGATTGCCGTGTGCGTGGGCTTGGTCTCATTCTTCACCGGTTTGATGTGGGGATTCCTTGCGGGATTTCTCC
>Ga0335085_10016602_pt1 | contig 10629 bp, 8 predicted proteins | sample Lox_Sample_45_FD_206712 | JGI IMG/M metagenome (GOLD analysis project Ga0335085, IMG submission 206712) | Soil microbial communities from Loxahatchee National Wildlife Refuge, Florida, United States - Lox_Sample_4.5 | ecosystem: Environmental > Terrestrial > Soil > Wetlands | place: USA: Florida...
GCGGATAAGGATTGAAACTGTGCAGCACAGTTTCACCAGCCGTCGCCGGCGCTACCCCCAAGGCGGCTACCAGCGCGCACAATATCGTGAGCACGGTGATGTACGTCAATGTGTTTGAATCTCTTAGCTGTCTGCACAACGGCATTGCCGTGCGGAATTTCATACGATTCTCCTGTGTCTTCGCTGTAAGGAGCGGGAGAAGTTCGCAGATTCGACTTCGCCGCCAGTGAGCTTCAGAAGATCCGAAATCGCGATGCCTCGGTGGCATCTGTCATAGGTTCAGATCGGATCAGTAAATTCCGCAACGGTAAAACTGGCCCGCCGGCTGGACCACCCAGCCTCCTTATCCCACCCAACTACGGAAGGTTGGGTGGGACACCCAGCCAAGCGAGGAACAGACTTCTACCCACCCCCCCGGCGGTACACCTCCGGCGCGAAAAAGATCCCCAGGTGTTTCTGAAGAGCCCCACGGGGATTGATTGGGTCAATTAGCACTTGAAGAAGGACCCATTAACAAGGTAGGTAAAAGCCTCCAAGTCATCGATCCATCCGAGGATGTCACGCTCGCCGACTTGAAACCAGTCGTACCTCCGGTTATCGTTACAATTCAACACAAATGACGTGAACGCCTCAGAAAACATCACACCGCCCCCGCTGTTCCGATAGAGGACTTGCTGCGAGACCTGCCCAGGGTCCGAGCGCCAGCCGTGCGAGGTGATGAAATACTCGAGCGATAACAGCAGTATGTTTTTGTTGTTTTCGATCAAGCTGGTGACGGAAACGCGAATATCGTTGAACGTGGCGATGGGCTGGCCGGTAGCGTCTTCGTGAATTTCGCCAGCGAACGGGCCAAGGGTTTTCGACGTCGCCGAAAAGGTACTGCCGAACGAGAAGATGCCCGAGGCGTCCCTGTTTAGCTTGAACTGCTTGACATCCATCTTGACTTCATTGGGCATCAGCAACTCAAAACGGCCAGGAGTGAACTTGGTCTTGTTTGGATAGACTGGTTCCATAGAGTTCTCCTTATGTATTGGCTATGGGGAGCGGGAGAAGTTCGCAGATTCGACTTCGCCGCCAGTGAGCTTCAGAAGATCCGAACTCGCGATGCTTCGATGGCATCTGTCATGGGGTCAGATCGGATCCCTAAGTTCCGCAACGATAAGCTAGCCGGTGGACCAACTGATCTCCTTACCCCACCCAACTAAAAGACGGTTGGGTGGGGCACTGACTAGTGTCCCGGGGGTATCACCCTGTCGGCAGTAAACGTGATGTCGACTTCCGGAGTTCTCACGCAGTCCTGGCCTTTGCCCTGCAAGGAACATACGTAACCAAGACCGGACCCCTCGAGTTGATTCTGGTTCTTGAGCCTGAAAATCGTATCGGCTCGGAGCATCACAACCGGGTTACCGCTGGGATCAAAGGCGAAGAAATATGCTCTCGAGCTGTAGCGATTCTCTGAAATGCGCTGCCAACTGCCGTACAGCGGGGAAACACCCCCATTCAGACGATCATTCGAACCCGTCGCCAGCCAGACGCCGCCTGCGGTCATGGAAACCATAGCGGTGAAGTCTTGTCCGGTTTGGTTGATGCGAGTTATTGCCGTAAGCCAGGTACCTTGGGCGGGTGCTGGCGAACTGTCGTCCGCTTTGGCGCTTGTGCTCATGCCGCCCACGGCCAGAGCAAGAGTGGCGAACCCAAGCAACAGGGCCGTCGCCTTGCGTCTTCCGTTTGCCTCTACTGCAACGAGAGTTTTCGAAATTGAGTTGTTTCTCACCTGAGACCTCCTTTAGATCGAGTCAAATTGTTGGTGACAAACCCGCCGGACGCCCCACCCCAGCCTCCTCTGCTTGAGTGGGCGACATGGCCACGAGTTCACCTACTCATTCACTCTGGTAGCAATGGCCGTGGACGCAGCGTCGTCGACCACCTGGTTAATTTGCTTGCCGTTATTGACCACGACGAAGTGTATGTGTATGGGATTTGGCATCGAGGCGGTATTGAGCACCTCGGCTCCAGTGCAATCCGGATTGACGGTGTAAGTCCCGGTGCCGGGTGTCCACTCCAGCGGTGGCGACATGCCGTCGACAACCACGTGATCTACCTGCGTGATGTTGCCTTTGCCGTCGTAATGTTGCATGACTACGCCCCGAAGCAAAAAGCCTGGGCCGAGGATCGTACCTTCGACGATCAATCCGTAATCGCCAGAAAGCGTCTTGTTGGAGCAGCGACCGTCGTCCCAGCGACCCATGTCACGCGCCTGTGCCACGCCAGAAGCGCCCAGGGACAGTACGACGCAAACGATCATCATCGGAGTAACGGCCATCAAGGTTTTCGACATCGACTCGTGTTTCATCGAGACCTCCTTAAGGTCTGAGTCAGGTTGTGTGTTTTCTGGAATCCGGTAGACTAGGTTCCGAGTTGCTGACAACCGCATCACTCATCAGGTGAATTGGTCGCCACCGCTCTCGGGGCTCACGTATCGCTTCATCTGTATAAGGCGCAAACCACGCGCGAAAACCGTAATACCGGCGAAGAAATATTTGCCGACCGGTTCCCCGTCGTTGTATAAGTGGCACAATCGACTTAATTCCAGGGTCCAGCAGGAGGGTCACGTGACCGAGCTTCCTGCGCACGAAGTAACCCGTCTGCTCCAGGCTTGGAGCGAGGGGGACGAAGGGGCGCTCCAAGATCTCATGCCGTTGGTCTATAGCGAGTTGCACCGGCTCGCCCGGCGGTACATGGCGGGTGAACGCTCCGGTCATACCCTGCAGACGTCGGCCTTGGTGAATGAGGCCTACCTGCGACTGGTGGACGTCAAGAAGGTGAACTGGCAAAACCGGGCCCACTTCTTCGGCATCGCGGCCCAGTTGATGCGGCGCATCCTGGTGGATTTTGCCCGCTCCCGCCGCTCGCTCAAGCGCGGTGGGGATGCCCCAACGATATCGTTGGAAGAGGGGTTGATTGTCACTTCGGCGCGAGGGGCGGACGTGGTGGCGCTCGACGACGCGCTCAGGACCCTGGCCGCGATGGACCCCAGAAGAAGCCGGGTGGTGGAACTGCGCTTCTTTGGCGGGCTTAGCGCAGAAGAGGCAGCCGAGGTGCTGAAGGTCTCGCCAGAGACCGTGATGCACGATTGGACGCTGGCCAAGGTGTGGCTTCTGCGCGAGCTGAGTGTGGACAACCAGCCATGAATCCTGAGCGTTGGGAGCAGGTGGCGCAATTGCATCGCTCCGCCCTGGATGTGGAAAAGGGTCGCCGGGCCGCTTTCCTCGAGGAGGCGTGTACCGGGGATGACGCCCTGCGGCGCGAGGTGGAATCGCTGCTCGCTTACGAAGGGGACGCCGAGGACTTCTTGGAGGCCCCCGCCCAGAAGATGGTGGCCAAACAACTGGCTGAGGAGCAGGACCAAATTGCGGTCCTACGTCCGGGCACAAAACTCGGATCGTTTGAAATCCTGGGCCCGCTCGGGGCCGGGGGTATGGGCGTGGTGTACCGCGCCGTGGACCTCAGGTTGGGCCGCGCCGTGGCCCTCAAGTTCCTGCCGTTCGAGGTGGGCGACGATCCGCGCGCTCTGCTGCGATTTCAGCGCGAGGCGCGTACCGCTTCCTCTCTGAATCATCCCAACATATGCACCATTTACGAGATTGGAGAATACGAGGGTCAACCCTTCATCGTGATGGAATTGCTGGAGGGCGAGACGCTGCGCGAGCGCCTTGCAGCTTCAGAGGCGATCCCTCTCGCCTGGCTACTGGACATAGCAATCCAGATCGCGGAGGGGCTGGAAGCCGCTCATGAGAAGGGCATCATTCATCGCGACATCAAGCCGGCCAACGTCTTCCTGACTAAGAAGGGTGTGGTAAAGATTCTGGATTTCGGGCTCGCGAAGTTGATGGAAGCGCCCGAAGCGCAGGTAGAAGTTCCCAATTCCGATTTGAAAGGGCACGGCTTTAGCCGTGCCGATTCGGGGCCCTTCTCTGAATTGCGCGTGTGGGAGCACGCGCCAAGTGAGAATACTGAAGACCGTAACGGCACGCCTGAAGGCGTGCCCTTTCAAAGCCACATCGCGGTCGATTCCACCCTTACCCGCACTGGCGTTGCCATAGGCACAGCGGGCTACATGTCTCCGGAACAAGTGCGGGGCGACCAGCTCGACGGACGCACCGACCTGTTCTCCTTTGGCCTGGTGCTGTATGAGATGGCGACCGGCCAACGCGCCTTCAGCGGCGAAAGTGCGACGGATGTCCAGGACGCCATTCTGAACAACCCACCAGTTCCCGTGAGCGCGCTGAACTCTGCGCTTCCCGCAAAGCTGGTCACGACGATTGACAAGGCGTTGGAGAAGGACCGCGAGCGGCGCTACCAAAGCGCGGCCGAGATGCGCGCCGACCTCGAAAGGCTGAAGCGTGGCCGGCAGCTCAACATCCCCGAACTGCCGGTAGCAGGCCGCTGGAAGTTGCTTGCCGCCGCCGCTCTGCTCATCGCTGTCGCCGTTGCCGGTGCACTGTACTGGCGCTCGCGCCACACCACCACGCTCACGGCCCAGGACACCATCGTTCTCGCCGACGTCACCAATCTCACTGGCAATCCGGCGTTCGACGGTTCGTTGAGTTTGGCATTAGGAGCTGAATTGCGGCAGACACCATTCTTGAACGCGAGCCTCCTTTCCGGAGAAAAGGTGTTCAGCGCACTCAAGACGTTGAACCGTCCGACGGACACCCCTCTTACCCCGGAGGTGGCCCGGGAGCTCTGCCTGCGAACCAACAGCAAGGCGCTGATTACAGGCTCCATAGCGGACGCGGGGAACCATTACGCGATTGAACTCAAGGCGCTGAATTGCCAGTCAGGGGTGACACTCGCGGTCACAAAAACCGAGGCGGAAGATAGAAACCAAGTGGTCAAGATGCTTGGTGTCGCGGGAAGGCAGTTGCGCGAGAAGCTGGGCGAGCCACGGACATCATTGCGGGAATTCAACCAACCCCTGGAAGTGGCCACCTCCCCGTCGGTGGAAGCCCTGCAGGCGCTTAGCCAAGTCAAGCCTCCGTACCAGCAGGAATGCATTATCCATGCCAAACGCGCCGTGGAACTGGACCCCAACTTCGCCCTCGCGTATGGGACATTGGGAAACTGTTACCTCAATGTTGGCCAGACCAGTCTGGCGATGCAGAATTATACGAGAGATTACCAATTGCGTGACCGGGAAAACCGCGCACAACGTTTCGTGACCGAAGTGAGGTACTACCATTCTGTTACGGGTGAGCTCGACAAGTTAATGCAAAGCCTCACCGAGTGGGGCCAGACCTATCCAGCGAACAGGGATCTCGTACGGCAAGAGATCGGGACCATACTGATCCACCGGGGCCAGTGGGAGAGGGCTGCGGCCGAGGAGGAGGAAGCGCTACGTTTGGCACCGGACTCGCCTACTCCACCCAACAACCTCATGCTTGCCGACACGGCACTGAACCGGTGGCAGGAAGCACGAAATACATTCGACGAGGCACGAGCGCGCAACCTCGACGGATTACATCTGCGATTGCAGCGGTATCGGTTGGCTTTTCTGTTGCGTGACCGGGCCCAGATGGAGGAGCAGGTAGCCTGGGCGATGGGTAAACCCAAGGTCGAAAACTGGCTGCTCTGGGCCAAGTCGGACAGCGCGACCTATTATGGCCGCGTCCGCAATGCGCGTGAGTTCTTGCGCCGGGCCGTGCAATCGGCATTGAAAGACGATGCCCCGGACACGGCGGCAGGATGGCAGGCGTTCCATGCCTGGGCGGAAGCTGAAATCGGGAATGCGGGCCAAGCACGGAGCATGGCGGCGGAGGCCTTAGCCCTGAGCGCTGGACGAGAAATTGGATCGGCAGGGGCATTGGCCTTGGCACGTGCCGGAGATACCTCGCAGGCGCAGAAGATGGCGGAAAAGCTCAATCAGGAGTTTCCGGTGGATACGTTAATGCAGAATTGCTCGCTGCCGGCCGTCCGGGCGGCGATTGAGTTGGAGAAGAACAACCCTGGTAAAGCGGTCGAGATCCTGAGGACTGCGACTCAATGCGAATTCGGCAACGACCTTCCTGGTGGGAAGCTGGTCCCAGTTTATCTGCGCGGAGTAGCGTATCTGAAAGCCGGACAAGCGAAGGATGCGGCGGCGGAGTTCCAGAAGATCATTGACCATCCCGGCATCACGCTGAACTATGTTCACGGCGCAGTGGCGCATTTGCAGCTCGGGCGAGCGCAGGCGATGATGGGCGACAAGGACGCCGCGCGCAAGTCGTATCAGGATTTCCTGACGCTGTGGAAAGACGCCGATCCCGACGTCCCCATCTACAAGCAGGCCAAAGCGGAGTACGCGAAGCTGCGGTGAAGAAGAGTGGATAGTGGTCAGCGCGTCAATCCTTCGAGCTAAGCCAATGGGTGTATCGGCCCCTTTCGAGCGCCATCACAGTGGACGACGGGGCCACGGCGCCTCCGCTGGCCAGTTCCGTCGCCCTTTTTCCAGGCGCGAGATTGCGCGACTGATCGGCTCCAGCAGACCAGATCAGGGTGAGGAAGTACTCGCTGCAAAATGCTTCCGTCCTGCAGAACCTCACGAACCGTCGCCGTATCTCGTTCCCAAACTGCACGGTGTACCTGCCGCTCAAGCGGGCCAAGCGGCGCTGTCAGGGATTTTCGAGGTTGCGATCGAGAGAATCCATTTTCATGTCGACTGTGGACAAGAGAACTCTAGAACTACCAATACCTGTGGTCAATGGTCCTGCTACAAATCTCATCAACGCTTAACATTCACCGAAACTGGATCGTAACTCTTATCGCCAATAGTAGGTTTTTCTTTATGCATTCATTCTCGTGTCACTGTATCTTAACGACTTGAGATTAGCGTGCCCGCGTGGAGGATCGGCAACCCTGCGCCCAGCGACGCCTCATCGTGTTATGAACTCATATCAGTTACAGCGCGCCCGGCCGTTGGCACGACTCACATCCCAAGTACAGTCCGCCCCATTTATCCTCCTTTGTCTTGTCTCATCCGGTTGGGCACAATGGGCCAGCACCGGATTGACCGGCACCGTCAGTGATTCCTCCGGACGCGGCTTGCCCGGTGTCCAAGTGACGGCACTACAGGTCACTACAGGACTTCAACGGAAGGCGACCTCTTCCGCGGAAGGAGCCTACTATTTTCCCAAACTGCCGGTTGGGTCCTATACCGTTACCTTCGACTTGCAGGGATTTGAGTCGCTGCGTTTCGGCAATGTGGTACAGAAGCTGCAAGAAACTCGGATACTCAACGTAACGCTGAGGATAGCGGGACCCACGCAGCAAGTTGAAGTTTCAGCCACTCCGCAATCGCTAGATCAGACGAACAATACTCTAAATACAGGCATTGAACGCATACAGGCCCAAGAACTTCCCTTGAATGGGCAGAATTGGGCCACCTTGACCGCCTTGGTTCCAACAGCGGTTGACACCGCTGGCGGACCAGGTGCCGGCAACCAGCGCTCCATTCGCTATGCCGGGAGGGGCCGCGATGACAACAACTATACCTACGACGGCGTGGATGCCACCTTTGTTATCAATCAGTCCCAGCTATATTACGTGCGCGCGGCGATTCCGCTCGATACCATCGAGGAGATCCGGGTCGACCCCATCCTGGCGACGGCGCAGACCGGCGCCTCGGGAGGAGGCCAAGTGGGCGCAGCCTCGGCTTCAGGCACGAATCGGTTTCACGGGGATGCATTCTATTCCTTGCGTAACAACGCCTTCGACGCAACGGATCCGATTGACTCCTCGAATCCAAACCACCAGCCACCCTTCCACTTAAGTCAGTACGGGGGGTCTCTGGGCGGACCCATCGTGCGTGATAGGGCTTTCTTCTTTGTAGCCTACGAAGGCTACCAGCAAAACCTCGGTCAGACTCTTGTCGGTTATGTACCCAGTGCTGCCTTTCGGTCGCAAGTGCTGGCGAAGTCGCCCGCTCTTGCGCCCGTCATCAACGCCTATCCCACAGGGCAGAACCCCACGAGTAACCCGAATATTTCCCAGTTCGTGGGGCAAGGCGATCAAGTGGGCCAGGAAAATTCGGGGATGTTCCGCCTGGATTATCGCTTCTCCGAAGCGACCAATCTTTTTTGGCGGGCCAATATCGATCAAGCTGACTACTTTCTCCCGTATTCCCCAAGCTCCGGACAATATCTCGATGAACGACAGGAGCTTACGTCCTATCCGGTCAATAGCGTCGTTGCGCTGACGCACGTTTTTTCTCCGACTCTGCTCACCGACTTCAAGTTCGGCTACAACCGTGGCACAACCGACACCCACTACCTCAATCCGACCGGACAGCCCTACGGCATCGCAGTAGCCGGCCTCACTACCTTAAACAACGGCCGTCTCAGCACGGGCGTGGGCAATTCGTTTTCCTGGATTGGCGATGTAACCTCGGTCAAGGGAAGAAACGTAATCAAGGCCGGAGTCGAGGTCCGCCGCATACAGATGAACCAGGGGAGCAGTTCCTATGGCACGATCACTTATAGCTCCCTCACCAGCTTCGCGGCCAACCAAGCCACTAAGGCCAGTCTCACCGGCGAATATCCCGTAAACGGCCTGCGCAAGACGCAGTTTTTCGGTTATGTCCAGGACGAGTTCAAGTGGCGGCCGACTTTCACGCTGAATTTGGGCCTGCGCTACAGCTATTTCGGGGTTTTTCATGAAGTCCAGGGCCGCGGAAATCCTTTTGATTTCGCCACCTGCGGGCCGCTAGGGTACTGCGGCGTGGGTGCGAGCTTTGGCCCGCCGAATTACACTGATTTCGATCCGCGCGTCTCTTTCGCTTGGGCACCGGCCAAATACGAGGGAAAAACGGTCATTCGCGCCGGTTTTGGTATTTACCACGAGGATGGCCAGTTGGACGATCAGAACATCCCCGATAAGAACGAGGTGTTAAGCTATGCGCTGACACCGCAGAATTGCCCAGGGCTTAGCTACCCAATCGTTCTAAACTCAGAAGGCAATCCGGTCTGCTCGAAAGGTACACAATCACCGAACGCGGAACAGCGGGATCGCGAAGACTCGTATGTAACCCAGTGGGGTGCTTCCATTGAGCATGCGATGCCCGGCAATTTCGTCGGTCAGATGGCCTATGTAGGCAGCAAAGGCGCCAATCTGCTGCAACTGTCTTATGTTAATGTCATAAATCCGCTCACCGGCCGGCGTCCTTACCCGGCCCTCTCGCAGATCTCCTGGCGAGGCAACATCGGCGACAGCTCGTACAACGCGCTAGCGCTCTCGTTGAAGCGTTCTTTCTCTCGCGGTTTGCTGGTCTCGGCCAACTACACATGGTCCCACAGCATCGACGACGGTTCCAATGGAAGCGGCGACGGCGACTCCCTAGCTGCACAGAATGTTTCCTGCTGGCCCCGGGGAGCGGCGCAATGCGGGGAGAAGGCCAGCAGCGCCTTCGACGCCCGCCAGGTGTTCAATGCCAATTTCATCTATGAGCTTCCTTTTGGGGCAGGGAAGCCGTACCTTTCACAAAACGGTTTCGTGAGGGCCGTTTTCAGTTACTGGCAGATCAGCAGTATCTTCATCGCCCGCACTGGCTTCCCCGTGAACCTCACGACGAGCGGTACTGGCCCGGACGGAAACACCAACAACCAGCGTCCCAACTTAGTTCCCGGCCAGCCTCTGTATTTGGCCGGCGGGACTTTCAACCCCGCGGCTTTTTGCACGCCCGGGACGCAGGACCCGCTTTACCCCGGTGGTACGTGCCCTTCAGGATTCGGCAATGTCCCCCGCAATTTCTTGCGGGGTCCCGGGGTCTGGCAATCGGATTGGGCGCTTTCCAAACGCTTTCCGCTCACAGAACGGGCACAGGTTCAGTTCCGGGCCGAGGTGTTCAACGTTTTCAACAGAGCGCAGTTGGCTAACCCGAACGGCCTTATTTCGGCGTCCGACTTTGGCAGGGTATATCTGCCTCTGAATGCAACTCCGATCGGAATAGGTACGCCGCGTCAGTTCCAGTTTCTGCTGAAGCTACAATTCTGACCGGAGAACACCGCGCTAAAACATTCTCGATTGTGGGGATTTACGGACAGCTCCGGAAGAATGTCTCGGGACAACAGCTTGGGCCAGATCACGAATACTGGGACCACCGGCCCGGCCGAGACCGGCCCGCCGCGCCAAGTGCAACTTATGCTCTGCGTTAGTTCTTAGTCAACGAGAAATGAACGTACCATCAGGGAAGTGCTCAGCGGAACAGAGCGTATGACGCGTTCGCACACTTTTAACTACTCCGTGACCAACTCGTAACCCAGTGCGCCTATAAGAGAGCCATCGCCGACGCAGGCGATAGTAGCACCTCCCTGAAAGCCCCTAGCCTGAACCAAACCTGCATCGGAAGACGGGACGACATTGATTCGCCCGCTGCACTAAACTCGAATGCAAGATGGGGCGGTGGCGATGCGATGAAAAACCAGATGCCCTAGTGCGGAGGGCGCTGGATCGGATGTCGAGCGACCTTAATGCGCATTTTACTTCTCAATCGCCCGTCAACCGGACGGTAAGGGTTTTGATTGCTGATGCGGTTTGAGGAATGAACCCCACTCCTGACCTGTTCTTGAGCGCAAATGAATTGAACCGTAAGTTCAA
>Ga0335085_10016603_pt1 | contig 10629 bp, 13 predicted proteins | sample Lox_Sample_45_FD_206712 | JGI IMG/M metagenome (GOLD analysis project Ga0335085, IMG submission 206712) | Soil microbial communities from Loxahatchee National Wildlife Refuge, Florida, United States - Lox_Sample_4.5 | ecosystem: Environmental > Terrestrial > Soil > Wetlands | place: USA...
GGCGTTACTTCAACCTGTTCGACGGCGGCAAAACGGCATGCTGCAGGAGTAATCTGCCCCCTGATTTCGCCCTCAGGATGGGCACTGCTGCGCACGTTGACATACAGATTTCCTGCCATGAAGCCCTCGTACTGAGCTGGCGTCAACCGCGTCCCTTCCGGAATGAGCCAATGGCTGTCGGAAATTTTGACCAGAGAAGCAATCGGACTGCCACTTGAACCGATGGCCCCTTCGCCAAGTTCAACACCGCTGGGGTCAATATTCTTAACGTCGACACGGCCAAACACGTAGCGATCCTGAGTTACCTCTATTGTCGCCTTGGCGGTCGCTGCGGTGCGCACCTCCTGTGGCACCGCATAATGCCCGCTGAGTTCAACCGGCACAATTTCCCGTGTGCCGCCGAGCGCGCAACCACCGATCACCGCTACTGCCGCCATACTCGCGGCAACTCGCAAAACTCCAGTGCTTTTGAGCAAGATATCCATGAACGCCCCTCCAGAATCTCCGCCCGATGAAAACATCATAATGCCATATTACCGCCTCGGATGGTTGCTGATTTTCTTGCCAGCCGATACCTACATATCCTATTGAGAATTTAGGATAATAATTTTCCCGGCAGCAGGTTGCCGCACTGCGGCATGCGCGATGATCCGACCGTTCACGGAAATTTGACGGCGGAAGAATTAGCCTTGAAAATGCCGGCTCTTAGACAAAATTACCGTGCTCCGCACGCTTACCATTCGAGACAAAGGAAATCCTGGCATGGAATCAGCAATGAAGATTTTCGGGTTATATCTGTTGATTTATTCTACGGGCGTCGGCCTGTCCGTACTGGTGGACAGCGTGGACCAAACACCGTCATTTATCCTGGAATTATTGCTGTTCTTCGGTTGGGGAACTTTCCTGCTGGTCGCGCTCGGTTATTTCATGTACAAGAACGACGGCTGAAAAGCCAGGAGCGTCGCTAACGCTCTCCTCTGCCCTTCCCCGGGCCGATTGCCGTATCACCACTGGTTTTCTGCGCTCATCGCGCGGGAACTACCGATAGCCGCTTCGTAACCAATAGTCATGGCCTCTCCCTCGTTTTAGGGGAGGGGGTTGTTACGTACTTCATAGTTTGAAAGGAGAACGCCATGAAACTCATATCCTGCTTACTGGCATTGGGGTTAATGGCCGCCAACATCGCTGTGGCGGCGGTCGATTCAAATGATGAAGCCAATGCTCTGCCACCCCCAATTCATCAAGGCAACGCGATTTTTATTTCCGGCGGAGTCGGCAAAGATGAGGCGATGGCATTCCAGCGCAATGCCGACAATTTTCCGCTGGAGTTGGAATTCGTCATGAAGGATGCGCCGAATTACGCGTTTCTTTCCGACGTGCAAGTGACGATTCGCGATCGTAGCGGCAACACCGTTCTCGATACGGTGACTGACGGACCGTTCCTGCTTGCGTCATTGCCAGCCGGCACGTATCACGTCACCGCCAGCAATGATGGCGTTGTCAGGCAGACAACCGTCGCGATCGGTTCTCACAAACATCGCAAAGCGGTGCTCGTTTGGCCGAATGCATCAACGGCAGATGATTGACGAGTGATGGGGCGTGTATGACACGACTGGCTCTTTTAGTGCCAAGTTGATTGGTATATTTTCAATTTGGAAAGGAGTCCGTCATGGCAAAGAAGACATTTAGTCCAGAGCAAATTGTAGCGAAATTGCGGCAGATCGAAGTGTTAATGGCGCAAGGCAAGACCGTGGCCTTGGCCTGCAAGGAAGCCGGGGAATCGTTTCAAAGCTATTTTCGCTGGCGCAAGGAATATGGGGGTCTCAAGCTTGACCAGGCGAAGCGGATGAAGGACCTTGAACGGGAGAACGCCCGATTGAAGCGTGTCGTGGCCGACCTCACGCTGGAGAAGGCAATGCTAAAGGAGTTGGCCTCGGGAAACTTCTGAGCCCCGAGCGGCGCCGTCGGGCGGTTCTTTATCGGACGTGATGCTGACCCGTGGTATCCCCGAGCACATCCGGTCAGACAACGGTCCGGAGATGACGGCCAAGATCGTGCGTGGCTGGCTAAAAGTGGTCGGAGCCAGAACCCTCTTTATCGAACCCGGCAGTCCGTGGGAGAACGGCTACAACGAAAGCTTCAACGGCAAGCTCAGAGACGAATGTTTGAATCAGGAAATCTTTTACAGCTTGAAGGAAGCCCAAGTCATCACTGGACAATGGAGGAATCACTACAACACGAAACGGCCGCACAGTTCATTGGGTTACCGTCCACCCGCACCACAAGCCTACAGTGCAAAACCGCCTGAGTTTGAACAACCGAAACTTATGCAGTAATCTCTCTATCAACTTGGACCTAAAAACCCGTCAGGTCATCAGGTCACTAAGTCAGCTGCTTTACTGAAAGGTCATTTAACAAAGTAGCATTTATTCTTTAGCGTGAAACCTCCGGTGCTCGATGCATAGATGACAGTCAAATCTCCGGAGGCGCGATCAAACTCATAATGGCCGCCGTGCAACACGTCGTGCCACTTGATGATTTTCTCGGTGATTGCAGCCGGAAACGAATTCGCGGTACTGCTCTGATAATCGATTTTTATATCCCAAACAACGCCGCTCGCTGGGTTGGTGCACCGGAGCGTTGCCGGTGCCGCATTAACGCACTCCCACGGCATCATCAGTCCGTTGATGACAAGTGCTACCACTACCGGCTTTTTTACGGTGAATCTCATGGGACTGATCGCGTCGTCGCAGAACCGCTGAGCCAGTCTGTCTGCTTGTTCGATGCCCAGCCCGGAATGATATCAAGCGTGGATGGTATTAACCATCTGCTTCAGCAACGGAAAAGCCCTGGTTCAAATATTGAGCCAGGGCTTCACTCCACCACACAACCTTTCGACAATCAGTTTGGCGCGTAAGCCTCTTCGCCGTGCACGGCGGAATCGCCAGCCTCCAGCGTCTTCGCATCCATCCGCAACGGCACAAAGATGGAAATAATCTTGAGAAGAATGAAGGTGCCGATGGCATTCAGCACAATGATGAAGAGCGCGGCTTCCCCTTGCAGGACGAACTGTTTGAAGTTGCCATAGTACCAGCCCGTGATGTTGACCCCTGGCGCGTTTGAGCCGGTGCCGATATAGACCAACATGTTCGGATCGGCCAGCACTCCTGTCAGCAAGCCGCCAAGAAGACCCGCTACGCCGTGAGTGGATAACACGCTCAACGTATCATCGACCTTGAGCATGAACTTGGTCTTCTGTAACTTGTTCATGGCAATCCACGGAATGATGCCGGCGGAGATGCCGATGATAATGGCGCCGATTCCGTTCACATAACCTGCTGCAGGCGTGATTGCAACCAAGCCGGCGATCATGCCGTTGATCGCGCCGACGATCGACGGCTTGCCGAAACTCATCGTATCCATGAGTATCCAAACCAGCAAGGCGGTCGCAGTGGTGATGTTGGTATTGAGCACAGCACCGCCCGCATCCGCGTTAGCAAAATAAGGATCGCCGCCATTGAAGCCGTCCCAACCGAGCCACAGGATACCGGCACCGGCTATTGCGATCAGCAAGTTGTTAGGCGGGAAATGGTCGCGGTCGCTCTGCAACCGTGGACCGACCACTGCCGCCGCCACGAAACCCGAAACACCTGCGGCAAGATGGATCACGTAGCCGCCCGAGAAGTCCGCTGCCCCCATGCCGGCCAGCCAACCACCGCCCCACAGGCTAAATGCCCCGACCGTATAGATAAATGTCATCCACAGCGGGACAAAGATTACCCACGCCTTGAAATTCATCCGTCCGATCAGCGAACCACCCAGGATGATCACCGTGATCGCGGCAAACACGAACTGAAAGAAGACCAGCGTCGCCATCGGAAAGGTCATTTCCGGCATTCCGCCGGCTGCTGCCGGGACGGTTGCCTGTCCGATCTCGAATCCTGCTGCAGTTGCCAATCCGGGATGGCCGATAAACGGATACCACTGTTGACCGAAGCCCATGTTATAGGCCCACAGCACCCATACGATCAGCACTGAAGCAAACGCGTACATTGCCATGAAAGCGCTGTTGATCGCCCACTTGCGTTTGACGATTCCCGCGTAGAGAAGCATCAATCCGGGCACGCTTTGCAGACCGACAAAGGTAGCCGCCGCCAATTGCCAGGCATTGTTGCCGGAATTCAACCATGGTGGAGCCGCCAGATATCCGGCCGGTGCGGCCGCAGGCGCTGCCGGAGCAGTTGTTGTAGATGTTGCCGGAGCGGCGGATTGATCGGCGGATGCCGACAACATACCAACTAGATTAAATGCTCCCAATAACACGATGAAACCGAAAAAGTGTTTCATGCTTTTTCCTCCTCCATGAACGGGAGTCTGTGTGTACTGCAATTGATCACACGGACGCCCCGATTAACGAATTTATGTAGCTTGATGCTTTTATTCCTCCAAAGAAACATACAAACAGATATAAAAGAGACCATAGGGGTAAACCCTTTTCCATTTATATCGCTTGTAAAGAAGCAAAACTCAAACCATTGTCATTTTTTTGTCTTATCAATGGTTTCTTAAAAACGGGATGCCCCAAGATCGTTCAATTTCCAATCTGGGCGCCCCATTGCAGTGCTTGTTGACCGACTTGCGCTGAATCAACTTTCCATCGATTGTGACTAAACTCCGAGGGCAAATTAATTCATTGGGAAAGGAAAAAATATCAATTACTTTTTACTGATGCCCACCATGGGTGTTGAAGCCATGTGCCGCGGTATTCGACCACAGGCAAAGCGGCAATGCTCGGAAGAGCATAAGCATTTGAAAAATGCCTGAAGCTGAATCAAAAATAGCTGGAAAAAGGGAACACAGATCAGGGGTCGGGGAAACAACTGAACTAACTCAACTGTCAGTTGATAATCCTTGTTAGGAAGGAAACGCAACGCCTATGGCCCCCAAACTGTGAGTGCCAGATATACTGCCGAAAAAAACAGAACCTCCGAAATAGTACAAGCCAACAACACCCAGCATATACAGGACAGCACTGGGCAATTAACGTTTGCCAGCCAAATGCCTGCACTACTCGTCAATACCGCAACAACCGCCCAGTTACTAATGTAGTGAAGTAGACACCCGCGAGCTTCCCAGTTATGCCGGTACGCGGCCGCGCGCTCGAACAGGTTTCCTCTGGAAGCATCATGGAAAACGCCGATCGGCCATAACCATTTTCGGATTGCAAAAACAGGCTTCATTTTCCGCTGCGACTGCAGCGTCAAACCACCTCCTCGCTCATCATAGACCGAGTATCTTTATCGTCAGTGTCGTAGCCTAGTTATTTTTTATTTAAAAAGACTACTCCATAAAATCGGGCTGTCAAGCATTAGTGGAACGATGCGGCAGAGGTGACACAATCGGTAACCCTTATGTTGTTGTTACGACTACTTGGGGTTGCCACAGGAAAATATGAAAAGTTGTCTCTACCGCTTGCTTCAATCTCATCGCCAAGTCCTTGGTTGCGAACTTCACGTAGCGCCCCGCCATCTCGTGCGGCTCCCAGCTGTCAAATTATCGGCCGGCTTGCGGCAATAAGCGAAGAATGGCGCAAGGACTTTCCTTCCTATCTTCAGCCATATTTTTATTAATGACACACTTCGAGTATTTCACCCATTTCTGATCTGATTGAATCACTCCGCTTTTCTTTTCTTGTAATCAACTACCCATAAAGAAGGCACGGGGAAATCGTAGGCGTACAAGAACTCGAGCACTTTCTTCCACAACGAAGACTCGACCGGCAGAGGCAGATAACTACCGAAAGCCTTTTTATGATGCGCCGCACAATCCTGTTGATCTGCGATAAAACATGTAACCGTGACAATTTTAAAGACATAAAGTACGATTACGGTGCAATTAAAAAATGAAGGTATCTAACAAAAACGTCGTAACATGGTCTAAGAACTTGTTGAAGGCGGAGGTGAATAACTTGATTGATGCGATGCAATAATACAAAGGAGGCTTATATGCAATTAGCTTACAACGATCTGACAACAAGACAGAGCCATTGGACTGGCGAGAACTACGAGCTTACGGTGGACGTCTCGGCATTCTCGCTGCCGGACAATACAGCAAAGCTCATTTTCTATGTTGCCGACGGAGCAGGCGAAACTCGGACGGTCACGCGTAACACGCCCCTTTCAAGTGTGTCGTTTGCGAATGTCGCCGAAGGCAGAGGCAAGGGTACCATCACCGCACAGGATGTCGATGGCAATACGCTGGGCATCCCGTCCGCTTTTATTTTCGATATGGCGCCCTACGCAACAGGTGACCACGGAACGCTCATTTTGAGTTTGACAGCACCGAAACATTAAGAAAGGTCAAGAGGCCGGTAAGCGACCATCAACAGGCTGGCGCTTATCGGCCCCAAAGCAGATATCCAACGTTTGCATTAAGCGATACCGGATCAGCCGCGCGAATTGAAGATCGTGTGCAAATGGAGCAACTCTCCCATGGTCGAAAACAGATTGCGCTAGCAACTAAGCGGTAAGTCTTGAAAAGATTGGTGGGGCGTGCAGGGGTCGAACCTGCGACCTACTGATTAAGAGTCAGCTGCTCTACCAACTGAGCTAACGCCCCTTTAAAGCGATCGCGGCATGGCACCGCGATTTTAATGAATTGGCGTCCCCACGGGGAGCGGAAACTAACTCCCTTGCATCGGACGCCGCCGTGATTTTATCAATAAAATCATGCGGGCGCTTCACAAATATGGGTCTTTCAAAAGCCGGAAGAACAGGACTAACAATATAAGCGAAAAATCTCCGGCTATTGTCTTCACTTTATTCTCGACTGGTATCTTCTTTAGTAAGCTGTAGAGCAACGCAGACACACCTAACATGCCAAGAGTTGTAATTTCCCGCATACCAAACGCTAAATTCATTTCCAGGGCAGTCGTAGCATCCCACATCAAATATCCCACAAAAATAATGACGAGCCAATAACTCAAATCTTTTACAGGTACGCACTTATCGCCGGGTTCAAGTGGTTGAACAAGAGAGTAATAGCAAATCAGCAATCCGATATCTATTGTCAGTGTAATTGTGGGAACGCTAAAAACTTTGGTTGGCGCAGGGTATCCGATGCCTCGAATGGCAAGACTCCATCCTATCCAACTTGTCATCACAGTAATGAGCGCCACTAGCAAATGACAAAGTAGAACGCTTCGATCTGTATAGAATCGCCATTTTCTGAATAGCTTGCCGAATTTAACGGCAATGTCTGATACAACGAGGCTAAACAGAAACGATCCAAAAACCCATCTTATGTCTTCCCCAAGATTGTGCATTTTTTGATCCTAGAAGCGGAATGTTCAAATTTTTGATTAGCGCCCCGTATAAGGCTTTGAGTGGTTTTCGTGAAGTTTCCAATTATCCAGATAGATTCGCGCTAAGTCGCGTGAGTGCAACACCAACAGGTTTTCGGCGTTTTTCTCGTCTGCCGCTTTTGTGAAGTTGAAACTGCCTGTCAGGATTTCTTCCCGGTCAATTATCATAATCTTGTTGTGCGCGATCGCGTGTTTGGCGTCGATGTAGGTCGGTATGCCGGCATGGCTCACGAAGTCGGCCGCGCTGTATTTCCCGGTGCGGTTGCTTTTGTCGAGGATGACTTGCACGTCGACGCCGCGCTTTTCAGCATCGGCGAGGGCCTTGGCGATGCCGGCATGTGTGAACGAGTAGGCTTGTACGCGTATCTCTGACCGTGCGTGCTCAATCTCACGGATAACCGCATTAGCGGCGCCGCCATTGGGCGAGAAGTAAACCTCAACAGTAGTCGGGATTCCGGCCGCCATTGGGGCTGCCGCAACCAACAATAAAGCAAGAGTTAATAGTGCTTTCGCCATCAGGTAGACTCCCTTTTTCGCAAGTATAAAGCGACGGGGAACCTATGGCGGAACGGACAAATCAGCAGCGCTTGTTGGAATATATGAAGCTCACAGATCGCATGATTGAGGATGCATCCAAAGAGAAAATAGCTGAGGCGATGCGGATCTTTGCACTTGAGGTCGCGCAATACCAGAAGAAATTTGGTTTGCTGCCAACCGACGAAGCTCTTAGTCTGCTCAGGTCCGAAAACCTGAATGACGAACAAACAGCATGGGTAGCAGATGGGCTGGAAAATATCGCCGCCACCCTGGCCTCAATACCTGACGATGATCCAGAGCAACTAATGCATTAAAGATGTGCGGACGGTACGGCCTTTACCGGTCGAAAATGGATTTCGAGAACGCCCTGGCAGCGGCCGGCGGGTTGACCATCGGCCATTCCCACGCGAGCGACATTCAGCCTAGTTACAACGTAACGCCTACCAGTACAGTTTGGATAGCTCGTAGCAATGACAAAAACGTTTGGCTTGAGCCGGTGCGATGGGGGTTAGTTGCGCGATGGTCTAAAGACCCATCGAAGGGACCGCACCCGATTAATGCGAGAGCGGACACCGTAGCTACAAGCAAATTATTTGCGCCGCTACTCAAGAAGCGGCGATGCTTGGTGCCCTGTGATGGTTTCTACGAATGGCAGCAATCCCCTTCCGGCAAACAACCATACGTGATCCGAATGAAAACCAATGAGCCTTTCTTCTTTGCTGGTCTATACGATATTTGGCACGAAGGCGAACCGGACGCGCTTGCTACCTTTACGATCATCACTGGTGAACCCAACGAATTGGTGGCGCCGATTCATACTCGAATGCCGGTAATCGTAAAACCTGCTGATTACGAGCGATGGCTTGATCCAAACATGACCGATCCGGCAGCGCTGGCCGATATTTTCACGCCCTACCCTGCGGACGAAATGAGCGCGTACAAGATCAGTAAGGCGGTAAATTCGCCAAAAAACAATAGGCCGGAAATTTTGAATTACGTGGAAAGCGGTGACTAGAATCACCGCGTATCTCGATCCGCAAGGGAGTCCAATTGCGACAGAATCCTTGGCGCCATAGTTAGAACCCATTCTGCGGCGTCGCGATTTACCTCAGCGCCGTGTGCCGCACTATTTCCAAAATCGATCAAATCTAATAAACCAGCGGCCATCTCGGAAGACAATATTTTCTTCGAATGAAGAAATTGAATTATTTTGCGTGGTGGCAATTTTTCTGGATTGAGTTCGTTAGCCTCGGCTATTTTTCTAAGTCGGGTCTCTATTTCTATTCTGATACCAACAAGTGCAAGATTTGGGTCACTCTCATAGACAGCCCAGAGGTTGGTAGACCTTCGATTGTTCTCACCGAGGGTCCACATATTTGTTGTAATTGGAATCTCTGCGCTCGCTATTTCGACTTTCGAAGCATGTTCTCCAACTTCAAGACCGCCGGTTGGCGGCTGCATTGCATGGTCTGTAACTCTTGCTCGAACACTCCCCCTTGGCTGAGATTCGATTATTTTATCGGTGGCGGCCTTTACTTTATTAAACGTAATTTTTATGCCTGATATCTCGATACTTTTAATGTAATCAATTATCCACGGAAGCACTACAAGCGCGACCAATGTAATTGATAGAGGGTCTACCTTTATTTTAGGTACAAATTCGTACAGCGCTAACAATATCAGCGGTATAGCGCTAAGAATCAGCTTTGAAATTAAGCTCATAAATGTACAGAGTAGGTCAAAAGCGCATTTAGTATAGAACCGGAAATCTTAATTTCGTAATCTAAATCTTGATTATGTGTTACAGTTTTCAAGATGGGCGACAAAAAGAAATGGGGCGGCAGACGTAAGGGCGCTGGGCGACGATCGAGTGGCCCGCACGGAGAGCCTACCCGCCCTGTCCGGTTACCGGTAAGTATCGCCTCCCATATTGCCGAGCTAATTCCAGCAGCCCAAGCACTTCGAGCGCGTCTATTTAGCCTCCCCGCCGACAATCCGCCCCGGCACCGCACGCCCCTGTATGGCAGCAAGATCGCCGCGGGCTTCCCAAGTGCAGCAGACGACTATATCGAAGCACGCCTGGACCTCAACGAGTACCTAGTCGGCCACAAAGAGGCGACCTTCTTTCTACGGGTCAAAGGTGACTCAATGACGGGCGCGAACATTCACGACGGAAACCTACTAATCGTGGATCGTTCCATTGAGCCGAAACATAACGATATTGTTGTTGCCGTGGTTAATGGTGAATTAACCGTCAAGCACTTATACAAACATCGGGGCGTTGTAAAACTCTTGGCTGCAAACGACGCCTATCCTGAAATCGTTATTAAGTCTGAGACTGATTTAGTGATATGGGGGGCGGTTAAACATGTCGTCCATACCTTCTGAAGCTCTGTTCGCGCTAGTCGATGGCAACAACTTCTATGTAAGTTGCGAACGCGTGTTCAATCCAAAGCTTGAGGGAAAGCCAGTAGCAGTACTCAGCAATAACGATGGCGTTGTGGTCGCTCGCTCGAATGAAGTTAAAGCCCTCGGTGTAGGAATGGGCGTCCCGGTGTTCAAAGTGCGCGATATTCTGCGCAAGCATCGCGCAATTGTCCTTTCGAGTAACTACACGCTGTACGGCGATATGTCGCAGCGGATGATGTCTATAGTCGGTCAATTTTCTCCGCGCCAAGAAATCTACTCGATTGATGAAAGCTTCCTCGATCTCTCCGGCTTTGGACATT
>Ga0335085_10016605_pt1 | contig 10629 bp, 9 predicted proteins | sample Lox_Sample_45_FD_206712 | JGI IMG/M metagenome (GOLD analysis project Ga0335085, IMG submission 206712) | Soil microbial communities from Loxahatchee National Wildlife Refuge, Florida, United States - Lox_Sample_4.5 | ecosystem: Environmental > Terrestrial > Soil > Wetlands | place: USA: Florida...
AGAACGTCCGGCTCAAGGGCGGCTGCCGAGCGCTCGGCCTGGCCGGGGCTGACACCCGGCCCCATCTGGTCCGTGCCATCGTGGGCGTCGGTCTTCTTCATCAGCTTAAAGCGCTGCAGAACACCAAAGCGATGCTGCTCATCGACAATCACCAACCCCAGCTTGCTGAACTCAACTTTCTGTTCGATCAGGGCATGGGTACCGATCACCAGCTGGGCATTGCCTTGCGCGATGTGGCGCCGGGTTTCACGCTTGCGATCGTCCTCCATGGAGCCGGTGAGCAACACGACGCGGCAGCCGGCGCTCTCGAGGATGCGGCGGGCGGAGAAGAAATGCTGCTGGGCGAGAATCTCGGTGGGCGCCATCAGCGCCACCTGATAGCCGTTTTCGAGGGCGATGATGGCCGCTTCGAACGCCACCAGAGTCTTTCCCGAGCCGACATCGCCTTGCAGCAGACGCCGCATGGGCACGGGCTGAGCCATGTCCGCGGCAATCTCTTTCAGCGCCCGTTTCTGCGCGCCGGTGGGATGAAAGGGCAGAATTCTCTTGATAGCCGCCCGCACGCTTTCGTCCAGGCGAAAGCCAATTCCGGTTTGGGCTTTCTGTTCTTGGCGTTTGAGTTCGAGTCCCAGCTCGATGAAGAATAATTCCTCAAAGATCAGACGAATGTGCGCTGGCGTGCGGAAGGTCTGCAAGTCCTGCAGGCTCTCGCCCGCTTCCGGCCAATGCACTTTCCACAAAGCTTCGCGCGGCGCGATCAGGCTGAGATGCTGCCGCACCGCTGCCGGAACCGGATCGGGCACATCCTGCGACAGGTTGCTGAGAGCGGTGTGGATAATTCTCCGGAACCACCGCGAGGTTAAACGTCCCTGCCCGGCCGACTCGTAGATGGGAACGATGCGGCCCACTTCCAGGGAGGAATTCGCCTTTCCCGCGCCATCCCCGGAACCATTCTCCGCATCGCCCAGGAACTCAACTTGCGGCTGCACCAACTGCAGTTCGCCGCTGTAATCGTCCTGCTCCACTTTTCCATAGAGCGCCACCATCTGCCCGGGTTTGAAGCGGTCGCGTAAGTAGGCGGCATTGAACCAGATGCATCGCAGCCGGGCCCTGCCCTGCCCAGCCGTCATCTGGAAAATGGGCATGCGGCGGGTGCGAAAGAGCCCGGAGTTGCGCACCTCCGCAATGACGGTTGCCATCTCTCCTGCCCGCAATTCGGCAATGGTGCGCGGGTTGAGCCGGTCTTCGTAGCGAAACGGCAGATAATGCAGCAGATCGTCCACCGTATGGATGCCCTTGGCGTGCAGCACTTCTGCCAGGCGTGGACCGATGCCCTTCACGTACTGGACCGGCGTCGATGGCTCCAGCATGGCCATGATGGTAGCAGGAGGAGAGCATACCCCGTCGCTCTGGAAATCGCGCTCCGGTCGCATCCTCTCGGCGCTTTGCGGTGTCTAAATCAGGTTGTGGCGAATTTTATGCAAGCCCTGGCTGCCGTCCTTGGAGGCAATGCCGTTTACTATCTGCTGATGCCTCACCTGCCCGCCGAAGCCCGCCATTTACCGCAAAAAATCGACCTGGGGATGCTGGTGGATTTCTGGATCTGCCTCGTCATCTTTGGTGCCATCAAGACGATTGCGGGGCGAAGAAAACACGCAAAGAGCGAGTAGGCGCCCCCTTCCTGGCCGTCCGTAAGCCTTATTTTTTCTAATTACTTTGGGCACTTCGGCCATATCGGCTGCCAAGCTAAAATTCAAGGCAAGCCGCAATGCAAAAAATCGCAATCCTCTATGACGCCGGTCAGGCGGTCTTGTCGACGTTCGACCTGGACGGCGTGTTGCGCCAGATCCTGACGATCGCGCACGACTATTTCCACGTCCAGGATGCCGCGATTCTCTTTCGCGATGAAAGAACGCAGGAGCTTTACGTCGCCTGTCATATTGGCCAGGAACAGCCTCGGGACAAGATGCGAGTCCCTCCCGGCGCGGGTATTGTGGGAGCCTCGGTCCGGGAGAAGCGAGCGATCTACATACCGGATGTCAGGGAAGACTCCCGGTACGTCAAGTCCATTGACAGCACCCGCTGCGAGCTGGCGATTCCCTTAATGGTTCGCGATGAAGTACTTGGCGTGCTCGATTTGCAGACGGGCGACGTGAATCACTTCGACCCTGACACCATTGATCTGCTGACCCTGTTCTCCACCCAGGCCTCCATGGCACTGCAAAACGCAAGGCTGCACTCTCTGGAACGCCGCCGCGCCCTGCAACTGGAGGCCATCAATGCCATTGCCAAGCAAACCACAGCGATGCTGGACCTCAAGGAACTTTTATCCAAGGTTTGTTCGCTGATCCAGAATGCATTCCCCGTTTCCCACGTTTCCGTGCTTCTGAAAGAAGAAGAGGAACTGGTCCTGCGGGCTCATTACGGCGGCCTGACCCTGCAAATTCCGGAAGGGGGCAAGCTGCGAATGAATGCGGGCTTGTGGGGCAGATCGCTGGCTATCGCCAAGACAGTCATCGAAAATGATGTGAAGGCCGCGCCGGATTACGTTGGCTTCTTTGCGGAAACCGCATCTCGTATGTGCATTCCTTTGGTCTCTTTCGGCCAAACCCTGGGAGTGCTGGTGCTCGACAGCTCACAAATCGATGCATTCCAGCCCAACGACGTGCAGTCGCTGGAATCGGTGGCGGATATTTGCTCCAACGCCATCCAGAACGCCCGTTACGTGGACCGGGTTAAACAGTTAGCTTATCTCGATGGCCTGACGGGAATCTTCAACCGGCGCTATTTCGAGATGCGCATCCTGGAAGAAATTGACCGGGCGCGCCGCTTCAACCACGGCATGGCCATCGTCATGGTGGATATTGACCAGTTCAAGCGTCTGAATGACGAGTTTGGCCATCTTCTCGGCGATGAGGTGTTGCGCCAGGTTTCTTCCATCTTTCACCAGCAACTTAGAAAGATAGACGTGGTCTGCCGCTTTGGTGGCGAAGAATTCGCCATTTTGCTCTCGCAAACCAGCTCACAGCACGCTTTCGCCGTGGCAGAGAAGCTGCGACGCATGGTGGAGAGCTGGCAATTTCCCGGAGTGCCCCGGCCCGTTACCATCAGCGCCGGAACCGCAACTTTCCCGGAACATGGGACTACGCGCGACGAATTAGTGAAGGCCGCCGATTCAGGGCTCTACGCCGCCAAGCTCGCAGGACGGAACCGGGTTTTGCTGGCCCCGCTCTCCCGGGGAGCGGTGGCGGCCTCGGATACCCACCTGGTTCGCAGCGAATACTGAGGAGAACCTGCCTCAAATGTCAGCTTGATGGTGCGGAACTCCCTCAGGCTGATCTTCGTCCGGGATGGATTCCTTCTGCTCCTGCTGCAACTCTTCTTGTGCCTGCCGCTCCATTTTCTGCACTTGTTCCTTGATCTGCTCCTGCTGCCGGCATAGCTCCTTCGCCTGTCTTTCCAGTTCTGGCTTGAGGCGCTGGATTTCCATCTCCACCTGCGGCTTGATCACCGCCAGTTGCGCCTGCAAGCCGCGCATCTGCTCCCGCGTCTGAGCGCCGATCTCCTGCAGGTTCATATTTTCGAAACCGGTCTTCCTGGGCTCCGGGAGAGGCAGCACGATGGTTTGTTCTTTCCTGGCGCGAATAATTGCCACGGTCACATTGTTGCCTTTGCGATTGCGCAGCGCCTCACCAAAATCGCCGGTATCGTTCACCGCCACGTCATTGACCCGAACAATTACATCCCCGGCGCGGAATCCGGCTTTTTCCGCACAGCTGCCCTTCTCTACCGACCGCACCAGCACACCCTGGCCATTCTTAGCCCCGAAGTAATCGCTCAACTGGGGGCTGAGATTCTCGACCATCAAACCGCTGCGCGCGGAGGAATGCACGACCACAATCGACGCCGGAATGTCCACCTCGGGCATGGCCGCAAGCGCGGGCATGGTGAATTTGTAGTCCTGCACCCAGGAGGCAAAGTCCTTGCGGCGGGCAAGTTGAGCCTTCAGAGTCATCGCCTGCCCATTGCGGCTGATTCCGATGCTCACGGTCCTTCCCGGGGGAATCTCGTGAATCATGCGCCGCAGTTCTTCCACGCTTTGCACCACCTCGCCGTTGACGGTGAGGATGACATCGTGTTCCTGAATCCCAGCCTTGCCCGCAGGTGCGTCCTGGTCCACCATGGTCACTTCCACGCCTTGCTCTTCCTTCAAATGCAGGGGTCCGAGCCGGTCCGCGGTAATGTCGGCGGTATCTACGCCGAGATAGGAGCCGCCGCTCACGGCGCCATCGTTCCAATAGCTGTAGGCCTCGACCGGATCGATCGCAGCACTGGTGGATGGATGCGTGCCCGCGATCAGCAACGGCAGTATAAGCATGGTCTTAAGCATGGAATAGCGCATATTCGATGCCTCCTGATGAGTCTTCCTCACTTAACCTACTGGCTGGCACGGCGCAGCCAAATGTCACCTGTCGTGGTGCTGATTTTCAGTCCGGGTCCGCCGCCATTCAAGCTGCCTTCCGCCGTCACGACCTTTGGGCCCCACTGTCCGCCCTCAGATTTCACCAGTATCTCGGGGAAGTCGGAGTGAATGTTGTGGCCGCTGGCTGCTTCAATGGCCGCTCGCACCGTGATGCCCAGATTCGCCGGCAGGTAGACGGTCACGTCGCCGGCGCCGGTCCGCAGCACAGAGTCGGTACGCTCGCCCCCGGTTCGGAACCGGGCAAGGATTCCTCCCGCTCCGGTCTCCGCGTAGGCTGATGGCACACCGTTCAATTCAATGGCGCCGCCGCCGGTCTCCGCGCGCACTGGCCCTTCGGCAGACGCCAGACGGATGCTGCCACCGCCGGTTTCAATCACTGCGGGACCCGCGATATCGCCAAGGTCAATACTGCCGCCGCCGGTTGAAACCTTGACCCTTCCGGAGCAGCGTTCAATTTTTATGCCACCGCCGCCCGTTTCCAGTTCCGCGCCCTGCATGCCGGAAACCAGCACCATATTGCCGCCGCCGGTTTCGGCGGCGACTTTGCCCTTGGCCGACGCCAGCTGAATGTTGCCGCCGCCGGTTTCCACGCTGACGTCACCGCCCACATTGCCGATGCTGATGCTGCCGCCTCCGGTTTCCGCGCGAACGTTGCCGCCGACGTCATCCACATGCACATTGCCGCCGCCACTCTGCGCGTCCAGTTGGCCCTGGATTCCCGTGGCCATGACGTTGCCGCCGTCGGTTTCCACCTTCACCGACTCGATTTGGTGGGGCACGTGTAGCACAAACTCACTGGAGAACTTCTGCCGCCCTCCCTGCCAGTCTGCCGTCATTGAGGCGGTATCCGCGCGCAGCGCCGTATTGACCTTGTAGGACTCGAACTGGCGGCGGGCGCTCTCTTCCGAGGATTCGTTAGACCGGTAGCGGATGACATAATCCAGTCCCGGCTGCGAGCCGCCTTCGATTTTCACCGAACCGAAGTCTACCTTCACCCGAACATTTCTGGCGGCGGCCAAAGATCCGGTTGTCTCCTGCACCCATTTTCCGCCTTCGCGATAGATGCGCGTCTGCTGCGCCGATAAAGGAACGGCCAGCAGCAGAGCTGCGATCCATAGCAAAGATTTGTTCCGCATCACTGCCTCCAGGGGCTAAACAGCCCCGCTAATAAATCTCCGGCAACTGCGCCAGTTCGGCGCGAGCCTGCGAGCGAATGTACCGGCTGTCATCCTTCCGGGCCAATTTCTGCAACACGGCCCGCACGCTGCTGTCCGCCCCCACCGCCTGCAACGAATGCAGTGCTTCGGTGCGGACTCCAGGATTGGCATCGTTCAACAAAGCGGCCAGCAGGGAGTCACGCACCCGGACATCGGTTTTGACGTAAGCCTTCAGCGCTTCCAGCGCTTTGAAGCGCACACCCGGATTGGCGTCGTAGCGCAGAGCGTAGCTCAACGCCTCGCGCACATTGGCGTCATCCGATCTTTGCGCCAGCAGGTCCACGGAATCCATGCGCACGCCGGGGTTGTAATTGTTGCGCGCCGCGAAAACCAGGAGTTGCTGAATCCGCTGATCGTTCAGCGATCCCTGCGCCTGCTGCGCAGAAACCGTATCGTACTTGATGGTCACCTGGTCGGATCCCGGCTGCTGCGAAACCGAACGAATGCCGCTGACCAAAGACTCTACCGGCAAGGAAGCCTCGCTCACGGTAGAACTGGGATGGTTGTTTTCCGCAGTGGGGCCGCCACCGCTTACAACCTTGTAAGTGGTGGCGATGCCACCGGCAAAGCCCACCATGAAAATCGCCGCGGCGAGCGCTGGAGCCAGGCGAATCTGTCGCAGCCACACCGCCGGTTCCAGCACCAAATGCCGCCAGAACGCATTTTGCCGGGTCTGTTCCAGAGATTCGTGCAGCTTCATGCGGGAACCGGCCAGCAGATTGGCCGAAGGCTCCTGCACCGGGAACGAAGCCCCGAGCCGGGCATGAAACTCGCGGCCGAACTCGAGTTCCTCGGCGCACTTCGCGCAGCGGCCTACGTGTTGCTCCAGTTCGTAACGGGCATCGTCTGCCAGTTCGTCATAAACGTAGAGCAGAATGTTCTGTTGCACCCATTCGCACTTCATAACCTGTTCTCCCATCAACTACTGCACGGCGATCCTCTGTGGGGACAGGGCTTGCCCCGTCCTATCGCATATCCGCCAGCGAGCCGCGCAGCTTCTGCGTGGCGCGAAACAGCGTATTCTTCGCCGTCTCTTCGGTGGTGTGCAGAATCTCGCCGACCGTGCGCAATTTCAATCCGTGATAATGCTTCAGTTCGAAGACCATCCGCTCCCGCGGAGAGAGCCGCTCCAAAGCGTTCTGAATCCGCCTGTTCAGCTCGCGGTTCATCAGCTCGCGCTCAGGATCGGCCGCCGCCCGGTCATCGGCCACCTGTTCCAGCAGGTCATAGGACTTGCCATCCTCATCCACGGCGACCGGAGCGTCTTCCTTGCGCACCTGCCGTTTGCGGAGATGATCGAGGCAGAGGTTGGCCACGATGCGGTAAATCCAGGTGTAGAAGGAGCACTCGAAGCGGAACCCGCCGATGTTGCGGTAGGCCTTGAGGAAGGCTTCCTGGTAAATGTCCTGGGCTTCCGAATCGGAGCCGGTCATGTGCAGGGCCAGCCGCAACACCGACTGGTCGTACTGCCGCACCAGCTCCTCGAAGGCTGCGCGATCGCCACGCTGCGCTTCGCGGACCAACGCCGTATCGTCAATGCGGCTTAGCCCTTGCCCCGCCATGCGGCCCCGCGCCCTGGGGTCCTGGGTCTCGCTGCCATGTTGCCATGGAGCCGCTGTCGCGGCCGCCATGGAACACTTGCCAACCGTCAAAGGTACTACCCAACCATCGGCCGGCATGATCCCGTATCCTCGAATCAACCCACTGCCATCCGCTGCTTGCTGCGGTTACCTAACTATAGACGTGTCGGGGGGGAGACCGTGAGCAGGGAAATGGTTCGGGATAGCGCCGGCGCTCACCCCCGAGAAGCCGTATGGCCCTAAGTTTTGCAGCAGTTGCAGATTCAGATATACTCGCGCAAGCCTTAAGCGACCGTAACAGGAAATATGCATGGCTGGATCCTCGCTGGCCACGGCTGTTCCGCCCGGCCTTGAGGAGCGGACGCGTCACAAAATCGCTCTTCGCCTCCTTCCGTTTCTCTTCATTCTGTACATCGCCAATTACGTGGATCGCACCAACCTTGGGTTTGCTGCAATCGGGATGGAGCGCGACCTGGGATTCAGCGATCGCGTATTCGGGCTGGGCGCCGGAATCTTTTTTGTCGGTTACATGGCATTGCAGATCCCTGGCGCGCTGCTGGTGGAACGATGGAGCGCCCGCCGGGTGATCTCAGCGTGCATGATCGCCTGGGGAACCCTTACCGTGCTGACCGGCCTGGTGCGGACACCCTGGCAACTCTATGCGGCGCGCCTCGTGCTGGGCGCGGCGGAGGCGTCGTTCTTCCCGGGTGTAATCGTCTACCTGAGCCACTGGTTTCAAACTACGGACCGGGCGAAGGCGACCAGCAATTTCATGGCGGCCATTCCGATTTCGTTTGTGATCGGGTCGCCGATAGCGGGATGGATCATCAGCCACCAGTGGCTCGGGGTCGGCGGATGGCGCTGGCTGTTTGTGGCAGAGGGAATTCCGGCGGTCCTGTTGGGCGCCTTCACCTTCTTTTATTTGACGGACCGGCCGAAGGAGGCGCATTGGCTGGAGCCGAAAGCACGTGCCTGGGTGGAAGAGACGCTGCGCCAGGAACAACGAAGCGCCAAGCCAATGCCTGCGAGCAAAGCCCTACGCTCGCTTCCGGTGCTGGTGCTGTCGGCCGCCTACCTCATGTACAACCCGCCGACTTACATCTTCATATTCTGGTTCCCGACGATGTTGAAACGCATGACAAACGTTTCCGACCTGCGGCTCGGGCTTCTGGGAGCGGTACCCTTCGCTGCCTGCTTCATAGCGATGCAAGTGAATGGGTGGCACTCAGACCGCCAGCAAGAGAGGGTCTGGCACGCCTCTGTGCCGATGCTGATTGCGGTGTGCGGTTGGATCGGACTGGCCCTGGGGCCGCAGTCACTGGGTGCTGCGATGGTGCTCTTTACCATGGTGGCCCTCGGGACCGCCAGTATCTCCGTATTCTTCTCCATGCCGACCGAAATTCTGAGCCAGTCCGCAGCTGCGGCGGCAGTGGGAATTGTAAGCATGACGGGAAATATCTCCGCCTTCCTGTCGCCCTACTTGTTTGCCTATTTGAAAAGCCGGACTGGGTCGTTTACGGCACCGTTGTGGGCGGTGGCTGGGGTGGCGCTCCTCGGAGCGGTGCTGACACTATCCGTGCCGAAAGGACGCCCGCGAGAGGCTGATTGACCTTCGAAAGCGGGAAACCCCGACCACTGAAAGCGGAGCTTGTGAACTCGATACCCGACGATGTCTCACACGCGGACGCCAAACCTGCAACTGACCAGCTTGAAGCGCCACTTGGCCCAGCCGGGAAGGCACGGCTTCAGATGTGCCGAGTCGTCGCGAAAGCCAATGCCCGGGCCCATGGGCCGCAGTTTCCGCCGCACTTTCGAGTCTCCAGGCTGCTCGATCAAGGAATGTAGGCGGCTAACTTCGACAATCCAGCAACCAAAAGCGTATACAAAGGGTTCAACGTGCGCGAATACGACCTAATCGCGGAGTGGTATTCGTCGGAACGCGACGATCAGACAGGGGTGCCCGAAGTGGCCGCGTTGGCCTCATCGATTCCGCAGGGATCGTTTGTTCTCGATGTTGGGTGTGGGAACGGGATACCCCTCACACGTGCCTTACTGAGAGCCGGCCACCGTGTCGCTGGTCTGGACAGTTCGAGCGAGATGCTCACACACTTCAGGCACAATTGCCCCGAAGTGTTCGCTGTTCAAGGAATGGCTCAGTCCTGCCCATTTGCCGATGGCGTGTTCGATGCTGCGGTTGCGTGGGGCGTCATGTTTCACCTCAATCCCGAGGACGCAATTCGAGCAATTGTGAATGTCTCGCGCGTCATTAAGTTCGGCGCGCCGTTCCTCTTCACATCGGGAGACCATGATGGCTTTGATGCCAAGGAGGGAAAAATGAACGGCGTGACATTTCGGTATTTCTCCTACAGCGTCAATAACTATCGACGCATCCTCGGCGATCACGGCTTAACATTGGTTGACGTCCACACTGACAGCGGGAATAACACCTATTACCTAGCGAAAAAAGCTGAGTGCCGCACTGAGTTTTGAAAAATTTCCACTAGACTCATGAGGTTGGGACACCGCTTTCGATAGCCCGCTGTGAACCCTTGTTGCACCGACGCGGTCCGCAAGGTCGGATGGGATATTCTCCTGTCATTGACCAGAAGAAGTCGGATAGCGACGGGAAGAAAAGAACCTGGCAGGCGAGGCCGCCTGCCCCGAAACAGCAGCCTACTCGACCGCTTCCTTCTCGATGACCACCTTCACATGCGTGGTGACATCCCTGTGCAGTTTGATGGGCACGGCGAACTCGCCCAACGTTTTGAGCGGCTCGTGCAACTGCACCTTGCGGCGGTCCACACTGAAGCCCTTCTTTTCGAGCGCATCGGCGATGTCACCGGAGGTGACCGACCCAAACAACTGGTCGTTCTCTCCCGAACGCCGCTGGAATGTCAGCGCCACGCCGTCGAACTGCTTCGACAGTTCTTCCGCCTGCGATTTTTCCTTGGCCGAACGGCGCACCGCCGCCGCCTTCATCTGCTCGATAACCGCCTTGTTGCCGGCCGATGCTTCGATGGCCAGCTTGCGCGGCAGCAGGTAATTGCGCCCGTAGCCCTCAGCCACTTTCACCACATCGCCGCGCGCACCGAGCTTGGCTACGTCTTCCTTCAATATGACTTCCATGCAATGACTCCCTTAAAAAGTCCTACGTCGTTGGTCGTTGGTCGCTAGTCCTTGGTCGTTAGCCTTGGCCATTGGGCCTCGGTGGTTTGGCCAACGACCAACGACGGCTTTCCTACGAGGCCCGTCCGGCAAACGGCAACAGCGCAATATTGCGTGCCAGCTTAATGGCCGAGGACAAACGCCGCTGATGCGGCGTGCACACCCCGGTGAGCCGGCGCGGCAC